>Ga0187857_10000108_pt1 | contig 100446 bp, 98 predicted proteins | sample June2016WEW_8_10_FD_132984 | JGI IMG/M metagenome (GOLD analysis project Ga0187857, IMG submission 132984) | Peatland microbial communities from SPRUCE experiment site at the Marcell Experimental Forest, Minnesota, USA - June2016WEW_8_100 | ecosystem: Environmental > Terrestrial > Soil >... | reverse complement strand
TGATTTGGAATATCAGTGTGTTGCATGATAACCATAGCAGATATTCTCTAAATCTCCAATGAGAAAATGCTCTTTTACTCAATTATTTCAACTAACTATACTTTCCGGATGGGCACTAGTTAGGTCTTAGTGTCCACTTTTTCTGGGGAAGTCCCAAGTCCGCTGAAAACACAAGTTAGGTGTAGGTTATTTTCCCACCTCTTTTCGTATTTTTTCAACGTCTACATTCACTATATACTGTATAATGCTGCTAGCAAATCCAGTATGGAATCCATAACCACCTTCCTTCATTTCCTTAATTGCATTCTCTTTACTCCATCGTTGTTCTACGATTCTAAACATTGCAATCATAGCACCAGTTCTATCTGCACCGTGTAAGCAGTGCACTAAAAATGGACCATTCTCATTTTTTTGGATTATTTGCAGAAATTTTATTACGTCTTCATCTTCAACATGCAGCAAGGGATTTTCTTTTATTCTTATATAATTTAATCCTGCCTCTTTGGCAGCTTTCTTCTCCTTCTTCTCCCAAATCTTATCCACCGACTCTAGGTTTATTATCGTCTTTATCCGCTTTGTTCCAAGATTCCTTATACCCTTTATGGTTGGCCGTTCGCTTCTATAAAGATTATCAGTGACCTTATATAAGTTACCAATTCCCGTCAATTTTTCCGGCGTTGCCCACTCTCCCGGGCGCCCAGATTCCGCTGCCACAACGGATGACATAAAAACCAATACTAGGAAAATCGCTTTTTTCATATGAGATACCTCCTTAAGATTAAATAATAGGTATAACGTTCTGCCTCACCGGCGGCTTTAGCCGTCCGGTGAATGTGTTTGTTAGAAAAGCATAGACTGTCACCTGTGTACGGGCTGTGCCCAAACCAAAGTATCTAGGCATGTGAGATATACTTGCGAAAAAGGCCTATGATTTTGCCATATTCAGAATGACCCGTTCCCGGAGATTTCACAAAGTCCTCCGAAATCAGCTTTGGGCAACAGCCCGTGTAGGCCTGACACCCACCCCCTCAAGGTGAGTCATGAGCAGATTTGACCCCTTTCATAATTTTGTTCCTATCAAAAACTAAACAAAAAACCACCTCGAAATTCAGTTTCTTTAATATTGTAAGAAACAATATTAACACCATAACCATGAGAGTATTGAAAAAATATTTTCGGTTGAAAATTAGCACTAAAAACCTTGCTGGTACTTTCTATCATATAATAACCCTTTCCTAACGGATTCCCCGTACATTTAAAGTTAAAACCTTGCTCCTTTATTATTTGCCAAAGGCTATAAAAATGCTTCTCATTATCTTTCCAGTCGAATTTGTGTATATAATATAGCTTTGTTTCGTAATTATGGCGGTAATCATTTATGTCTTTATTTTGCGTGCTTTTGCTCCAATATCCAAATAGTCTTGGATTAATCCCAATTTCATTCTGTTCCTTGTCATCTGTATATGAAATATCAAACTCTCCGTAGAATTCGTTTATACTCCTATGATCAGAGCCTTCAACACCTGTAGAACAGTGATAAATCGGGGCTATTTTTAAATATTTAAACGGACCTAAATTCAAATCTCGAAAACGATTCTTTGACTCGAACTTAAAGAATGCTTCTGGCTGGTAGTTGCTAGAAAATGTATCCCGACCGGAATAAACAGTCCACCAACTTGTCTGGGTATATGCAAAAAATGCTGAACTACCAACTATTTTAAAGAAGGTATTAATTTTATTGTCTTCTGGATTTTTATCTGGAATAAATAACTGATATTTAGCAGATAATTGAAATTTTATCTGATCATTATTGTCGCCAAACGTAATGTAATTATCCCTATATAAAGACATTGCAGTTTTGTTCTGAGTTGCTGAAACCTCTGTTTCTTCCGCATAGCAGACTGAAATTTGAAAAAGTAAAATAATAATAAATAGTTTATTCATTATCATTCTCTTTTCTCCTCTTTACGGGGTACCCGCGAAGCGTGGCACAAGAGGGAAATAAGATGACCCTGTATCTTCCTGCGGGGAATCATTTGATGGATGGCTTCTTCCACCTGCCAGGGGAGAGAAGGATACGGTCTGCACCCATGCGATGAGATGGGGTGCTGGAGCAGAATAAAGCCATTAGGCCTTCCGGGATGAAAGCGTCAAGACTCCGTCTACAAAGGGTGGATTCGTGGAGGAGGTGTGGACCCTCATTCGAGCTAGGCAGGCATTTGTCATTCCAATTCATGTGGTGTGCTGTAGAAACAACTATACTGCAATTATAACAAGAAGAAGTGATAGTTGTCAAATGATTTAAGGGAAGGGCAGGTGGGTTGCGCTTAAGCCCGTGGGTCGTACGGAATACGCACATGAAGGGCATCCGCAATCTTGAATCGGATACCTGTGCAGACAGACATGTTCAACGCAGGTATTGCCTCGGCGTATACAGAACACCAATATAAGAAAGGCCGCTTTCATGGGAATATGGAAAGGCAATCTCTTAAAAAATTGAGGTGAAAATGAACGGAGCCGAATCGATCATTCAATCCGCAAGGTCCTGCGGCATTGATGTATGTTTTGCCAACCCGGGAACCACCGAGATCCCTTTGGTCGCTGCGTTGGATGCCGTGGGAGGAATCAGGCCGGTCCTCTGCCTGTTTGAAGGCGTGTGCACCGGTGCAGCGGACGGGTATGCACGGATGCTGGACAAACCGGCCATGGTGCTGCTCCACCTGGGTGTCGGCCTGGCGAACGGAACATCAAACCTCCATAATGCACGCAGGGCACATACACCCATCGTTGTTGTGGTAGGCGAGCACGCCACGTGGCATCGTCCTTTAGACCCGCCGCTCGCCATGAATATCGAATCAATCGCATCCACCACCTCCGGATGGCTGCGCACATGCAGAGCGGATTCCCTTCTGGGCCGGGATATGGCGGATGCGGTCTCGGCTGCCCTTGAAGGACAGGTGGCCATTCTGATTGTGCCGTATGATCTCCAGATGAAGGGGTGCGAAGAAAAAATGGTCACTCTCAAGGCCCCTTATCGCGAAGAGGTCGACCATGCGAAGATCGAGGAAGCATTCGGAATTTTGGGCACAGGCACCAGGACAGCCCTTGTGCTTGGCGGCAAGGCACTCAGGAAAGATGGGCTCATGGCTGCCGCGCGCATCAGATCCGCATGCGGATGCGACCTTCTGTCCGAGGGTTTTCCCGCACGGATGGAGCGGGGTGCAGGCCTGCCCGATGTTACCCGCATACCCTATCTACCCGAGCCTGCGCTGGAGCTTCTTTCGCACTATGATGCGCTGGTCTTCGCAGGTGCCAATGAGCCCGTATCATTCTTCGGTTATGCCGGTGTGCCGGGGCGGCTTGTCAATGATAGTCAGAAGATGGTGCACTTGACGGAACCGGGGCATGATGCCACGGAAGGTCTGACTTTATTAGCCCATAGCCTAGGTGCCCCTGAAAGTCCGTCTCATGGCAATCTTGAGCCACGATCGAAGCCTGACTTGCCCACCGGCCCCCTGAGCGGGGAGAAGGCATGTGCAATGATTGCCGCCCTCCAGCCCGAAGGGGCGATTGTCGTGGATGAGTCCATCACGAACAGTATCTCCTATTACCCCGCAACCAAAGGGGCAAGGCCTTTTACCCTCCTCACCCTTACCGGAGGGTCTTTAGGCCAGGGGCCGGCCTGCGCAGTGGGGGCCGCAATTGCATGTCCTGACAGGCCCGTGATCAATATCCAGGCGGACGGTGCGGCCATGTACACCATGCAGGCCCTCTGGACACAATCACGGGAGGATTTGAATGTGACCACATTGATCTTCTCCAACAAAAGCTATGACATATTGAAATATGAGCTGGCACGGTACGGTGTTGACAAACCCGGTCCACACGCCTCCAGGCTGACGGATCTTACAGGGATTGACTGGGTCTGCCTGGGTAAGGGCATGGGTGTGGCCTCCACTGCAGTAAACACAGCCTCGGAGCTGGAGTCTGAATTTTCAAAGGCCCTTGAAGAACAGGGCCCCCACCTGATCCAGATGAACCTCTAGGATTACGGGCGGTTCCTATAGTTACGGTATCGAGCTGCCACGGAAGGGCACTTGCTGCACTGCATGTCTGCTGTGTGCAGGGAAGATCCCTTTTGGATAGTATTGATGCCGGAATACCCCGGCAGCCGTTACCGAGTGATCCTATAAGGAGAATCAGAACAACAATGACCCCGATGAATGCAATCATAACCCGAAACCAGGAACGCATGACAGATACCTCCTTCCCTTTGGCTTGGCAGGATGGTACCATGGCATCGTTCCATACCGCGGAATCCAATTGCACGATGAGGAATATTTTATGCCTGAAAAAATAAGCCCTTATGCATCATACGGAGAAAAGATCATCAAGCTCTTTGCAAAGCTGCTTTTCTCCGGGCAGAGTTATTCACTCACCGAGCTGAGCCGCATGCTCGTCTGCTCGAAACAGACAGTGCTCAGGCTCATGGATGATATACGCCGCTCCTATGGTGTTGAGATCGAAGAGACCGTGATTGAGCGGAACAAGTTCTACCGGATCAAGAAACCGGGCAGGGTGCCTCCGGCCCTTGCACTCACGGGTGGTGAGATGAGCGTTCTGCTCATGTGCCAGGCCTTTGCAAGACATCTCTTGGGGGATGTCTTGTTTGAAGAGGCATCAACCGCCATTGAAAAGAACCGCGCACTCTCAGGCCCCTTGTCTGATAATGCAGGGCACCATTTTACCTCCTATAAACCCGGCAGCATTGATTACACCCCGCACGAGGAGAGCATCAAGACACTGCTCAAGGCCATGGAGCAAAAGAAAATCTGTAAGGTGGCATATCGCTCACTCCTTTCCAGAGCGTCCAAGACCTTCCTCATCATGCCCCTGAAGATCTTCTCCCACAACGACTCCATGTATCTGAGTGCCAGATATGCAGGCAAACCGGGCAAGCGCGACGAACGGCGCGAATACGATCCGCTCCTGGCCATACACCGGTTGAAACGCCTGGAGATGACGGAGCAGTCCTTCGAGTTTCCCAAGGACTATGATTTTGAGCAGATCTACAACCGGAATTTCGGTATCATGAAAAGCAGTACCTTCGAGGTTGAGGTGGAGTTCACCGGGTTGTCCGCCCGGTATGTCTCGGAGAGGATGTGGAGCCCCGACCAGCGCATACGCCGCATGAATGATTCCACCATAAGGATAGTATTCAGTGCATCCTCGGCACAGGAGCTTATCTCATGGGTGCTGTCTTTTGGGAGTGAGGCCCGACTCATAAGGCCTCAGATGCTTGTTGAGAACTTGAAAGGTATGTTAATGAAGATGGAAACACGGTATATTGATGGCTCAAGTTAAAGAGAAGTTCTTGATTTGTATCATGCACTGAAATGTCACCTTGCACCAAACAGGTGATGCCCTTATTCCTATAGGAGGAGGCTTCTATGAATCTTCCAAAGCCCAAGTCGGATGGAAGTATCTCTGTGGAAAAGGCCATCAGGACAAGGCGGACCGTGCGCTCGTTTACTCCAAGACAGCTTAAGCCGGAGCAGCTCTCACAGCTTTTGTGGTCGGCGCAGGGTATTACCGAAGATGGCGGGCACAAGAGGGCAGCCCCGTCCGCGGGTGCGCTCTATCCCATGGACGTCTTCGTGGTAGTGGGTCATGAGGCGGTGGATGATATCACACAGGGGATATACCACTATGAGCCCACGTTACACGTAACGAGCCTCATTGCAGAAGGTGATCACCGGGACGAGCTTGCAGCGGCCTCGCTTTCCCAGCTCTGGATAGCCCAGGCACCGGTGAGTATCGTCATATGTGCGAAATACGACAGGATCATTGGCAAATATGGGGAGAGGGGCGAGCGCTACGCCTTGATGGAATCGGGACATATCGCGCAAAACATCTTTCTCCAGGCCGGTGCGTTGGGATTAGCGGCAGGGATAGTCGGGGCGTTTATCGACAAGGACGTGAAGAAGGTCCTGAAGACGGATACAGCCCATGAGCCGTTGCTCATCATGCCGGTGGGATACCACTAAACATTTTTCAATTATTGAAGGAACTCGGTGATGAAGCGGTTGACCTTCTCAGGGGCCTCCTCATGTGCCGAGTGGCCGCAATCCTTGATGATCTCCACCTTGATGTTCTTGATCTTTTCCTTGAACCTGCCTGCAAGCCCTACATCAAGATAGAGGTCCTGCTCTCCCCAGATGAGAAGGACCCGATGGTTGAGATTCTCCAGGCGCCTCTCGATAAGGCTCCATGAGAGGTTCCGGGCGAGCAGGGTCTGGGCCTTGCGGTTTGCAGGGATCTTCATGGGAAGGTGCACCTCACGGGCCATGGCATCATCCACCATACCCTTGTGGACAAAGGAAAGCTCAAGCCTCTTCCTGACCATGTCAGGGGTGAGGAATCTCAGGAGCATGCCTCCGATAACAGGCACCTTCAGGAGTTCCCACTCCGGTACATCCGGCACATCCAGGCCGCTGGAGTCGATGAGCACTAACCTGTCCACCCTCTCGGGATATGCCAGTGCATAGGCCAGGGCCCAACCCCCGCCCCAGGAGTGGCCGACGAGAGTCGCCTTGTCGATATGTAGCCCGTCCATGAATTCCCTGACGGCAAGGATCATGGTATCGAGCCCTATGGGAAGGGTATGGTCGACAATGCTTGTAAAGCCGTACCCCGGCATGTCCAGGGCATATACAGAGGATATCTCAGACAGCGGGCCTATGTTATGCCTGAACGAATAGAGCCACACGCCTCCGCCATGGATAAGGATCAAGGGCAGGCCGGAACCTGCATGGAGGAAATGAATACGGAAATGTCCGGTACTGAGAAATGACGATGCATGTGCCTGAAGGTATTTAGATCGCTCCATGAGCCGATCAATGGATGTGTTCATGAACAACTTATACGCACCTTATATCATGTTATAAAATGTTTTTTTCTTGGGATCTTGACAGAAGACTCGTGGATTGTAATACATGGTAATACCGCATCGGATTACAGGAGGAATTGAATCAATGAAAAAACAGGGGATCATCACCTTCAAGGTGGATGAAGGGCTCTATGATGTGATCAGGAATATCCCGAACCGGTCCGAATTCATCAGGAATGCATTACTGTCGGCACTCGGGAACATCTGCCCCCTGTGCAACGGCACCGGTATTTTATCACCGAATCAAAAACAGCACTGGGACGAGTTTGCAGCAGACCACCAGGTACAGACCTGCCAGAAGTGCCAGGAACGATACCTGGTATGTGTGAGCGGACACTGAGGGACAAGTGAATGGGACAAAGAGCAAGATGGCCCATAATGTGACCAAGGATCAATTTGAGAAAGGCGTTTCTTTCATGGATATTCTTAAAGGTGATCTTGATAATCTGAAGACCGGGCTTGGGTGCAGATAACATGAATCCCGTTTTATCGATAAAAAGATTATGCTCGGGTTACGGGCCGGTTGAAGTGCTCCACAATATAACTTTTGCCGTGGAAAAGGACGACTATATCGCCCTGGCCGGACCCAATGGCGCGGGCAAAACCACGCTTGTCAAAACAATCCTTGGGTTAATGGACAAATATACCGGTACGGCAGAGGTATTCGGCCAGGACATAAGAGGTTTTAAACGGTGGGACCGTATCGGGTATCTGCCCCAGAGGGTGAATGCCTTCAATCCGCTTTTACCGGCCATGGTAAGAGAAGTGGTCGGCCTGGGTTTATTATCTCAAAAGCACTTCCCGAAAAATTTCACCAAGAATGATGCGGTCAGCATCAGACAGACCCTTGACTTAATGGACATCGCCGATCTCACGGACAAGCCGATCGGGGAACTTTCCATCGGCCAGCAACAGCGCGTATTTCTGGCTCGATCCCTGGTGTCCAATCCGGAACTTCTCATCTTGGACGAGCCGAGCACTGCCTTGGACCCGGTTTCGCGGGAGAGTTTCTTCGAGCTTTTAAAAAAACTCAATGTAAGTAAGGGGATCACGATCATTCTGATCACCCATGACACGGCACAAATCGGAAAATATGCCAACAAGCTCCTGTATCTGGATAAGAAGGTCGTTTTTTACGGGAGCTTCTCCGACTTCTGCAAGTCTGAGGAAATGAGCCGATACTTCGGTCATTTTTCCCAGCATTTAATTTGCCATCAGCATGATTAATATAACCGTACTTCACTTTCTCCATTACGCCTTCATCCAGAAGGCATATCTCGCCGGGACCTTTATCGCCGTGCTCTGCGCCATGCTCGGTCTCTTTTTGGTATTACGGAAACTTTCATTGATCGGCGACGGCCTTTCCCATGTCAGCTTCGGGGCGATTGCGCTGGGGCTCTTCTTCGGTATTTATCCTTTTTATGTTGCGATCCCCGTAGTCCTCATCGGTTCTTATGTTATCTTAAGACTTACCGAAAGAGCCAGGATCTACGGTGATGCAGCCATCGGCATCGTCTCATCGCTAGGGATTGCAGGCGGTGTCATCCTGGCCAGCGTGTCAAAGGGGTTCAATGTCGATCTGTTCAGTTATTTATTCGGGAACATATTGGCCATCAGCAATCAGGAAGTTTATTTATCGCTGGGTCTCTCTATAGCCGTCCTGTTGATCATCATATTGCTCTATAATGATTTGTTCTCCGTTACCTTCGATGAAGAATTCGCCAAGATCACCGGGGTTAAAACCGAGCGTATCAATCTGGTTTTGACCTTTCTTACCGCCATAACGGTTGTCCTGGCCATCAAGGTGGTCGGCATCATGCTGATCTCGGCCCTGCTGATCCTGCCGGCGGTTACCGCCCTGCAGGTCGCCAGAGGTTTTAAGGGGGCTATGCTGATCGCTGTGCTTGATGCAGTCATATCGGTCTTGTTCGGGATTACCCTGTCTTTCTTATTGGATATACCGGCCGGTGCGACGATAGTCATGATCAATATGATGTTTTTTTCTGCAGCCTTATTGTACAAAAAGATCACCAAGGTGTAATCTTGATGTAAGGGATGATTATCCGATTTGAAAAAATTCGTAGGCAGTCTCGATTTCTGATTGTATCTCACCGAACCAAACTGGGGCACTGTCGATAAGATTCAAGATGCTCTTGGCATGTTCAGAGGTGGCTGCAATCAAAGGAGGCGTGTCTGATCCATTCATTCTCCTGTTCACGATGTTGTCGCTTGCGTGTACCAAGGAGATCAGATTACTGCGTACTACATCCTTCCTGGGTTCATGGTGGAAGGTGATGGTATTGATGAGACACTCCGGCAGGTGCCATTTGTTCGCAAGATACCCGCCGATCTTTGCATGGTCCAATGGGATGAGAGATCGCTCCGCCTCATAAAAGCTCATGCCGGTCTTGTATAATGCCATGACCTGCTTGAACTCATTATTGAAATAGCATGACAGGATCACTTTGCCCATGTCATGGAGAAGCCCTCCCACAAAGCAGGTTTCGGGGATCTCCAGGGGAATGCGTATGGAAAGTTGCCTGCAGGTTACCGCCACGGCAATGGAATGCCTCCAGAAATCGGTGATCGAGAAATCGTCAGAGCCGTTAGTCTTTGAAAGTGTCTGTGTAACCGATACCGAGAGGATGGCATTTCTCAGTGTTTCAAAGCCAAGCACCATGATCGCACGGGAGAGGCTGTCGATCTTTGAAGGAAACCCATAGAATGATGAATTCACGAGCCTGAGGATATTTGTGACTATGGCCTGGTCCTTCATGATCGTATCACCCAATATTCTCACTGAGATGTTCTGATCCTGAAGTAACTCATTTACCTTGAGTGCCACCTGGGGAAGGGTCGGCAGGTTCGGTATACGGTCAAACCGTTTTTTCATGGCAGCACTATCCATTCATCGCTATCCTTCCTTTACTTCCTTATCGGGAGTCTCACCTCGAAAGTAGCCCCGTTTATTCCCTTCACATCTATCGTCCCTCCGTGAGAGACAATGATGTCGTATGCCGTGGTAAGCCCCAAACCCATGCCCCGTCCGACCTCTTTGGTGGTGAAGAACGGCTCAAAGATCCTGTTGATGTTCGCATCCGGGATTCCCGGACCATTGTCGGAAATCCGTACGATGATCTCATTATTATCCGTGTGCACAGTTGTAATGGTGACTTCAAGGCCCTCCGAGCGTGACTGGAGGGCGTTCAGGATGATGTTGAGGAAGCCCTGGGATATGAGGCCCGGACTACATGTGAATTTGGGGAGCGGATTGAGCTTTTTTACAATATGGGCGCCTTGAGGAATCTCATGGCTCAGGAGGTCGATGATCATGTCCAGTTCCTCATTGATGTCGATCATGCCTGTAGCACTTTCATCGATATGGGAAATCCCCCGCAGGTTGGATACGATGTGCTTGACCCGCTCCGCTCCGTCAATGCACTCGTTGATGAGATCATCGGCATCTGAAAATACCACATCCATCTTGAGGCGTTTCCATTGCTCCTTCAATACGTTCCCGAATTCAGGAAGAACCTTACCACTATCCGCTGCAGAGAGGCATAGCTTCAGAAGATCCTTGCTGCGCGCCATATACGTTTTCAGTGTGTTCAGGTTGCTCATGACAAATCCCATGGGGTTGTTGATCTCATGTGCGACACCGGCAGCCAATTGGCCGATGGAGGCCATCTTTTCCTGTTGCAGAAGACGCGTATGGAGTTGCTTGAGCTCCTCTGTCCGTTCCTTCACTTTCTCCTCGAGATGCTCGGAGAGTTCGCGGTATTTCTTTTCCGAGGCAGAGAGTTGTTTATTGATTTCAAGGAGTTCCTCATTGGATTGATTTAACACCAATAAATGAACCTCCGAGGTGAGCATCCTTTTGAGGTTTGTTTGCATGAGCAAGTTCAGGGCATTGTATGTCATCCTGGAGAGGTGATCTACCTGACCATCCCCCTTGATGGCCAGATACCCTACGATCTCTCCCTCGAGCGAGAGCGGATATCTTGCAATATGGCCACCCTCAATGTCCGGCCCTGAGGCCCATAGGACATTCCCTCCGGGGTCTGTCACCATGGCCGCGGACGCCCCGGCAAGGAGGGTATCTTGCAAAAGCGGCATTACCTCATCATCCCTGATGATCTCTTCAAGTTTCCTCTCAGAACCCACGACGAATTCGAGATTATCAATGCTGTCTTTGCCACCCATATTCATACAACCTCTCTATCAAGGTTTTTCTCCAGGTTCTCAAAACTCCCGGCATTATTTGTGGCTTCGGAAAGCTGGGAGTCCGCAATGAAGGCTACCCTGTCGGCCCGTTGGAGAACCGCCTTGCGTGTGGCATCATGTTTCACCTGTCCGGGAACGGTATACACCTTGAGCTTAATCTTCAGACCGCTCGGCGCAATAATAAAGAAGGGCAGCAGGTCGAAGAAGATGGTGCAGTCATCCTTAGTATCGAGGACTATGAGGTCCCCCCTGCCTTCTTTGTTAAGCAGATTATGGAGTTTGAGGAGATTCGTAGTCTTCCCTGAAAGGGACGGTCCATAATAAACCAGCATCAGTACCATTTTGTTGTCGATCTCATCGTGTTTTATCATAGCGCTCCCAACGAATCCGGCCAAGAATCAGGCTACCTTGCCCCTTGTGGGAGAGGGAAAGGGAGGGGATGAAATCTATTCAGTGTGTCCATACGAACACCCCCCTGGGCGGAGGATCGATCTGGTAATAACGCTCGATGGCCTCGATACTGGTGCTGTCGAGACTCACTCCCTTGATCAGGAGCAGAAGGCCTGTCCCGCTCTTCACATCCCTGGAGAGTACCATACCTTCCTTCAGATCACCTGGTCTAAGCTCGCGCTCGGAAATCTCATTGCTTCGCAATAAACTGGTATAGAGATCCGTTACAGGTTTCCTCAGGTGAGGGAATATGCTGGGGTCGTATCTCTTTTCGAGTTCTTCCTGAACAGCCAGGAATGTGAGATCAATGGCATTCTCTGTGAATTTTTTCCCTATGGTCCTGTCGACAAAGTCAACCATCGCTATGATCCTGGCGCCCATGGGTATGGCGGCCCCTTTGAGCTTATCAGGAAAACCTGTCCCGTCATAGGATTCATGGTGATGACGGATCAGGATTCCGGCTTCCCTCAAATCCTCGATGCCGTCGATGGCTGTCTGTCCCCTGACAGGATGGAGGCAATATTCCTTGAAACCCTCCGGAGAAAGCTCCTCGGGATCCTTGTTGATCAGTGAGTCTGCAAGCCCTATCTTACCGATATCATGAAGTAAAGCAGCCACGAATATCGTATCCGCCTCATTCCGGGAGAGCTCCATTGTAAGGGCGATCTTAGATGAGATCTCAGCTACCTTTCTGGAATGACTTTTTACATTTTTATCGCGGAGTTCAATGAGTCCGGACAGTGAACTGATGATACCCTTGAAGTTGCCCCTTTCCCGCTCTGTAAGCTTCTTGAGCGTATCATTCTGTCGTGATAGTTCCATGGTATGTTCCTGTACCATGATCTCGAGCTCCTGGCTCCACTGCTTGAGCTCTTCATTTTTTTGCTGGATGATAGCGGACAGCTGCCTGTTTTTCTGAACGAGGACATATCGCTGGCATGCCTCGCGGACACTCATGATGAGCTCTTCATCCTTCCAAGGCTTGGTGAGATATTTCGATGCACCGCCGCGATTGATCGCGTCGATGGCTGCAGTGATATCGCTATAACCGGTGAGAAGTATCCGAATGGACGATGGACTGATATTTTTAGCCTGTTCGAGGAAGTCCACACCCATAAGACCCGGCATCCGCTGATCCGATATAATGAGGCCTATGTCTTCATTATTCTTGATCATGTCAAGAGCCTTATCACCTGAATTAGCAGCCAGGATCTCTATACCTTCGTTCATGAGGAGGCGTTTTAATGAACGGAGGATATTCTCCTCATCATCGACAAGGAGCACTTTTATTGGGATTTCCTGATTGATATCATTCATGTTAAATCCTCTTTTCCTCCTGAGGTTCCATCAATTTAAGAAATATGTCGAGAAGCTCAGGATCCAGGGCGGTACCCCTCATGGAACTCATGATATCAAATGCCTTTTGGAAGCTGAATGCTTCTCTATATGGCCTGTTTGAGGTTAGTGCATCAAAGATATCCGCAATAGACACAATCCGTGCCTCGATAGGGATGTCTTTCCCTTTCTTCCCTGTGGGGTAGCCGGTGCCGTCAAACCTTTCATGGTGATAAAGAATGATATTTACTATGGTGTCTGATCTGCAGGAAAACCTTGCCACATCTGCTCCCCAGGCAGGGTGTTTTTTGATGATTTCCATTTCCTCTTCTTCCAGGCTGCCCGGCTTATTTAATATGGCCTCCGGTACGCCGATTTTTCCGCAGTCATGAAGCCAGCTTCCGTATTTTATATTGGTCTTTATCCCCTGTGGAAGATCCAGGGCTTCAGCCACAAGCAGGGCATGCCTTGCTACCCGATCACAATGGCCGCGTGTGTAGGGGTCCTTGAGCTCGATGGTCTGGGCCAAGGAGAGGAGATTTCCTTCATCCCCCTTTCTCATGGTTTGGGTGATATGGTGTCTTCGCATACCCTCCTCAACAACATTGATGAGGTGTTCGTTCTCCCACGGCTTGGTGATGAATTTAAAAACCTCTCCGGCATTAATGGCATTGATGGCGGTAGGAAGATCTGCATAAGCGGTCATGAGGATCTTCACGGTATCAGGAGATAATTCCTTTGCCAGAGTGAGAAGCTCAATTCCGGTCATATCAGGCATGCAGTTGTCCGAGACGAGTACTGCTATATCTTCCTCATTGAGCATGGCAAGTGCATCCCGGGGTTTGTCCGTGAGGAATACTTTGATATCAGTGCTGGAAAAAATCCGCTTGATGGCAGAAAGTATATGCTGGTCATCATCGACAAAGAGCACGGTATTCGGATTATTCTGTAGTACAAGGGAAGAGAGATCGTTCACTGTCGCACCTCCTGTTCTCGGATCATTATTCCTCATCAAAGACGAGCACTATGCCCTGCTGGGTTTCTTTATGATTCATGACCATGCCTTTGGTTCTCATTGTTCGTCCTGAAAAGATTATTTTCTCTGTCAGGTGACCTTCCGCGATGACACGATCGATGAATATATTGATCTCAGGTGAAAAGGCCGTGAGCCTCTCTGCACCCAAGATCGTTTCACCAAAAAGTGAAGCGCCCATCTTGTTGTACAGGGCGATCATACCATCCGGTGTGAGGCCCACAACAGCCACTGGGAGCGCGTCAAAGATGTTCTGAGAGCTTATCAGGGCCTGATTCCGGAACAGGAGCTCCTGGGTCCTCTCATCGACCATCCTCTCCAGATTCTCGTTGATGATCCGCAGTTCCTCGTTCGTGTCCTTAAGCTTATTGGTGAGCTCGATATTCTTCCTGCGAAGAAAGTATCGCTCAACGGCGTTTGCGATGGTGATTTTCAGCTCGTCATCATTCCATGGTTTCGGGATGAACTTGTAGATTTGCCCTTCATTGATGGCGGAGACGATGCTAGCCGTGTCCGCATAACCGGAGAGTACGATTCGTATGGTATGCGGCCACCTCCTGCACACCTCTTGAAGAAACTCCACCCCGTTTATACCCGGCATCCTATAATCAGATACCACTACTTGTATGGGCTGAGTACTTGAGAGCAGATCGAGTCCTTCTCCACTTGATGAGGCTGTAAGGATTTCATATTCGGTATCCATGAAAAGGCGTTTCAATGTCTTCAATATAGAGATCTCGTCATCCACGCAGAGTATTCGGACCTGTTCGTCCATGCCTATTTCTCCTCCACGATAGGGATGCGGACGGTGAATGTAGACCCTTTGCCTACCTCACTTCGTACCGTGATCTCCCCGCCATGCTTCTTGATAATGTCATAGGTGATGCTCAAGCCCAGGCCGGTCCCTTCTCCCACCTTCTTGGTTGTAAAGAATGGTTCGAAGATGCGGGTTAAGATTGTTGGTTCTATACCCCGGCCGGTATCGGAGACCGAGATGAAGATGGAGTCGCCCTCTCTCAATGTTTTAATCGTGATCGTCCCTTGTTTTTCAATGGCATGGGCGGCATTGACGAGCAGGTTCATGAAGACCTGGTTGAGCTGTTGGGGAAAGCACTTGGTGAATGGGATCTCCCCATATTCCTTCTGTACCGTTGCCTTGTATTTCAGCTCATTCCAAACGATATTGATGGTGCTCTCAATACATTCATTGATATCTGCGTGTTTGTATTCGGCCTGGTCCACACGCGAGAAGCTCTTCAGGTCTTGGACGATCTTCTTGACCCGCTCTGCGCCTTCTAAAGACTCCTTGATCAGATCTTTGATATCTTCGGTGATAAAATCGATCTTGAGGGCTTTACGCTTCTCTTTGAGTTCGGCCAATGCCGCCTTATCATTGATCTGATCGATGAGTTGTTCTACGGAGGCCGTGTACTCGGATCGCTTATCAAGATACTTGCCGAGGGTGCCTAAGTTGCTTGAGATGAAGCCAATGGGATTGTTGATTTCATGGGCGACACCCGCAGCGAGCTGACCGATGGAGGCCATCTTTTCCTGCTGGAGGAGATGTGTGTGGGTGGTCTGGAGCTCAATATAGGCCTTCTCCAGATCCTCCCTGGTTTTCTTCAACTCAGAAGTCTCTCTTCTAACCGTATCCTCGAGCCGTTTTCTCTCAGTGATGTCACGTATTATGGAGGTAAAGAAGCTTTTGCCTTCCGAGTTCCAGGAAGAAAAAGAGAGCTCTATGGGAAATTCGCTGCCGTCCTTTCTCAAACCCACTATTTCAGCCATCCTTCCGATTGGTGTAGTATTCACAATTTCCATCTTGTTCGTGGGTTTTATGATCTTCTTCATCTCGATATCGTAAAACACCCGGAACCTCTCCGGGATTATCATGGTGAAGACTTTGTCAAGGGCCTCCTGTGACGTATACCCGAACATCCTTTCCGCCCTGATGTTCCAAAAGATGATCCTGCCGCTGCTGTCGCTCGTGATGATCGCATCGTTGGCGGTCTGGGCGAAAGACCGAAACCGTTTCTCACTCTGCCTGAGCGCCTCTTCCGTGTTTTTGCGTTTCGTGATGTCCCGTATGACGCCGACGATATACTTGTTGCCGGATTTGTCAGTGAAAAGGGTCTTCTTGGTTAAAACGGTTAAGACTTGACCATGTGCATCATTGATGAACTCCTCTTTTGTGGTCTCCCGGCCTGTTTCGAATACCTCGTCATCGAATTTCCAGAAAACATCCACCTGCTCCTTCGGAAAAAAGTCATGGTCAGTCTTTCCGATTATTTCATCTCGTGGTCTGCCGATCAAATCTGCAAAGGCCTTGTTGACCAATACATACCGGTGCTGCTGATCATTGACAAAGACAGGGTCTCCTATGCAGTTGATGATGGTATTCAGGTACTCCCTTGATTCCCTGAGGGCCTGTTCTGCCTCGATCCGTTCCGTGACATCCCTCCCAACCCCTCGGAATCCGATAGGCTCCCCTGATGAACCTCGCATAAGCGAGATAGACATCTCGGTTATTCTCTTGGTCCCATCCTTTCTGATAAGCTCATGATCGAACATGGTATTCGGTTTGCCGGTGCGATAAATCTCGTTGAAAATCTGATAAGACCTCTTGGCGGTCTCAGGTGATGTATATACCTTGTAGTTCATACCCATGAGTTCTCGGCGTGAATAACCATGATCTTTGCACAGGGACTCGTTGAAAAAGGTGTAGTTGCCCCTTAGGTCCAATTCGAAATATGTCTCATCCATGTTCTCCAGGATGGTTCGGTACTTCTCCTCGCTCTTGCGCAGATCTTCTTCAGCACGTTTCCTCTCTGATATGTCTCGAGCAATACCGCGGAAACCTAGCGGTATGCCGGACGAATCCCGGATGAGGGATATCGATAGCTCATGGGAGACTCGTGAGCCGTCCTTTGTTTTGACCTTACATTCCAGTCTCTTGGAAGGCCCCCCGGTCTTGAATACCTCATGGAACGCCTGAAACAAAATTTTTGCGTTGTCCACATCGGTATAGTCCCGGTAGTTTTTCCCCAGTAACTCATCCGGAGTGTATCCGTAAGCCCGAGGAACCCAGTAATTGAAGAAAGTCATGTTCCCTGCAAGATCAACCTCATAGTAGCCGTCCTCAATGCTGTTGAGGATGGTACGATACCTTTCCTCGCTGGCCTTGATGGCATTTTCAATCTGCTTTCTCTCTGATATGTCTCGTACAATGCCGCGGAAGCCTACTGGGCTGCCGGACGCATCCCGGATGAGGGTTACCGATGACTCAAGGGAGACCCGTGAGCCGTCCTTCCTGATGAGCTCCCATTGAAATCCCTTGGAAGGTTGCCCTGTCGTGAATACATCACGGTACTCTTTGAACAAATTTTTAGCATTCTCAGCATCGGTGTATTCCCGGTAGTTTTTTCCCATGACCTCTTCTGGTGAATATCCGGAGATCATGGGCAGCCTGTAGTTAAAGAGGGTCATATTCCCGGCGAGGTCAAGTTCATAGTAACCGTCCTCGATGCTGTTGAGAATGGTCCTGTACTTTTCTTCATTTTTCCTAAGAGCTTCTTCAGCGAGCTTTTGAGGGGTGATATCCGATACCACACCCGTGAAACCAACCACTCTGTTCCTATCATACAGGGGTCTGCTCGATGTCCTCAGATAGAGGATGTTTCCATTCCGATCGATGAACCGAAACTCCGAGGGCTCATTGTTTCCTGACAAGGTGAGTTCAAATATTTTCAGGACGAAGGGCAGGTCATCGGGATGAACGAATGTAGTGAAGGGCTTCCCAAGGCATTCTTCCACCTTGTATCCGCCTATCTGCTCGACGGCAGGGTTGATATAAATGATAGTACCTTCCAAATTCACGGTGAATATGATGTCGTTAATGTTCTCGACCATTTGACGATAGCTATTGCCCAATTGGGTAAGAGCCTGCTCAGTCTTTTCCTGTTTGATGATTTCTTCCGCAGTACAGAAGAAGCCAATAGGTTTTCCTTCATCGTTTTTCAGGAGGGTCGTTGTTATCCAGGTAGTGAGGACTGTCCCATCTTTCCGGACGTCGATGATCTCCCGGCGGTATGAGCCGATTTCCAGCACGCTATCTTGAAAGGGGAACACCTCGTTTCCCTTCTGATCTCCGGCGAAAAACATGCTCGGGCTTCTCCCGATGAGCTCCAGCGGATTCTCGTATCCATGCATACTGGCCCAGGCGTGATTACAGAACAGGATAGCGCCTTCGAGATCCACGATGATGATCCCTTGGATCGACTGTTCCACAGCGGTGCTCAGCATGGATCGGAATTGTTCGGGGGCAATAATCTCCATAATTCTGGGAGACTTGTCTTCTTTCAAAACACTCATTCTCCACCCTGTTCTTTTATGAATTATTGGTGCCTACAACGTATCGGAAAATTGCTATGATTTGAGAAGATAAATTCGATGCATTTTTGTTCATTGAACGAGTTGCCGGATATAACGATTGAAGTCTTATTAAAACCTTTGGAATGTCGGGCTATCTTTACATGATATTTTCAAGTCTGATGTAACAAATCCATTTTCTTATCCTGAAGAACAGGCCATAAGGACTTTGTCATCCATCGAGCACGGATCGCACCTTTCCCGTCAGCTCCTTTACCGTAAAGGGTTTGGAAATCAAATTCATGCCGTGTATGAGGTCTCCGTGCTTTGCGATAACGTCTTGGGTGTAACCCGATATAAATATGACCTTAAGACCCGGAAGTATGGGAGCCAGATTCTCGTAGAGTTGTTTTCCGTTCATCCCCGGCATAATGACATCGGTGAGCAGAAGGTGAATCCGCCCTTTGTATTGTTCGACGGCATGGGAGCATTCCTGGGCGCTGCCGGCGCTGATGACCGTGTACCCATGTTTTTCCAGAATCCGACACATGAGTTCACGGACCGCTTCCTCATCCTCGACCACGAGGACCGTTTCTGTGCCGTGCTTGGTTTCAACTTCTTGGGCCTCCTCGGCCGAGTCTTGAACCGTGACTTCCTCGCCGGGCAGATACATCTTGAAGGTTGTACCCATACCCGGCTCGCTGTATGCCATGATATAACCGCCATGCTGCTTAACAATGCCGTACACGGTTGCCAGGCCGAGGCCGGTACCTTTGCCCACCTCTTTGGTTGTGAAGAACGGCTCAAAGATATGATCCAAAGTCCGGTGGTCTATCCCGCTTCCTGTATCACTGAAGGCAATCATTATATATTTGCCGGGTGAGGCGCCCGGATGAATCTCAGTATAGGCCTCATCCAGGACTGCATCCGTGATTTCTATGGTGATGGTTCCGCCATGCGGCATGGCGTCCTGGGCATTGATGCCCAGGTTCATGAGGATCTGGTCTATCTTGCTTGCATCAACACGAATGAATTTCGGTGTTTCAGCCGGGACAACCTTTATCATGATATCTTCGCGTATCGTTCGTCTCAGGATCTTCTGGAAGTCTGAGATTACCTGCCTGAGGTCGACCGTTTTCATTTCAAGGACCTGCTTGCGGCTGAATGCAAGCAGTTGCCAGGTCAAGTCCTTTGCACGCTCTGCGGAGCGCTTTATCTGGAGAATTTCCTGATAATACTTGTTTCCCGACTTTATCTCGCTGAGAAGCAGGTCCGCGTACCCGAGAATAGGAGAAAGCATGTTATTGAAATCATGGGCTATTCCTCCTGCCAGTTGGCCGACAGCCTCCATCTTCTGCGCCTGACGCAGCAGGCTCTCAAGCCGTAACTCCTCGGTAATATCCCGGGAGAAAACCACCTGACCGATGGGGTTTCCTTGGGTATCTTTCAAGCCGACACAGGACATACGGGTAGGAAAGATTGTCCCGTCCTTTTTTCTGTGTCCTATTTCCGCCCTATAACTCCCTTTCTCTCTTGCTGCTTTAAGGCACGGCAGCACCTCATTCTCCATCTGTTCCGGAGTGTGGAATATGCTTAAGTTCACGCCCTTGAGTTCATCGGGGGTATAAGCGTGCATGGCTGCCCAGGCGGGATTGACATAGAGAATGTCGTTATCGAGGCCGATCATGGCGATGCCGTCGATTGATTGCTCCAGGGCTTCATTTTGCCGGAGGAGAATTCTTTCCACCCGTTTTCGTTCGGTAATGTCCAGGATGACACCTACCAGGCCGGCTATATTGCCGTCGCTTCCTACATATGTGGCCTTATTGAAAATGACATCATGCCTGCTGCCGTCGGCATGGGAGACTGATGTCTCATAAACCTGTACTCCGGGGTTATTGAACAGTTCGGTGTCTGCTTTAAGGTACAGCTCAGCCAGATCTTTGGGGGCCAGGTCAAAAACGGTCTTTTCTACGATCTGATCTTTTGCCAGACCCATAAATTCCAGATAAGCCTTGTTACAACCGAGGTAAACGCCCTGGATGTCCTTGTAAAAAACAGGGGGCGGTATGGAATCAAGAAGTTGTTGTAAAAAGAACACCTGGGAGCGTTGGGCCTCCTCTGCCTGTTTGCGGCCTTGTTCCTCTTTTTCCCTTTGCAGCCGGGCATGAAGGATCGGGGCCACCTGCTCGGCAATGCCCTCCATCAGACGTTGTTCATGGTCACCATATCCTGAAGCCTTGTTGGCTACGACAAAGACACCGATGGTCATTTTTTGAAAGACTATAGGGACAACCAGGACGCAGTCTATGAGGATGTGTCCTTCAGGTACCGCACCCGGCATGTTGGAAAATATACTCTTTTTTTCTGCTATAGCCTGTCCGATGATTTCTCCGGAAAGGGCGGCCCAGGGAATGCGAAGGATCTTTTCGGAGATGCGGGTGTTTTCAATATTCCCGATAAAGGAAGGAACCACGAGGGTCATCTCCTCATCCATGAATCCGAACAACCCGTGTTTGCTTCGGGTAATATCGAGGAGAACCTTCAGAACCTCTCCATACATCTCCTCGACAGGGCATGCAAGAAAGATCTCAGCGATCGTGTTCCGAATGGACAGGTTTCGTTCCGATTCCTTCAGCACCTGCTCGACCTGTTTACGCTCGCTTATGTCCAGCATTATCCCGACCATGCCGGAAACATGACCCTGTGAATCCGTATAGGTCGCCTTGCTGAAGACATAATTGCGCACGGTGCCTTCCGGGCATAATATGGCTTCATCATAAACCCTGAACCCCGGCATATGGATGAGCTCCATGTCCTGTGCGTGGCACCTTTGGGCAAGATCATGCGGGATGGTCCCGATCAGGTCGAGGATGGTCCGGCCGATGATCCGTTCCTTCGGCAGACCGATGATCATGGAGGCATATTGTATGTTGCAGCCCAGGTAAACGCCCTCAGCGTCTTTATAGTAGATCGGCGTCGGGATTGTATTGATCATGGTCTCCAGAAATTCCATTTGGTTATGGAGGGCCATTTCCGAATGTTTTCGCTCGGTGATGTCCATGTGTTGTATCACTGCATTGGATATTCTTTCCCTTGCGTCCCTTATAGGGAACACCGTGACATCAAGAATCACGGATGTGAAATGTTTCAATTGAAGGTTTTTGAGCTGTGAACTGTCATACGTGATTTCGAACCTCACCGTCTCACCTTTTTCAAACACACGTCTTACCAAAGGCAAAAACCCTTGTTCTTCAACAATGGAATCATTAAAGATGTTGTACTTGCCGACGACCTCTACATCCGAGATGTGCAGCAAGTCCCTGCAAGCCTGGTTGAGTCTTATGAGTGTACCTTTGTCATCGGAGATCCACATGGGGTGAGGACTCTGATCAATGACACTATTGAGAAAGGACTCCGATGTCCTGAGCATCTCCTCTGCATGCTTGCGCTCGGTTATGTCCCGAACGATGGCCCACATGCCCGAGGGATTGCCGGCATCGTCCTTCAGGAGGAAGGTCCGAAGCTCCACCGGGAAGACGGTGCCGTCCTTTTTACAATACTCCTTCTCATAGATTTCAGAATACCCCAATGGGAGTATCTGTTTATCTACGATATCTGCCTCAAATGCATGCCACTTCTCAGGTGTCAGGTCCTTGTAGATCATGGCACGTAATTCCTCAGAGCCGTAACCGACCATGTCCTGATATGCCATGTTGGATTCGAGGATTCTTCCCTCCATGTCGGTCAAGACAAAGGCGTCCATCATGCTGTCGTGGAGCCGGTGATATTTGGCCTCGGAGACCCGTAGCGCCATCTCTGCTTGTTTGTGTTCAGTGATATCCCGGGAGAGCATCAATCCGGTGATTCTTCCGTTGCCGTCCGTATATACCGTCCCTGTCGTCTCAAGCCAGATATAGCCCTTCTCGGGGTGAGAGTACCGGTATTCGGCCCGCTCTTCGGACCCGGACTCCAGGCCTCTTGCGAAAGTCTTCAGTTCCTTTTCCAGGTCGTCGGGGTGAACCAATTCAAGCCAGCTGCGACCTAACAGCTCGTCTCCCCGGCCAAGGATTCTCCGGCAAGACGGTGAGATATAGGTGAAGGTTCCCTTTTCATCGGTCTCCATAACCACTTCACTGATGTTCCGCGCCATGAGGCGGTATCTCTCCTCGCTTTCCCGCAGGCTCTTAGTCGCCTTTTCCAAGTCCAGCATCTTGTCTTCCAGTTTGCGGATAAGGGCCTCGTTATACATACGGTAGTAGACCGTTTCCTCCTCAATGCCATGCCTGGGGACGGCTGACCTGCCTGCCTTGTGCTCTTCAATGACCTGTTCCACCAGGGAGAGAAAGGCCTCGGGCTCAATGGGTTTGACGATGAAGCATGCAGCCCCCAGGCTCAGGCCCAGTTCCTCGTCCTTTGGGTCGGTGTAGGTGGCGGTGTAAAAAACAAAGGGGATGTCTTTCAGCCGGTCGTCCTTCTTCCATGCACGGCACAGGGCAAAGCCATCCATCACGGGCATGAGGATGTCCGATATGATAATGTCCGGCGGGTTGCTTACGGCCAGTTCCAGGGCCTCTGCACCGTTTGCCGCCCGGATTATGTCATACTGGCGGGTCTCAAGGATTGTCTGCAGGAGATAGAGATTCTCCGCATGGTCATCAACGATCAGCACCGTGCTCATAACGTATCCTCTTCTTTCACATGGATCCTGCTTTCAGGAAGGTCTTCACTTCCGCCATGAATGTCTCGGGGTTGATGGGCTTCTCGATATAGCCGGTGCAACCCGCCGCCAGGACCCGTTCGCAGTTCCCCACCATTGCATAGGAGGTCACAGCCACGATGGGCGTATCTTCAAGGTCCGGATTCTGCCTCAGGTTGCGGGCGACGGCGTAACCGTCCATTGCAGGCAACTGGATATCCAGGATGATCAAGTCCGGTTTGAGCAAGACTGCCATATCAATGCCCGGTTTACCATCCGACGCAGCAAAGACTTCATAGTTGTTCTGCTCTAGGATGAACCTGAAAAGATAAAGATTCTGCTCATTATCTTCTATGACAAGGATTTTCCCTTTCATACATCTTTTCTCTTTTTAGGTAGCGTGATACTGAAGGTGCTTCCTGAACTCCATATGCTTGTTGCCCAGATTTTACCCCCCATTATCTCTACAAGTCTTTTACATATGGAAAGCCCCAAGCCCGTGCCTTCATATTTCCGGGTAAGTCCCGAATCGATCTGCCTGAAGGATTGAAAAATTGTTTCCATATCTTCATTCTTGATGCCGATGCCGGTATCGATAACCCTTATAGTTACGTTGTCCCCTTCCGGTTCGCATTCAATTTTTACCCAACCCTTTTCTGTAAACTTTATGGCATTGCTGATCAAATTCAGAAGAATCTGTTCCAATCGCCTGCGGTCGCCTGTTATGGTTTCAATCTCGGGAGAGATTGAAAGGGTAAGATCAAGCCCCTTTTTCCCTGCAAGTGGACTTACACTCTCCAAAGCCTTTCCTATTGTTTGACGCAGGTTGATATTTTCATATGCTACCTGCAGCTGTCCTGCTTCGATCCTGGATATATCAAGGACATCATTGATCAGCGAAAGTAGATGCTGTGCACTGCTGTGCACCATATTCAGTTGTTTTTTCTGTTCATCATTCAAGGGTCCGACCATTCCCTGGAGAATAATACCGGTGAAACCTATGATTGAGTTAAGAGGGGTCCGCAGTTCGTGCGACATGGTGGCCAGGAACGCGGATTTCAATCTGTCAGACTCCTCTGCGTGTTCTTTTGCGACTGCAAGTTCGTTCAGTGTCTGAATACGCTCGTTAATCTCCGCTGAGAGCTTCTCGTTCGCCTCTTCTAGCCATGACGTGCGCTCTTTGACCTGTGTCTCAAGATGATCCCTGTGTTCTATGAGATCGGCCTGTGTGTCCTTCAATGATTTGTAAGTGAGCCTGAGGGTATTCATCATCTGGTTATAAGAATTTGCCAATAATCCGATTTCATCCTGAGAGGTAATATCTATAAAGCGCTCAAGATTCGATGTTTGAGCAATGTAATCTGTTTCATCAATGAGCTTCTTCAAAGGTCTCACAACATAGATATTAAGTCCGATCAAGGTAAGGATACTCAATAATATCAGAGCGATCGCCATCCCTGAAATTGTCAATACGATTTGGTTAATGAGCTGCTTTTCGATATTTTCAGAAGGGATAAGAACGGCTATCCTCCAGTCTTGTTCAGTGGAACGTAGCGTAAAAACATAATTTTTCTTATCCTGGATAGTAACCGAGACAAACCCTTGTTTGGGTTGTTCAAGTATTTTGAGAAGGTCAGCCGAATAGTTGTTCACATTTTTAAAAAGCATATCTTTGCTTAAGCCGGCCAAGACCACCCCATTCCTGTCTGTAATAATTATCTTTCCACGAGGATTGGTCTTAAAATTATAAATATAGTTTGTTAAGTTCACCAATGTTACATCAGCGCCCACTACTCCATAAAACACGCCGTTTTCATCCACAAGGGCCCTGACGATGCTGATGTTGATATCGGAGGTTGTGAGCGAAGGGTACGCGTCGGTTTTCATAACTTTTCCGGGATTATTTTTCGCTAATATATACCAGGGGCGTTCTCTGGGGTCATAACGGGTGGGCCGTGCACGTTTGTGCGATCGCACAAAGCTGCCGTTTTCCCTTCCCATGTAAACCGAATTCACATAATCGTGCGTAACTCGATAATTATTGAAGATATCGATTATTTTCTGTTCAAGATCCTGGATATGGTATGTAAAGATTACTTCGTCGGCATGAACAAAGTTGGTAAAATTGTTCTCATCCCTTGACCGGACTGTTTCGTCTGCCACAAACGTATTGATGTCATTTTCCACATTGGTAAAAAAGGCATTCAAAGCAAAGTCAACATGATGAAGCTGGTTTGATATATCTTCTTGGATCGAGCTTAACCTTTCTTCCCATATCCAGGAATAAAGAATACCCCCTAAGGTGAACATGATGAATATCGCGCTGAGGGTATATAGGACCAACAATTTCGTCTGGAGTCTCATTTTGGACGTACCTTCGATGCTGGCTTGATGATGTATTGGATGCGACTATGCTTAATCTACGAAGTCTCTTCAAACCCATCGGCGACTCTCATTATATTATGTGATGCACTACAGAGAGATACAATCACCTAAAAGGGTTAGATCTGCAGTTTTCGGTGAAAGATGACTGATCATTGGACATAACCTGCCGGTTAGGGCTTCGCGATCCCCTCCTTGATGGCGAAACGTACCAAGTCGGTCTCTTTATGGATATTGAGCTTGGCCATGAGGTTCTTCCGATGGGACTGAACCGTGTTGACCGTGCGTCCCAGATCAGCGGCGATTTCCTTGGTCGTCAGGCCCTCTGCAATGCGCTGCAGGACGATCCGCTCCTGGGAGGTAAGGTATGCAACCCTCTTGGAGAAACCTGGTTTCCTTCTTCCACCCATGCGGAACTTATCCACGAGCACGTGGGTAATGTCAGGGCTGAAATAAAAGCCTCCCGCAAACACCTCGCATATGGCATCCACCATGATACGGCCGGCTGCCTCCTTTGTCAGGTATCCATGTGCTCCGGCCTTTATCGCCTCTTCGATCATGGCTTGCGAGTCATGAATGCTCAGCATGATGATCCTGCAGGCAGGGTGTTTTCTGATCAGCTCTCGCGCCGTTTCCAACCCGTTCAGACAAGGCATGGTGACATCGAGGATGAAGACATCCACAGGGTTCCCCTCTGCCACCTTCAGGGCCTCCAGGCCGTCCGATGCCTCTCCTACGACCTCGATGCCTTTGTCGCTGCGTTCAATGACGAAACGCAGCCCATCCCGCACGAGCGGGTGATCGTCGGCGATCAGGACACGAATGCTCATTGCGGCTCCTTCCCCTCGGATGTTTCACGATCAGTAGGGATCGTCACGGTGACCTTCACCCCTTTCCCGGGCGTGGATGATATATTCAGCATGCCCCCAAGTCCTGCAATCATCTCCTGCATGACCTGCAGGCCGAGGTGTGTGCCCGGCTTTAACGCCTGGTGGGCCGGATTGAATCCCTTCCCATCGTCAGTGATGAAAAGCCGCAACTGTTGCTTGGGGGAGGATAGACGCACCCGCACATGTTGGGCCTGTGCATGCGTGATCACATTGTTCAGGCACTCCTGTACGATACGGAAAAAGACTGTCTGGATCTCAGGGGGAATCGTGGCTCTCCGTGTGGTGTCGTTAAAATGGATCTTCAACGGTATCATGTGGGTGATCTGGTCAATGTGCAGGCGCAATGCCGTTGGCAGACCGAGGACATCCAGGTCCGGCGGGTGGAGCTCTGTGGCCAGGGCCTTCAGTTGTTTCACCGATTTTTCGAACAGTCGGCGGCTCTCCTTCAGCAACGCCAGGGCATCCTTATACTTGCCCGCACGGAGGTCTTCCTCTGCGGCATGCAGGCGTGCCATGACGCCCACCGTGATGGAGCCCACATCGTGATGGAGCACGGCTGAAAGACGGCGCTTTTCCTCCTCTCTTACGGACAGCAGCTTGCGTGAAAATTCGTGGGTGCGCTCTTCAGCCTGCTTCCTTTCCGAAACATCATGGATCACCATGCAGGTTCGCAGTCCCTCTTCGGTCTCGAATACCGCAGAGGACACCTCTGCCGGGAAGGACGACCCATCCGCCCGGATGAAATCCATCTCACCGGTAGCGTATCCCTTCTTCTCCCTTTCCCTCAACAACTTGCCGAGACGCGGATCATTCCTTTCAACCAAGCCGATTCGCCCTATCTTCGCAATCTCTTTCTCTGTTCTCTCGAACATCCTACATGCGGCCGGGTTTGCCGCAAATATGCGGCCGTCCGGGGCCGTGAGCAGGATGCCCACAATACTATGCTCGAAGATGGCACGCAGACGTGCCTCGCTCTCGCGCAATGCCTGCTCCGCCTGTTTGCGCTCGGTAATGTCGCGGACGCTGCTCCGATACCCCAGGGGATGAGACTGCTGATCGAAGATCGGCTGCCAGGAGACCTCTCCCCAGCGCACCGTGCCGTCCTTGCAGGCTATCCGGAATTCCACTCCATCACCCCGGTTGCCATGTGCGGCATCCTGGAGCTTCTGTCTCATGAAGGCACGGTCCTCCTCGAAGATAATCGGCAACGGGTAGTCGGGCATGGCCAGACAGTCATTAAAGGAGTAGCCTGTCATCTCTTCCACGGCGGGATTCACCCAAACAAGCCTTCCATCGATTGCAATCCAACTTTCCCAATCCACCGTGTAGTCAGCAATGGCACGGAAGTTCTCCTCGTTTTTCTGCAAAGCCTCCTCAGCCAGTCTGCGCAAAGTGATGTCGTCATGGGCGATCACGACACCACGCCTTGGGTCCCTCATGTGCGATACGCGCATTACGAACCAACGCTTCTTGTCGGGTGAGTGGCAGGGGTATTCCATGCTGAAAGCAGTTCTTGTATCCTCAAGCACCTCAAGGATGCCTTGGAGCGCTGCCATTGCGGATTCATCCCCGTCGTGCCTGATTGCAGTTTCACATACCGCCAGGTAATCACCCCCCATATATGCGTTTTCATCCGGACACCCGTTCTCCCTGGCAAACGTCTTCCATGCGGTGTTGACTGCAATGATACGGCCGGATTCATCCAAGACCGCCAAATGCGAGGACATGGACTCCAGGATGTCCTCAAAGAACTGATTCCTTTCCTTCATCGCTCGCTTTCCCAAGGGTACAATCGGTTATTTCATTCTGCAATTTGTGCATTATACATCCATAATATATCTATAAGATAATAATCAAAACTTGACGGGCAATGATGCCCTAACATATGTTTCAATAAGAACGTGTCATAGATGGGAAAGACAGGAGGCTGTAGGATGATATATCGCTTGCCGGGTATGCCTTTAGAGAAAAACAGATTTAGTGCCGGTTCTCTGATACGGACAATGATATTTGCTATGGTATGGGTTTGCCTCGCAGCCTTCATACCACAACCCGACAAATCGGTATCGGTATCTGAAGGCAGCTCTATAATCAAAATCCTCAGTGATATAGTGATTAAAAACGGCATTGAAGTAAATAAAGCGATATCCATAGGCGGAGATGTCAGAGTCTACGGGCATGTCCGGAAAGATGCGGTTTCAGTTGGTGGATCGGTTTACCTCGGACCGGACTCGGTAGTTGAGGGGAATGTCGTATCTATCGGGGGCACGGTGGAGAGAGAGCCGGGTGCGCAGGTAGGCGGTGAGGTGACCATTGTTGATGCCACGGGCCTGAAATCATACTTATTTTGGTTGCCGAAACAAGGAATTGCCAAAGTAAATGAGTTTTGGGACAGCATCGGATGGATTCCAGCCCTGGGCTTCTTCATAATCGCACTTTTCATAGTGGCAATAATGCCTGCTGCAGTGGGGTTCATCTCTTTCCAGATTGAAAACAATACGCTGCGTACGACCCTTTGGGGTCTGTTCGGCTCAATCCTGGTCTTTCCGATTGGTTTCATGCTCATTATATCCATAGTGGGAATTGTCATAGTACCCGTTTTGATTATTCTTTTAGGCTGCGCTTTTACCCTGGGCTATATCGCAGTTGCACAACTCATGGGAAAACGGATTACCATCACACTGAGGAAACCGAACAGGCATATCCTTGTCGAGACGATCTTAGGGTTGGTCGTCCTCTTCACCATCAGCCGCATCCCCTTTGCCGGGTGGCTTGTGAAGTATGCTGCAGTACTTGTCGGTTTCGGAGGGGTTTTGAGTGCAATCACTGCTGGATGGAGAACACGGCAGTGATTGATAACAGTGATCTGTGATCACTTCTTTATTCTCCATCTCCAATCAACGGCAACACTTTATCGATCCTAAATGAGACGAGATACTTGTTCTCTTTGTAGTATTCACCATGAGGGATATAGTGTTTTTTCCTCCGCAAGGTGTCTATCAGTTCACTATCCCTTTCCTCTTTGATCTTGGTTATATAAAGCCTCTTGCCCACGTACTTCTCGCCTTCTTCCATAAATATGTATGTTGCATGGGGATTGGACTTGAGGTTGTCGTGTGAAAGCCTTTCACCCATGATGAATGCTATGGTAGCTTCGTCTATGAAATGGGGGTGGGCATAAACAGCTGCATTTACAAATCCTGATGAATCGGAGGTTGCCAGCACACCTTTACCTCTGATATTTTCGAAGTATTCAGAAAGTTTCATACGCGCGCTCCTTTCATGACATCTTCAATATCAGATAGAGGCTTTCAAGTGAAAATCAAAGGGGTCCTTTATTAAAATAATAAAAAAAATAGGATGGCGGTTAGGGCATAGGACGCGCCATCCTTAAGAGGAGGTTAAAACTTTATTGCTTAATATTTTGATGCATTCCCGAGGAAAAGGATGCATGTCAAGAAAAGACACTATATAATGACAATCTGTGAAATTCCTGGACTAAGAAACACTTTTGCGTATTATTCTATGAATTGAAGGAAGAAAGAAATAATCCACCCATGAAATGAATTGTATGAGGAGTGTTATGAAGAGAATTCTGTTCATGCTCATGGTAACCATGCTGGCGCTGGTCATCATACTGATATGCTCAACCTTTCATAATCGTAAAGACGTTTATGCAGAGAAGACCCTCACACAGAATAGAGAAAACATTAGCTCGGTGAGTTGCAGGCAGTGCCATGCCGAGTTCTACGCTGTATGGTCCCAGTCTCTTCACGGCCTTGCCATACAGCCGTACTCTCAGGAGTTTGCCTTGAGCAAGCTTTCCCCACAGGCAAAGGATATCAGAATCGGCGGATATGGTTACCAGGCCGATATAAAGGGTAGGGAAGGTTATGTGATCGAAAAGGGTAACTTGCCTTGGAACAGCTCAAGATATCGAATCGATCACGTGCTTGGAGGAAAGAATATATTTTATTTCCTTACGTTTTTAGAGGAGAGGAGGTTTCAGATCCTGCCGCTGGCTTACGATGTACATAAGAAGGAATGGGTCGATACGGCTTCCAGCGGGATCAGACACGCAAGAGGGAAACCGGGGAACTGGAAGGAACCGGGGTATACCTTCAACACTTCATGTTCCAGCTGCCATGCAGGCCAATATTCAATGAACTACGATCTTAAGAACAATACATACGGCACAGTTTTGTTTGAGCAGGGCATTAACTGCGAGTCGTGCCATGGCCCGGTAAACGAACATAGCATGATCTTCCTGAAGGCTGCGGAATACAGTACCGTTCCCGAAGACCGGAAGATCATCAGCAACAAGAAATTTACTTCGGCTCAAATCAACTCAACATGCGCATCATGTCATTCCAAGATGGTTCCCATTACCAACTCCTTTACACCAGGCGAAAACTTCTTTGACCATTACGACCTGGCGACGCTCGAAGACCCCGGTTTTTCTTCCGACGGATGCAATCTGGCCGACAATCACACCTATACCCGCTGGCTCATGAGCCCCTGTGTCAAATCCGGCCGGCTCGATTGCCTCAGGTGCCATACCAACGGCGGCGGCTACCGGTTTACCGACAGTGCCAAGGCCAATGATGCCTGCCTGCCATGCCATGCAAAACGTATTCAGGACACAAGCGCGCATACCCACCACAAACCCGGCAGTCCCGGCAGCTTGTGCATCTCATGCCACATGCCTAAGACGGGATTTGCCCGCATGCAGAGCACCGACCATTCCATGCTGCCCCCGGTTCCTGCCGCCACGTTAGCCTTCAAGTCTCCAAACGCCTGTACCATTTGTCATGCGGACAAGGATGCCGCCTGGGCAGATAACACTGTTAGGCTATGGCACAAGGATGATTATCAGGCCCCATTCCTTAAACGTGCAGCACTTATTGAAGCAGGGCGCAGGCGTGATTGGAGCAAGCTTTTTGATATGCTCGCATACATACAGAGCAAGGATCATGATGATGTGATTGCCTGCTCGCTGCTTCGGATGCTTAAGACATGCCCTGATATGAATAAGGTCCCTGTATTCATCGAGGCCCTTGACGACCCCTCAGGGCTTATCCGCTCGGCAGCGGCAGAGGGGCTTAGAGATGTGTCGACATCAAAGGCAATCAAGGCCTTGCTTGCAGCAACGGATGACCCGATAAGACTTGTACGCATCAAGGCTGCTTCCGTATTGGCCAGGTATTCCACACAGAAACTCACTGAACCCGAGGCAAAGAGTCTTGAGCGGGTAACAGGTGAATACCTTACCTCATTGCTGGTTCATCCGGATCTGTGGCAATCTCATTACAATATGGGTAATTACTTCCTTGACCGGGGGGAGAACAAGGATGCCCTTTTGGCATATAAGACAGCCATACGGATTGAGCCCGGCGCCACGGCCCCTTATGTTCATTCATCCATTGCCTATGCACGGCTCCATGATGTGTCTGAGGCCGAAGCATCTTTGAACAAGGCACTTAAGATTGACCCGAACAATGCGGACGCCTATTTCAACTTAGGGCTCTTGAAGATTGAGCAGGATGATATAAAGACGGCCGAAGAGGATCTCAGGACCGCGTTGAATGATGACCCGACCATGGCTGCAGCCGCATACAACTTGAGTATCATACTCTCAAAGGACAGATTGAAGGAGGCCGTCGCATGGAGCAAAAAGGCTTACCTGATGCAGCCTGAGGTGAAATACGGCTACAGCCTGGCATCCTTTTTGAAACAAGACGGCAACTGGGACGAGGCCCTAGATGTGTTGAGACAGGTAGTTGCTTCAGACAGGACATTTGGCGATGCATACCTGCTCATGGGTGAGATCTATGAAGAGCGGGGAAAGAAAAGGGATGCAGCGGCTGTGTACCGGCAGGGGCTCGCAGTCGAAGAACTTCTGAAGAAAGACCGCAATCGGCTGGAGAGAAAGCTCGAATCCTTGCAATGATGATCGCCGCTGTCATGAAAGAGTACCTACGCATGCGCTGAAGACATGGAGGATATCATATGAGAATCTGGCCGAACCATCCAAGGATCTATGAAATCAATACCTGGGCATGGCTTGAAGAACTCAGCAGGCAAGCCGGGCAGGAGATAACGCTTGCCACGGTATCAAAAGAGGTATGGAACGCCCTTGCAGAACTTTCCCTGGATGCGGTCTGGTTCATGGGGGTCTGGGAGAGGAGTCCCGTGGGTTTCGGTATTGCGGTGAAGAACGAGGGTCTTCAGGAGGAATTCCGGCGTATATTACCCGGTTATCAAACCTCTGACATGACGGGTTCTCCCTACTGTGTACGCCGGTATGTGGCGGATGCACGTCTGGGTGGTGCCGATGGCCTTGCCGTAGCACGCAAAGAGCTTGCAAAGCGGGGCTTAAGCCTTATCCTTGATTATGTACCGAACCACGTGGCCCCTGATCACCCTTGGGTTACCGAGCATCCTGAGTATTTCATACATGGAGACCATGAAGACCTTGAAAACGACCCTGCATCATTTATCGAAGTGAAAGACAAAATCTATGCCTGCGGAAGAGACCCTTACTTCCCGGCCTGGCAGGATGTGCTCCAGCTCAATGCGTTCAATAAAGGCCTGCGCCAGGCAGACCTTGAGGTGGTTTCAGCCATCGCTCAGCAGTGTGACGGCATACGGTGCGACATGGCCATGCTGCTCATGAATGACGTGTTCGCCAGGACCTGGGGAGACAGGGCGGGTTCAAGACCTGTCACGGAGTTCTGGCCGGATCTTATCAAATCAGTAAAGAAATACCTCCCTGACACCCTGTTCATGGCAGAGGCTTACTGGGATCTGGAATGGGAATTGCTGCAGCAGGGGTTTGACTACTGCTATGACAAACGTCTCTATGACAGGCTCTATTCAGAAAACGCCGAGAGTGTGAGGCTTCACGTGGGCTCTGATGTTTCTTATCAGAAGAGGCTGGTGCGTTTTATTGAAAATCACGATGAGCCAAGGGCGGCTTTTGTATTCCCCCATGATAAAGCGCGAGTCGCAGCGCTCGTCATTGCAACGTTACCCGGGGCGAAGCTCTTCCATGAAGGCCAGTTCGAGGGTAGAAGGGTGAAACTGCCGGTCTTCCTGAAACGAAGACCCGATGAGCCTGTGGACCATGGTCTCAAAGCATTCTATGGCAAGCTGCTTGAAGCCGTGAACATACCGGTGATACAGGAAGGAAATTGGCGTCTCTGCGGACTTTCCGGATGGCCGGACAATGCGACGTGGATGACCCTGGCTGCATGGTTCTGGCAAAAAGGCAAGGATGTCTGCCTGATCGTGGTAAATCTCTCCGAGACAAGGGCCCAGGCTCGTGTGCGTATGACCGGCGTCGACCTTGCAGGGAAGACGCTCCAGATGAGAGACCTCATCAGTAATGAGCTCTATGAGCGATCAGGCAACGAGATGGCGGAGATCGGCCTGTATGTTGATCTCAGTCCGTGGGCGTTCCATGTCTTGAGATTTGAAAGTGCCTAACTCTGATGAAAAAGCCGAGAACGCCTAAAAACCTGTTCATGGTCGGCCGGAGGCTGCGACATTGCTCTGATCTTTGATGTTTTCCTCAACCCACTGATGGTATCTCACTGCGCGTGCAAGGGCAGAGGCCGCCTTGTCCGGTGCGGAATAGGGCATGATGCCGTGATGGTCGAGGAAGTCCACGGGATTATTGTCCATTCGGATATCGAAGCTCATGATGTCGAAAACCGGTATGATAGGCCGCCGGTATTTTTCGACAAGTTCAACGATGAGGGTGAAGAGCTTGGTTTCTTCGGCTATCATGATTTCAGCCGATTGCTTCACGGCCTGGGTGGGTACGGTGCTGGACCTGAGCCAGCCATGGGCGCGAAGGCTTAGGTATCCGAGGCCCATGAGAAGAACGGCATCGGCTGACGCATGCTCCATAAGCTCTATAATGGTGTCCGTGATTACACTCACGCGCTGGGGCGCCACCAGGTCGATAGGGTTGCCCCTGCTCCAGTAGCGTGGAAGGATCTTATCGAGTGTTTCTATAAGAGACGGATCAAGGGGATTTACGACAAGAGAGTTTTTAATGCACAAGTCGGTTGCTATCACACCCCATCCGCCGCCCGAGGTGATAATGGCCACGCGGTTTCCGGAAGGCATGGGCTGCATAAGGACCCCGGCCGTATCGATCATTTCGTCCATGGTATCGAGCTGGATAATACCCGTCTGCCGGCACATGGATGTGAAAAGCTCGTCGTTGCCCGCCATGGCGCCTGTATGGGACATGGCAGCCACGGCACCTCTGTGGGTGCGTCCTCCCTTGATGAGGATGATGGGTTTCTTCGGCGATATCCTTCGGGCGGCCTCGAAAAACTTCCTGGGCTGCCTCAGGCCCTCCACATAAAGGCAGATGATCGTGGTCTTTTCATCGAGCTCGAGATATTCCATGAAGTCTTCCAGGGTGAGGTCGGCCTCGTTCCCCGAGCTGATGAGGCGGCTGATGCCGATACGCCGTCGCAGGAAGCGGTATGAGATGGAAGACCCAAGGTTGCCGCTCTGTACGATGAGGCCGATGCCGCCCGGTCTCAACGGCATGGAGCCCATGAGGGCCTGCATGATGGATGGATACGCACTGAACACGCCCATGGTATTGGGACCCACCAACCGCATGCCTCCTTTCCTGGCGGTCTTAACCACCTCTCGTTCGAGCTTTGCTCCCTTGGAACCGGTCTCGGAAAAACCGGCGGTAATGATGATGCCATACGGTATCTTTTTTTCTATGCACTGTTTCACCGTGTCCAGAACAAGGTTGTCTGCAACCACGATGAGGGCGAGGTCAATGGGTTTGTCGATCTCATCGAGGGAAGAGTACATTTTTCTGCCGAACCATTCTCCTCCCCTGGGGTTGACGGGAAAGATCTCGCCTGCAAAACCCCGTTTCACGATGGTGTGGAGGATGTTGAACCCCCATTTGAAGATGTCGGTAGAGGCGCCGATGAACGCTATGGTGCGTGGTTCGAAGAGACGCTGAAGATCGTTGATGGCAGGCATGATTAATACTTGCCCCTAAAGTCGGGTCTTCTTTTCTCTTTCTGGGCACGAACCCCCTCGCGGGCGTCTTCACTGGCAAAAATAGGCATGCCGATGGCCACCTCACGAATGAACAGATCCTTCAAATTCCTCATGCGCATCTCTCGGTTGAATTTGATGATGCCCTGGGTGGCAAGTGGACCGTTGGAGGAAATCTTACCAGCAAGTTCAAGGGCGGTATCCATGAGCTTGTCCTTGGGGACGACCCTGTTAAGGAAACCCCATTCATACATGGTCTTGGCATCGAAATTACCGGCTGTGAGGAGGATCTCAAGGGCCCTGCACGTTCCGACATGGCTCGGAAGGAAGATGTTCCCTCCGCCCGTGGGCATGATGCCGAGGCTCGCCTCACGCATCTGGAAGACCGCATCCTCGGATGCAACGCGCAGGTCTGCGCCCATGACCATCTCGAAACCGCCGGTGAGGCAATAACCATGGATAGCCGCGATAACGGGCTTGTTTACAAAGCTGATCTTGAGCATGGCCTCACCGACACCCTTGCCGTCCCATCCGGAGGCTACCCACTCTTCTGCCTCATTCTCAGGCGGTCTTGCCCTTGTGAGAATGGGTATAGCAGTCTTCAGGTCCATTCCGGCGCAGAATATGCCGGGAAGTGCCGAGTACAACACAGCCACCCTGATGTTAGGGTCATCATTGATGTCTATCCAGGTCTTGTGCAGTTCGAGCAGAATACCCGGGTCCAGGGCATTGAGCTGCTGGGGGCGATTGAGGCCGACCTTTGCGATGTGTCCGATTTTTTCATAAATAAGATTCATACACCCTCCCTAGGACTGCATGTAGTTATCGATCCATATAGTGCTACCGGTCTACCGGGCATTTGTCAACCACACGGGGATCATAAAATTAAGGATAGCAATGATGTGTAGAGATTTTTGCTTCATCCTTCATGCCTAAACTTGACGTCTTGACAAAATGATCTATCAAATTATCTTTTATATTGAACACCCAGTCAATTTAAAAAGGAAAAGCAGTGAAACGCAGCACCCTCGGTTTACGGAAGAATCTCAAGGAACTCAAGCGCAGGGAGGCCATAATCTCCTCGGCCATACAGGTCTTCTCTGCCAAGGGATATGAGAGGGCCACCATGGATGACATTGCTGCAGATACCGGGCTCAGTAAGGCATTGATCTACTGGTACTGGGAAAACAAGGCTGCGTTATTCTCTGAGCTGGTTGACCGGTGCATGATACCCTACTGCCATCTCCTGCAGAAGACCATCGACTCCCCTGATCCGTTTGGAGAGAAGCTCACCTTGTTCCTGACGGATTTCACACGGCTCTTCAGAGATAATGATGCCTTGAACAAGCTGGTGCATTTCGGCTCACTCCATTCCCATCCGGTAAATGAACAGGAGAATTTCAGCGAGAAGGCGAACGCCTATTACCAAAGGGTCCAGGACTTGCTCCATGAGTTGCTCAGCCAGGGTGTCAAACAGGGCTATTTTAAGGTCGACCTGGACAAAAAGGCGCTATCCTTTTTCCTCCTGCTGGCTGTGGAAGGATACATCTACATGTCCATGCTGGAAGAGAGGATGCCGGTTGAGAGGGCCCTGATAGACTTGGCCCGGAATATCATATTCCCGGCTGTCATTCGTAAAGATGATAACAGAACAGGCTTCAACAACTTGTTTTCTTGTAGATGAAGGGACACGGTGGTCTCTGTTGGCGGGTAGCTCGGTAACGGTTGACTTTACTTGGGGCTGCTAAAGGTTAAGATAAAAAAGGAGGATGCCCTATGGAATCCCAGGATAAAGGTGTGTTCGATAGATTTCAGGAGATCTTCTTTACTTTTCAAATCGATGAGATCATCAAGCATGCGGATGATCTTATCGGCTCTCATGTATCCCCGCAGGGTTTCCTTACTGTATGCCAACAGTGCATGGACGTTGTCGGGAAGAGGTTTGAGGCAGGTGAATACTTCCTCCCGGAGCTGATTGTTGCAGGGGAGGTCTTCAAGCTGTTGAGCCTAAAGATACGACCATTTCTCAAGACATATGATACCCTCGGCTCGAGCGGAAGCATTGTGGTCGGCACACCTAGGGGCGATATACACAGCCTCGGGAAGGACATCTTCTGTATGCTGGCCGAGGCTGTAGGGTTTAGGGTCCATAACCTGGGGGAAGATGTGCCGCCTGATGCCTTTATCGCCAAGGCAAGAGAAACAGATGCCAGGATTATAGGCATGTCTGCGCTCATTACGACTGCATACTCATCCATGCAGGAAGTCATCCGGCAGCTCGAAAAAGACGGGCTTCGAGACCGGGTCAAGGTCGTGATCGGGGGCGGTGCCACCACAAAAGAACTCGCTCAGAAGCTGGGCGCAGATGCACAAACATGGGATGCCTATGAAGGGATCAGGATCATAGAGTCGTTCCTTTCTCAAGAAGCCTCTGATGTGAAAATCGCCTCTGAAGGGGGAAAGCTCGGGTGAGGGAGCAGAAAATATTTAAGAGGGATCGACTGAGCGCTGATCAAAGGGTCAATGCTGTTGTGCGCTGCGAAAAGCCTGACCGGGTTCCGCTTTCTCTCATGATCTACTACTATGCCCCGTTTCACACGGGCATGGACATGGGGACGTACCTGAAGCGGCCCAAGGCCTACATGTCGGCGATGCACCAGGTGTTTGAAGATATCGGGCCCTGGGACATATATTACAACATCAATCCTTTCTCGAGGTTGATGTACAGCTATGTCATGATGATGAGGTCCCTGTGGCCCGGGATAGAGCTTCCTCGCGGCGGGGTGGTACAGATCGAGGAGATAGAATATATGACGCCTGAAGACTACGATGATATCCTCAGGTCCGACTCATGGTGGTCAACCAAGCTCGGCGATACCCTGTTCCGACTCAGGATGCTTCCCCGCTTCTGCCAGGAGGCAAGCGGCAGTAGCCCCATAAAGGTTTTTTCACAATTTATCGCCGGACTCTTCAGCCAGTGGCTCTTCTGGTTCAGGGATTTCTCATGGTGGAGGAAAAAGGGGGCGGCCATCCAGATCGGCTACCAGGCCGAGATGCCTTTTGACATCTTCTCGCAGGCGAGAAACGTCATCAACTTTTCAAAAGACCTCTTTGCCATACCCGACAAGATAGGCAAAGCAGCCACTAGGCTTGCCGACAGCTTCGCCAATTTCTCCATCCTGATTGCAAAGGTCATGCAGGTTCCCCGTGTGCAGCTCTATCTTCACCGGACATCCAACAGCTTCATCTCGCCTAAGCAGTTCGAGATGCTTGCATTCCCGAGCATCGAGATCATCGTGAACCGATTGGTTGATGCAGGGATCACCCCGATCCTCCACTGCGACGGAGACTGGCTGAAGAACCTGAAGACCCTGCGCCGCCTCCCGGCAAAGTCCTGCATACTCCAGCTCGACGGGCTGACGGACATCTTCAAGGCCAAGGAGGAGATAGGCGAGGATATGTGTATCTTCGGCGATGTCCCCGCTGGCATGCTCGTGATGGGCTCAGAAAGCGAGGTCGATGAGTACTGCCATCGTCTCATCACGGAGGTGGGCAGGGGAGGGGGATTCATCCTGGCCGGTGGCTGAGAGGTCCCGTCCAACTCCCGTGTGGAGAATCTCAAAGCCATGGTAGGCGCTGTGGAAAAGTACGGCTACTATGAGTAAAATAAGGAGAAGGGATGAAAACCGATATCATCAATGCGGTGAAGGATTTTACGGCACAGGAGGGAGTCCTCATGGGCGTTGCGAGCGCAGAGGTGCTCAATGCAAAGGCCCCTGAAGGATTCCGCCCCGTGGACATAATGCCGAGTGCCAAGAGCGTGCTCGTCTTTGCCAAGCCTCTTCCCCTTGCCGTATTCCTTGTGCCCGACGGATTCAATCACATGTATTACCAGCGGTCTGCCTACATGTACTACCTCCTCATGGATAGGGTAGCAGATGGAGCGAGCATGATCCTCCAGGAAGAAGGATATCTTTCACTGCCCATCCCGTCCTACAGCCCATTACGATTTCATGAGGGCGAACCGAGGGGGGTCATCAGCCTCAAACACGCTGCAGCCGAAGCCGGGCTGGGCGCAATCGGAAGAAATACCCTGCTCATCAACCCCAAATATGGGAATATCATGAGGCTTGGTGCTCTCATGACCGAGATGCAATGGCCGGAATACTCATCCAATGCCGATTACAGACCCTGCCCGGAAGGGTGTCATGTATGCGAACGCTCTTGTCCGATAGGCGCCATCAAAGATGGCAGGGTAAATAAGACAGCCTGCCTGGGCAGGTGCATCAAGCATGCGATGCTGCCTCCATCTTTCATGCTCCCTGTGGTTAAGAAGGCAGTTGCACACAGCAGGATGCTCACAGAGTTCATGGAGCTCATCTCGCTCAATTTCTTCGAGACCTATGGTATCGGCTGCACGGCCTGCTTGAATGCATGCCCACATTTCCCGGGTAAAAAAAGAGAGGTCAGCCGGGGTGTGAGAAATAATTAAGAAAGAAGGCCATTCATGACTTCCAATAAACATTTGCAATCCATGCTCGAATTCTAGATGAGATCGGAGATGACCATGCATGCATTTATCGCTGACCTGATCAAAGACGGGCCGGTCCTGACGGACGGATCCTGGGGCACGCAGATCATCAAACGCGGCCTTAAGCCCGGGGAATCCCCTGATTCATGGAATCTCACCCACCCGGATAAGGTCCAGGAGGTAGCCAAGGAATATGTCGATGCGGGCAGCCGGATCATCCTGACCAACACCTTCGGCGCCAACCGTTTCGTGCTGGGCAAGTTCGGCCTTGCAGACAAGGTGGCCGAGGTCAACAGCAAAGGAGTCGAGATCTCCAAGAAGGCCGCAGGCACAAAGGCGTATGTCTTTGCATCCATGGGGCCCAGCGGCAAGTTGCTCCTTACCAGGGATGTCAGCGAGGACGACCTCAGGCAGGCATTTGAAGAACAGGCCAAGGCCATCGCAACGGCGGGTGCGGACGCCATCGTGGTGGAGACCATGATGGATCCGGCCGAGGCCAGGATAGCCGCCACTGCGGCCAAACAGACCGGGCTTCCCGTGCTGGCCTGTCTGGTCTTCGATGCAGGCAAAACCAAAGACCGCACCATGATGGGCAATACCCCCGAACAGGTTGTGGAAGTTCTCAGCCATCTAGGCATTGACGGCCTCGGCGCCAACTGCGGTCAGGGCATAGAGGGTTTCATCCCCATCTGCAGGCGTATGCGCTCAGTCACGGATCTTCCGCTCTGGATGAAACCGAACGCAGGGCTCCCGGAAAGGGTGGAGGGAAAGGTGGTGTACAGAACGACTGCCCAGGAATTCGTCCGCTTCGTTCCCGACCTTGTTCGCTCGGGTGCGAACTTCATCGGCGGATGCTGCGGGACGGAACAGGCATTCATCAGTGAGATTGGAAAAACACTGAAAGGCTTATAATAATAAAGAGGAGTCATGCATGCATGCCATCGAACGCGTACTCAACGCATTGGAAGGGAAGCCGACCGACAGGGTCCCCACCTTCTGTGCCATGGTTGAAGACAGGACCTTCAACGAGGTGCTCGGAAAACCGCTCATATCCCAGGAGACACTGTTGAAAAACCCCGTGTCCCGATTTTTCCTCGACAGATGGGGCACAAGGTTGACGAAGCTCGTATTTCAGCCCGAGGTGAACCGTGCCCTGGAAAAGCGCATCAGGGCCCAGGTCGAGCTGGGCTTCGATGCGGTATGGGCCTTTCTCGACGAGACCTTCGTCGTGCTCGATTCGAAGACCATGGCGAGGTTCACGGGGTCCATCTTCAATCTCCAGCCGGACGGCTTTGGGAACATGACCTACATGTACCGCGGGCCGGGCATCAAGAGCCGGGAGGATTTCGAGAGCTGGCCCTACTGGCCGGATGCCGATGATGTGGCGCACAGTTCGTACAAGTTTTTCAAGAGGATGGTTAAAAAATATGGAGATCGTTCCTGCATCATCGGCGAAGCCTCTGCATACGGTATCCAGGAAACGATCCTGTGGGCATTGGGCTTTGAGAAGATGCCTATCTGGATCAGACGTGAGAAGGATCTGATCAAGCGTTTTATCGAGAGAAACGAGGAGCTCTGCCTCAAGACCAACATGGCCCTCATCGATGCGGGGGTGAGAGTCATCATCCAGTGTGACGACTTTTCATTCAAGAGCGGCCCCATCATGAATCCGAAGCTTATCGACGAGCTCTTCGGCCCGTCATATAAGCGCATCATCAAGGCCGTGCACGACCGTGGAGCCAAGTATGTGCTCCATTCATGCGGCGACAACACCCTGCTCTTCGACACCTTCATCTCCTGGGGGGTGGATGGGCTCCACGCCTATGAAATGACCTCCAATGTCGACATCTTCAAGGAAAAGAAGATCCATGGCGACAAGGTTACCATCATCGGCGGGGTGGGGGTGGATTATCTGCTCACGGACCGCTCAAAGGATGAAGAGGTAGTGGAAGAGGTCAGGAAGCTCATCAAAGAGCTCGGCCCCGGCGGCAGGTTCATCATCTCCCCGGTCCACAGCCTGAGTTCCATACCGGCGCACAAACTTAAGGTTATGGTGGATGCAGCCAAACGTTATGGCAGCTATCCCATATCAATATCCTAACATTGAATCCAAGGAGGCTCTCACATGAAGGAATCGATCCTGGCGGTACGCAAGGCCATTGACGAACTCGACATCGACGGGATCAGCAAGCTCGTAAGCCGATGCCTGGAGGAAGGTCTTTCCCCGGAAGAGGTCATCCAGGAGGGCGTCAGCAAGGGGCTTGAGATCGTGGGGGGCAAGTTCGAGGCCGGTGAATATTTCCTGGCGGATCTCATCATGGCCGGAGAGGTCGTGAAAGAGGCCATGCCCATCCTCAAGGAGAAGATGAACCCGGGCGAGAGCAACAGCAGGGGCAAGGTCATCCTCGCCACGGTGGCAGGGGACATCCATGAAATCGGCAAGAACATCGTGGGCATGATCCTGTCCGCCAATGGATACGAGGTGATCGACCTGGGTGTGGATGTGCCGGCAGAGAAAATCATGGACACTGCAAAAACCACCGGGGCACGGTTCATCGGGCTCTCAGCCCTGCTCACCACCATGGTAGGCAGCATAAAGGAGGTGGTAGAGTCATCCAAGGCCGCAGGCCTGCGCAACAAACTAAGAATTGTCATCGGCGGCGCCTGCACATCAAAGGACCTGTGCAAGGAGATGGGGGCTGATGCCTATGGAGAGACCGCCATCGATGCCTTGAGGATCTTCAACGGATTTACTGCAAGTACCTGATATGGAAGCCTTTCCCCGTAAGACCTAAGGAACAGCGATCCTAAAGACCTCATGAATCAGCATACCATAACCCTCATCCCTTCTGGCTCACAGCAATCGTTCCCTTCGGAGATGTTTCTCACAGAGGCGCTCCTGGACATGGGCATTGCCCTGAAAACCCCCTGCGGCGGCAAGGGCATATGCAATAAGTGCAAGGTTATGGTGGAAGGAGAACCCGCTGCAGTTCTTGCCTGCCAGACACGCATCACTAAGGATCTTAGGGTGCATGCAGAGCAAGAGGAGATCAACCGGGACATCCATATCCCTCATGTCCGTCCTGATGATCACATATCAGTGGCCGTGGACATCGGGACCACCTCTGTGAGGATATCCCTGGTTGATACATCACGAAAGGCCTCGTTCGAGATCGCATCATTTCTTAACCCGCAGCAGAGATTCGGACACGACGTCATCTCACGGATCGCAGCAGGCAGGGACCCATCCAAGCTACAGTCCCTACAAAACCTTATCAGAAAGGCCGTCAATATCCGTCTCGGCTTGGTTCTTAATGTCATAGAACTCCCTGCAGGCATGATCGAACAGATCGTGTTCTCGGGCAACACCACCATGCTCTACCTGCTCTTCGGGCTCGACGTGGAGCCTCTGGGCAGGTATCCGTACACGACCCTGACAAAGGATTTTAAAGACCTCTTGGCAGAAGAGATCGGCCTTGATTGCATCGGTTCGGCACGTGTCCTTAGCCTGCCCGTGCTCAGCGCATTCATCGGCGCTGACCTCGTGGGCGGATTAACCATGTGCCATGACCTTGGCATCACCCGCAATGCCTTCTTCATTGATCTGGGCACCAACGGCGAGTTGTTCCTCCTGGACGGCAAGGGTAATCCGTATACAACCTCCTGTGCCATGGGCCCTGCCCTGGAGGGCATGAACATCACCTGGGGCATGACTGCCGATACCGGCGCCATCACCCATATTTATGCAGAAAAGGGAGGTCTCAGGTATCACATGATCGGCCGGGGCTGGCCTGTCGGCATCACCGGCACAGCGCTGGTGGACCTGATCGCCATCCTTCTGGACAATGGCATCATCGCACCGCATGGCGCCTTTTCCAATAATTCGGAGAAATATAATCTCTTGAGCCCGCTGTGCCTAAACCACAACGGAGAATCCAAAGGGCTTAAGCTCTGGGGAGATATCAGGCTCACCCAGAAGGATATCCGCAATGTCCAGCTCGCCAAGGCGGCATCGCTGAGCGCTGCACGCTTCCTCCTGGAGGCCGCCGAGTTTGACCCGGGTGACGTCGAGCATGTGTTCATTGCAGGGGCCTTTGGCGAGAACCTTGATCTGGATCATTTCAGCAGGCTCGGCTTTATCCCTTGTTTTCCCAATGCCGCCTGCGAGTTTCTCGGCAATACGAGCTTGAAGGCCGCCCAGAAGGCCTGCTTTGACCCTGATTTCCTGAAACGTGCCGTTACACTAAGGGACAAAGCCCGGGAGGTGGTGCTCTCCGCGTTGCCAACCTTCCAGGATGTATTCATTCGATCACTCGAATTCCCGGCATAAAAATGGTGAAGGCTGATACGCTCATGGTATACAAATAATCGATGAACCTTTGGTGGTGATGACATGGACCGGATCATCTTAGACGATATACCCTTTGAGGTGGATGAGAAAGGGCTTGTAGAGCTCTTAAGGATTCAACCCGGCTCCCGCAGCGCAGCCGAGCTCTCGAAGATCCTGGGAGAGGCCCGCTTGGTTGCCAGGCCAAAGGCGGCCTTTGCCGCGGCTGCTGCGCATATGATTGAAGAGGGAACCATAGAGATCGGTGGAGTACATTTCACCAGCAGGCTGCTGTGCATAAACCTGGACAAGGCGGGCATTGTCTTTCCGTTTGTAGCCACATGCGGGAGCGAGCTCGAGCAGTGGTCACGGACCATGAGCGGCATGCTGCATTCCTTCTGGGCCGATTCCATCATGCTCATGGCATTGGGCTGTGCCATGACCTTCCTTGAAACATGCCTGAAGAAGAGGGTAGGCGACGGGGCATCCCTTTCGTCCATGAACCCGGGCTCGCTTACGGACTGGCCGCTCACGGAACAGGCAGCACTCTTCTCCCTTTTGGGAGATAGTGCCAAGGCAATCGGCACCAGGCTCACCGAGAAGATGGTCATTCAGCCTCTTAAATCTGTTTCAGGCATACAGTTTGTCTCGGAGGAGGGATTTGTGAACTGTTCTCTATGCCCGAGGCAGGGCTGTCCATCCCGCAGGGCGCCGTATGATGCAAAATAAAAGGTGACTTCTATGATCTTTTTAAGCTTGTTATACCTTCCTGAACACCGTGCCGTTGAATGTTGCTATCAATTCATTGCCCTTAAACACTTCCATCCGGTAGAGGCCGGTACGCTTTGTCGTGTGGATCATCTTTGCCTCCGCAACTACCTTGTCGCCCACCTGTGGGGTCTTTAAAAAGGACCCGCTCACATCCAGCGCGAATGAAGGCAGGTGATCGCTGTTGGACGCAATGGAAAAGGCGACATCGGCCAGGCTGAAGATCAGACCCCCATGCACTGCGCCATTGAAATTCAGCATTTCATCTCTGATGACAACAGAGCACCGGGAATACCCTTTTTCAATGGTATCGACACTGATGCCGAGAAAACGGATAAAGGGGTCCTTTAATATTTTTTGAGTAATATCATCCATCTCTGACTCATATCCTCCTAACAGGATAATAGTCCATAGGATGGTACGATTGAAAGAATCATTTTTTGCGCTGCACCCATTTCACGATCAAATCCGAGGTGATTCTGGTGGCCCATCCATTCGTGAGGCGGTGGTTGAGGAATAACAGATTAGCCAGGATCCCCGGTATTACCAGGAATTTCTTTTTGGCAATGCCTTTGACAATGGCCTTTGCCACGGGTCCGGGCTGCAAGGTCCCGGCAAAATTCTTCAAGGCCCTGGCCTCACGCGGGATGGTACTCTCATTTGCCAGGAAGGGGGTATCTACCTCAGGTGGGCATACCAGGGTAACAGAGATGTCATAACATTTGAGTTCGCTCCTCAGGCATTCCGCAAAACCCACCAGTGCATATTTCGATGTCGCATAGGAGGTATAGCCGAACATTCCCATGAGCCCTGCAGCAGAAGAGATGATCACGATCAGTCCGCCCCGGTCTTTCATGGAGGGCAGCAGGGCGGCGATCACACTTCGTGTGCCGTAGACATTGATCTTCATGAGCGAATCGAATGCCTCATGAGATATGTTCTCGAAATGATCGGCATTGCCCACACCTGCGCTGGTGATAACAATATCAGGCACGCCGAACTGCTTTACCGCATCATTCATTCTTATTTGGCAATCGTCATGGTCTGCCACATCGAGAGGCATTGCCTGGATATTCTGAGAGGGAGAGAGTCTGTGACCTTCAATATCTTTTTTTGCCTGATCGAGTTTCTCTTTGTTCCGGGCAAAGATGACGATATGAGCCCCCAAGGATGACAGCAGTCCGGCGGTTTCAAGGCCGATGCCGCTGGAACCCCCGGTTATGTACACGAGCTTGTTGGTGAAATTCTGCATATGCCCCCTTCGGTTTATTCAAGAGTAACTTCCTGGTTTTTCAGTGTGAAGGATTTACGGGCGAAAATCGCCGCCCCCAGGGCGCCGACGATCTGGGGGTCAACCGGCAGCGAGGTCACTTCCATATTGATGATCCTGGCAAGCGCCTTGATGAGGCCGAGGTTCTTGGCGCAACCGCCGGTGACCGTCACCTGCGGCCGTATGCCGATGCGCTTGAGCAGCGTGAAGCACCGCTTGGACACGGCGGTCTGGATGCCTGCAGCAATCTCCTCGGGCGGATTCTTTTTAGCCAGGAGGCTGATCACCTCGCTCTCGGCAAAGACGCTGCACTGGGCCGTGACCGGTATCATCCTGTTCGTCTTCAGGGAAAGTTCGGAAAACTGGTTCAGGTCCATGCGGAATATCCTGCTCATGGCCTCGAAGAACCGGCCGGTACCGGCCGCGCATTTGTCGTTCATAGCAAATTCCAGGACCGAGCCGTCGTGGTCAAGCGCAATGGTCTTCACATCCTGGCCGCCGATATCGATGATGGTCTTGATGAGAGGTTTGCAGGAGAACACGCCCATGGCATGGCAGCTGATCTCCGAGACATTCTTGTCGGCAAAGGCGACCTCGTTTCTCCCGTAGCCCGTGCCCACCAGATAGGCGATGTCCCTGTAGCCGCCCATATCCGGGACCTGTGCACAGGCCTTCTCCAGGGAGAGAACCGAGGTCAATTCCGGATCGATCTCGCTCGGGACTATGGAGGCGGCAACGATGGTGCCGCTTTCGTCAAGGATGACTGCCTTTCCTGTCGTCGATCCTACGTCGCATCCGCCGAAATACTTTGCTGCCATATCCGTCTCCCTATCGTTATGGTCTTGTGCGGCTTTTATTCAGATATCAAGCATCCAGCCCTTGCCCTGCAGTCTGGCAATGGTTTTTGCGGAACTTAAGAATGTGGAACGGAACATGTCGCTCATGAGGGCCTTTTTCACCGGCAAGAGTTTCAGGAAACCGCCGATAAATGATCTCATGATTTCCTGGGTGATGCTTTCCGGATTGTCGAAGATCTGATTCTGGAGATTACCCCTCTCGAGGCTGAGCAGAATTATCCTTTCGAATGTTGTTTCCGGGTGAATGACCCTGGTTCCCCGTTGTATCATCGCAATGGCGTCAGCCGGGCATTTCAATGCACATACGCCGCAACCCACGCACCTTTCCTCATCAACTTTGGCTTTCTTTTTCTTCAGATGTTTCGGTTCATTTGCAGAAACCAGGACAGCGGCATTGACGGGGCATGCATCAACGCATTTTCCGCACCCTTTGCACTCAGAGCCATCGATCTGTGAGATAAAATTGGAAGTGACGGCACTGTTCACGAAGCCGAACTTGTTCAGCCCGGCCAGGAAGTTGCAGCAGCATTTACAGCAGTGGCAGATGACCGTGGGGTTCCTTTTGGTATTTTCAGCACAGAGAACCAACCCAAGCTCTCTTGAGCGGGCAAAATTTTCCAGCATCTCGGACTTGGATACCTCCCTGGCCATGTTATGCCTGATGGTATAGTCTGCACCAATACCCAAAGTGCTGCAGTTATTCATGGGAGTATCACATTCTTTTTCGTGGTTAAGAAATTTTTCATTTCTGCAGGAACAGAGTCCGAGGCCGAGTCTATGGGAATTTTCTATGAGGGATGAGGCCTTTTCATAATCCATGAATTCGACGTATTCACCCGGCCGTATGGTTTCTTCAACAGGGATCACTCTCAATATTGCCACCTGTTCATCTCTTGAGAAATTGGCCGGGTAAAACTCATGGAAATATTCCTGAAACAGTTTCGCGCATTCCTTCTTGTCATGATTGTTCCCGGTTCTCATCATGGTAAACTCGAATATCCCGATGAGGAGGGGAGATGGCATGTAGTAATACTGGCCGTCATTCTCATTATACAGATCCAACACCAAACCTTTGCTGCACATCATATCCAGTATGGTTTGCAACCGTGTCTTTTCAATCTTGGCTATCCCGGCAATTCTCTCGAGTGATGAGAGGGTATAAGGCATCTTGATCAGCAGTTCTGCTTCTTCAGTGGTATACACCTTTTTAAGGATGCTCAGTAATGTCTCATTCCAGGGTGCCCTCACGGTCAGGTTATCGATCTTTTCTCCCAGTCGGCGATAGACATCTCCTTCATTTCTTCTGATCATAGGTCACTCCTTATTGATCGAGGCGCTGCGCCTTCATCACGTTCTCCATGAAAAATTCCACCTGGTTCATCATGCCGTCCTGGGATACGATGCGGGGATCGAGCAGGTCGTAATCGAGGATGAGCAGGGGTATCTTCATCCCGCGGCACTTCTCCCTCAGGATGCCGTTCATTGCCTGCCCGCTCTTACAGCCCACGTGGTTTGCCACCCACACCATATCGAGATTGAACTGTCTGTACATGCGGAAGATATCATCCAGGTAGTTCTCCGCAGGACCCCTGGTGTGACGTACCATGGGCCCCTGCATGATGGTGTTGGCCAGGCCGCGGAGCATGGTATCGGGTGTCGAGGTGTCTATGGGGGCGTGGTGGTGATAGGTCATGCTGTCGTTGATGAGGGTCACGCCATAGGCACGCTCGCTCTTGTTGAAGATGTCGATGAAATGGGGGAAGGGCGGGTTCCAGAGAACAGCCCTATACCTCTCGTTTTTTGTGGCGGGAATCCCAGCAGTGAGGTTTTTCCGTGCCATGGCAACCAGAGATTCGAAGTGTTTTATAGATAGCTTGTACCCCGCAAAGAGATTGAAATGCCACATATGGCTCAGGAACACGGCTTCAGCGGCCAGCGGGGCGGGTTTCATCCGGATCATGTCCCACAGCTCGAGCTCAAGCTCCAGCATGCGGTTGCGTCCTTCGCAGATCTCCTTCAGGCGGTCCCAGTCCATGCGGCCGGGTGTGTGCTCCTCGAGCCATGCGATCATGCCCTTGAGGTCGTCGGCAAAGAGCTTATCCGCCCTTTCGTTGTAGAAATTAGACGGGACATCGAGGCGATAGATGGGTGTGCCATGCTCCCTGTGTATGAGGGAATAGGAAGCCATGCCGGCGTCGCAGGGCATATTGGAGCTCACCATGGCAATGCCTTTGGGCATATGACCCTTGAGGACCATGCCCACGGTGGCCTTTGGCAGGCTGCAGGCATCGGGATTGATCCCGGCGTTTTCCGCCTCGTCTATATATTTCAGGTCGCTCTGTGCTGCCAATATGGGCAGGAGTATCCCCATGGCCTCCAGCAGCCAGACCTTCAGGCCCATGGCACGGGCGATGTCCGGCGGCACCATCTCCTCGTTTATGATCAGGAGGTCAGGATGGTAGAACACATCCTCCAGGTTCTCTGCGAGCGTGAAAGCGATCGTGTATATGGTCATGCAGATGGACTTGAGGTATAAACCGCTCCGCCCCCTGGAAAGACGGCGCATCAGGCCGGTCACCCTGAGGAGATGCAGTATCCAGGGATAGCCTACAAGCACCCGGATGATACCGATGGGGCCGCGCTTGAAAAGAAGCCTGATGACGAACTTCAGGATAACCGCCCATATGAGGGCCCAGTATTTTGCATAGATCAATGAGTCTTTGAGGTTTTTCGATTCAAGGATATATCCGGCCAGGGAGTTCCGGAGAAAGCCCTTCACCTGGCCCGGCAGCCTCATAAACAGAGACTTTGCGTTTGCGGCACTCACGGTCATTTCAATCCTCCCGTCCGCACATCATTTCCCCATGCTCTCGATGAAGGCCTGGACCCGGGTCCGCAGCTGGCCTTCCGAGCCCATACGGTACTCCCGCTCCAGCTTCAGCACGGGTATCCCCTCTTTTCGCAAGGCGCTGACCAGCGGCATCGAATCAATGCCCCAGAGGTCGCAGAACTTGATGATCTCGATGACAACGCCGTCCACGTTGTATTCCTTTGCGGTCTCGATGATGGTCGTAAGCCTCCGATCGAAATCCTCCATCATCCGCGGGCACAGTGTCTTTTTGAAGGAGTGTTCGGCCAGGGTCCTGATGGGGTCGCCACTCATCTCTATGGGCTTGAGTCCGGGAATGAAACCGGTGCAGAGACGGTCTGCCACCACAAGCCCGCCCTGCGACTCGATGACATGGATGAATTCAGGATCATGAAGGTGGCCGCCCACCATCAGTAACCGGGCCCGGTAATTTTTAATGCCATCGCGCTTTTCGATCTCTGTGCGGAAATCGAGGATTGTGGGGAGGATGAGGTCCTTGGGTGACGCCAGGGAGGTCATGAGCAGGGCGTGGAATTCGGTGCCGGTGATGGGCGGGTCCGGTCTTTTTCTCAGATCACCGATGGATTGAATGACATCAGCAAAACTGTTCCACTCGGAAATGGCCTTCATGAGGGAGCCATCGCTCATGTCAACGCCGAAGTGCGAGGAGAGCCTGTCTGCGAGCATCCTGAGCTCCTCGGCCAGCCAGACCGTAGTGACCTCGTTCACCTTGCGGGGCACATCGAGGATATGTGAGAATGCCGGTTTTTTGAGGTACTCGAGGTTGTCATAGAGCCGCTGCATGTGCGCGCACGAGGGGACGAATACCCACCCCTGTATCAGGTCGAAACGGTCGTCCATGGCGAATTCGAGGAGGCTGCGTGCATAGGAGCAGATGAAGTTGGAAAGATAGTTGTCCGCAATTTCAGTGCCTGCAATCCCCGGGGCACGCAGGCGCACCGGGAAAAGCCTGTCCGCCATGAGAAGGGCCTCGGGAACGAACGAGCAGGAATACCCGATGGGTATGCGGCCGTCAGCCGAGGCCTGCTCCACCAGGCTGTTCAGCGGGCTTTCAAGAAGCCCTTCGAATACGCGCATCGTCTTGCTCTTTGTCGTCATGACACTCCGCCCGGCACCATGGAGTTTCTCAGGCATTCACCTACCAGTCTCTTCACTGTCATTTCCCCCATGGACACGCTCCATTGCCGGGTGTACCTGTATCACGGCAGCACCTCCATTTTTGTGAGGACATGTGCAATCACTGCCAGGGCCGGTGAGGTGTCGGGGATCCCGGTCAAGGACATTCCCTTGAAATCGAAATCCCTGATGCTTTCGTCTTCTGCGATCCACCCATAGATATCAAGGTCTGTCCTGCCCCTGATGTCATCCACCTCGGCTTGGCACCTCACCCTGTTGAGAACGAGCCCCATGCTATAGAAGTCAACCGCCTTCTTCTCGTTCGCAACAAGGGCTATGGTGCCGGCCACACAGACGCCTTTTGCCGAGGTGTCCGAGACCAGGACCAGGTGGTCCACTTTCTTCATGACCCGCCTGTTGATCTGCTCGATGCCGGCCTCGCCGTCGATGAGCACGATGTCGAACTTCCCTGCCAGATCGCCGATGATGTCCCTGAGGAGGTTGTTCACCTTGCAGAAGCACCCCTCGTCCTCAGGCCTGCCGATAGCCAGCAGGGCATATCCGTCACGCTCCTCAATGGCATCGAACACCTCATAGTCCAGGAGTTTCAGTGTCTCCTTATTTCCCAGGGATTCACCCTTTTGAATTCTTGTAATCAGTCCTTTCCTGATGTCATCCACGGTCTTCTTCACCGTTATACCCAGGGCTGTTGCCAGGCCCACAGCCGGGTCGGCGTCTATGGCCAGGATCTTCCGGTCATTCCTTTGTGAGAGCAGCTTCACCATAAGGGCGGAGACGGAGGTCTTGCCCACACCGCCCTTGCCGCACATTGCCAAGATTTTCGTGTCAGCCATGCAGTGCCCTTTTTGTTTTCTCCATGAGCCTATCCCTCATGCCCTTAAGCCCGTCGGCCTCGTCACAGACATCTTGATAAGCACAGCTCCGGCATTCGAAATCCATCTCCGAGGCCATCTTGTTCATGGCAGCGATGATCTTCTCTGCAGGGGCTGTGATCTCCTTGATCCTGCTCACATCATGGGTACTGGAAGTGAAGAAGATCACCTCGACGGCTTTCACATAGGGCAAACCTTTGAACAGGCACATGAGGGCCGAGCCTAGGACCTGTGCGGAAAATCCCTGCAGGAGAACATCGCGGCCGATCCTGCACCACTCCCTCATGTACTGGGACACAGCCCTCATCATGAACCCCTTGAGGTCAAGGTCGTATCTCAGGAAATCCATTTCCTTATGCCTGTCATAGGCATTGTCTTCACTAAAGCCTCCCACCCCGGCCAGGACTACTTTGCCGAAGGGGAGGCTGTCGCCCATACTCTCCGGGAAATCAGGGCCCACCAGGGTTATCCTGCCATCTGCAATGCTTGAGAGGTTCTCTGTCCACAGCAGGCAGGACACGGACTCCCTTTCCGGGCTGCCCAGCTCGAGCCCCATGTGCTCTTTCAGGACGATGTTCATGCCGTGGCCGCCCGGCCATGGTTTTTTATCATCAGCAGGCCAGGACCTTTTGTGAGGCTGCTCATCGAGAAATGAATGCAGTGTGGTTATTATTTTTTCAAAGAGTTCCATATCTCATGCCGTCCGTATCTTACCGTTACCGTCTGCAGCCTGGCGGGCGATGAGTGCCGCGCCCAGGGCGCCGATGATCTGCGGGTCGGTTGTCATCTTCCTGAGCTTCACGCCGAGGGCCTCCTCAAGGGCCGCGAACATGCCGGAGTTTTTCGCCACCCCTCCGGTCATGGTGATCTCGCTGTCCAACTCTATGCCCCTGGCCAGCGCCGCCACCCGGTGGGCTAGAGACTTGTGCAGACCGCTGACGATCTCCGGCAGTTCCTTGCCCGCATTGATCAGTGAGATGATCTCGGTTTCTGCAAAGACCACGCACTGGTTTGATATGGACAACGGGGCTTTCGCCCGGGAGGAGATCTGCCCCATGTCTTCGAGGGCAATGCCCATGGCCCCGGCCATGACCTCCAGGAACCTGCCGGTGCCGGACGCGCACCGGTCGTTGTAGGCGAAGCGGATGATATTGCCTGCATCGTCCAGCCTGATGGCCTTGGCATCCTGGCCGCCGATGTCGATCACCATGTGCACCTCAGGCATGAGCCACTGGGCGCCTTTACCATGGCATATGATCTCGGATTCCACAGAATCGGCAAATGGAACGGAGTTCCTGCCGTAGCCCGTGCCCACGCAGTATGCGATGTCTTTCATTGAAAGCCCTGCCTTCTCGAGGGCCTTATCCATCACCTCCCGGGCCGACTCCTCGGGCTCGGGTTTTGCGAATATTACATGCGAGGCAAGCACATCGCCTTTCTTCATGATGAGGGCCTTGGCACTCAATGACCCGACATCGCATCCCGCAATAAACATCACTTCCCCCCCATCTTCTCTTTGGCGAACACCGCAGCCCCAAGTGCACCCATGACCTGAGGGTCCAGCTTAAGCCTGCGCATGGGCACACCCAGCTGTTTTTCCATGGCCCCCACAACGCCGGCGTTTTTTGCAACACCGCCTGTCATGCACACATCCTTCTCAACACCCACAGACTTGGCCAGGATCGCGACCCTGGCAGCCATGGCCTGATTGATGCCGGAAGCAAGGTCCGCCTTTGATGTATTCGTGTTCAAATGCATGATAACCTCGGCCTGGGCCCAGGCCGTGCAAGTGGCGGCTAAGGTGATGGGGTTTCTGGCCTGTTCGGATAGCTTGCCCAGATCCTCCAGCTCAAGACCGAGGAGCTTTGCCATGACCTCCAGGAATCTTCCCGTGCCAGAGGCGCACTTGTCATTGGTGACGAACCTGACGATGTTCCCTGTCTCGTCGATACGGATGGCCTTGCAGTCCTGCCCGCCGATATCGATGATGGTCCTCACCGACGGCAGCAGCCAGTGTGCGCCCTTGGCATGGCAGGCAATCTCGGAGACGGCCTTGCCCACAAAGGGTATCCGCTCCCTGCCGTAGCCGGTTCCCACGCAGAACCCGATATCATCCATGGTGAGCCCTGCGGTGTTCATCGCCATATCCATAACTTCAGAAGCGGATTTTTCAGGATTGAAGGATGAACGGATCAGCGCATGGCTGATGACCCTGGTGTTGTTGAGGATGACTGCCTTGGTGGTCAGTGATCCGACGTCACAGCCTGCCACGATCATGACATAATCCCCCTTACGTGCATGAACTCGCTGATCTTGTCCACACAGTGCTCCCATGAGGCGACCCTATCGTCGAAGGCATCGGCAAAGAGCAGCATGGTGGGCAGGCCTTCACGCTCGCAATCGCGCTGGATCAGCTTGTTGGCACCCCAGCTGTTGCGGCACCCCATGCTCCCCACATAGACCAGGAAATCGGGCTTCATGATCTTTGACATGAAGAGGAGATCATCCCGCCACATGCCTTTCGCGTCATACGGCCCCCTGAGCTGCTTGACCATGGGCATGCGCGAGTTGATATCCACAAGCGAGTCGATCATGGTGTCCAGGTTCGTGGTGTCTATGTGGTAGGTCTCGTCTTCGCGGCCCTTTGCATACTCGTGGCCTTCATTCCAGAAGTTGAATATGAGCGTGGGCAGGAGGCTGATATCCTGGGAGTCAATCCATTCCCAGAACCTGGCATCCGTGGTGTAGTGGTCGATGTAGCACATCAGGAGCCGTGCCCGTTCCTTTTTCGAGCTCGTGCCTGCATACCCTTGTGCTGCATTTTCACGAACAACCTTGAGCATGGATTCCAGCACTGCGGTGTACGATTTCCTGCCCGGCATGCTAAGCCTTCCGGCGTAGATGAACAGGGTGAAGATGGGCGGGACAGGGCATGGCTTGAGTCTCATGAGGTCATAGAGTTCGATTGCGAGCTCGTCCTGGCGCTTCTGCTCTACAAGGAGATCCCGGAGTTTGTCCTCGTTCAGGCGTGAGCCTGACTGCTCCTCGATAAAGGAGATCAGGGCCTTGTAGTCCTTCCGGTGATACTCGTCGATCCTCTTACCCGTGAGCTTTGCAGGGAAGTTGAGCTGGAACATGGGGAGGTCAAGATATGATGAGAGAAACTGGACCGCATTGGCATTCGTGTCGCAGATGCCGGGCGATCCGCAGATGAGAAAATCGGGCTTCTCGGCAAGGCCTGCCAGGTATGCCCCGAACGACCCGCGCTGGGCCGAGCAGGAGGTCTCGGTAAACCCCACCTCGCAGCAGTAGTCCATGTACTCTGCCGTACCTTTCCTCAGGACAAGGGTCCCGAATACGGTCATGATCTCGGCCCAGGCAGGCACCACGTTGTCAAAGGCGAAGAACAGGTGTTTCGCCGAGACAAAGGTGCCGAGACACAGCTTCTTCCCCTGAGCATGCGCCGTCATGACGTCGGTGAGGTATTCTGCTGCCATCTTCATGAAAAGCACGCCAGGCTCTCCATGCCGTAACATCGCACCCATGACGTTCTTGAAGTTCGGTATGACCCCTTTCAGGCTTTCATACTCCTTCTGGGTCCCATCAAGTGCAGTTGCAGCGGCACTGATTGTAGTCCAGAGCATCCAGTCATAATTATACTCGCGCGTTTCCTTCTTCATAAACTTTTCCCTCCTCAGACCCCCGACATACTTAAGTGTGCCCCGGACTTTATCCGCTGTATGTAGAGCTTGGAACGGTCCTTTAAGACCGTGAGGTCAGTCTTGCGCACGATGTATTCCAGAGTCATAACCGCTGATGCAGGAAAGAGGGTGAGCGCATCGATGGCCCGCTGCCTCTCGGCAAGCATCCTTGAGTCATCCAGGGCGATGTCGCGTAACACCTCTATGGCTATTGTTTCTCTATCTATCTGGCACATTGAAACCTCCTTATGAAATTCTCTCCATGAAGGCATCGAGGCGCATCCTGATCCTGCCTGTCTCCACCAGGGGACCATACTCCCTTTCGATGCGTAAGCATGGGATCCCTGCCGCCTCGAGGTCCCGCTCAAGCACCCCGTTCTCCGAGCCATGGAGGTCGCAGAAACGCACGTTCTGGAGGATCACGCCGTCCACTGAGGCCTTCTTCACGAGGTCCATGATGTAGGAGCGCCGGTCCTTGTAGTAGCCGAGCATGCGGGGGCAGACGCTGTTGCTCAGGTAGTGCGATGCAAGGGTATGGATCGGGTCTGCCTTCTCGTCCACCAGGTTTGCATAGGTGCGCGACCCGAAGCATACGGTGTCTGCCACGACAATGGCTCCGCCATCCTCGATCAGCCTGATGAAATCCACGTCGTCGTTTGCACTCCCGATGAGCATGAGACGCTTCTTACGGTCTGATACGGATGGCGACCTCTCCAGGCCTGCAATGATATCTGTGAGCATGGTGCCCCACTCTTCACGCGGTATGGCATGGCCGGCAATAAGGATGGCCATGGCATCCGAACCCGTGATGGGCACGTCGTTACGGTATCTGAGCTCGTCGAGTTTCTTCAGGAGCATTCTCCCCTGGTTGTAGACCTTGATGGATTTCTTCAGGGCCTTGTCCGTAATATCAACCTTGAAATGCCTTTCAAGGGTAGCGATCATGCCCTTGAGCTCTTGGGCGTAAAATTCAATACTGTAGTCCACCGACTTGTGGGGCACGGAGAAGAATTCATAGTAACCCGGCAGGGTGCCGGGGTAGTCTTCGCTCGCCTTTCTCCAGCACTCCTCGAGCCTGCGCATGGAGTCGCAGCCGTTACTGATGATGGCGCCGTCTAAAAACCTGTACGACCCCTGTCCTGCGAGCTGCAGCATGCACTTGGGCAGGCTGCAGTTCACCGGACCGAAGTATGAGTCGCCGATGGAGACAGACGTGGTTCCTACACCCCGTAATCTGAACGGCAGCAGCCCTGCGGCATGGAGTATCTCTTCGGGTATGAAGGTGCACGAGTAGCCCACGACCTTGCCCTTGCCCTTCTTCCACTTCTCCACAAATTCGTTGTCCAGGGTGGTTGCAATTTTTTTGAGTTTTTCTATCATTTCCTACCCCCTGCTGCCTGCGGCCAGGGCTGTTTTTAAGGAATCCATGGCCTCCTTGTGTTCCGGACTCGTGTAGCCGTCATCAGGGCTTATGAGCTCGCTGAAGCCTTTGATGATGAAAGGCATCATTTCAACAGCCAGCGGCTTGATGGCTTCCACAATATCCGGAATCAGCCACCGGGCCGTTTTCTTGACCTCTTCAGGGCTCACGGAATCCACAACTCCGCTCAAGGCGTTGCTTAGAATGTCCGGTTTGACTTCATGGATCCGGTTGGCGACCCTGCATGCGGTGTTCACGAGCCCGGCGATCTCGTAGGTGTCAAGGTCCGACATGCCCTCGGATACGGCGGACTTCAGACCGACGGGATCGATCTGTTCTATGACGCCCAGTCTACGGGTTCTTGCCTTGATGTCCGAGGTCTTCACCAGCCCCATTGATGCCAGGTAGGATAAGGTGATATCTGGGTTGTCGGAGAGCGCATCCGCCATAGCATTTGCCATGGCCTCCCTGTCTTCGGCGAATATGATGCGGATCTTTTTTACCAGCTCCGGGTCCATCTCGGGCAAGCAGTCATGGAGCAGGTCCGTAAGGTAGATCTGGAATAGCGGCTTGCCGCCCTTTCCGAGCAGGAGACTCCCGGTGTGGACCCTCCGGATGACCTCGCGGACGGCATTGATGAGCTTCGCAGTATCCGTACCGTTGATGCCCTTTACCATAGAGAGCATGATGTCTGCGAGCAGGTCGGGACCTATTTTCTCCTCAATGGGGATCAGGATCTCACGCGAGGCCTTTATGAAGGTGTTCATGAGCGGGATGATGGTTGCCACCAGGGTCCCGACCTTTGCCGGGTATTTCCAGAGCTGCTCGTTGAAGGCCTCAATAGTCTTGATGACACATGGCCCTGAACCCTCGACCATCTCCCTGATCTCGCCGAAGTCGGTATATTTAAGGAAGTTATGTATGGTATCCCCTCGCGCCCCGGCATGGCAAAGCGGGTCATCCGCATGATCGGTATTGATCTTTTTCGCCCATGTGGTCAGGAACCTTCCGACATCAGCCGATATGGCCTTGCCGTTCCAATCCTTACCGGGCTGTAACACCTTTGATACTATCCAATTGACAGGGGAGGCGATCTTGCCCCTGAAACGACCTTTTTTTGCCCATTCTTCGATCAATTCCTTGACAACCGCAGAGAGAAAGGTCCTCGTGCCGGTTGCCCGGATAGTCTCCGTGATGATCTTTGCCGAGAGCCGGGCAAGTTGGTCTTGATTATCTAAAGTATTCATCCTTAAAACCTCCGCTTCATCTATTTCAGCCCTACAAGTGCCTTTCTGCCTGCTTCGGTGAGGTATGATTCGAACATCAGGTTGCTCATGGAGGTAAGGGTTTGGATCGCCTCATCCCGGGTAAACTTCTTTTCCATGAGGTAGCTGTGTCCGAGGTACATGGCCATGCCGACCACGGAATAGGCCAGGGTATGGGGATTCACCCCTTCAATGACACCGACATTTAGCCAGCTCTGGATATCCTCGGCCAGGTCCTGGGCGAGATCGCTGTAGTAGCTCCACACATTATCATCGAATTCTTCATCCACACCGAAGCTTCCCCTGAGCAGGATGAGGAACTGCTGCTGGTGGCTGTCAATGTAATCGAAATAGGCGGAGTAGGTCTCGTTCAGCTTTGAGAGCCTGTCGGTCTGGTCCCAGATATTCACCGGGTTTCTGACCTCCTTGATCCGGGTCCTGAACGTACTGAAATTATGCCTGGTGAGCTGGGCAAAAAGATCACGCTTATCCTTGAAATAATTATAGAACGTGCCGGCGGACATGCCCACCGCCTTCACGATATCCATGATCTGGGTGTTGTGGTAGCCGTACTGGCTGAACAGCTCCTCAGCAGCCTCGATGATCATCTCTCTCATGTATTGCCGCTTTTTTTCAGCAAGTCTTGGCATATGTAGTATGATCCTTTATGATGCAGGAGCGCCTTCAGGCGCGGCTAACCATTTTCATATCGCGGCTAAAGCCGCTCCTTACATTTTTCCAAATCGTTTCTTTATCCTGTTCCGTACGAGGTTCCATGTCCACGAGGTGAGGTGCCAGTTCTGGTCAAGGAATGCCCCGGCAAGGGTATGGGTGGCCTTGCCGACCTCCTCGCCATCAATGTTTCTCAGCACCTGAGTAATGAATGTGCTGAAGGCCTGCGGATTGTTTTGGGTTATCGCATTTATTAACCTCGCCAGGCCATTGATGGCCCCTGCCTTGATCTTGGGGCCTGAAGAGAGCAGGAACCCTGTGGCGGCCTGCCTCAGTTCCGGCGAGGCCTTCCACTGGGAAGCGGCCAGCTCCGCCCATGCCTTTCCGCACTGTCTAAGGGCATCCTTGTCGATGTCGTCATACAGGCTTGTAAGGAATGCCTTCAGCATCTCAGGGGGATATTTGTCCTTGAGCTGGACGGCAAACTCGGTGGATGCCTTTACGAGGACGTTTATAAACATCGGCAGCGAGCTGATAAGGCCGAAAAATACCTCGGGGTCTTCACCCATGAGGGTCTTCACGAAAGAGCTGCCGGTGTGCGGGTCGACTTCATTGAGGTTTGTACGGAGGATATCCTTGAACAGGGGTGAGCGAATGATCCCTTTTATGATACCGGAACGGTTGTGAGTTAAGGAATCGCTATGCATTATATGTTCTCCTCCCTCCGTGCAGCCCGGTCTTGAATCACCTGCCATACTGCAATAAATAGCGGCGCCAGATCATTCTTAAGTTCTCTGGCTTCGGCGATGAGGTCGGCCAGTGTCTCCTTGTCGATCTCATCCAGGAGCGATTCGACGAAACTCGCGAGCAGGGGAGGGGGGAACTTCTCCCGTATCTGGACGATGAGCTCATGTCCGGCCTTGATAAAGCAGTTCGCAAGAACAGGCAGAGCCCCTGCCACAGCCAGCGGCACCTCGATGTCCCTGCCCAGCAGTGTACGCACGAGATGCGGGCTGTTCCCCGGGTCGATACTCTTTAAGAAAAGGCGCAGGCTGTCCTTGAACGCTGTCTTTGCCAGCAGCTCATCCAGAACCCTGCTCTTGGATTCAATGAATCCCGTGTTTGTGTTTTCTTCCATGGACATAACCTCACAAGGTTTCGCAGTTGAAGAAGTACCGGGCAGCCTCCATCTGGCAGAGCTGCTTGCCGCCCATCCAGAGTTGGACGATCTTGATGTCGCGCCAGTGCTTCTCGATATCCCATTCTCTGTCCGCCCCGTAGTGACCGAGGATGTCCATGCCCTTGCCGAAGATGTCTACGGCCCTGTCCGAGACGAAGTCTTTGATGTTGCGGATCCTGCCCACCACGTCTTCCGAGGTGAGCGGTCTGCCATATGGCTTGTTGCGGCGGTCGCCGATCATGGCCGCTTCGTGGCCAAGGATACGGCAGATATCTATGTCGCCTGCTATGCGCCCGATGATAGCGGCAATGGCATCATTTTCCTTTAACGGACGGTTGTTGTAGGTATGCGTGGACACGAATTCGTAGAGTTTCTCGTACAGGTTCAACATGGCACCGGTGAGGAAGGAGCAGCTCATGACCTGACCGAAGGAGATGAGCTGGTAGAAGGCTTTGGCATCTTTTCCGGGACCGTGGGCGCGGTACCAACTCGGCACCCGCACGTCTTCGAACCAGATGTCGCCGTTCTTGTCTGCGGCCATGCCTGCCTTCTCGTAGGCCCCGCCCTGGGTTACGCCCGGCAAATCCGCAGGAACAAAAATGAAGGCAAAATCCATAGGGTCATTTGACCCGAGTTTTGTCGTGCACGGCACACCGAAGAGCTTGGACACACCGCCCGAGTTGGTGGGCCAGAGCTTGTGGCCGTTCACCACCCACTCATCGCCCTCGAGCCGGGCCGTGGTGCGGATGGTTTTGCCTCCAAGCAGGCCAAGGTTCTCGATGTCCGCACCCCCCTGGGGTTCGGTCATGGCATTGGCTGCAAACACGGCCTTCTTTGCGTTGCAGAACATGGGGGCGAATTCCGCGATGAGCCGTTCGTTCACATAGGGCTCCACCATGATCACGAGCAGGGGCCAGAAGGTGACGGCCAGGGCCACGGCCATACCCGTGTCGGCTCGGCCCAGTTCTTCGCAGAGCATATACCCCACCCGGAAGATATAATCTGAGTTGGCCAAACCCCACCCGCCGTATTCCTGGGGGAAGAGGGATTTCTGAAGGCCGAGCTCGACCATGAGCTTGTCGAATGCCGGTTCGATGAGGTGGTGGTCCTTCCAGTCCTCATCGTATCTGCGACGTTCCGGCATGACCCACTCATCCAGGTGTTTCCTGATCACCCGCCTGAAGTGCTTGTCAAAGGGGGAGATATATTCTTCCGGTCGCGAGAATTCATCGAAATGTTTCATGGCTAAAATCCCTCCTCAGATCTCAGTGCAGTTATAGAAGAAGCGTGCAGTGTCCATCTTCACCGGCGCCTCGGCAGCCACCCCGCACAGGAGCGACTGGATGGTCTTCACATCCCGCCAGTGTTTCTCCACGTGCCACTCCTTGGAGTACCCTGCCGAGCCCATGAGCTCCAGGCCGCGGTTGATGGCCTTCATGACTGATTGCTGCACGCGGGCCCCGATCATCTCGGCGAAGGTGAAGACGCGTGCACCATTACCCGCGCTCCATTCCTCGGGCGTGGTGATAATGTGGGCAAGGTCATAGAGGAGCAGCTTGGAGAGCGCGACCTCTTCCGCCACGTCGGCGAGTACCGAGGCGCACAGCGGGTTCTCCTTCAGCATTGTCCCGCCCTTGATCACGCGTGTCTCGCTCCAATCAAAGAGCATCTCATAGAAGTTCGTTCCGGCCCCCGCGCTCACCCCACCGAGCAGGAGGTTAAGCCAGACATAGAGTTCTTCAACCGTACCATCCCGCTCGATCACGTTCTCCTTGGAGACCCGGACATTGCTGAAGGTCACATCCGCATTCTCACAGGCATTGAGCCCGGTGGTCAGAAATGCCACGCCTCTCTTCACACCGGCGGCATCACCGGGAACGAAGGCGATACAGGGCTTCCCTTTCTTCCCCGCACACACGACGCAGAACAGGTCGGCCTCCTTCCCGCTGAACAGCGGCCTCAAGTTTGCGCCTTCGATCGTGTATCCACCCTCGACGGCCTTTGCCTCGGCAAGGATGGCCCTGCCATTGAACAGCGGGTGCTCTTTCCCGGCGATACCCGCCCCGGGGAGGATAATGGCAACGGTCTTGATCTCGTCGCCGGCGTACAGGGGAGCGAGCGTGTCGCAGAGTTTCTGGTTGATGTTATGCTCAAGGGTGATGGTCGCGAAGATGGCGTACTTTGCAGCCAGCGTTATGCCTATTGCAGCATCCGCCCTGCCGGTCTCGCAGAGGATGGTGAGCACGCCCGGTGCATTTTCAGGGCTGTTCCATCCAAATCCACCATGTTCCACAGGAAGGGTAAGCCGCTGGAGGCCGATGGCCAGCCCCAGCTTCTCTCTCTTTTCCTTGAAGAGCCTGGCGTAGTTCTCCCGGTACTCCATACGCTTTGAGATGATCTCCTTGTCGGCCCACTGCCTCACAAGGGTGGCAATGCTCCGCGATTCATCATCCATCCACTGCTTCGGGAAAATAAAAAGATCATCGACATTCCTGTTCATAGAACCCCCACGAATTGAGACATAGTTTTCTTTTTATAAGGGCAAAAGGACGGTACTTGTTGATGATCGGCCTAACCATGAATAATGGTAGGAAGATGACCCTGAGAAGAAAACCATCCCCATGCGATTCCTTTCTGAGGCATGGGTGCGTGCCTCAAAAATTCGATTTCAAAGTCCCGGGCTTTCACTGAACCGGTAGGTGATAAGTTCATGTTGTTTGACAGTAATGAGGTTTCAATATCCTGAATAGTAATTATCATTACTCTCTTGTCAAGGGAAGCAAAAAATATTTTTTCTCAGGAGTAATTAATATCTTCACATGGGTACGGACCAGGGGATAGTGCATTATCCCTTATTTTACCTGACATGAATGCATTGTGTGATTGGGTGCAGGCTCTATCCCCGGCAGGAAGAGGTGAATACGGCAGGATAGTGATATGATATGAGAGAGAGCCGATCAGGTAAGAAAAACAAGGTCAAAATTGTTTTGTATTTTTTTCTTGCTGTTTACAGAGATTATAAAACAAGCGCATCCTGTTTTTTTGTCAACTCAAGGGCCTTTCTGCCTTCTTCGGTGAGGTATGCCTCGAACATGGCGAGAACCATCTTTATCAGGTTTTCAATGATCTCTTTGCGCGTGTACTGCTTTTCAACAAGATAGCTGTGGATAAGCTGGAGACTCATGCCGATAACGGCTGTCCCGAACATCATCGGGTCTATCCCCTCGATGACCCCCATTTTAATCCACTTCTCCAGGTCCTCGCTTGCATCATAGGCGAAACCCTGAAAATATTTCCACACGTTTACATCTAAGTCCGTGTCGACACCGAAACTTCCCCTCAAGACCATGAGGAGCTGCTGGGGGTTGTTGTCTACGTAATCAAAGACGGCATTAAAGGTCGCCAGAAGGGTCTTTGCCCTTTCCTCATGACTCCAGATATCAACCGGCTCACGCATGAGCTTTACCGTTATCCTGAGGCTCTCGAGACTTTCCAAGGTGATCTGCTCGAAGAGGTCTCTCTTGTCTTTGAAATGATTATAGAATGTCCCGGCTGACATGCCGACAGCCTTCACGATGTCCATAACCTGGGTATTGTGGTATCCGTGTTTGCTGAAAAGCTCGCATGCAGCCTCAATGATCTTTTCTTTGGTCTTTTCTCTTCTATTGTCTGATGTGTTTGCCATGTTTTCCAACTAACTCATTGATTCACATAACTAATTACATTTTATTGCGGAAGAATATGATCTAAGGGTTCAGATGTCAAGATAAATGCATGTGAAAAAGATGAGATATGAGTCAGGATCGCAATATGATTTGATAACTGGAAAACGGCACTAATCCTTGCTTTGTGCTCTACTCACAAGAAATAATATGATGCTCCCCGTATGACTATGGACGTCACGGCGTATTTATGGTACTCACCTGAATAGTATCATTCAAGCTACTGCATGTGAATCAAAACTATATGAGGGGGAAAAACCTATGAGGCGCTTCAGTTTAACCGTAGCAGTCTGTTTTGTAGTCGGATTGTTCCTATCGGCCATTGTCCCATCCTATCTCTTGGCAGCGGGTCCGGTGAAAACCGTGATTGTGGCAACAGATGCCACATGGCCTCCCATGGAGATCCTCGATGCCAACAAGAACATCGTCGGGTTCGACATCGACTTCCTGAATGCTGTTGCCAAGGAGGCAGGCTTCAAGGTTGAGTTCAAGAACACTGCTTGGGACGGCATATTTGGGGGGCTCGAACTGGGTAAGTATGATGCCATTATCTCTTCGGTCACTATCACGGATGAGCGCAAGAAAAAGTACGACTTCTCGCTCCCCTATATCAATGCAGGCCAAGTACTCGTGGTGCCCAAGACCACCAAGGGTGTGAAGACCGTAGCTGACCTGAAGGGTAAGAAGGTTGGTGCACAGATCGGCACCACGGGCGCCATGGAAGTGCAGAAAGATAAGGCCGTAGAACTTAAAAACTACGACGAGATCGGACTTGCCTTTGAAGATATGGCGGCAGGCAGGATCGAGGGTGTAGTGTGCGACACCCCGGTTGCAGCCGACTATGCACTCCAGAGGGCCGAGTACAAGACCAAATTCATGATCGTAGGCGAGCCTTTCACCAAGGAACAGTACGGTATCGTCGTGAAGAAGGGCGACAAGAAGCTGCTGGACCTCCTCAACAAGGGCATCAAGGCTGTGCAGAAAAAAGGCATTGATAAAGAAATTGAAAAGAAGTGGCTGAGATAAGTTTTAGAAAAAAGAAAAAGGTTGATGAGCCTAAGAAGGTACTCATAGACGTAGGCGATGGGGCCGCCATCCCCTCAAAGGAGGATGTCGGCCTTTTCACCGCGTGGCGGGTAGCCTTCTTCGGCTCGATTTTGATCACGGCCGGCTTGGTCGTCTTCAAGCCCAACCCTTACCTGGAGATCATCAAATTCGTGCCGGACGGCATCCTGGTAACCTTTGAGGTGACCGTGATGTCCATCATGCTGGCGCTTGTCATCGGGTTATTCACAGGCCTTGGCAGGATCGCCAAGAACCCGCTCATCAACGGCATCGCATCGCTCTACGTCGAGGTGATCAGGGGCATTCCTTTGCTGGCCCAACTCTTTTACATATACTTCGCACTGGGCAGAATTATCCAGTTGCCCCCCATGCCGAGCGCTGTTATGGCCATGTCGATCTGCTATGGCGCGTACATGGGAGAGATATTCCGGGCAGGTATCCAGTCCATATCCAAAGGGCAGACCGAGGCGGCACGCTCGCTCGGCATGTCGAGCACGCAATCCATGTTTCATGTCATCCTGCCGCAGGCTATTAAAACAATCCTGCCGCCTATCGGTAATGAATTCGTGGCACTGCTGAAAGACTCGTCACTGGTGTCGATCCTGGCCGTCGCAGACCTGCTGAGGAGGGGACGCGAGTATGCATCCCAGACCTTTGCCTATTTTGAGACCTACACCATGGTGGCGCTTGTGTATCTCATGATTACCCTGTTCTTCTCAAAGCTCATCAGCATCATGGAGGAGAAGATCCGTGCAGAATGAAGGCCGACGCAAGATGGTCGAGATGAAGGGGGTTTTCAAGTACTTCGGCTCCCTGAAGGCCCTGGATAATGTATCGCTGAATGTCTTTGACGGTGAAAAGGTGGTCATCATCGGCCCCTCAGGCTCAGGAAAAAGCACTCTCCTGCGCTCCATAAACCGCCTGGAAGAAGTGAATGCAGGCACCATCATTGTGGATGGTTTTGACATTTACGATGCTAATGTGAACATCAACAAGGTGCGCGAAGAGGTCGGCATGGTGTTTCAGTCGTTCAACGTGTTCCCTCACAAGACCGTGCTCCAGAACCTCATGCTGGCCCAGATCGTAGTAAGGAAGCGGGGGAAGGAAGAAGCGGAGAAGATTGCTTACGGCCTGCTTGACAAGGTCGGCATCCGCGAAAAGGCAAACGTGTACCCCACCAAGCTTTCAGGCGGACAGCAGCAGCGTGTGGCCATTGCCCGGGCGCTCGCCATGCAGCCCAAGCTCATGCTCTTTGATGAGCCCACATCCGCCCTTGACCCTGAAATGATCGGCGAGGTGCTCGACGTCATGGTGAACCTGGCCAAGGAGGGCATGACCATGATCGTGGTCACCCACGAGATGGGCTTTGCCCGCGAGGTGGCGGACCGTGTCATCTTCATGGACTACGGGGTGATCCTTGAAGAAGGCTCGCCCGAGCACTTCTTCAAGAACCCCACGCACGAGCGCACACAGCAGTTCATGAGGCAGATCCTGTAGGAGCACCTTCAGGTGCGACCGGACCGGGATCGCGGCTGAGGCCGCTCCTACAATATTACTCTTACAGCTCCTAATCCGTTGACAAGTCCCCAATGTCTATGTCAAAAACATCACCTGTGCCAGCGTAGCTCAGTGGTAGAGCAGCTGATTCGTAATCAGCAGGTCCGGGGTTCGACCCCCCGCGCTGGCTTGTCGTTACTTTGGCGCTGGTACTGAACCGTTGTAAAACACTTCACACTTTCCGCCAGTGAAGAGGTCCCGGGCCTGCTTGAGCAGATTGAGCGCCGGTCCTGCGAGGGACATTAGGACGCTTGGCTTCTCCACCACCGGTTTCCGGAAAGGGCCGTGGATTTTCTGCTGCACCCTGGCGCATCCCCGGGCGTCGATCAGCGCTATGGTTACGTCATCGAAACGTTCGTTGACGAAATTGATTCTTCCTTTGAGAGCGATCCTGTTCTGTTTGGTCGCCATGGCCACGTCCTTGGCTTGGGCTATGCCGCGCTCGACCTTCCAGTCGGAGAAGAGCTTCCGGATGCTGTTGCTACCTCCCGATCCCTGGAAGGTGCTCGCGAAGTTGTACCCCTTTGTGACTGCAAGGCCAAGTGGGCCGGCAAGAAAGAAGGCGCCAGCATCCACGAGGTTGAAGTTCTGACTGGACTCATACCGGGCAAACTCCCGGTCGAGGTCGTCGCCGTAGAGCGTGAGATTCTCGCCACGCAAAGAGACCTCTCCTCCAGCAGTCTGCGTTAACTCCTTTGTGGTATTCCCCTGCATCGACAGGGTTGCAGAGCAGTCCATCGATCCTTCAGCTACCTTCTTTGTGGAAAAGGTTTTGAGGTATTCCTCGATCCGGAACTTTGACAGGGATGAGCGGACGGAATAACGGGGAACGGGATCAGAAAAATCTACCCCGATGCTCCCTGACCCTTGTCCGCCGAAAAGGCGCATCGTGACCGGATTGAGAGCGAAGATGCCATCCTTGCCCCTGCAGGTGAGCTTCACATCGGAAAACATGAGGTCTTTCGTCCGGATCTCTTGGCAAGCGAATTCTGCGGTGAAGGAAAGGTTCTTCAAAAGCTCCGTTCTATTTCTTCCTGCAATCCGCAAGCTGCGCATGTCCAAGTTGAAGTTTTCCACCTCGAATCCTTTCCCGGATTGTTCGTCTCTATAGAGGAAAGCACCGTCGAAGAGGGAAATATTATCGAGGACCAGGACAAAGAATGTCCCTTTGGCCTCTTCGAAATTGAACGTACCATTGCGGTCCCGCTTAATGGAGATCCTGGGGCGCTGGAGCCCGATCCTCCTGATCCGGATTTCCTTGTGGAGCAGAGGGAGGTAAGCGATCTCAAGGCTGGCTTCCTTTGCAGAAGCGATGTCCATCTCCCGATTCCGGATGTGCACATCATCAAGCCTGACATGCAAGCCCGGAACGAAACCGATTCCCAGTCGGCCTCCAACATGGACCTCCATCCCCAAGGCTTCGGAGGCGGCCCTTTCCAACCGGGGCTTGTATACACTGGTGTCAACAATAAAAAATAGGACAACAGAGATGAGGATGAGCAGCCCAATGAGCCCAATGATGGCGAAGAGGATGATTTTCAATGATTTTGACATCTACGCTCCTGTTTCTTAAATCTACTATCCCTTCTCCCTGAGCCCTTGTAATAGGAACAGCTCGCACTGCTGCGACGGAGCGGATTTAAGGATTCAATCGTTGATAAAATACTTTTTTCACTCCTTCCGCCTCAAGGGATCTCCCGCACACAGAAGAAAGGGAATGATGCTCTTTCCCTATTATTACACGTTCATTCCTCGGGGTGAAATGTTTTCGTGGGTGATTACTGCAGAGAATGGTGAAAATATGTTTTCTATAGCCAAGATAATGATAAATTGTCTCTGACCCGAAATATCCGCTCTCGGAAAACCAAGACAAGGGGACACAACTATTTAGACGTTATATCGTTTTACCAGCTTTTGTTCAAACAGATGCCGAAATATGAATAACCCGCCTCCGGCTGGATATCCCAACCTTTGTACGGCCGGGTAATCAGATAGCTGCTCACGATGCCGATGGCCGCTCCCCCTATCACGTCGATCGTATAATGTCGTCCTGCCTCAACCCGGCTGTAAGCCACAAATGTTGCGAGGGCGTAAGCCGGCAATCCGTACTCCCATCCGTAACGCTTGCGCATGAACTCGGCAGAGATGAAGGAAATCGTAGCGTGTCCCGACGGGAATGATTGGTTTCCACCATTGGGTCGCGTCTTATCGATGGTGAATTTAAGGGCAAAAGTCGTGCCCATTGCCAGCGCCGCTGACTCACCAAACTCCCAAGTGCCCTGGCCATCCTTAAAGCCGAAGGTCAGACCGGCTGCGGCGATAGGTAAGGCAAACACCAAAACGTTACCCGCTAATTCAATACGATCGTCAAAACGTTCGTTCGCTTGTGCGTCGATACCTGCCATGAGGCCGAACAGCGTTACGAACAGTAAAATGTTAATCCGGAGAATACGATGGTTCATCCCTGCTCCATGCGGCGATTGCACCTAACAGGGGTAATCCCAACATTGGCCCAACCAGCTTCCATTTCTCTAAAATACCATTAGAAGGTTCTGGTGACTGTAACACCCAAGTTATTGGTGCCTATAACGGGTGTTACAAAAATTCTCCCACCATCAGAAGTGGATATTCCCCTGGTTACTATGTCAAATTTTCTTGAGGTTGAAAGCGATGCAATACCTGAAAGGGCAACGGCTCCAAATACGTCTGTTAGGTAGTGTTCCCCAGCTTCAACCCTTGAATATCCAATTAGGGCTGTTGCAATTGTTGCAGGAATTCCCGCACTCCAGCCGTAGTATTCCCAACTCTTGAACATTAAAACTGATACTCCTACCAAATGTCCACTTGGGAAAGAAGAAGTTCCCCTGAATACGTTATCGATGCCCCCACCTTCAGCCTCTTGGCCCCTTGCTACATTAGGTCTTTGGTGAAATGGTATTTGAGAGATGGCGCCAACTTCAAGAATTGTAAGTACATATGTTGCCGTAATATCCATGGAAAACTGGGTCAATTTTTCATTATTTGTTACACGACCCAAAAAGTAGCCACCAACTTGGAAAATTGGGATATTAAGCACTAGCCCACTAATATCACCAACCTTTTGTCCATCTTTACCCATAACATTGGCTCTTTGAATAACTTGTTGCTGGTGCATTTCATCCAGGGAAAGCATATAGGTAATTCCGCCTGTAGCCCCAATAAGAAGTACAGAATCCCAATTTGTAAATTGGTTCAAAAATCCTGCTCCAGCAAGCTTCAGCACATCGATAGCATCTTGTCCCACGGTATGTTCTCTTAAAATAAATTGCCTGGAAGAATTTTCACTCTTTGTAGTTTCGTCTTCTACAATTATTGTGGGTTGATTGCTTGCGGTATATAGACCAAAACCTGTGTAGCTATTAAAGATTGTGCAATGATCAATATCACTTTTGTTTGATGCAGGAATTTGAATTGTAAATGGGGTTTGTGTTGAGTTTGCACTTTGAACTGGTTCTACCTGAATTTTATTTTCCGTTTGGCTTTGGCTGTAAGCAAATGGAGGCAAAACAAGTAGGGTTATTAAAAAAGATATGAAAAAATATCGACCTCTCATTTGTCTCAGATCACTGGAATAGCCTGAATAAATGCGTCGCCGTTATCGCAATCAGCCCGAACATCAAATGGGTCTCACCTTGGTCCCGTGCACCCGCACAAACTTTCCACCATAATTGTTCTACAGATTTGAGTTTACCCATCACTCGGCGGTACTCGAATCAGACCTTGTCACCGCTGAGCCCACTCGACGGCGCCGAACTTGGTGTCGCTAAGGTATGTGTAAACGAGGCTGACGGTTCCCGCCGTCTGGTGACTGTCAGGCCGGTCGGGATACTGCGCATTCCGTAGGGAGGCTAGGTATGTGATCCCGAGGGCGTGATGGCGGTAAATGCGATAGGTGAATCCCATGTTCAGGCGGTCGATGATCTCTCTTCCCCCCGGGTCATCGCTACCCACACCGGTCAAATAATACGTGCGCCCTGTTAAGTCGAACATGGCCCTGTCACCAAGGATGAGGCGGAGCGCGAGGAGCCCCTGTGGGGCGACGCCGTAGTGGTAGTCGCGTTCAGCATCTGGGGTGACATTACCGGCCGCAGCGTAACCGAAACCCCCGAGGACCGAGCCCTGGAGCGCTATTGCTCGCGCGAGCCACCATTGATAGGTAGTACCGAGAGAGGCCGACGTGCTTGAGACACGGAAGATGTGCGGCGATATATAGTCATAGCCGCCATAGAGGCCCCATATCCCGCAATAGGAATTGCCGACCTCGTAGTCCGTTCCGAGGAGGAGGCCCCGGATCATGATGTTATCAAAAGGGTTAGCTGTGTTGCCCAGCGTGGAGAATTCAAAATGGAAGTAGTCGAAAGGACGCGTGTATCTATAGCCGGGCTCCCCGGGGAGCCCGTAGGCCAAGAGGAAGTCCCCGGTCGCCTCGGTCTTGGTATTGGTGCCGGGGACACCCTGGTCGGTCAGGTGCGAACTCAGACTTGCGCCGAGCCGCAGACGCCAGAGGATGGCCGGATCATGGCTCGGAAAAACGGGCTTGAATCGATCGCCGAAGGCAAGGCGATTGTAACCCATGGATGGCGAAATCATTGCCGCGCACAGCTCGCGCCAGAACCCGGGTTTGCTGCCATCGCCCTCGAGCACCAGGCTGGCCATCCGGAAGAGCGCCTCCCCGAAGAAGCTCCCGGCAATGCCGCTGGCGATCATGTCATTGTAGGAGGGTGGTGAGTTCTCCCCGGCCGTTTCCCAGAGAAGGCTGCCCGCGTTGTCGTAGAGGAGCGCCTCCCAGTAATCGAGGCCCGCCGACCTGGCGAATCCATGGTATATGGATCCCATATACGGATGGTTGAACTGGTTCATGGCAAAGGCGTCCGTGTCGATCTGCCAGCCCCCGTGGACGACGTGATCGTGGAAGGTTGACCAGTTCGTGCTGTAGGTTTTTTTCCCTGATAACTCTACAGAGTTAGGGTAAGCGAACCGGTCATACAAGTTGAGGAGAAGTTCGAAGGCCGGGATTTCGAGGGCTGGGATGAGGTAGCTCTTGCCGGCCCCCGTCTCCCAAGACAAGGTCTGTGTCGTCTCCTCGGGCTTTTCCTCCAACAACCCTTTCCTGCTCATAGAGATATTTACGGTCCGGTTCGTGGTCATATCGGAAAGCTCCATCACCTCCGGAGCCGAAATATTGATATATCCAGGTTTTGATGCCATGAGGGTGTAATTCCCCAGGGCTGGAATACCCACTGAATAGTTACCCGACGCATCAGTAGTCCCTATTCCTGCCAACGCACCGATATTTGCATCTTTTACCGTGATGATTACCCCTTGAATACCGTGGTTGTTAGAGATATCCTTTACGGAACCCGAGATGCCGTCTCCTTGGGCAAAGGCCCAGCTACCAGCAGAGATCCCTCCACCCACAAGGAGCACTGCAAGAATCGCCTTGAATGTTTTTCTTGCGCCTTTCATGGCTTCTCCTTTCTTTCCAATACTCTAAAGTTTTCAAAACAAGGGAGGGTTGTACAAAACCGCTCCCTCAACAGGTATAGGGGTTTTAGCTTTTCAACTGTTTTTGGCGCATTCTCATGGGTGATATCCTTGAGGCAGTGTTGGGACTGTGCTGTCAGCATGTGTCTTAACCTTATAGACAACCTTAATTCTTGAAGAGTCCGATTTAACCGCATTACTTTGGACATCGTACTCCTGTTTACTTATCGCTCTGACCCTGTCCATAACTCGAAAATGATTTGTGTGACTGCAAAATGGGCAGGTAACATCAATTGCAATAAGGTCATGACTCAAGTCGATCCCTTCCTTTTGCAGGTAGGCAATCCCAGTTGAGTAATTGTTGTGAGAGAGGAAAGACTCAACCGGAATATTTTTATTGCATCCGGGGAATAGACATTTGAAGATGTTGTAGTTGGTAGTCCTCCCTGGATCATACATAATAATCTCCTATAGGAGAGTTCTTATTAATCGAATCTTCATTCTCACCTCATTCATAAGAACTCTCAAACACCGACCAGGTTATTGTAACGTCGAATAGTTATCATGCTCTGCCCGACAGATCTTATAGATGACAGCCTTTTCATAATGGCATAAACTAATTATCACCCTAATTTCTATTCTGATTATCTTCCTGCCCTCTTTCAGGTTTTCCCTGTTGAGGTTTAGATTGTTGTGGTGCCTTCTGGTGTTGTTGCTGTGAGTGCTGTTGTTGGACCTTTAAGGATTGTGGCCGCGATTGTTGTTGTCTGGCTGACTTTTGAAATTGCGGTTTTGCCTGGGATCTTGGTTGGACCGCTTGAGACGGCTGTTGTGATCGCGTTCGGGGCTTCAAACCTTGGACACCCCAGGTATTTTGCTTTTCCCAATGTCTGCTCTGTTCCCAGGTGCTCCAGTTTTGTTGGACTTGTTGGTGAGGTATTCGCTGGTAGTTCCATGGATGTCCTCCCCAACGATGATCTCGGTAGTCATTCCTCCAACCTGACGGTACCCTTCCATAAAAGGATGGGACCCTTTGATAGTAGGCCCAACCTGAGTCATAGTTCCGTGAGCGATACCAACGCCCTTCCCACGGACGCCACCACCAACCATGGTAGAAAAAGATGTCCACATCTACGTCAGGGACAGCATAGACATCAGTCTCAGGTATCACTACCATCTCTGGAGGTGTGGCAAATACGATGGGTGGAAGAGAAATGCTAATACCTACATTTACCCCGGCCATCGCTGGAGTAGGAAATACAAGTACCAGCGCCAAAAGTATTGTTCCAAGAAGCAACTTTTTCATTTTGTAGCCTCATCCCTCTCTTCAGGTACTACACGAAAATAACTACTCGATAGTCCCCATGTTATTCACTGTAAGAGCAAATGGCCTGCCAATAGCCGATGGGAAATCATAAGTTTCGAATCATCCTTTAACAACAGCTGGTTAGATGAATAGGAGAGAACAGTAGAAAAGTATGAAATGATTCGTTTGGCCTCAATATTTGGTGGAACCTCAACATATTGAGGGATAGTTTTAAAGGGTTCAGATGGCTTGATCTGATTACTTTCACATCAGCCAGCGTTTTTTCATGAGTAGATATGAGAAGAAAAAGGTTAATAGTCAGACTAAAAGCAAATATATTCGTTCCAGAGATAGATTTGATATTCTGCCTTCTCTCCTTTCGTTTGTATTATGCAAACATTAAAATGATAACATAAGGTGTCTTGCATAAGATTCGTATGTTCGCTGAGTTAAATAAACAATCGCCAACACTAAAATTATCATAACCAAAACTCCAATGACGAATCCCATGTTCCCCTGCTTTCTCACAGCTAGTTATTTCATTACTCTTGCTAGCCGGCAGTGATCATAGAGTCTTTTTCGTCTTGGACTACTCGATGGTCATCCGGTTATTTACACCCTTCACACCGTTTACGTCGTTAGCGAGTTTGGTGGCCAGGTCCAATTCGGCTGCGTTGCTGGCCTTTCCATACAATGTGACCACGCCACGTTTCGTCTCGACCTTGGTATTGAGGGCACTGGTCGAGCGGTGATAGAGCAATGTCATCTTGACCTGGGCGGTGATGGAAGCGTCATCAATTTTTTCGCCTACCGTTCGCGTCTTTTTCGAGGTTTCTGTCACGGTCATCTCATTATTTACGTCTTTAACCCCTTCGACACCCTTGGCGTATTCAGTCGTCAATTCCTTTTGTGCCTGACTGGCAGCATCGCCTCGCAGGGTCACCATGCCGTCTTTGACGTCAACCTCGGTTGTGACGGCGCTCACGCTACGATGAAACAAGAGTGCGACTTTCACTTTATCACGGAGCCATGCATCCGAGTTTGCGGTGGAGGGCTCGCCTTTGATTTCCAGTTTGTTGTCCACGCTCTTGACCCCGGGCAGACCCGCCATGGTCTCCTGGGCCAAAGATTTGTGGGATTCTTCGGAGACAGTTCCCGTTAAGGTAACAACGCCATCCATGGACTGGATCTTAATATCATCGTCCTTGAGATAGGTCTTGAACACATACGACTGCTTTGCGGTTGATTCGATGCGGCTGTCCATATTCGACGCTTGCACAGGCATGCTGAGTGCCAGCAGAGCCACCGCTGCCACCATGAGAGATAGAGAATATATTGCTTTCATAGCATGTTCTCCTTGTATTTTTGTTACTGTTAATTTTTGACCCCTTTTACTTCGAAGACCTCATGCCTTTCGGAGTCCTCGTTGCGGTGTATCATGCAACTGCAGCCGTGGGCACAAGGACACGCAGGTGCATGATACGCCGCTCTCACTAGTTCCCCAAAACCTTCTTGACCTGACCGATCTTTTCCTGAACTTTGCCGGCTATCTTTTCACCGGTACCTTCAGCTTCCAACTTTGGGTTATCGCTCAAGTCCCCGGTGAACTCCTTGAGCTTACCCTTTACTTGGTGATACATGCCTTCCGCCTGGTCCTTCGTGCTGGATTTCAAGGTATTCCTCCTTTGCCTATTTCACGATCAGATTATTCTTTATGGATTTAACCCCTTTGACGCCCCTTACGATTTCATCCGCTTTATCGACGGCCTTTTGAGAATTAACAAAGCCGCTCAGTTGAACGGTGCCCTGGTAAGTTTCGACACTGATCTGAAATGATTTGAGAAAATCATCTGCTGCAAGCAGAGATTTTATCTTGGTCGTGATGACCGAATCGTCAACGTATTCACCTGTGCTTTCATGTGTGCGTGTCGATGCACAGGCTGTAAAGGCGGCGATCAGCATAAGTAGCACTAAACAATTGATAACGATATTTCTCTTTTTCATAGCGATTACTCCTCTTTGTAAATTTAGTTGTGAAATGGTTCACTACGAGACCCTTTCTCCTGACATTCACTTTTTTTAAAATACCTCCTATATCCTTTTCTGATGTTTTATTTTTTGGATTCACGACCAATGAAGACCAACACAATTCCGCCCGCAAGCGCAACGCCGCCCAGAATGGGTGACAACGGAATGGTCTTTTCCGTCTCTTGGGTAGCTTGGATGGGGCCAATATCAATGATCTTCTCACGGCTTGTGTATGTTATGCCCTTGTAGGCAAAAGCCACTACCCCGAAAGCGATTAAAACAATACCTATAATCATTACCGGTTTCATAAGAATTGAGCTCCTTTATGAGCAGAGTTACGAGTCCAAATTGCTAAAAGGGTCTTCGTCCCTGAATGACCCTTATCAGTACTACAATGATGGCGATGACCAGCAGGATATGAATGAACCCACCCATCGTATAGCCGGAGATAAATCCCAGAAGCCACAGAATTAAGAGAATCACACATATGGTCCAAAGCATGTTCGACTCCTTTCTGAGTACAGAATACGTCCATCGAAGTTTAATTAAATCTCCTCCATCCCCGCCGGATGGAAAACGTTGTAGAACGTCCTTTTATAGGGCTCTTTGAGAAGGTTCATCGCCCCCCGGAGCACCCTAAAATGCTCCGACTTCAGGTGGGTCATGAGATTCTCTTGGGTATCCCATTCTTCAAGGAGAAAGAGTCGATTTTCATCATCGATACTCTGGCAGAAGTCACAGCGCCGGCATCCCTTCTCCATCCTTGTGGAACGGGTCAGTGAAGTGATCGCCTGTGACAACTCCATGCGCTTCTCAGAAAGGACCTTCATTCGTATGATTACCATGATCATATAAATGTAAGAGCAAATGGCCTGCCAATAGCTCAAGGAAGATTAGAAGTTTGGATTCATATATTATTAAAAGGGGTTAGATGAATAGAAGAAATAAGCAGAAAAGTATGAAATGATTTGTTTAGCCTCAAGATATGGTGGAACCTCAACATTTTGAGGGATACTTTAATGGGAAGTGGACAGCCTAAGCCAAGGCATCCTGCCAATGCCGAATACACCTTTGCCCAATGAAACCAGCCGTCCTTGCTGATGCCTTCTCCAGCAGTTCTCGGTCATACAGCGAATGTAAGAACAAGAAGGCAGTACGAGAAAAATCAAAAGAGAATACCATTAGTTATGAATCCCCCTTTATCAGAGGAAGGCACTGGTTCTCCCAGGTTCCTGACGCATCCCTGGGACAACCTGCCTTGGACTATGACCCCGGTTGAGTGCACGCCATCACGCCTGTAACAATGGCTTTGTTGCTGCCTCTAGCGTTTTAATAATTTGGGCTCGCTCCTCAACCCCAGCCTACTGCATGGGTGTGGGTGCTTCGCGTTCGATGATGATCTCGACGCGGCGGTTATTTGCGCGACCTTCGGGGCTGGCGTTATCAGCGATTGGGTGTCCCTTGCCAAGCCCATGGGACTTGATGCGATCGGCTGGGTAACCTCGCTGTACGAGATAGTTGCGAACTTCGTCCGCCCGACGTTGCGACAGGTCGAGGTTGTAGCTCTCCGAGCCCTGTGAGTCTGTGTGTCCTTCGATGATGAGGTTGCGCTCACGGGTTGTGAGCAGTACGTCGCTTACCTGGTCGAGTCGCGACCGCGCCTCGGGCAACAATATTGCCTTGTCGGATGCGAAAAGAACACTCCCGGAGAGTGTGATGACTATTCCGCGGGGCTCTTCCTTGACTGCGGCCAGCTTGGCCAGCGCCGCCTCCGCATCAGCCGCTCGTTGCTCGGCATCGGTCCGCGCCTTTTGTTCAGTGGAAAGCTGCTCTGCCGTTTTTTCGCCGCTGATCTCCGACGCCGCAAGCGCCTTCTGTGTATCGCTCAAGTCTTGCTTCGTCTTCGTAACAATCTTGCCCTGCGTCGTTTGATAATCTTTACTCGATTGAGTTTGGCTCTTTTTCTCGATAGCGATGGAGGCAGTAGCTTCAGCTAACTCTGCCTTGCGCTGGGCGACGTAGGCGAGGTCTCGCGTATGATACGAGTCGGGATCCTTTAGGAAAGATTGTTCCGCCACGTCGAGGGCTTGTTTCGCCACATGCAACTCCGCCGGAGCGGCCTCGGCCGCAATCCCAGTGCTTGCACGCTGGTATGCTTCACGGGCGTTGACGAGCTCATTCGGTACGGTGGCCGCACAGCCGGCGAAGAGCGTGACGACCGTGATGAGGATCAATAATTGTATCATTTTCATAAAATGCTCCTTTCTTTGGGTCATGGGTTGTCTTGCCGGAGTTTACGCACACGCTCCAATGCTGCCTGGGCCTCCGATTTTTGGGCATCCTCGCGGGAGAGAGCGACAGCCAGCTCGGCGTCGGCTTCGGACCGCAACAGCATAGACGCGGCCTCGTCCTTTTCGCCTTTTGCGGACAGCCCCTTGGCGAGTTCCAGTTCTTCCTTGGCCATTTGCAAATGAAGCGAGGCTTGCGGTACTCCTGCCGCCCCGACCTCCTCGGCAGCGCGGATACCCGACGTAGACGCCTCTGTACGCAGCGGGGTGTTTGCGCATCCCATTGTGATTGCGGTGGCCACTATGGCCACTGCGAACATCATAATTCCGATCTTGAATACGTATCTCATTGAATTCTCCTTTAGCTACAGATCTTCACTCATCCGAACTCAGTTGTTACGGTTTGAGTCGATAGTGATGTCTTCAAAAAAATGCTTCTTTGTTAGCCGAATTCATAATGATTTTTCGTGCACTAAACTCACTTCAGATCCGGCCCATCAGCAGCAGGATGATCAAAATCAGAACAATCAATCCAAGTCCACCACTGGGATAGTATCCCCAACTCTTACTGTGAGGCCAGGTAGGCAGTGCGCCGACTAAGATGAGAATCAAAATAACTAGTAGTATTGTACCCATATTTTTCTCCTCTCGTGTTACTTGTTCATACACGTTACCGGCAGACAAATTCCAACTCCGGCCAACAGAGAACCGGCAGTCTATCAGTTAATGATAAGAACTCGCTTTTGGGTGAGATGACCAGGATCATACAAATGTAAGAGCAAATGGCTTGCCAATAGCCGATGGAAAATCATAAGTTTCGAATCATCTTTTAACAACAGCCGGTTAGATGAATAGGAGGGAACAGCAGAAAAGAATGAAATGATTCGTTTGGCCTCACTATTTGGTGGAACCTCAATATATTGAGGGATATTTTGAAGGGAAATGGACAGTCTAATCCGCTTCTTTTGTCTCCGACCGGACTATGCCGAGCTTATGCATCCTCGCTCTTAAGGTACTCGGGTGGATGCCCAAGATCGCTGCGGCCCCGTCCTTTCCCTCGATGCGCCATCGGGCTTCAGAAAGGATTTTGAGAATTTGGTTTCGCTCCGTCTCTTCCAATGTCCTCACGACGGATGAAAGTTGGGGGGATGAAATCTCCAGTTTATCTGCCAGTTGTAAAACCGACCCGGGGCATAAGATCACGGCCCGTTCAATGATGCTTTCAAGCTCCCGGACGTTCCCAGGCCACGGGTAATCCTGCAGCGCCTTCATCGTCTCCTTGTGAATCGACATAATCTGTTTGCCCAATTTCCTGGAATACCTTTCTATGAAGGCCTGGACCATCATAGGGATGTCATCTTTGCGCTGCCGTAGTGGTGGGACAGTGATGGGGAAGACGTTGAGCCGATAGTAAAGGTCCTGCCGAAACCGGCCCTTGCGGACCTCTTCCTCAAGGTCTCGATTGGTCGTCGCAACGATCCGTACATCGACTTTCATGGTATGGGACGAGCCCAGGCGCTCAAACTCGTTATGCTGAATCACCCGGAGTAGCTTTGCCTGCACCTCCAGCGGTAGCTCCCCGATCTCGTCCAGGCAAAGGGTGGAACCATGGGCGACCTCGAACCGACCGACCTGCCGGGTATCGGCCCCGGTAAATGCCCCCTTCTCCCGGCCGAACAATTCGCTCTCAATTAAATTGCCCGGCAGGGCAGCACAGTTGACCGTAATCAAGAGCCGTTCCTTACGGGGACTCATGTCATGGATGGCGAAAGCGATCAGCTCCTTCCCCGTACCGGTCTCACCAAGGATGAGGACCGTTGTGTTCGTGGGCGCAACTTGTTCCGCTCGATAGAGAACATACTTGAGACCATCACTTTGCCCGAGAATATGCTCAAATCGATGTTTCATTTTGTTCTCGTGACGGAAGTAAATATTCTCGGCCTCCAGTTGGTCTTTCATTGTTTTGATTTCAGAAAGAGCCGTCCGAAGTTCGACAGCTTGTCGTTCCAGTTCGTTGTGAGATTTTTTTAAAGCCTCTGCTATAAGTTTCCGTTCAGTGGTGTCGCGGATGTTACACTGAATCACTTTATAATTATTAACAAGATAGACATTACTGACAAATTCCACGGCAATTGGCCGTCCCTCTTTCGTCTCCAATGGTAAATCATGGTAGCGAACATATCCCTTGCTCTTCAATTCCGAAGAGGTGGCTTTCGATGCTTCAATATCTCTAAAGGTGCCAATTTCCCAGAGTTTCTTCCCTAAGAGCTCCTCATGTGAATAACCCAACATTTCTAACAAGAATGGGTTAACATCCACTATTTGTCCTGTCTCGGCATCGAGGATTAATATTCCATCTTGGGATGCTTCAAAGAGACGGCGGTAGCGAGTTTCAGAAATCTTTAGCGCCTCCTCCATCTTCTTGCGCTCGGTGATGTCCACCATTACGGCGCACACCGCACCGAGCATATCCGTGCGCTGAAGGGGACTTACGGAAAATAAGACAGGTACAGAATTTCCACCTCCGCCCTGTAAGGCCAGTTCCCCTTCACTGTTCCCCTTTAAACCCCGCTCAACCAATGCCTCAAATAATTGAAGGTCTGTTGATGAAATGTATTGGTAGATTGAAGATCCTATTACTTTTTCCAGAGACCCTTTGACGATATCTGCAAAACGTTGGTTACAGTAAAGGATCGTACCGTCGGAGGCCAGGGTGATGGCCCCTTCGTTCATGGTTTCGACCATGACCCTGTAAGGATGCTCGGCACCCGATAGGGTAAATACCCGATCTCCTTCCGCCGTTGAGACAACCAGACCATCCACCCCACCGCCTCGGATAGCGCGCAGAGTTTCCTCAGCTTCCATCATCCGCGATGTGAGTTCCTGCAACTCATCCAGAAGTTGCTGGCGTGTTCTATCCGATTTGTTCATTGATTCGCACTCATGAAATTTTGGGTTTCAGATCGATGCCTACAAGAAACCTTTCCGTATCCGACATGTCGCCGATGAGCTTCCGGAGTGGCAGAGGGAGTTTCTTGATGAGCGTTGGGGTGGCAATAATCTGCTCTCCCTTGGCCAGCTTGGGCTGCTGGTAGATGTCTATCACCTCGAGTTCGTAGTAGCCTTTCAGGTATTTTTTACAGAGTGTCTGGACATTGGCGATTGCCTGGGTTGACTTTGGGGTCATCCCTGTAACATACAGCCGAAGAACGTACTTTGCCCGGGCCCGCTTCGCTGTCGCTTTCTCGAATTCCTCAGTGCTCGTTTTCACTCTTTTCCTCTCCATGTCTGTTACTCCAAAATTGATTTTATCATCCGGAGACAGAACGAATGTCGAGTCCCACCAGCACGCGCTCTGTGTTAGCCAGATCTCCGATAATCTTTTTAAGCGGTTCAGGGAGCTTCCTTACCAGTGTCGGTATGGCAATAATCTGGTCCCCTTTAGCAAGATGGGGATTCTTTAAAAGATCGATCACTTCAATGCGATATTTCCCCGCGAGGTGCTCTTCACAGATCTTCTTTAAATTGGCAAAGGCCGTAATCGATTTCTGGGTCTGACCGGCTACATATAACCGGAGGTTCCAGATACTTTCCGTCGAATCGGTCTTTGCCTTCTTCCCCTTTCCTGGTGAGACAGCTTTCACCTTACTCTCCTTTCCCTCTTCTTTTTCGCGCGCAACACCTGCGGAGCAGAAGGTTTTCCCTTGCGAAGATGCGCCATTTCTAAACGGTCTTTGGCCAGAACAGCTTGTCTTTTCTGCTCTTCTTCCGCCATCAAATGCACCTCTTCAGTTTCCACATCGAACTCGGCACGCAGCGCTGCGATCTTTGCTTCCAGGGCCTTCCTCTTGCGCTCCTGCTCGCGGAGCCTGCGATCGGCCTCAAGATGGCATGCCAGCGAAGAGGCCTTTTCCCCGGCTTTCTGGACTGCACGGGCACTGCCGGTTAATACCTCGCCGGAACCGGTATAGATGTCGATGAGGTCAATGCCCTGGTTCGTGAGCAGGAACTCTTGAATCTGGTTGGAGTGGGCCATGCCGCGGGACTTCAAGATGTAGAGGCCCCGGTTGCGTTCCCCATTGAGTTCGATATCCCTCAGGAGAAGCCACGTATCGATCAGAGAAGATATCTCTTCGCTTGTGTGTTCAAGGCTGCCTCCAAAATGAGTGAGGTCCGTAAGGAAAGTGGAGATCTTTTTCATCTTTAAATGGTCGATCAGGCGCGTTAATATGGATTTGACCTCTGATTCTGTTCCCGCGGCGCTCAGGTTGCTGATCGGGTCTACAATGAAAACCTGGGGATTGAACTCATCGATCACCTTGTGGAAGGTGACAAGATGCATCTCAAGGCCGTAAAGCGAAGGCCGGGCCGAATGAAACTTGAGAAGCCCCCTCTTCACCCACCGGGCGAGATCCATGCCGATGGAGCCCATGTTCCGGATGATCTGGCTGGGCGATTCCTCGAAGGCAAAATACAGGCAGCGCTCACCTCGCCGGCAGGCGGCGTCGGCAAAGGTACCCGACATACTTGTTTTGCCTGTGCCCGCCGTACCGGAGACGAGGATGGTGCTGCCCCGGTAGAATCCCTTTCCATCGAGCATTGCATCCAACTTGGGGACGCCCGTGGAGATGCGCTCCGTGGAAACGGGGTAGTCGAGCCCCAGGGAAGTTATCGGCAGGAGAGAGAGGCCGCTCTCGTCTATCAGGAAGGGATACTCGTCGGCGCCGTGAGATGAGCCTCGGTACTTGACAATACGCAGACGGCGGGTGGAAATTTGCTCCTCGATGCGGAAATCGAGAAGGATCACGCAATCGGCCACGTATTCTTCGAGCCCGTAGCGTGTCAGGGTCTTGTCGCCGCTTTCCCCCGTAACGATGGCCGTCACACCGCGGTCTTTCAACCAGTGAAAAAGCCGGCGAAGCTCTGCCCGGAGAATAGCGGTATCAGACAGTCCGGAGAAAAGTGCTTCTATGGTATCTAAGACAACCCGCTTGGCCCCGATGGAATCAATGGCATTCCCCAGGCGGATGAACAATCCTTCCAGGTCGTACTCACCCGTCTCCTCAATCTCGCTTCGATCGATGTAGACGTGGTCCATTGCGATGAGACCACGCGACATCATGTCGTGGAGATCAAAACCTAGCGAGATGAAGTTCTTCGCGAGATCCTCCGGCGTCTCCTCGAAGATCATGAAGACCCCTGGTTCTCCATGATCCAGGGCGCCCCGCATGAGAAACTCCATGGCGAAAAGTGTTTTGCCGCAACCCGCACTGCCGCAGATCAGGGTTGGCCTGCCTCGCGGAAGCCCTCCCTTCGTGATCTCATCGAGACCCTTAATGCCCGTCGGGCATTTTTCAAGAACATCAACATCATGTTTTGCCTTAACCATTATCATCTCCCAGGATCTTGACTAATCAGAAGCAAAAACTACAAAAGTAAAATACTATTAAAGCCAGTCAGTCAAATTAGATACCAATAAAAACGCATTAAATCATAATAATAAACACCCCCCTGCCTTTCAAGGGGGGAAGGTGAAGTGGATGATGTCATTATATTATTGCGCTTGAAGTAAGTCATTAAAAATCCATATGATGCTCCTATGATGTAAAAGCTCAAAAAATGCAAAACTGAGGAATAACAACCATGGGTATCGAGACATACATCACCCAATACGGATATATAATTATTCTGCTGGGCACCTTCTTTGAAGGTGAGACCGTGCTGGTATTGGCTGGATTCTTGGCCCACAGTGGTTACCTCGCATTTTCTCTTGTTGTTCTGTTTGGATTCGCAGGTACGTTTGCCGGTGACCAGCTCTATTTTTTCATAGGCAGGAAAAAGGGAATGGCCTATCTCGATGATCACCAGTCCTTGAAGGCAAAATCTGGCCGTGCCCTTGAACTGATGCATAGGCACAAGACCCTGATAATCATTGCCTTCAGATTCATCTACGGTATCCGTACCGTTACTCCATTCCTCATCGGCGCAGGCGGCATTTCCCCATGGAGATTTTTGTTGTTCAATTCTTTGGGCGGATTAACTTGGGCCTTGGCAATAACCAGCTTGGGCTATGTGTTTGGACATGCAGCCGAGCTTCTTCTTCATGACATAAAACGGTATGAATTCATTATAATGGGAGCCATCATACTGGCAGGCCTGGTGATCTGGATGCTTTATTTCATTGCAGGAAAAAGGGGAAAGAGTTGAACAGAGACGATTTTCTCATACCGTTGATTCCTGTTTAACTGATAATCCTTGAATACCTGGGCATTTAAACTGTATAAGTCAGTAGGCGTCGATTCTGGAAAGCAGTTCGGTTGACAATGGTTTATCCGTTGCATTCTTCTTGTTCATCTTCATGATCTCTTTACTTTCCAGATGGATTTGCCCACACATGAGTCCCGGACTACAAGTACGGCGTCAGCAATCGCGCAATGCCATCGCGCAGGCGAGCGGGCAGTGAGCGGCCATCGACCTCCTCCAACGTCACAAGACGGGCGCCATTCCGTTTCGTCTCGACCCACTGATCAAGCCGCTGGGCAAGTTCAACGTCGTAACATTCTAAGTTGAATTCAAAGTTGAGGCGCAAACTTCGGGGATCCCAGTTGGCCGACCCCAGTAGCACCCAGCATCCATCCACCAGCATGAGTTTGGAGTGATCGAATGGAGGCGGAGTCAGCCATACCCGGCATCCATGCTGGAGCACTTGCCACCATATCGCCCGGGAGGCCCACAGGACGAAGGGCAGATTGATCCGTGCGGGCAAAATGATATCAACCTGTACACCCCGCATTGCTGCCAGATTCAGGGCGGAGATCACGGCAGGGTCGGGCAGAAAATAGGGAGTCATGATCCGAACGGAATGGCGGGCAATCGACAGCGCTCCCAACAGCGTCCAAAGAAGTTTTTCGAAATTCTCATCCGGGCCATCGGTTACGCCTCGCGCCAACACCTGCCCCGCGCTTTCGGTTTGTGGAAACCACAAATCACCACGCAAAGATTCGCCGGTTGTGAAAAGCCAATCATCGGTGAATACTTCTTGCAGTTGGGTCACCACAGGGCCCTTCACTCGGAAATGGATGTCCTGAACCGGGTTTTTCGGTTGGGCTTGAAGGCAGTGTCCCACTCGAATATTCATGCCGCCGGTAAACCCCACGCGCCCATCTACCACCAGGATCTTCCGGTGTGTGCGCATGTTGATCGACATCAGATGCCACAAAGCTAAAGGCGGGAGAAACCGTGCATGCTTCACCCCCTCCCGTTGCAGCGTGTGGAGAATGGTGGGCCAGGAATACCGGGCCCCCGTCGCGTCAATCAACACTCGCACTTCCACGCCCCGGCGCGCGGCCTCACCAAGCGCATGCGCAAAGACCATCCCGACTTCGTCCCGATCAAAGATATAGGTCACGAAAGAGACTGTCTGCCGTGCGTGCCCAATCGCCTCAAGCATGGCCGGATAGGCTTCATCTCCGTCCACCAACGGATCGATCCGATTGCCCGGCAGCAAGGGTCGCTCCACCACACCCCCCACTACCCGAGCCAGCATCTTGAGATACCCTCCGTGATCCGGCAGATGGCGCTGCAACTCTTCCGGCAGACATTCGGGTTGTGCGGCTTGTGCCCGGTACCGCTCCAGGTTTCTTCGCAACAGAGCGGCCTTATAGCGAATGCGATTCACTCCGAAGATGAAGTACATGACAGCCCCGATGAGGGGTACGAGCCAAACGAAGCCCACCCACGCGATGGCGGAGCGCGAATCGCGCTTGTTGAGAACCACGTGTCCAGTCGCATACACAGAGAGAAGCAACCCGAGTCCGATGGCAGCGATGTGCCAGACGTCGTGCACCAGATTACCAACAGTCATTGTCATTGCGGTCTGTCCCTTAGGTTAGTCCTCTTCATGGCACATTTTCCCGGAAATCTCACGAAAGATCTATTCGAAAAGCAAGAATTTATTCCTTGACAACATACTTACTAGTTAGTAAAATAAATGAGAGATTTATATGAGCAAATCACCAAAAGACACAGGGAAAAAAATAATTGATCTTGGAGAACTGTTTCTTCTCCGGCAGGGTTATAATGGCTTCAGTTATGCCGACATCGCCGTCTCTTTGGGAATTAAAAATGCTGCCATTCATTACCATTTTCCCAGCAAGTGCGACCTTGGCCTTGCCGTCATTCAGCGGGCCAGGGTCCGTTTTAAAAGGTGGTGCGCCGGTAAGGAAACGGCAGCCATGAGTGACTGGGAAAAGCTCGACGGCTTTTTCCAGATCTACCACCACTACCTCGCCAAGAGCGAATCGGTCTGCCTGAGCGGAGCCCTGGAAACGGATTTCACGACCCTGCCTCAGCCGATGCAGGAAGAGGCCCGGGGGCTGGTGTCGGATCTCCTTATATGGATGGAGAAGTTTCTTCACGATGCACGGAAAAGAGGAACATTCTCGTTTCCGGGAACTCCTCGTAATCAGGCAATCGTGGTGCTTGCAGTCATGCAGGGCAGTCTGCAGATGATACGGGCAACGGATCCATCGATATTCGAGGCTGCGGTGGGCCAGGTGCGCCGTCTGCTTAAACCGTAGGCCCGGATGAAGCATGCATGGAATATTTTCGACAGCAAATGACAGCCGTCAAAAGGGTTTTGGCTGCAATAATGTAAATGCTCACATAGGAGGGTTGGATGGATAATACGATACCAAGATCACAGGCAAACGACTATTCAAAGGATATCATTGAAGAACGCCGGCGGTTTCTCCGGGAAAAGACCGGCATAGAACTGAACCATGTGAATAAGTATTCCTTTGATCCTGCCATGCTGCCCGGAAATATAGAACATTTTATTGGGGTAGCCCAGGTTCCCATAGGGATCACCGGTCCGCTGCTCGTGAACGGAGAATACGCCCAGGGTGAATTCTATGTCCCTCTGGCAACAAGTGAAGGAACCCTTGTCGCAAGCTATAACAGGGGGATGAAAATAATAAGACAATGCGGGGGTGTGACCACAACGATCCAGGAAGAAGCAATGCAGCGCGCCCCTGTCTTCATATTTGATAATGCCCGCCAGGCCCGTGATTTCGGGATCTGGCTGAAGGAACAATTTGAGGAAATTAAAAAACAGGCTGAAAGCACCACAAGGACCGGAAAGCTTATCACCATTGAGCAGTACCATGCCGGTCGATTCGTGTACACCCGGTTTGATTATACAACCGGCGACGCTGCAGGTCAGAACATGACGGGAAAAGCAACCTTCATTGCATGCGAGTGGATCAGGAAAACCCATCCTTATGTAAAAAGGTACATGATAGACGGGAATTTCTCTACGGACAAAAAGCATTCGACCATCAATGTACTGAAGACCAGAGGCAAACGTGTTACCGCCGAAATCACAATCCCCGAAAAGATCGTCAGGGAGCAGATGAACCAGTCTCCGGCAAGATTGCAGTTCTATCACAATATCGGAAACCTCGGGTCCTATTTCTCCGGCGCTGTGAACAACGGGAGTCACTCTGCCAATGGGATCACCGCCATTTTCATTGCAACGGGGCAGGACGCGGCAAACGTCGCAGAGGGCTCGGCGGCGATAACCTATAGCGAGAGGACAAAGGAAGGCGACTACTACTTCTCAGTGGTGATCCCCGCACTGATTGTGGCCACTCACGGAGGAGGAACCGGGCTTGCGACCCAAAGAGAATGCCTCGAGTTGATGGATTGCTACGGAACCGGAAAAGTAAAGAAGTTCGCCGAGATTGTCGCCGCAGCCGTCCTTGCGGGAGAGCTTTCATTGATGAGCGCAATGAGGGTGAATAAGGATGGCACCAGCGACTGGATTTCGAGCCACGATAAATTGGGGAGAAACAGATAATTATTGAATTTTTGAGAGGGACTATATCCCTCATTCAACCATGATAGGGAGGATGCCGGATGGCGGGAAAAAGCGATCAGAAAAGGGGGTATGTCATCCCCGAGGAAGAATTCAAGTGTCAGATGGAATACATCAATACCATGGACCCCTATCCCCCGCACATTTTCTACCAGAGATTTCTTGAAGTCTTACACAAGGCCAAAACGGAAGGCGGAATAAACTGGGGAACCCTGCACGAACGAGCTGCTACTAAATATCCCGGCAGGATAGCAGTCAAATGGGACGTTTCCGATGCTCCGATTAGCTCCATGCAGATGGCTCTCCCGCACATCAAATATAAGGAATTCAATGAGGCGGTAAACCGTTATGCGAACTACTTTTTAGAAAAAGGGCTCCAGAAGGGGGATATCATTTGCCTCCTCCTGGCCAACAGGGTGGAGTCGCTGGAACTGCATGTCGCTGCTGCAAAGATCGGTGCGGTATCTTCAATGATGAATACGGGATGGCGGGGCAGAACCCTTGCCTATGCCTTAAATCTGATTCCAGGCAAGGCGGTTATCGTAGGTGAAGAGTGTATTGATTTGTTCAATGAGGCACAACCCGAAGGAAAGAGACCGGACGGGCAACAGATCTATTATCTGGAAGATACGGGCCATGCACCCATACCGGACGGGTTCATCAACATAAAGGAGGCTATAAAAGACATCTCCGAGCAGAACCCCCCCACAACAGGCACGATAAGCATCTACGATCCCTGCCACCTCGTGTTCACTTCCGGCACCACGGGCGGCATGCCCAAGGCGGCCTATACGACGCACAAGACCATGGTGGAAAATGCGAATGCCTTCAAGATGATCCTGGATTTACAGAAGAATGATACCATCTATGTCCCGCTGCCCTTCTTTCATAATACCTTTCTCGTGTCAGCCTGGCCCCCTGCAGCGCTCAGCGGAGGAGCCATTGCCATCCGCAGGAAATTCAGCGCAAGCCATTTCTGGAACGATACCCGTAAATTCAGGGCTACAAAATTCTGCTATGTAGGAGAATTGTGCCGTTACCTGATGAACCAGCCGGAAAGATCCGATGATGCCGCAAACCCCGTTGAAGGGATGTTCGGTAACGGTCTCCGTCCGGAAATCTGGAAGGCGTTCAAGAAGCGCTTTGATATACCTGCAGTCAACGAATTCTACGGCGCTGCGGAGCTGCCGAGCGGTTTTGTGAACCAGTACAACTTCGACTGCACCATAGGTCGCAGCGTAAAAACCAATGCCGTGGTGAAGTACGACATACAGAACAACGAACCGGTCATCAACGAGAACGGCTTCATGGAGAAGACCGATTACGGCGAGATCGGCCTGGTGCTGTTTGAAATATCGGAATCGGATCCAGTGATGGGATATACTAGGAAAGAGGATACGGAAAAGAAGATTTTCCGAGACGTGTTCAAAAAAGGCGATGCCTGGTTCAATACCGGCGACCTCATGAGGAATATCGGTTTCGGGCACCGGCAGTTTGTCGATCGGTTGGGTGATACCTTCCGCTGGCACGGTGAAAATGTCTCGACTACGGAAGTGGAGGCAGTGCTCGATTCATACAGGCAGATCTACATATCATCCGTATACGGCGTCAAGATACCGAATACCGATGGAAGTGCAGGGATGGCGGCCATCGTGCCCTTGGACACCAGGCTCGAGGATTTTGATTTCACGTCTTTGGCAGACCACCTGAAGAGAGAGCTTGCGGATTTCGCTGTTCCGAAGTTCATCAGGATCAAGAAGGAACTGGATCAGACCCCTACCATGAAATTCAAAAAGGACCAGCTGAAAAATGATGGGTACGATATTGAAAAAATCATCGATCCTGTTTATGTCCTGCTACCCAATGAATCGGGATATGTGCCGTTGACAGCAGAAGTGAAGAATAAGATAGACAGAGGTGAGTACAGATTCTGATGTTGTCCGACAGAACCCTTACAGCGCGAGATGCTGGAGTCATATATTGAATAGAACACTTACAAGAGGGAGAAGGGGCCGGGTGTGCATCCTGGATAGAATTACCTAAAGAGGGGGTGTGACCACATCTCCATATTATCCGGCGTACTGGTCGGGTTTTCTGTGCACCCGAGAAAAACTCACATTACTCTTCGAATCCTATGGAGAACATGCCTTCAAGATCATGCCGGGAATAGGTGCGGAATGCGAGCATGGTTTCAGACCCGGTGATCCCTTTTATCTTGAGCATCTTATTGGTGACGAGCTCTGCAAGTTCATCATTGCTGCCCACCCTGGCTATAGCCACCAGATCATACCTGCCGCTGACTGAGAAGACCTCTGACATGCCCTTGATGTCTGAAAGATCTTGCGCTGTTTCATTGATACGTTCGCGTGCAACATTCAATAATATGATTGCTGTAACCATGGCTCTCCCTCCTGGTTTCACCCTTAAAGGGTCAGCCAAAGAGAAGCAACTAAATTATTGTGGTGTAAAAAGGGCTGAGAGTGAAAAAAGGGTAATTGAAGGGTTCGGTGTGTGCTTAACTCGTATCAGGAGATTCTTGATCTCAGTCTTTTTGCAATGTTCGGAAAATGGTGAAGGTCGGTATGGGGCAGGAAAAGTGCTGCCGTATACTGATCCATATAGCCTGCCGTAGTGCTCAAATCGATATAGGTCATGCGCTTTGCTAACGCCGTTTGTGAGTCTCTGTATTCCTTTGACAGGAGGCATAGGCAGGACCCCAGGAGAGAGGCATTCCCGATGTAAAGGAACTTCTCAACAGGTATATCGGGGAGCAGTCCGATGACCATGGCGTTACCGAGGTTGAGGAACCGGCCGAATGCACCTGCTATGTAAAACGTGGAAATGTCATGAAAGGATATACCGATCTGCCTGAGCATCAAAGCCGCAGCAGAATATATGGCTGCCTTGGCGCGCATGAGGTTTTCAATATCGTTTTCAGACAGGATGATCGGTTTGCCGCTGTTCGTATCTGCGGCTTCGGCAACGGTATAGGAGGCACGACGGCCATTGAGGTGAATCAAGGGGCTTGTCCTGCTCCTGTTGAGCTTGCCTGACGAATCGATCCAACCGGAGAGAAAAAGCCCGGCAACAAGGTCTATCAGTCCGGACCCGCAGATGCCCGAAGGCCTGCCGTTGCCGATGGTCGTATATCGGGCGCTGCCCGTATCCCCCTCAATCGTGACAGAGTCAATGGCTCCCGTAGTGGCGCGCATGCCGCAATCAATACCTCCGCCTTCAAAGGCCGGTCCTGCCGAACAGGCACAAGTCATGAGGAAATCGGAATTGCCGAGAACGATCTCACCGTTCGTGCCGATATCGATGAAAAGGCAGGTCTCTTCCTTGTTTTTCACAAGATCAGTGGCGAGAATACCGGCGGTAATATCTCCCCCCACGTAACTGCCAACACAGGGGGAGAAGGTAACGAGGGCTTCTGGGTGAATGTCCAGGCCCGTTTCAATGGCCCGGAAATGGGGAATTTGCAGCACGGTCGGCGTGTAGGGCTCCAGCCGCAGGTATTCGGGCTTGAGCCCGAGAAAGAGATGCGTCATGATCGTATTGCCCGATATGCGGCAGCAGGTTATATCCTCTTTCAGAGTATAGGAATCATCAACAACCTCTTGAACGAGACGGTTCACGGATCGTACGGCCCTCGACCGCAAGTCCTCCAGCCTCTCCCGGGTGGATGCATAATTGATCCTGCTTATGACATCGAGCCCGCAATGGATCTGGTCATTATATCCGTTCCTGGTTGATATTACCTTTCCGCTGCCCAGATCGATCAGTTGCACGGAAATGGTGGTTGTCCCCAGATCGATTGCAATCCCCAGGTTTTTGCGCTCGGCCCGAGAGCCCTTTATATCAATGATATGGGTCTTGCCGCTGTCAGCAGCAAGGGTGATAGTCACCATGCCGTCTTCCGCACGAAGGGCATCCGCCGATTTTTGGATAACGGATAAAGGGTAGAATATCTCTTTTTCCTGGATCACGGATTTAAGACTGCGGCCAACCCGGTCGAGATCCGACAGGCCGTCTTCTTTCTCTGCCTTGGGGACACGCAGGCATACCTGCTGTGAGCAAGGGGAGAGGTGTAACAGTGCAGGCACGGTTTCGCAGACGGGGTTAATGCTGTCATCGAGGACCATGCAGGCCGGCTGTTCAGGGATGTTGACAATAACGTCTTCAATGATGAAGGATTGGCAGGCTACTACAAACCCGGAAGCCCTTTCTTCGTCGGTCAGCTGTATGTCTGATTTACATGCAACAGAGCCGTGGGTTATCTGGACCAGGCATTTTCCGCAGGTCCCTTTTCCTCCGCAGGGCAGCTCGATCATGATCCCTGCCCGGCCCGCGGCATCCATGAGCAAGGTGCTGGAAGGGACGTCTATGGTTTTTCCTATGGGAAGAAAGGTGATTATCGGCATATGAATTTTAGTCTTATCTTTAACTGGATCCCTCACCCTGACCCTCTCCCCATAATCATATGGGGAGAGAGGACTGGAGATTCATGGCTTTTATGTATCATACTCCCTGTAGATCATCATGCATAAAAACTTTTTTATTCTCTCATATGCATAGATCTCATTTGAATATCTGGAATAATCTCGATCTATAAAAATCAGATAGTTATCGCAGGGATCTATTCTTTAGTTGATCTAATGAAGATTACGTCCTTTAAAGACAAGGTTCTTATTATCATCACCAAAAAGAATGTGAATTTAAGTCTATTTGTAAATTTCGTATTGAAACCATTATCTATGTACTCGATCATAAAATGACACTATGCATATAATTGAATAAGCATTATTTTTTAAGTTTCTTGGCGAGGTAGACTCTCAACGGGCATTGACAAAAATGCCTTAACCCGAATGACAGAGCAAAGGAACAATTAGCAGGATTCTTCTCAAGGCAGTTGAGATAGTTCTCCAGTCCAAAATCTGTTGCCTTGCACAAATGCTTGAAGCCTCTTTCTGAACACTTAAAGTTCTTAGGGCATTGCATTCCCGCCATGATCTCTTCAATCTTCTTCCTGTCTCCGTCTTTCATGAATTCCCTCTTTGATGCATCAATTAGTAGGGTATTATGCCAGGAAATCAACCCTGCCTGTGCAGCTGTTTCTTTAGTAGAATCCTAGGAAGTTTTGCAAGTGAAGATCTCTTCGATAAATGAGCGGTTTCACAAGACCTGAGAAACTGATGATAACGTGCCAGGTGCAACGCTCTGGTATAAAGTGTCTTGCTGCGTATGTTTCAAACCAAGATCTTCGGTTTTCTCTCATCTCAAAACCGTGAAGAAATCGCGTGACTGTCGAAAAACTCAAAGTATGGAAAGTGACAAAAAAAGACCTCGTAGAATGACCTACGATGGAAGATCTTTGATCGGGGCTTGTGTTAGGAATCGACGATTGAATAGTAGAAACATAGGTACTCCATAAATAACAATCATAAGAACAATAAATCCTCATAAAAAGGTCTCAAGGTTATCAAGGATAGTTCTTAATCAGCTGCCAAACCTTACCAGCGGCCTCTTCCCCTTTCCCCTGGATCGAGGAGTTTGGTTGCCATCAAAATAAACCTCAAGTAAGGGGGATGATACCGGGTCAGTCTTTAGTGCGGGTACGGGTCACCCCGGTCAAGATTCCGACGCCGACAAGTATGACAATCGCGATCATCACATAAACAGTGCTCAATTTCGCGACAATAAGGGCCCACGCAATGCCGCCAATGACAAAAGCAAAACCGATGAGATAAATTATCAAGGACATGGAGTTACCTCCTGCTGAACCCAGCGACTTTTTAGGATTTTAAGTTATAACCTCCGGTAAAGCCGGAGGCTTGATTAAACATGAACCGCTCCAAGTGGCTTTACCGGATAACAATTGTCCCTACCTGAACATGTTCATGTTCTGACATCTTGAATTTGGGCATACTGACTGATAGGTCTGTTGTTACATACACTTTATCCAGCAAAGAGGCCTTGATCATGTCTTTTTCATGTAATAGCACTGTTCGATCTTCTTTGCGTATCGACAAAGATCTCATTATCTCCTTACGATGAGAACGGGCTTCTGTGCCTTCCGGACCACTGTATCCGTAACAGATCCAAGCAACATCTCAACGATATTGCTCTTTCCATGAGAGCCCATTATGATAGCCGATACATTTTCTTCCTCCGCCACCCTGAGGATCTCCCTGAATGGAATACCCTTATTAATTTGGGCCTTGGCGATAAAACCTTGTTCCTTTAACTCATCTTCCAGGCTGGAGATCTCATTGAGCGCCAGTTCCTCCCATTCCTTCTCAACAGCAAGAGCATCTATCGCTGTTGAGTTGCGGAAAGAATCAATACCTCTCTCGTCAATGATGTATAAAATGATCACTTCTTTAGTGCCTGCACCCTTTAATCCAACGATATAGGGTAATGCCTTTTTTGCGACTTCTGAAAAATCAGTTGGGTATAAGATTTTCTTAAACATATTCCTACACTTTCTCCTTTTCCTCTCCACTGAAAGGGATCTTGAGTTCGTAGACAGCGGATTCCAAGTGAGTTTCTATGGGGTGTCCTGTCTTTGAGAACACCTTCATCATGGGGGTATTTCGTGCCAGGACATCTGCCGTGAATCCTTTAATCTCGTCCGGGTTAATTCCTCGCAGCTTTCTGCATTCCATTTTGCTTTTTATACCTCGCATCTCTGCCGCCGGGTGGTTCACTTCTATTCCGGCTAGGCACCCCTCTTTTTTAAGCAGAAAGGAACATCCTCCGGCCGGTCGCCGTGTAGGAATGGGCGAGATTGAATCCTAGCGACTGTTCCACATCCCCGCTGGACCAGGATAGTTACTTCCCAACGTGGATATTGGAGAAGGAACTGAGAACTCCAAAAACGCTCAGGAGCCACAAGACAACGGCAATGACAACGACGGCATTCAAGATCGACTTGATGGAGCTCGCCATCGGGATGAATCGGTTGATGAGCCAGAGAACAACACCAGTTACGACCAGGACTTCCACTACTTGAATTAAGGGCATGATCTAATTCTCCTTGTTTTGTCGACGAAAGCAGAACACTTAGGTCCGTTCCCGCTTATGCGCTGCTGGGTGAAGCCGATATGAGGTTCAAGCTCGCCGCCATACGTTCAAGAGCACTTGGCGCCATTTTTTGCACGTGACACCAAACAAGCTCGGCCGCCTAAAGCCGACCCAGTAGCAGCAGGATGATCAGAATGACCAGGACAATTCCCAGCCCCCCGCTCGGGTAGTAACCCCACTCTCGGCTGTGAGGCCATGTGGGTATTGCACCTACCAGCATCAAAATCACGACGATAATCAAAATAGTTGCCAGCATATGGCTCCTCCTTTCAGTTTATCCGTGAACGTAGCGTTGGGCGGATACTTTCAACGGCCTTGGCCATTTGAACTTTGAAGCCCTAGCTGTTGAAGGCAGTCTTGACATCCGTCCAGACGTTTTCTGTACCTGTCTTGAGGTCCTCCCATGCATCATCGCCGTTGGCCCTTATCCTTCCCCTAAGGGGATGGCCGTAGGAGGACCCTCACCACTGCGCCAGAAAGTCAACCCAGGTTGCCGATTTTATAAAAAATTCTACTAAAACCGATTTAGATCCGTTTCCAATGAGTCAAGCCGATGGGAAATGTCTGTTCTCTCCTCGTACGTGGCGTATCTGCCTTCTTCCGTCATCCGAAAATAATCACTCCGGATGGCGTCTAGTCTGGCTTGAAATTCTCTCCCCTCTGTCTGAGGCAAGCGCCCGTTGGTTCTTCCATCATCGATTCTCCTTTGGAGTGAGACAATCCTGTCCCCATTCCTTGGTTCTCTTGGTTGTTCAATTTTTGCAGGCCGGGCAAGCGCTCTGTCGATCTCCGCTCCAAGCGCATCAAGTCTTATATGAAGCTTGTCCCATTCGTCCCGCTCGACCCTTTTGTCTCTCAGCTCCGTATAGTCTGTTCGAATACCCTTCAGTGTCGTGAGAAACATCTGGGACTGATCAGGGCTAAGCGCACCGGATTTCAGCCCATCCCCGATCTTCTCCTGGATTACAACCATCTTGCTCTCTGCATTCCTTTCAGAATCCGGCCATGTTTGGATAGTAGCGCAGCCCGAAAATAAGGCTAATCCGAAAATCGTTAACACTGACAGCAGAATAACCTTCTTCATTTGTCACCTCCTATTTTACAATCAGGTCGTTTTTCACCGATTTGACACCCTCAATGCTGTCGGCAATCTCTTAAGAGTGCGGTTATCAGCCCGACGCAGACGAGGAATTTCACCATACGATCTCGTTTTACCATACAGGCATCTCCTTTCCCGTAGAGGACCATATGAGGAATTCCATGGAGTCCTTTTTATTGGAACCTTATGTATAATAATCATCAGATTGTTCCGGGCAAGGTTGCATGACACATACTATCCCCTGGTGAACTCGATAGGAATGTCCCCATGTGAGTTTGATAGATCGGCCTCATGTAGGGGCCATGGGGGTTTTAGTGATGAGCAGGAAGGAACGGGTACGGTTATAGGTAATGGGATGGAAGGAGCGGAGCGGGATCAGCCTTGTAATGGCCGCAGAGGCGATGGGAGTAAGCTATCGGCAGGCGAAGCGGATCTGGAAGCGATACAGGCCGGCTGTTCAGGGATGTTGACAACAACGTCTTCAATGATGAAGGACTGGCAGGCTACTACAAACCCGGAAGCCCTTTCTTCGTCGGTCAGCTGTATGTCTGATTTACATGCAACAGAGCCGCGGGTTATCTGGACCAGGCATTTTCCACAGGTCCCTTTTCCTCCGCAGGGCAGCTCGATCATGATCCCTGCCCGGCCCGCGGCATCCATGAGCAAGGTGCCGGAAGGGACGTCTATGGTTTTTCCTATGGGAAGAAAGGTGATTTTCGGCATATGAATTTTAGTCTTATCTTTAACTGGACCCCTCACCCTGACACTCTCCCCATAATTATATGGGAGAGAGAGGACTGGAGATTCATGGCTTTTATGTATCATACTCCCTGTAGATCATCATGCATAAAAACTTTTTTATTCTCTCATATGCATAGATCTCATTTGAATATCTGGAATAATCTGGACCAATAAAAATCAGATAGTTATCGCAGTAATCTCTACTCTTGAGTTTGCTTAGGATGAAAAAAAGCAGGGCCTGAAATTGACCCTGCTTTTAAAATCTTGAGAACCGTAATGTTACTTTTTTATCTTCTTTCTAAACCCTGCTAAACCTAACAGACCAGAGCCCAGAAGGAGTATGGTGGTCGGTTCAGGGACAGGGGCGCCTTTATCATATTTGAGACATAAAGTGGATGTATCAAGATAGAAAGGAGTTAGACAATTTTTATATGTCATACATACATCAAGGTTTTCTCCAAGATCCCATGTGGCAAATGTACCAGTAATATCGAAAGTTTTATCTCCCCAAAAGAATAATTTATTGTTGCTTATGGTACCCGTGAAATCATCATTTACATACACCTTATCTTTACTTGGATTTATAAAGAATCCACAGAGTGTAAGTTTTGCTTTGGTTACCACGTCAGGCGGAACCTCAAGCCCTAGGGGTGTGGGCTGTACCCATGATAGTGTTCCGGAACCAAACAGGTGAGCTTTGTCTAAATCTACTGTACTGGTAAAAACAAGAGCATTCCCTACACTACTTACAGCGAACAATAAAACAAATACGCTCAAACAAGAGATAATAACCTTTTTCATAATAAACCTCCCAGTTGTTGTTATTGTTAGTTTAAATAATGCAATAATCAGGCCAATAGAATAATTGTTTTAATTTTAATATAATAGAACGATAATTAAGAGATGAACTTGCTCTATTGTAAATTTTATCGACACTAAAATTTATGGTTCTTATGCGAAAAATCCGATAATCACTTTGATTCCATAGCAGTACAAATCATTGCACAATAAATAGTACTGTAAATTAATTCGACAGTGATCTTTTATTCTGACAGAGGCAGATTACTATCTTGCTGGTTGAATAAAAGCCCTCCGCCATCCTGGCTGGCAATTGAAAGTGTAGATAACGTGCCAATCGTTACGCTCTGCCGTGATATGACAATTTCGAAGATCTGTTCTCAAGATCATCAGTTTTATTCATCTTAAACTGAGATGATATCTTAGTGATCAACAACATTGATTGAGGTGAATTATCATGGTAGATGCGGTTATCCATTAAAACACGTTAAGGTAATCATTAAAGATGAATAAGCTGAAAACTGTTCTCGTTTATTTTATAGTCTTATCCTTGGGAATTGTATGTGGAGGTTATTTGTTCTCCCAATCACAACCCAGATCATTTTTATCAATATCGAATTGTCAACATTGTTTAAGTGAGAATGATCTTGTCGGGCTGCTTGCCTCAGTCGGTATACAAAAATTTTCTAAGCTTATCCCTTCTGTTGTATTCGAAACGGACAAAACAATCGCCATTAAGATCCCGGATACACAGGTTCGTTATCACTATGTCATTATTCCTAAGAAAGACATCAAGAATATCGGTGAACTTACTGATGCCGATGCTCAATATTTAATTGATACATTTTTTGTAGCAAGAAAGATCATTGAGGATAAGAACTTATTCAAATATACCCTTCATACAAATGGACCTGGTATTCAAGACGTTACATATTTACATTTTCATTTGATAGCCGAGTGACACCGCATCTACCACCACTGTCCCGATCCGCTTCTGATATAAATCGCTTCGCCCTTAATCCTTCAACCATTTCCTATTTACTCGATGGGAAAACGCAGGAGTCTGCGCTTTTGTGGAGATGCAAGGACGTGTGTCATACCTGGCATCTCAAATAACCAGTCTATATACGTCCTGAGCAATAGTCCATTCATGAACTCACCCACTTGGGATAGAGGGAGCAAATCAAAACTCTTCCTGCTCGAATAAGGCGATCTTATCTTGAGATTGGTCCTAGGTATCAATGCCCATCGTGATATTATCGCATGGCATGGCATCAAATGTGGGTTTCAAGATGATGTGGGAAGGAATGAGAGATCCTGGATAAGATATTATGGTTGAGTAGATGGAGGTGGGATTGATGAGTTATTGCAGGGATCTTTATTTTTCATAGGGTATAAAACGATAGTCTCAAAACGGTGCACACAAATAGGACATGAAATTATTCAAGCCTTTATCATCTTTTCGTGTGAAGATAATTGCCATCCCTGAATCAGTCTTCCGCACCACTTGCCCGATGACCCAGATTACCTTGCCGAACGGCTCTACATTAAGGCTAGCACTTACAAAACCATCAACATTAGGGCAATGCCCTGTCTCAACGAACATTCCACCCTTGCTGATGTTACAGACTCTTCCCATCCTGTTCGCATAATCATTGTCACGATAAGAGAACATCATGTTTACCCTTACTCTCTTATAAGCCCGCTGATTATCCGTAGTCTGAGATATTTTTGCATGAGAAATAATTGACGTAGGTTCTTTCAAAACAGTATCCTCCACTTGCAAGCAAAACAGTATAACCATAAGTTAACCTGCCATGTCATTTGAATACATAATTAACATCATCTATAGATAATATTTCAAGATCATCGGTTTCTGGGCCTTACAAAACCAGAAAGTTATCGCAGAATCATCGCGTTAACAGTTAGACAGGAATAGATGAAAAACAAAAAAAGGCAGGGCCTTTCAATGACCCTGCTTCTGATATCCAGTCAATATGTTGTATTACTTTTTCAGCTTTTTCCTGAACCCTGCTAGCCCAATAAGACCTGATCCAAGAAGAATCATTGTACATGGTTCAGGAACAGGGGGAGTTTTTACAATTAGATCTTGAGCTTTAAAGGGAAGTGTTGTGGGTAGGGCCATTTCAGCAATCTCATACCCTGTACCAGTATAATCATATCCTTTAAAATCTTCCATATATTTTGTGAAGTCAGCTTGGACTGTTGGATTACTGATATTAGTAATCTGTCCATACATAATATCCCATATTGCCAACTGCAATGCTGGAGTATCTGCTTTATTACCCTCTTTGTTAATCAACCATGCTGATTCATAACCAAGATAGTCATGGTTTAGGTTGTTAGTAAGGGATACATTATAGTATGTATAAGGAACGTATGTTACATCATACAGGTCAACACAATATCCTGTTGTAGGCTGCCCATTAATGTTGAGATGAAACTGTCCAGCATACTCACCTGTAGGATTGCCGTTCAAATCAAAATTAACGTAGGTATAGTCATTGATGCTACCAGTAATATTGATTGTATTTGCTCCTACTGATGCTGTGAAGCCAAGCACGATAAGTAGTAATGCAACTGTCATGGAAAATTTTTTCATATTGACCTCGTAGATGTTGTTTTATTAGCGATTATTATCCAATATTTATGCCAATTAACGTATGTCTTTGATATAAATAATTAATTACTTCAGACAGTATAAAATAGGGGTATTGGCGTAATGGATAAAATAGAAATATATTTCCATAAAGATAGTAATTATTTACATCAATAAAATGCGTAGAACGGCCTATCGATTTCTATGATCATAGAACCAGATAACTGTAAATCATACCATCTATAACTGATTGATAAGGTATAATTAATAGATTACGTTATTTGTCATGTGTCACACCCAGAGTTGGTTTGATCTTTTCATAGATCTTATTTCAAAATCATCGGTTTTGTGTGTCACGAATGCCGAGAGGCAATGCTGTGTAGGAGATGAGGGGAGGCCCCTCGGAGCCGGTTTACAGGAGCAGGCTTCAAACCGCCCTAAGCTGCGATGGTAAAGAGCCATGGTGGTGAGCGT
>Ga0187857_10000103_pt1 | contig 103468 bp, 105 predicted proteins | sample June2016WEW_8_10_FD_132984 | JGI IMG/M metagenome (GOLD analysis project Ga0187857, IMG submission 132984) | Peatland microbial communities from SPRUCE experiment site at the Marcell Experimental Forest, Minnesota, USA - June2016WEW_8_100 | ecosystem: Environmental > Terrestrial > Soil >... | reverse complement strand
CATGCCCTTCTTCGCCAAATGCTTCGTGATCGCCGCCGTCAACGTCGTCTTCCCATGATCAATATGACCAATCGTCCCCACATTCACATGCGGCTTCGTCCTCTTGAATGTCTCCTTAGCCATGTACTTCCCCCTTTATAATTTTTTTCTCCGCACAAGCCTTTTCAGGTGGAGCCCACGCCCGGGATCGAACCGGGGAAACCTCTTCCTTACCAAGGAAGTGCTCTACCTACTGAGCTACGTGGGCATGTCTCCACAAAAACTAGAGGGGATATGGAGCGGGAAACGGGATTCGAACCCGCGACCCTCAGCTTGGAAGGCTGACGCTCTAGCCAACTGAGCTACTCCCGCATCATTTTCTTAGGATTGTGCAGTCATAAACGACTCACGTCTCCTGCAATCCCTCATTCTTATGGTGGAGGGGGGAGGATTCGAACCTCCGTAGGCTTCGCCGACAGATTTACAGTCTGTTCCCTTTGGCCGCTCGGGAACCCCTCCCGAAGTCTCTCTGGAGCTGGAGATGGGACTCGAACCCGCAACCTGCTGATTACAAATCAGCTGCTCTACCGATTGAGCTACTCCAGCCTTCCGGGCGCACCCATAGCTTGCGCACCAAGAGTCTGTATCTCAATGATTAGGGGAAAGTCAAGGGGCAAAAAATAAATTTTTCAGAGCTGGGAGAATGATTGAAAAGGGGCGGAAGATACAGGGTGTTTAGTGACCAATGATCAGTGATCAGTTAACAGTGAATAGTGATTAACGATTACTTAATAGTGACTGTGAACAGATAATGAAAGAACCGTTGCATAGAGGAATATTATTAGTATTATTCTGGGGTCATTGCGAGGAGCCGAAGGCGACGTGGCAATCTCATCCTGTAGAGAAGGTTTCATTCAATGACACCCACAAATAAATCCCACGGGCAAGGCCTCCAGCCTTGGCCCGTGCCACCCAATGCCTTCTTTCATTCCATCCACCCGGCCGAGTAATTTTAGTCTTTAGAGGTAATTGCAAAACTCTTTGGATGTCATTCCTACGAAAGCTTCGAATCCAGTCTCTTCATGGACTTCTGGACCCCCGCTTTCGCGGAGGTGACTCTTTTTTAATGGTTCTTCTCTGTGAAGCATACTTTCGTGGTTTGCATCCTCTTCCCAGCCCATTGTTCTCACCACGAAGGACACGAAGAAAGAAAGCCTTTTGAAATCGTTGACCGGTTCAATGGATCCAAGAGTGTTTGTTCTGGTTTTTAGATCTTCTTCGTGCTCTTCGTGTCCTTCGTGGTGGAATATCCCTTTTGTGTGCTCTTCAATGAGCCGAGTATGCTTTACTGTGATGAACCTTTTTAATTTTTGCAATTGGCTCTTTAGACCATTTAAATATCTTACGGCAGACCATCATATCATGTAGGCTATAATATTATGAAATGGAGATATTGTCACGGTCATGGGTTAGCCACCACATCTTTTCCACATTCCGTGTCTATTAGCCACTTATACCGAATTCACAAATATCAATATTCGTGGTGTCGGTATAGTAATAGTTCGGGAAGTAAACCATGAAACAGCGGGAACTCATGAAACAGCTTTTCGTTGAGCACGACGGCAATGAATCCGCATGCATTAAATCGTATTCAGACGCCGAGAGAAAGGGACTTGTCGAACGAAGGAAAAACAGGTCGAACCTGAGCTCTGAGGAATATGCCTCTGCTCTTTTCCGGGACGGAATCATCAAGGGGTGGCTCTATCCACACAAACAGCATGAAAGCTATAACAACGACTACGTAAATCAATTGATTGAAGAAGCCAGGATCGTTGCAAAACAATACTACGAAACTACCGGGCGCCCCCTCGGTGTTACCGGCGAGATCGCCGAACATGAGACATGCCGGTTGCTCGGATTGGATAGGGCACCGGTGAGGCAATCAGGGTACGATGCCGTGCGAAGAGTGGACGGTCGCGAAGAGTTTATCCAGATCAAGTCACGAGCAATGGCGGATAATCCCAAGCCAGGCCAACGACTGGGCAGTATCAACCTGGAGAAAGAATGGGATGTTGTCCTGCTTGCGTTACTTGGTCATGATTTTCAGGTTCGGGAAATTCATGAGGCCAAGAGGCCAGAAACAGAAAAAGAATTGAGGCGTCCTGGATCAAAAGCCCGCAACGAACGGGGTTCTTTGACGGTCAACAAGTTTGTGTCAATTGGACGGATGGTATGGAAAAGATGATTCCCGAACGAGTGCGTGCAGCGGATCGCCGATAAATCCGGCTCCCGCTGACGCTCGTGTTGGGGGCTCTAGGAGATACTCATGAATAAATCCTGTTCGTGCTGCGATAAAAATCAAAATAAGGATTTGCCACGCATTTGTCCAGAGTGTGGTCATGTGTTTCAAGGCAACGGATGGGACGGCATCGATGCACATTGGCGAACCAAGCATGAGCATGTCATGCCATATCAGGAATTCTGGGCGAGATTGTGACCAGAACACAGAGGACACAAATGAACGAAGAACAAATCACTGCTGTCGCAAACGTTCTTGCCAAGTGGAATCCACTGGGAGAAGGCGCAAGAAACGTTGCAGATCTTAATGGTTACCGTGTTGAGGCCTCCGACATAATCTTTGGGCTAAAGGTACGGGGCAATTCCGTAAAACCAGAGCTGCTCGTGATGGAGGTTCTCAATCAAGCATTTGATCTCAGTTTAACCCCACAGAGTTGCATCACGCCTGCGCAGAAAATCGCGGCAATCCTGGGTAAGAAGGGGTAGGTAGTGCTTGCCGTCGTCCCCAATTTCCGGTGGATCGCCGAAAAAGCCGGCTCCCACTGACGCAGGCATTCGCCTTCAAATAGCTTGACACTGGATGTTTTGTAGCGTACGCTATATCGTACGCTAAGGAGGTTCATAATAATGGCTACACTTACAGCAACAGAAGCAAGAAAACGATTATATAGCCTTGTCGATGAGGTGAAAGAATCCCATGAGCCGGTTCAGATTGTAGGCAAAAGAAGTTCCGCAGTGCTAATTTCAGAGGAGGATTGGCGAGCAATCCAGGAAACTTTGTACCTCACTTCTATTCCGGGTATGCGTGAATCTATTCAGAAGGGACTTGAGACTCCTGTAGAGGAGTGCAATGAGGATCTTGACTGGTGACTTGGCGATTGGTCTTTACCAAACAGGCAAAAAAAGATGCCAAGAAGATCGCACATTCAGGTCTAAAACATCAGGCAGAGCACCTGCTAGATATCCTTAAAGAAGATCCATACCAGACTCCCCCACCTTTTGAGAAGCTTCTTGGAGATCTGTCGGGAGCATGTTCCAGGAGAATAAACATCCAACACCGGTTGATTTACCAAATACTTGATGACATCAAAACAGTAAAAGTCATCCGTATGTGGACACACTACGAATAGCCAGATGTGATCAGGCGAACAAGGGCATCCACACGGACGCGCTGACGCGCGCCGGTGAGCTTTGTCGTTTATATATGGCTGGCAGTTGTCAAGATGATGAATTGGTTCCAGCCCCATTCGATGGGTTATTCAATGGAAGAGATATTAGAGGTGAGTTCCGCTGACGCTCCACCCACCCTAGTGTGAGATTGCCGCGTCGCCTTCAGCTCCTCGCAATGACCCTGCGATTGAAACGCGACCTATGCACGGTTCGCTTTGCACTATTCACTGGTCACTGATCACTGTTCACCCATAAATTCTCTCCCTACTGATTGTTGACCCCCCATACCCCCTGTGTTAACAAGTTCACTCATGCAAAACCAGGTCAACCACCTCGCCATCATCATGGACGGCAACGGGAGGTGGGCTCAGAGGCAGGGCCTTCCACGGCTTAAGGGCCATGAAATGGGAGCAAGGGCCACCTTGAGGATCGTTGAGGCGGCAAAAGCAAGGGCCATCAAATACCTCACGCTGTACGCCTTTTCATCTGAGAACTGGAGCAGGCCCAAGGAAGAGGTCGAAGGCCTTTTTAATCTTCTTGAGCACTTCATCGAGGAAGAGGTAAAGCGACTCAAGACGAGCGGGGTGTGCATCCATATCATCGGTGATATGTCCCGGTTTTCAAAGAAGCTCCAGGACAAGATCAAAATGACCCTTGACTTGACAAAAGACAACAACGACCTGCACCTGGCCATTGCCCTGAATTACGGGGGGCGCGATGAAATAGTAAGGGCTGCGAAAAGGCTTGTATCAAGCGGGATCAACCCTGATGAGATTACGGAAAAATCTTTTTCCTCCACCCTGGACACCGCATTCATGCCCGACCCTGACCTTCTCATCAGGACAGGAGGAGAGCGCCGGGTGAGCAATTTTTTGCTGTGGCAGCTGGCCTATACCGAGATCTACTTTACCGACATCCTCTGGCCCGATTTCAATGAGAATGCCCTGGATGAAGCCATCATGTGGTTTACGAGCAGACAGAGGCGCTTCGGCATGACAGGCGAACAGGTGGGGGGCTCTCTCATATGAAACGAATCATGGGGGCGCTTATCCTTATTATTATCTTCGCCATCCCTGCTGTCTTCGGTCCTGCCTGGGCATTGCTGCTTATCGCCATGCTGGTGGTGCCCATATGCATGTATGAGCTGTTCCGGGTGGCCATCAGCCCCAGCGCCTTAGCACTGGCATTGGTAGCCATTGTCGCGTCTGTCCCGTTCCTCCTTTTTGCCTATAAGGGAGACATGGCCGGGTGCTTTCTTGTGGTGGGCGTCACGGGTGTCATCCTCATGATCACATCACTCTTCCTCTTTGAGAAGAACAGGGCAGGCGCTAAAGATCTTGTCTATTCCCTGGCAGGTCTGATCTATCCCATGGCATTGATCGGATTCTGGGTATTGTTAAGGGTGGGCATGGACGGCAGATTCTGGATGATCTTCGGCCTTGTCGGTGTCTTCGGATCCGATGTCGGGGCATACTATGTGGGCAAGAACCTCGGGAGCCGCAAAATAGCGCCCAGGCTCAGCCCAAAGAAGACCCTGGAAGGCTTCATCGGCGGGATATGTTCGAGCATCGTACTCGGCTATGCCGTCTTTCTTATATATAATAAGGTTATCGTCTATTATCAGTTGGATCCCCTGGAGGGTTTCTATCCTGTCTGGCTCCTGATCCTGCTGTCCGCATGCATCGGCGTTCTTGACCTGGCGGGAGACCTTACCGCGTCTCTGTTCAAGCGGGAATTCCAGATCAAGGATCTGGGGAACCTCATCCCCGGCCATGGTGGGATGCTGGACCGCATGGATGGCATCATGTTCGTGGGGTGTTTGCTCTACGGTATTCTCAAGGTTGCAGTCTGAATGAAAAAGGTCGTTGTTCTCGGATCAACGGGCTCCATCGGAGAGTCAACCCTGGATGTCATCCGCATGTGTCCAGGCGAGTTCCGGCTTGTAGGGCTGACTGCGGGGTCCAACATCAGGCTCCTTGCAGGCCAGGCAAAAGAATTCGGAGTCACGAACCTCGGCATCCTTTCCCCATCGGAACCACTTCCATCCGGTAGTGATGTCATTGAAGGCGAATCTGCTGCTGAGGAAATCATAAAGAGGGCTGAACCCGATATCGTGGTAAACGGCATCTCCGGCGCGGCAGGCTTCCTGCCTTCCCTGGAGACGGTTCGCTCGGGCGCAACCCTGGCGCTTGCCAACAAAGAGTCACTCGTCATCGGCGGGGCCTTCCTGATGGCTGAAGCGGACAAGAAAGGCATACCGATCATCCCGGTAGATTCCGAACACTCTGCGGTGTTTCAGTGTCTTGCCGGGGAAGAGAGATCATCCATCAGCCGCATCATCCTCACCGCATCCGGAGGCCCTTTCAGGGACAGGCCGGCAGAGACCTTCAAGGCAATTACACCCGAAGAGGCCCTTCATCACCCTACCTGGTCCATGGGCAGGAGGATCACGATCGACTCGGCCACCATGATGAATAAAGGCCTCGAGATCATTGAGGCATGCTGGCTCTTCGGAGTCGACATGGACAGAATTGAAGTGACAATCCACCCGCAGAGCATTGTCCACTCCATGGTGGAGTTCGTGGATAGAAGCATCAAGGCCCAGCTCTCAGTGCCGGATATGCGCATGGCCATTTCATACGCTTTGTCCTGGCCGAATCGTTTGAAGCTCCCACTCACGCCGCTGTCTCTCGTCAACTCCCTGCGACTGGATTTTCTCCCGCCTGATGTTAAGAAGTTCCCCGCACTGGACCTGGCCAGGCATGCTATGCGCAGGCCTGATGTGCTGCCCTGCATCATGAACGCAGCGGACGAGGTGGCGGTGAATGCATTCATTCAAGGGCGGATCAGATTCGATGAGATTACTCATGTGGTGAAAAAGACCATGGACACCTTGGCCGAATCCGATGTAGAAGGTCCGGCAGAGGTAATGAGACTCGACAGAAAATCAAGAGAGACTGCAGAGGCGTTCATTTCATGATCACGATCTTAGCATTCATTATTGTCCTTGGAATCCTGATCTTCTTCCACGAACTGGGCCATTTCATCATGGCAAAGGCAAACGGCGTCGGCGTGTTGAAGTTCTCTTTAGGCTTCGGGCCGGCGCTGATCAAGAAGAGGATCGGCGAGACGGAATACCAGATAGCCGCTTTCCCCCTTGGCGGATATGTCAAGATGCTGGGAGAAGACCCGGATAACAAGGAACAGCTTACCCACATCGATCCAAAGAAGTCCTTCTCACATAAAGGGCTTGGCGTTAAGGGGGCAATCGTATTTGCCGGCCCTTTCTCGAACTTTGTTTTAGCCGTGGTCATTTACACAACCATTTCCTGGGTGGGCGTACCTTACCTCCTGCCCATAGTAGGCGATGTGCAGAAAGGCTCACCGGCCGATATGTCAGGCTTGCTGCCCGGGGATATGGTCCAGACTATCAACAAGAAGCAGGTATCTGCATGGGAGGATGTGTCAAGCACCCTTCAAAGTTCGACACCGGGCAAGAGTGTAGAGATAGAGGTCATGCGTGACTCCAAGGTGTTCATGCTGCATGTGACACCCATCATGACCAAGGGCAAAAACCTCTTTGGCGAACAGATCTCTCGGCCCATGATCGGGATCAGCTCAGGTGATAAAACTGCCGTGAAGAGGTATGGTCCCATAAGCGGCATCGGCTACGGATTCAAGCAGTGTTACAAGATCATCGAGCTCACGGGCATTGCATTTTCGAAGATGATCAAGGGCACCATCAGCGTCAAGGATAGTCTCGGCGGTCCGATCATGATAGCCCAGGTTTCCGGGCAGACATTCAAGGCCGGTCTGCTGCCGTTCGTCTCCCTGATCGCCTTCATCAGCATCAATCTCGCCATTATCAACCTGCTGCCTATCCCGGTCTTGGACGGCGGATATCTCCTGCTCTTCCTCATCGAGGCTATAACCGGTAAACCCGTGGAGGGGAGACCCCGTGAAATCGCCCAGCAGATAGGGCTCTTCATCCTGATAATGCTCATGCTGTTTGCCTTCTACAACGACATTACACGCATATTCAAAGGATGACCTCCATGAAGGTCCTTGCCCTGGACACATCCACGAGCCGGATGTCCGTTGCGCTCACGAGGTCCGGCGAGACCATCTGCGAGATCAACCTCATGGTCAAGACAGGGCATGCAGGAATGATCCTGCCGGTAATCGATGAGGTGTTGTCAAAGGGCGGGACCAAAAGGGATGAGCTCGGGCTCATAGCAGTGGGAACAGGCCCCGGCTCGTTCACAGGCATCAGGATCGGGCTCGCGACTGCAAAAGGACTTGCCGAAGCGCTTCACTGTCCGATTATAGGCATATCCACCCTTGATACCATTGCCAGAGCGGCCCAACCCTCACCCTTGCCCGTCATGCCCATCCTCGATGCCAAGAAGGGAGAGGTCTTCTGCGCGCTGTATGCCGGGGATGGCGCAAGGATCACCAATTTTATGAATCTGAGGCCTGATGCGATCGCAACCCTGGTTGAAGAAGACACCCTGTTCATAGGAAACGGGTGCGGCCTCTACCGGGACGTGCTTAAGGATGTATTGGCCGAGAGATATCACGAAGGGCCTGCCCATCTCTGGCACCCGCACGCCTCGGTGCTCGGCCTTCTGGCCTGTGAAATGCCGCAGAGAAGCATACCCATAGATGTTCTGCCCATTTATGTCAGGGCCTCTGATGCAACACTATTGCTGGAAAAGAAAGGCCCGAGGCCTTAGCCCCCGGCGCTCGGTCAAGAACACTCTTCCATTCCTTCATTTCTGAGTCTCTTTGGAGGCTGGATCTCTTTTGATGAAAAAATACGGATTCTATCTACTTTATATAGTAGATTACTTGACTTTCGTTACTATATACGTTATATAGTAATTGTAACAATAATAAATATGTTATGTAATAATTATTAAAATTGAAACTCTTCTGATCCCCCACCCACAGGGTGGCCAATAAGGAGAGTTGTGCATTATGAGACTGACAAGTGAGGAGGAGCAAATCAAGGAATTCCCACACATTTGAAGCCCAAGGAAAGGAGGTATTGCATCATAAAATGAATGAGGGACTGTATCGTTTATCGGATCAGAGTAATTATACCAAAATGATCTGGTAGCCAAAAGTGTAGTTCTTCAAAGGTCTTTAGGAGAACTATTTTATTGAATGAAAAAGATAATTTTGTGTATTCTTATAACTCTCTTTCTTATAACAGGATGTGAGCACAACACTTTTTATTCTATTTTTAATGATAAAGATACAACTGCTCACTTAGTTAGGATGAGGGGGAATAGATTATCGGGGGGTATCTGTTTAACTGAGCTGGATGCCCAGAAATTTGAAAAGAAAGGTCAAATTTCATATTCACTTTTCGTGGTATACGCAGGTCCATTCTTTATCAACATTAACCCGGGAAAATCTCTTGTCCTTGTCGTCGACGGACAACACTATGAAATATCCGGAAGGGGATCTGAGAGTTATCGGAACATTCTATCAGTCGGACTTGTGGAGGAGAAGGCCTACTACCACGATATCGATCCTGATTTTATCAGGCACCTCGCACATGCAAAAAAAATTGAAGTGGAGATCCTCGGCTCAACCTCTGTCGTTAAACGGCATTTTGAGGAAAAGAATTTATCGAATTTGAAAGAGTTCTGTGATCATTATATAGATATAGATTATGACAACGGTCTCCCATTAACCCTCAAATAAACAATGCCATCAAAAAAATGCCTTCTTTCATAGATCAGGTTTGAGTGGTTACACTTCATATCAAAGTCTGGTCTACTCCTTCATCGTCACCCTCACCCTGACGATGCGATTGCCGCGCATACGCTCGATCTTGAGCTGCATGTCTTCATACATAACGGTATCACCCTCCTCGGGGATGCGGTCGAGCCGTGCATAGATGAGGCCCGACAGGGTGTCATAATCGCTGGGGAACTCATGCCCGATAGAACGCTCCAGGTCTAAGAGGCTCATGCTGCCGGTAACGATGAAGCTTTTTCCGCTAACCGGCACAAGCGGCGGACGGATGATGTCATGCTCATCGGCTATGTCTCCTGTAATCTCCTCGATGATATCCTCAAGGGTGATCCCCCCTTTTACCGTGCCGTATTCATCTACGACAAAGGCCATATGCAGGTGCATGTTCTGAAAGTCGATGAGCTGCGTTAAGATGGACTTGGTCTCAGGCACGAAATGGGCCTCCCTCATGGTATCCTTAACAACAAACTCGGACCTTTTCTTGATGAACGGCCATATGTCCTTGATATGCAGATACCCCACGATATTGTCCTTCTTGTCCTTGTACACCGGGTACCTGCTGTGGTTCCTCGTCGTGACCGTCCGCACTACGTCGTCGAAGGCGCTGTTGACCGAGATGAATACCATCTCATTAAGCGGGAGCATCACCTTGCGAACCGGGATTGCGTCCATGTCCATGATGCCGACGAGCATCTTGGCCTTTGCCTCGGGGATGAAGCCCTCCTTATGTCCCATTGAGATGACAGAGCCCACGTCCTCCTCGGTAAGATCTTCAATCTTTCCCATCTTAAATCCGAACAGCGAAAGAAATCCCTTGGAGGCTGCCGTGAGGACCTGTGCGAGGGGATTCAAGGCAGTGACAATGAGTTTGATGAAGCCTGAGAAAAACAGGGTAATTGCAGACGGCCTGTAAGCTGCAATGGTCTTGGGGATGATATCTCCGAAGATGAGAAGTGTAGCGGTCATGGCGATCGTTGCATAGAGAATGCCCCGCTCCCCGAATAGGGAGATGAACAGCGCCGTGGCGATAGCGGATGCGAGGATGTTGACAAAGTTGTTTCCCAGCAGGATGACGCTTATGAGCCTTCCGGGCTCCTTGAGAATGTGCTCGACCCGCTTTGCACGGGAGTTGCCCTCATCGGCAAGTCTCTTGATCCGGTATCTGTTCACCCTCATGTAGGCGGTTTCGCTGCTCGAAAAAAAGGCGGAAATGATGATGAGAACGATGAGGAGAATGGTGTATGTGACCTCGTCTGCTCCGGTGATCATAGTAAAAAACTACCCCCTTATTCTCAATCAAACAAGACCATCTGCCCGGGCTTTCGTTTTTTGGGCCTCACTTCCGTCTCGGATATATACAGGACAGGGATACGGTCCATGAACTCCGATCCGGATTGAAGAGGACATACAAGATAGAGCATTTCTTTTGCCCTGGTCATAGCTACATAGAATAAGTTCTGCTCCTCCTCAAGAGAAGACTTATCAAGCGGGAATACCCCACGGATGAGCCCCGCCATGAAGACACAACTGAATTCGAGCCCCTTGGCCGCATGTGCGGTAATTACATGGACCTTCTCGGTACTTAAGGCACCCTGGTCATTGCTGAGCCTCAGGTACTCCACGAATCCATCCATATCATCCGCAAACAAACGGGCATAGTGATAGAAAGGGTTATCCGCTTCCAGAGGAGGCAGCTTGAAAAGCCCCGATTCCTCTATCTTCATGATTCTACCCGGTACATCGCCGGTCAACCCTTTGAGAAAACCTGAAGCCTCGGCGATCTTCTCCCCCGCCCCGTCTGCGGGGTCAATGCCTGATGCAATATATTCCAGGGCCCGCTCCCCCACCCCGATTACCGAATGCTCCCATCCTTTATCCATAAGCAGCTCTCCACGTTCCCTGATGCCTTTCATCTCAAAAAGCGGCCTGGCATAGGCGGTATCATAGGGAATGGATGCCCGTGCAAGGGCCTCCATAACAGGTGATGCCTGGTTCCGGGTACGTACGATCACCGCGATGTCGCTCAAGGCATATTCACCATGTGCCTTTTTCACCCGTAAATGGGTAAGTCCTCCGGCAAGGGCCTCAATCTCCTGCGCAAGGAAGTCATACGGCTTATCGGTCCGCACGATCCTTATGGGTGATCCCTCCCGGGGGCTTTTTACGGCTTGACTCCCGATAAAGGCATTGGATGCCTCTGCGATCTGGGTGCTCAAGCGGTGGGTGGTGCTCAGGTGTATCTGTGTACAGCCGGTATTATCATGCATAAAGTCATGAAAGGACGCCTTGCTGCTCCCGCGGAATCCATAGATGGCCTGATTCGGATCGCCGATGACCATGATGCTCCGAACACCTTTACTCAAGGCATTGAGAAAGGTGTACTGCACGGGGTTGATATCCTGGAACTCGTCCACCATGACATGTTGCCAGCTCTTCGTGCATACCCCGGATGAAACGAGCCGCGTGGCCTCTGCGATGAGCCCTTCATAGGTAAAGAAACCTTGTGACTTCATGATCTCAAGAAGCGCTACCTGCTCCCTTTCCAGTTCTTTGACCGTGCTCTGCCGGAAGATGAGGTCCTGGGCCCATTTCTTTACATCTTTTTCAATGGCAGGCGCAGCAAACTTTTCCAGCACGGACTCATCGGCAATCTCGAAGTTCATTCCTGCCTCGTGCATGATGCGCGCCGCCAGGGAGTGGAAGGTGAAGACTTCGACCCCCTCTCCCTGGCCCTCTCCCCCTGCCAGGGGGAGAGGGGGGGGTGAGGGGGCAGTTATTGTTGTTCCGCCGCAGTATGACTCCGGCTTGTTCCCACAATCACTCAAACCGAGCCGGTCCGTAATCTCCCTTGCAGCGCGGTTGGTGAAGGTAACGGCCAGGATCGAGGTTTCGCCCCTTTGCAAAAGCCGCCTGATCCGCTCCACCAGGACGCGCGTCTTGCCCGTGCCCGGACCGGCTATGACTGCAAGAGGCCCTGTAGACCACTCAACCGCCTCCTGCTGTTCTACACCAAGCCGTATCGGATCCTTTTCAAGGATAGGTCGGGCATCTTTCTTCCCGGACCCCGCCCTCTTCTTCCTCACCGGGGTACCGGCAAAGTCTTTGGCAAAGAGCATATCCTGCTCATTGTCTCTAAAGACCCGTACACGGCCGAACTTGCCGTCGTACCCTGCCTCCTTGTGCACGTCCCCTGCCCTCATGCGCTTGATGGCAAGGGCCAAAGTTTCTCCCGCCGCGGATCTGATCTCTTCCAGATCCATATCGATGAGCAGGGGCAACTCGCCGCCGAGCCGTTCCGTAAGCCTTTCAGACGCGGCCATCACCTTCTTGGTGGGGCTAGAGACCTGCATGATCTCCGAGAGGATTTCAGCCAGCGGGATGAGTGAATAGAACGGCCTGGCACTTTGCGGCTTCTCGCCTTCAGATCGGTCGGCAAGCCCCTCCACACGGTTCAACACACCCACGGTGAGCGGTTTGCCGCATTTCGGGCAGATCCCTTTATATCTTCTTGTCTCTTCCGGCATGATCACCACGGAGCAGTCCCGGTGGCCGTCCAGGTGGTACTTGCCCTCTTCGGGGAAGAACTCCACGGTGCCCAGCAGCCCGTCACCGGTGGCCATGGCCTTACGGATGGCATAATAGTCCAGACCGGTATCAAAGACCGTTGCCTCACGCCCCAGCTTTTCCGCCGAATGGGCATCCGAGTTGGAGACGAGGTGATAGCGGTCCAGGCTGCTGACCATCCAGTTCATGGGCGGGTCGGAGGACAGCCCTGTCTCAACGGCAAAGATATGGGGTTCCAGGTCGAGGTAGCACTCTTTGATGGTGTCGAAGCCGGACTTCGACCCGAGGGCCGAAAACCACGGGGTCCAGATATGGGCCGGGATAAGAAAGGCCTCCGCGCTCGCCTCCAGTACTATCTCCAGCAGATTGCGCGATGTGATCCCCAGGATGGGCCTTCCGTCCGAGAGGATGTTCCCGACCTTTGCGAGTGAGGCCCCTATCTTCTTTGCAGAGGCCAGACCCGGCGCACCGATGACATGGTGAACCTTGCGGACCTTATCGCCCTGCTTATAGATAGTGCTGATCTCTCCGGTCAGGATGAAGCGTGTCCGGGCCGGATCATTCTTGAGCCGGTACAAGCCCGGCTCGGCCTCGATAAGCTCCTCTTCCATCTCCTTTATCCAGGAAGGGTGGGTAAGGTCTCCCGTGCCGATCACGGCTATGCCCTTACGAACAGCGGCCCTGCCGAGTTCCGGTATGGTCAGGCTCGAACTTGTGGCCCTGGAAAAACGGGAATGGATATGCAGATCGCAGAAGAATCTCATAAGACTTCCTTCAATTGCCTCAACGCAGTGTCTTGCCGAGGAGAATCTGTTCTGCTATGGTGGCGGGTATATGAGCTCATTTCAAAGATATAGTGCATTGGTATTGGCTTGTTTCTTGATAGTAGCATGCTCTCAGGAGAATCACAAGGCAGTTATCCCCGCAAACAACGGCAAGCCGGCCGCCGCTGACTTCACGCCCGCCTACGGAGATGTTCTCGTGCTCTCGTCCATAGGCGATGCCAGCACGCTGATCCCCATGCTCGCCTCCGATGCCTCCTCACATGAGGTGGCGGGCTTTCTCTTCAACGGGCTCGTCAAGTATGACAAGGACTATAACATCGTGGGCGACCTGGCCAGATCGTGGGATATCGAAAACGACGGCAAGCTCCTGCGCTTCCACCTGCGTAACGACGTGCTCTGGCATGACGGGCAGAAGTTCACCGCCAGGGACGTCATGTTCACCTACAAGCTCATCATCGACCCCAAGACGCCCACGGCCTACGCCGAAAAGTATAAGCTTGTGAAAAAGGCACGCATCATCGACGAGTACACCTTCGAGGTGGAATACGACAAGCCCCTGGCCCCTGCGCTTATCAGCTGGGGGGCCCTGCAGATGCTGCCCGAGCATATCTTAAAAGACCAGGACATTACCAAGACTCCCTTTGCCCGCGCCCCTGTGGGCACCGGCCCGTTCAGCTTCGTGAGCTGGCAGACAGGCCAGAAGGTTACGGTCAAGGCCAACGAAAAGTACTTCGACGGCATGCCATACCTCACGGGCATCAACTACCGCATCATCCCGGACCAGAACACCGAGTTCCTGGAGCTCAAGGCGGGAAGCATCGACATGATGGGGCTTACCCCGTTGCAGTACCTCCGCCAGACCGAGACAACGGAATTCAACAGGTTGTTTACAAAGTACAAGTTTCTTTCCGACGGATACACCTACCTGGGCTTCAATCTGAAGAAGAAGCCCTTTGACGATAAGCTGGTACGCCAGGCCATATCGTATGCCATCGATCGGGGCGAGATCATCACAGGTGTCCTCAACGGCCTGGGTGAGCCGACCACCGGCCCTTACAAGCCCGGCACCACGTGGTTCAACACCAATGTCACGAAGTACCCTTACAGCCCGGACAAGGCCCGCGAGCTCCTCATGCAGGCGGGTTATCTTGATAGAAACGGCGACGGCTATGTGGAGAAGGACGGACACGACCTTGCCATCACCATCATCACCAACCAGGGCAACCCCTTGCGCGAGAAGACGGCCCAGATCATCCAGCAGCGGCTCAAGGCCGTCGGCATCGGGGTAAAGATCCGCATCATCGAGTGGACCGTGTTCCTGAAGGAATATGTGGACAAGGGCAACTTCGACGCAGTGATCCTGGGCTGGAACATTCTCCAGGACCCGGACCTGTACAATGTATGGCATTCAAGCCAGGCTGTTAAAGGCGGCCTCAACTTCGTAAATTACAAGGACCCGGAGGTGGACAAGCTGCTCGAAGACGGCAGGCAGACCTATGATAAGACAAAGCGCAAGCAATGCTACGACCGCTTTCAGGAGATCCTTGCAGATCAGCAGCCTTACATCTTCCTCTATGTACCCTACAGCCTGCCGGCGGTGAGTTCCCGCATCAAGGGGATCGTCCCGGCCCCTGCCGGCATTACCTACAACATTGAGAAGTGGTATGTGCCCAAGGGCATGCAAAAATATACTGCCCTGCAGTGAAGGAGGGGCCGTGTCGGGCTATCTGATCAGGCGCCTTGCCATTCTCATCCCCACCTTCATCGGCATAACGATCGTGTGCTTTGCGGTGATCCATCTGGCGCCGGGCTCACCCACGGACCTGCAGACCCAGATGAACCCCGACATCACGCCCCAGGCCATCGAGCAGCTGAACAAGCATTACGGGCTCGACAAGCCTCTGACCACCCAGTACTTCCTGTGGATGAAGAACCTGGCTTTGCTCGACTTCGGAAACTCCATCTCATCGGACGCCAGGCCCGTGTGGGACAAGGTCAAGGAGCGGCTACCCATCACCATCTACATCAACATCTCCTCCATGATCATCATCTTCCTGGCAGCCATTCCCCTTGGTGTCATCTCGGCGCTCAACCGGGGCAGTGTACTGGACCGGGTCATCACGGTATTCGTGTTCATCGGCTTTTCCATCCCGGGCTTCTGGCTGGCGCTCATCTGCATGGATCTTCTGGGCGTGAGGCTCGGCTGGCTGCCCATCTCGGGTATCCATTCGCCGGAATACCTGAACCTGCCGCTCTGGGGCAAGGTGGTTGACACCACACGGCACCTCTTCCTGCCGGTCTTCATCTCGGCCTTCGGGTCTTTGGCGGGCATGAGCAGGTATATGCGCTCCAGCATGCTGGAGATCATCAGGCAGGACTACATCCTCACGGCCCGAGCCAAGGGCCTGCCTGAGCGAACTGTTATCTACAAGCATGCCATGCGGAACGCCTTGCTGCCTGTCATCACCATCTTAGGCCTCTCCATCCCCGGGCTCATCGGCGGCAGCGTCATCTTCGAGAGCATCTTCTCCATACCCGGCCTGGGCAAGCTCTTTTACGAGGCCATCATGATGAGAGACTACAACATGATCATGGGCAGCCTCACCATCGGCGCAGTGCTTACCCTGATGGGCAACCTCATTGCGGACATCGCCTACAGCATCGCAGACCCTCGCATACGGGTGGCATGATATGGGATTCTTCGCACGGCTCTTCAGGGACAAGCTGGCGCTCACCGGGCTTCTTATCGTACTCGGGTTCTTTGTGATGTCCGTCACCTCACAGTACATCGCACCGTACGACCCCACCATGATCGATGTAAACAAGATCCTGGCCCCGCCTTCCAAGGCTCACCTCTTCGGTACGGACGAACTGGGCCGCGATGTGTTCACACGCATGCTCTACGGTGCAGGCATCTCGCTCAAGGTCGGATTCGTGGCCGTGGGCATTGCAGTGCTCATCGGCACAGTGCTGGGCGCAATATCAGGCTACTATGGCGGGCTTATAGATATTGTCATCATGCGCTTCGTAGATATCATGCTCTGCTTCCCATCCTTCTTTCTTATCCTGGCCGTCATCGCCTTCATGGAGCCTTCCATCTTCAATATCATGGCCGTGATCGGATTCACCTCATGGATGGGCATCACGCGCCTGGTGCGCGCCGAGTTCCTGACCTTGAAGGAGCGGGACTTCGTGCTGGCCGTCAAGGCCATGGGGGCGAGCAATGCACGCATTATATTCAGCCATATCCTGCCCAACGCCATGGCACCCGTGCTCGTTTCCGCCACGCTGGGCATCGCGGCTGCCGTACTCACCGAATCGGCGCTCTCTTTCCTCGGCATCGGCGTCCAGCCTCCCACACCGAGCTGGGGCAATATGCTCACCCAGGGCCAGAACGTGCTCGGCATCGCCTGGTGGCTCTCGTTCTTCCCGGGCATGGCCATCCTGATCACCGTGCTCGGCTACAACCTTCTGGGTGAAGGCATCAGGGATGCGATTGATCCCAGGCTCAGACAGTAATTTATTTTTGTCCTTTCTTTGCATGCCCAAAGAAAGGACGAAAGAAAAGGCACCCCAATGAACCCGCCCTTCGGGTCCGTTCGCTCGTTTGTAAAATTCGGGCCGCGGATAAACTCGCTTCGCTCAAACAGTATCCGCTTTAACCCGAATTTTCCTGCACTCGCTCACCGGGTTCAGAGGGGGAAGAAAAAACACCTACAGAATATCAATCTAACCGGGAGTAAGTTTCATGGGTGATTGGAGCTTTAGCGTAACCCACCAATTAACTCACATAATGTCATTCCGAGCGACAGCGAGGAATCTTTCTCTGGCTGGATAATTTTAAGGATATAGAGTATTTGTTCAGATGTGGAATGGTAATGCAACCCTGATCACTCCAACACACTACACTGAAACGATAGCATGTATTATCCAGATATACTACAAAAGTGCAGCATAGTAACCGTTGGAGAAGCTAACTCGAAAACAAGGGAAGCAAAGAAAAAAGGAGGCACCGAACATGGGCACCTTAGTTTCAGCTGGAAAAGCGGCGGAGTTGAAAGCTTTTGTCGCAACAAAGCATCCAGGCTCAATATGTATTGCGAATTACAAAGGTGGTGTCGGTAAAACTACTCTTGTATGTCTCCTTGGTTACTATCTAGCAGAAACGACAGGTAAAAGAGTCCTGCTATTTGACATCGATCCTCAATGCAGTCTCTCACTTGCTGTTGGTTTCGATCCAGCAGAGGTAAGCAAGACTGAGTTGACTATATACAATCTTGTTAAACCTTCAAAATGGACAAAGCTCAAAAAAACTAATCTTGAAAGCTATGTCTTTGAAGTTCCTGATAGCCTAAGCCCCAAAAACCTTCACATCGTGCGTGGATCTTTCGATGTCGATATCATGGACATGGAGATAGCCAAGAGTCTCGTTGGTGATGAAGAACGAAGAGTGAATGAACTTTTTTTATATTGCAAACAACTCCTTAACGGATATGATAAGTATCACTATGTTCTTGTTGACTGCCCACCCAACAAGATGTTTCTCACCCAAGCAATGCTAAGAGCATGTTCTTTTTATCTCCCAGTCACAATACCAGATGCTATTTCTGTTTATGGTATGCCAAGACTCTTACGTTGGGTGAAGCAGATTCCGGCAGGCGACCGTCCACGATTATTGGGTTATGTATTGAACGCAATAAACAGGACAGGTGGCTTACCTGGCGGCAAGGTGTATTCCCAGCAATCGGCTGAGTCGGACCTCATAAAGAACATACAGAACGACTTAGAGAAAACAGAACGAGAAGTTCTTGGAGACAATGCTCTTATTGGTGTAATACCAAGATTAGACGTTATCGCTCGCTTTCTTAGCGAGAAGACCAAGTTTTCACGATATGATTTTACAAGACGTACTTCTGGACAACCAACAATTGAAGAATGTCTATTGGCTATAACGAAAGAAATAAGTGAAAGGATGGATGCCTACAATGCCAAAGGTTGAGTTTTCTCATGAAGCAGGGCAACCTTTATCTGTTGAGCTTAGGGAATTGGTTGAGAGATTCTTCGGGAATAAGGGCGTTGGAAGGCTTGAGCGACTTGGTGGCAAGATGATCATCTCTCTAACGACCCCTTACACATCCAGGAAGAAGGGGAATAAGGATTCTACAATTATAGACGATTCTTTCGTTAGCTCATTGCAGTTGCTACGAGATAAACCGGAGGAATTAAAAATGCAGATCGTGCAACTGTCAGTAAAGAAGCTTCGTGAATTAGCAAAACTTATAGGTTATCCAGTCCGTACAAAGAGCGCTCGGCAAGAAGTCGTAGAAGAATTAGTTAGGCACTTCTATAGCGAAGAGGTGTGGCGTCGCATAGCAGGGACAGTTTAGAAGACGGGCGGGTGGCTGGGACAAAACGATATTATTCGGGTGGCACGGGCTAAACCCGAAGGGTTTGCCCGTGGGACGGCCTGTCGGCTTACAACTGTTTTTTGATGTCAGCCGTTCAGCGGATGGAATGTATCAAATTGCATGTTCCGGAAACGCCCTCTTCGTGTTTTATGACTGGAAAAACAGCCTGCTCTCTGGTAACTTGAAGCCCTATTCTGCATAAGACAGATACTAAAAAGCTTAAAGGGGTCTTAATGCTAACATCAGTGCGGACCACCTCTATCGGCATCCTCATCGGTATCCTGGTTATGAGTACGGGCTGCGCACACCGACCATACATACCGCCGAGCCGTGCGATGGAGAAGCCGTGCGATACGTGCATCAAAGGTGTACCCAATTTTGCCAAAGTATCTGAAGCCCTCTGGCGCGGCTCCCAGCCGACACTCGAGGGATTCCATAACCTTGAGGCAGCCGGGGCGAAGACCATTGTGAATCTCAAGTATTCCGAAGACGACCTTCCCATGCTTTCCGGTACAAAGCTTAAATACCTCTGGCTGCCCGAACTACCGGGGTTTCCGGACGAGCACGATCTCGTCATCTTCCTGAAGGTCGTAGAAAACCCGGATAACTGGCCCGTATTCGTGCACTGCGAATATGGCAGAGACAGAGCCGGATATATAGTTGCCGCATACCGGATCATTGTTCAGGACTGGACAGTAGACGATGCGATCCACGAGATGTTCGACTTTCATTTCAACACGATCTTTTTCGAGAACCCGATCTTTCTGCGCTCCCTGGATAAAGAGAATATCAGGCGGCGTGTCAAACTCGCGCCATAGGGGCCCCTCATGTAAGGCAGGTTGTCTAGTCGATTCATGATTTCCCACCTCTTTTCTGAACGAGAAAACCCGAATTTTTCCATAGTTTCCATATCGTTGTAGGAGCGGCTTTAGCCGCGACCCTAAGCAAGACGGGATCATCGGATAACGCCGCAGCTAAAAGTGCTCCGGTTTTTTCATCATGCGCATTGAGGTTTTCAGCAGCTACAGGGCAGGTCGCGCCTGAAGGCGCTCCTACATGGGGTGTAAAAATCTCATGAGCAATATGTCGGATACATACACAGCCCGCCCGTCATTGCTTTCCCAGTGTATCAGGATTATTAGTTCTTTATATAGGTCCATAAAACAAAACGATGATACGTGGACTTTACGCTATCATGGAACAGGTGGACGATGTCCGGACCGGAAAACCATGAACAGGCAGTGATGGAGCTCGATGCCCTGAGGCACAGGGTTTATGAGCTGGAGGCCTCACAGACAAGGCTGAAGCAGGCCGAGGAAGAGCTGCAGGCCTCTGAGAAAAAATACCGGACCATCTTTGAAAATACCGGAGCCGCTACCATCCTCATCGATCCGGATACGACCATCACCATGGCGAACACGGAGTTCGAGAAGCTTACCGGCTTTTTAAGGGATGAGATCGAGGGCACAATGTCATGGGTCAATTTCATCCACCATGACGATCGGGCGCGGATGGTCGACTACCATCATTTCCGCCGCATGAATCCTCTATCAGCACCCAGAAACTACGAATGCCGTTTCATCAACAGGTCCGGCATGATGCTTGAGTGCTATCTCACGGTGGCGGTGCTTCCCGGAACATCCCAGAGCATCGCATCATTCCTGGACATCACCGAGATAAGAGAGGCGGAGAGGGCACTTAGGGCACAGGAAGAGCAATTCCGCCTGCTCGTTGATACCATGAGCGACGGGTTCGGCGTGCAGGACGCTGACGGGCTCATCACCTATGTGAATGACCAGGTCTGCGAGATGCTCGGCTATTCCCGTGAAGAGCTTGTAGGCTTAAAGGCCTATGAATTCCTCTCAGAGAACTCCAAGACCGTCTGGCTCAATGAGATGCTCAAACGCAAAGAGAACCGGTACGAACCCTATGAGGTGACATGGCAGAGCAATGAAGGCGAGCTCATCCACACCATCGTATCGCCCAGACCGATGTATGATCCCGATGGGAATTACATCGGCAGCTTCGCGGTATTCACCGACATCACGAGCAGAAAAATAGCAGAAGAGCGCTTAAGGCTCTCGGAAGAGAAGTTCGCAAAGGCCTTCCGGTCGAGCCCGGATGCGATTGCCATCACCATCATGAAGGAGGGGCGCTTCATCGAGGTCAACGAGGGGTTCCTCAGGATCACGGGGTATGACCGCAGCGAGGTCATCGACCATACCTCCATCGACATCGGCCTCTGGCCCTCCCCGGAATTCCGCCGGGACATCATGGCCCAGGTAGTTGAAAAAGGTGGTATCAAGGACATGGAGGTGGATTTCCGCGTCAAGTCCGGAGAGGTGCGTAAGATCGTGTATTCCGCCGAGTCCATCGACCTGAGGGGCGAGCCGCACGTTATCTCCGTATTCGCCGATGTCACCGAGCAGCGGCGCCTGGAGCGCGAGATCCTTGATATAGGCGAGCGGGAACGGCAGAAGATCGGCCAGGACCTACACGACGACCTGCAGCAGCACCTCATCGGCATCGAGGCCCTTGCACTGCTGCTGGAGAAACGTCTGGAGCAGAAGTCAAAGACCAATGCCGGGCTTGCACACGAGATGGTTGCGCTGATCAGGGAGGCAATCACCAAGACCCGCACCATTGCCCGGGGCTTGAGCCCCGTATACATCGACGAGGGGGCGCTGTTCACTGCCATACGCGACCTTGCAAAACAGGTCGAGTCCATCTTCGGCGTCTCTTTCCGCCTGGATGTGAGCAAGGCAGTGCAAGTGAAAGACAACGCCGCGGCCGTACATATCTTCCGCATCATCCAGGAGGCGGTGAACAACGCGGTGCGTCACGGCAAGGCAGGGCATATCACCATCACCCTCAAGCCCAAAAAGGGGTTCATCACGCTCACCATTGCCGATGACGGCACCGGCCTGCCTGATGAAATCGGCCGGAAGAAGGGGCTTGGCTTGAGCATCATGCGCCACCGTGCACGCATGATCGGCGCCGATCTTGTTATTAAGAAAAACCCGAAGGGAGGGACCTCGGTTATATGTCAGCTCGCTCACGCATAATGATCGTTGACGATCACCCCATCTTCCGCAAGGGCCTCGGCCAGCTCATCAATGAGGAGACCGACATGGAGGTATGCGGCGAGGCCGAGGATGTCCCCGGGGCCAAAAGGCTTCTTGATAAGCTCAAACCGGATATGGTGATTGTGGACCTCTCGTTGAAAGGGGTGAGCGGCCTCGAGCTCATCAGATATATCCATGATCAGTCCCCGGGTCGGCTCGTGCTCGTCATGTCCATGCATGACGAGGCGGTGTATGCCGAGAGGGCTCTGAAGGCCGGCGCCCGGGGCTATATCATGAAACAGGAGATGACGGGCAAGGTCGTTACAGCGCTCCGGCAGGTATTGAACGGGAGGATGTTCTTCAGCGAAGACATCGTGGAATCCATCCTCGGCCGGGTAGCCATCGATTCATCGGCCATCCGCAAAGACCCGGTCTCCACCTTGTCGGACCGGGAGTTAGAGGTCTTCACCCTCATCGGCAGGGGCATGGGGAGACAGGAGATGGCATCGCTGCTGAATGTGAGCATCAAGACCATCGGCAGCTACCGGGAGAAGATCAAGGAGAAGCTTACCATCAAGAGTTCGCCCGAGCTGGCCAAACGCGCCGTGGAATGGGTGCAATCGCAGGGAGGATGATAAGATTTGAGACCATTCGACGGTGAACCCCCTCTCCCTGACCCTCCCTCGCAAGGGGGGAGGGGACTTAAATCCTCCGACTCATTATGCATCACCCTCACCATTGTTGGTACTTTCGAGGGTCAATTACCTCCTCCCCCTTGATGGGGGAGGCCGGGAGAGGGTGAAGAATATCCCGGATACCCTTCTGTCCATACATGGGGAGAGGGTGTGGGTGAGGGGTTCCCTAGACCCGGAAGCATAGGCATTTTACCTATCCCACCTGCCACAATTCACACACCCAACATTCGGCCCTGTGCCGATTTTTATTAAACGCCGCCTGCCGTATAGACATACAAGAAAGAGAATCTTAAGGAGGCGGCCATGAACCACAAGGAAGAGTTTGAAAGGAAGCTCGTTAACGCCGATGCGGCGGTCAAGGCGGTGAAGTCAGGAGACTGGGTCGACTACGGCCATTTCACCTGTGCCCCGACCTTTCTCGATGCAGCGCTGGCCAGGAGGGTCGAGGAGCTTCGCGACGTCAAAGTCCGGGCGCTCACCTTCCCGGGCATGGCTGCCATCGCCACTGCCGACCCCTATCAGGAGCACTTCACCTACAACAACTGGCACTTCAGCGGCGGCGACCGCACGCTTCACGACAGGGGTCTGTGCAACTACATCCCGCTGCTCTATCACGAGGGCCCTTCCCTCTACAGCATAATCGACACGGATGTCTTCATGGTCAAGGTGGCGCCCATGGACAAGGACGGCTACTTCAACTTCGGCCCTTCCAACTCCATCTCCAAGTATATAGCCGACCGGGCAAAGACCGTTATCGTCGAGGTGAACACGAATGTGCCCTACTGCTACGGCGGCAGGAACGAGGCCATCCACATCTCTAAGGTGGACTATATTGTGGAATCGGACAACAAGCCCCTGTTCTGCACGGCAGAGCCCAAGATCGGCGATGTGGACCGGAAGATCGCATCATTGATCGTGGAAGAGATCCCGGACGGCGGCTGCCTGCAGCTGGGGATAGGCGCCATGCCGAATGCAGTGGGCAAGCTGATCGCCGAGAGCAGCCTCAAGGACCTGGGCGTGCATACCGAGATGCTCGTGGATTCATACGTCGACATGTACATGGCAGGCAGGGTGACCAACATGAAGAAGCACACAGACAAAGGCAAGATGGTCTACACCTTTGCGCTGGGCAGCCGGAAACTCTACGACTTCATCGACCAGAACCGCTGCTGCGCCTCCTACTCGGTGGACTACACGAACAACCCCGAGAACATCAGGGCTAATGACAACACCATTGCCATCAACAATGCAGTCGAAGTGGACCTCTTCTGCCAGGTGTCCTCGGAATCATCAGGCACCCGCCAGATCTCCGGAACCGGCGGTCAGTTTGACTTCGTGTTCGGGGCCTTCCACTCCAAGGGAGGCAAGTCCTTCATCTGTCTGTCCTCCACCACAAAAGACAAGGACGGCAAGGTGAAGTCGCGCATCCGTTCCGTTCTCGAGCCGGGTTCTATCGTTACCGTGCCCCGCACCATTGTCCATTATGTGGTTACGGAGTACGGCAAGGCCATGCTCAAGGGCAAGAGCACCTGGGAGCGTGCCGAGGCCCTCATCAACATCGCGCACCCGACATTCCGCGAAGAGCTCATCCGGGAGGCCGAGCTCATGGGAATCTGGAGGAGATCCAACCGGCTGGCGGCATAAGTACTTCTCCGGCCGACGAGAGTGAAATGTATCCATCCCGGTAACATACCACCCGACAAAATCTTCAGGAGCCCCCATGGGGGCTCTTTTTTTTACTGAATCGGATTGCGTTCGCAGGGTAAGGTTAAATTTCCTTGCAGACAAGAGGACCATAATTGAAATATACCTTTGTGATTACGGAGGAAAACCATGACCAGGAATGCCGACTTTGCGCACCTCACGCCAGGGGTGCTGCTCGATATGGTGGAGGATGCCACCGGCATCCCCATGACCGGGCTTGCCATGCCTTTGCCGAGCTATATCAACCGGGTCTATGAGATCCAGTCCAAGGCAGGGAAACGCCTTATCGCCAAGTTCTACCGGCCGGGGCGCTGGAGCAGGGAGGCCCTTGAGGACGAGCACCGATTCTTGGCTGACTGCGCGGATGATGAGATCCCGGTCGTGTGCCCCTTGACGCTTGCCGATGGAAGCACCCTGGGAAACGCGCTCAGTACTTTCTTTGCGCTCTTTCCCAAGAAGGCCGGACGCGCATTCGAGCTGAACGCCGATGAAGACTGGATACGGGTGGGCTCTCTTGTGGCACGCATCCATCTCGCAGGTGAGCGCCGAACTCCGCAGGACAGGATCACCCTGCACCCCATGAAGTCCACCCGTGCAGATCTGGATTACCTCATCAAAGGCGGATTTGTAACCCCTGAGCACAACGCCGCCTTTGAAGACCTCACCTCCCGAATCGTGGAGGGCATCTCCTCTGACTTTGATGGCACGGGGTTTATCCGCATCCATGGAGACTGCCACCGGGGCAACCTTCTCGACCGGCCGGGTGAAGGACTCATGGTGATTGATTTTGACGATATGATGACAGGCCCCCCTGTCCACGACCTCTGGCTCCTCCTGCCCGACCATGCAGGCCGCTCCCGGCGCGAGATCGATCTCCTGCTCGATGGGTACTCTCAGTTCCGGGAATTCGACCGCTCATCCCTTAAGCTCATCGAGCCCCTACGGTTCATGCGTATCATCTATTTCCTTGCCTGGTGGGCCAGACAGGCCCATGATTATGACTTCAGCAACAATCACCCCGGCTGGGGCACCGACGCCTTCTGGCAAAAAGAGATCCTGGACTTGGGACACCAGTTCCAGGTCATCATGGAGCACAAGGTGGCATGGGAAGAGGGCAGGTTCTTCGGGGAGTGAGGGAAATGAAATGTGCTTTAGCACTTGAGCGTGTACATCCTTTGAGGGTGGGTTTCGCTCAAGCTCCACCCACCCTCAAATTATCCATTTGCAGCTACATCTTCCCCCGTGCCTGGGCCTTCTTGAATGCATTGCTAAGCCCGAGCTCGTACATCAGCTTCCTGCCGACCACCTCGGTAGGTGCAAAGCGCCTGACGAAATCGATCTCCGCATCGCTCGGCCGGTCCGTCTCCGAGAGGTCATGTGCTATCTTCAGGTCCCAGGGGACGTCTTTCCTGATGCGGTCCACACCCACGCCCGGGTGGACCTTGGAGAGATAAATCTCCTTGGTCTTTTCGTCAAACCGGAAGATCCCTTTGGTGGTCAGCAGCATGGCCGGCCCCGAGCCGGGCGGAAAGAGCCCTGATTTGTCCCTGCTGTCGCCTCCGTCGAGGAACCCCGGAGAGGTTAAGTAATCGAGCTTGTTCACAAACTCCCCTCCCCGCATGGTGAGGATCGTCCTCTTTGCGTACGACAGGAAGTCCGGTGCGCCTCCCGAGCCTGGCAGCCTCATCTTCGGGTTATGATAATCCCCGATGACCGTGGTATTGACGTTGCCGAACTTGTCGATCTGGGCAACGCCCAAGAAGCACACATCGACATACCCCCGGTAGGTCATGGTGAATGCAGAGAACAGGTCCGTTGCATAGGAGAATCCCCTGCAGGAATTTGCATCGGCGATGTGGTTCGGGGGAACAAGCGGCCTGAAATCGATGATACCCGATTCCATCATCAGGGTCGCGTTCGGAGCATGGAGGGCCTTTGCCATGGCGCCTGCAGTGGTGGGCAGTCCTACCCCCAGGATGATGTTCTCACCGTCACGGATCTCCCGGGCAGCAGTGATGATCAAGAGTTCGTCGAGTGTGTATTTCTTAGCCATTGAGCAACCCCCTATCCTCAAGGATCTTTTCCATTTCTTCCAACGTGATGCCCATGGTGCGTTCCAGGTTGTCGTTGTCCCAACACGAAGTATAGGCGGAGCCGTAATTCGCGGGTGCGGAGAAATAGGATTTGGCCCTGATGGCATCGAGCATCTCCGCACCGTGCTTGGCCATATAATGATCCAGGTAGGCATGGCGGTCAGTGCACCCGTAGACCCATTCGTCCATCCATACCTTCAGGCCGTCGCCCGTCATATCCGACAGGAAAAACATGGCATACATCATCCGGTCGAGATTGTAGTAACCCAGCACCTCTGTGGGATGAGCGCCCCAGGGGGCCTCGACCACCGCATCCACCCGGTATCCGGGGATAAGGGTCAGGTGGGGGCTCGACTGGATGATATCGTGCTCCACGATCTCCTCGCACGATACAACGATCCTCTTGCTCGCGAGGGACGCAGAAGCAACACTGCCGAGGGCCCCCCAGTACTGGGCGTTCCCGAATTTGTCGGCCCGCTGCACGTGTACGATGCACACATCGGGGTTTGCCGCCGGAACGGTGAGAATCTGCCTGCCCGTATACGGGCAGGTGATCACCTTATATTTTTCTTCCCCCATAAATGAGCGCTTTTTGAACAGGTCGGTGACCATGGCGCCCTCCAAGACCTGCATGAAGCTGAACCCGTGCATGCCGGCCACCATGCGGGCGTTGTACTGGAAATTCGTATAGTCCTCCATCTCGAGGGTGCCCGCCTTGATCGCCCTCTCCACGGCAGACCCGCCCTCCTTCCCGCCTGCCCGGTATACGTAGGTAGTTACAAGCCGGTCTACACAACCTCCTGCGACCAGCACTTCCACGTCAAAGACCCCTGACTGGGAATACAGGGTCAGGCCCTTTCTCTGCTGTCTGATGACCTCGAATACGAGGGCGGCACAGGTCCCCACGGTGTAGTTGCCGATAACCAGGTGATCGCCGTCCTGAACGAATCTGCTGACGGCCTCTTGCGCAGTCATGACTTTATTCTTGATGACAGCCATATCCCCTCCCATGATGTTTTGTAAGAATGTCGTATCAACAGATGTATTACAATTAAATGCAACTGTTCAACATCAATCTCTATCTTGGAGAAAAAGGGCCGAAGGCCTGGATGCAGATCAATGAGATATGCAACACACCCGAAGCAAATCCCTTAAGTGTTTACATCCTTTAGGGGATCCCCCGGTCAGGCAGGAAAGGCGGTCATTTGGCCCAACCGCTTCTTCAAGTCTTCGGGGAGCGCCTTGTTGGCAGGTTCCAGGACAATCCCGGGCACGCCGCCGAAGACCTCGCAGGCATGCGTGATGACCCGATCATCCCATATGGTTTTGAGATCGTTCTTGGTAAGCGTTTCCGACGCCAGGGCCGGTCCCCATCCGCCCAGCCAGCTTACTACTATGTGATTGGCAAATCTTGGAGCCAGTTTGCTGGTATCCATGAAATCATCCCTTTGTGATTCAGGGATGGTGCGTCTGTTGTCCAGGAGCCAGGCCAGAGACACCATGTCATGAGCCGCCACCGACTGTGAGGCGATTATCATACCGGTCTCCGGCGTAAAGACATATCCCTTGTCCGGGCCAAAGGTGGTGAGTATCTTGTCTGCTGCCGAAAGCACGAGCCTCTGCTTTGTGCGCAGGGTTTCCACAGTATTGCCTTCGGCCGTCTTTTCCTGCAGGGTGGCAGCGTCGCGGTGGTATTCAAGACGTGTGTCGTGGCGCCAATAACCTACCGCGGCCTTCATGCCAAGTGTGCTGCCTGCAATTATATGGCGGGAACAGCGGGGCATGAGGATGATGTGCTGAACCTCCTTGAGGACGTTCGGCATCATTAGAGAATTCTTCCAGTGAGAGCCCGCAGCCGGGATGTCTTCATAGAATGCATTCCATCCCGCTTCTTCGAAGAAATGCATCTCGGCGCCGGATGCCTGTACGGCCTTAGCCATGCCGCAAGCCTCCATCAATTTCCGGGAGCTGCCGGTAAGCCCGGTTGATGAGAATCTCACGTTTTCCACACCGGACATGTCTCCCACGATTACCCGGCCCGCCCCCTTTTCCTTGAGGAGCTCGACCATGGCTGCGACGGCAATGGGGCTGGTGGTGGCCGGATAGGGGTGTCCTGAATTGACCACCGGCTTGATGAACACAGCGTCGCCTCTGGACAGCCAGGAAAAATCCGTGGCTGATTCGGCCGATTGGCGGACCGAGAGTTTAATCGCCTGTTCTGTAGCCCCTCTGCCCACTCCTGCCAGAAAGACTTTTGTTGGTCGTCCCGGAGAAAGCTTTGCGGCCTTATTGGGGGCCTGGCGTGCACCCACACTGCCGGTAACCGGGCACACCGCCATGAGCGATGCCCCTGCAGCCCCTTTCAGAAAGTCTCTTCGCTTCATCGGTATCTCCTCTCAGGCATGACTTCGGAGTCAGGTAATGATCTTGTTGTTATACCACGAATCACTGCAAAACAAAAATGAACCTGAAGGGTAAAGGCCTTGTCATTATGTCGGGGACCAAGCTGATATTTTCTTCCTGATTTTATCTTACCGGTCTTCGCTGCGGTTTTATTTCCCTTCCTGATCCCTCATCTTCTTGATCTCGGTCTGGAAGAGTTTGAGTATCGGGGAGATCTCGGGGGGGTGCCATTTTGTTTCCTTCGGCTCTTCAGGCCAGGTGAACGGGAGATGGAATACCCCACCTGGTTTCTCGGCCTTCTCCAGGCAGGAGATCACCTGCATCAGGACCTCCTGCTGGCCCTTAGTGTCATGCACCTTGCCCACAGGTCTTCCGAACGGGTATTCGATGGCCGCCACCCTGGGTATGCCGATAAGCCGGTTGAATTCGGGAATCGGGGTGAGGCAAATTGTTGAGAATCCCTGTGACTCGAGAAACCGTGCCACCAGGCCCACGGACCGGCAGCATAAGGGGCAGCCCGGGGTAAGCATGACCGCCTCGACCCCTTCATCGTGCATCCGTGCGGAAACGTCGGGCATGGTCGTCTCGAGAAGGAACGAGAAGTCGTGCTGGTAACCGTAGAACGAATAGCAGGTCGGTGCCAGGTTACCGATGACGCCATTTTTCTCCAGCTCGGCAAATCTATTTATCGGCAGGATCACATTGATGTCATCCTTGATAAATCGGGTATCGACATGGAGATGATTTGCGTCGATCTGATCTTGTGATGTGTCCCGGGGAATCTCGCGGTGAGTAGGGTCACCCCAGAAGGGCTCTCGCTTCTCCCGTTCCATGTCAAAGGGCAGGTCTTGCTTCAGGCTTATTCCGGCCGACGTTATGAGGGAGAACGTGGTCTCTGAAGCCGGCTTCCTCAGCGGGGTCCAGGGGATCTCTCCTATATAATCCGTCTCAGGGATCTCTTTTCTCAACAAGGTCTTAAGGGTCGGCGGCAGGAACCTGTAACCGTCCACAACCTTGTCATGCGCTTCCACAATCAGAACCTCCTGCATGGATTTTAAGATGTATCGGCCACCGAACTATATGAGAGATATATGCACCTGTCAAAAAAAATGCTTAAGTCCATCAAGATCCATATATGGCGCAATAAAACCCTCCCGACTCACCCGTAACAGCTCTCAGGCACTTTTATGCATTAAACTGCCTGCATCCTGTGAGGTGCTGAACCTGCCCAACAACCCCTTGAGGATCAGCCCCGTGCCGATGCCCCAGGCACCGTTAATCAGGAATGCCGTCAGTAACAAAGACATATGCCAGCCGCCCCCCATGGGTATACCCTTGAGGGGAAGCACCACCATAAGGGCAACCAGGGAAGGGAGGATGGCGCCGAACAGAAAGGCCCACCACCAATAGCCGCGACGCGGAAAGCCGCCCTCTATCAATGCGAACAATATGCCCCAAATGCCACCCCAGAATGCGAGGGAAAATACTGCGGGTATCCCGAAGGGCTGGGTCGCTGTCATCGAGAAAGGCTTAAATGGCGCCAAGCCCACAATCCAGAGCACAGCCAGTGTCAGCTGGTGAAAAACAAGGGTGGCAAAAAATCCTGCGATAAAGCCGAACAACAACCGTTTCCCCATGTCGACCGGAGTGTTTCTTGTAACCATATATCGCCTCCTAAAAAAATATTTAGCCCGCAATAAATAATCTGTCTCGGTGTTGGAGATTCACAAGGCCTTCGTTCCCTTCATCAGGCTACATAGTAATATTTGCCAAGGAAGAGAAAACAAGGTTCGAAATATTCATATAAGATATTCCAGGAATTTGATCTGTCCGGATTGCAAGATCCTTCTTGCATAACCGGGGAAACGACCTCATTATAGTATACCAGTCATGAAGAACATGCCGAACATAACCACCCTCTCTCTGATCTCAGGGGCCATCATTGCCGCAGTCTCCATCGTAATCTATGCTTCCCACAGCGCCCGCACCAACCAAGGCTTGGTTCATTACTTCGCAAGGCTGGGTATCGAGGTGGACTATACCGCCATTATCATCGCCCTCGGCCTCATACCCGTGTTCTGGCTTGTTGCATTCATCATCAAGACCTGGTCGGTCAAATGAGCCAAGAACCGTCTGTTCCTCCCAATGGACGTCAACTAGGTAGATTGCCTTAATTTATTTATCTCCTCATTCAACCTTGTACAATCAAAGTAAACCTCGTTGCGCCGGATCAGTCCCTTTTTGTCGAACTGCACGAAACACACGCCGATACATTCTATTGTCTTTGTGCCGACAGGGATTTGTGCATGCCACTTATTCAAAAAGCCATCTTCCATTGGAATGGGTTCGATCTGTGTCCAGACCCAGTCCGGGTTGAGGGCAAGCAACTTACGGAAGTATTTCAGCAATGAATCGTTGCCCTTCAGACCCTGAGGGACGGTCGGGTCGAGGTATGCCACATCATGGGAATAAAAGGCTGCAAGTCTTTCCGGATTGTTGCCGGTCCAGGCAGGCAGCCACCTTGAAGCAAATTCCCTGGCCTGTTCTTTTGTCATCATCATACTCAATTATCCTCCTGTTCTTTGTGTCAGTCAGGCTGGTACAGCCTTGTTCATTTCATCATAATCTCCATGAATGTCTCCTTATGATTATATCTTCTTGCGGTCTTCCACCCTGATCTCCATCACGATGTGGCCCCAGCCGCCGCACTTCACTCCGGTATCGAAACACCCTGTCCTCTTGAAGCGCATCTCGTTCGGATCGACCCCTGCATAGAGGAGCTCATTGGCGGCAAAGATAAGACCCGGGATCTGGCCTAATGCGAAACAGCAGATTTTCCCCGGGTTGAGCTTGGTGATGAGGTTCCCTGCACCATCGAAGATAAATTTATCGCCTGCCTTGTGCTGAGAGTTACACCCGCTCGCCTCCACCACCTCAATGACAATGGTCTTGCCCATCAAGGCCGGGGCCTTGGACATGACATCCAGATTGCGGGGATTCTCCATGAATAACGCCATCTCTTCATCCGTGTAGCCAAGATGCCCCTGAATAGCCTTGTGTGTCCCTTCATCAATTTTCATACTGCCTCCTTTGTTTTTAATCCAAGTCATGCATGTTGGTTTCGGTTCTGCCCTGGAAACAACAGCCTGACATTGCCGGAACACTTTCCTTTCGTGTGCATGAGACACCCGTTGAATTCCGGGGAGAGGGCATATTTGATACCTGCATTTTCCAGCCAGCACAGAACGCGATAGATCACCCCGCATTCATAATGTTCGACAGCCCCCATCCGCTTCATGCCCTGAAAGGCGAAGCAGTTGCTGTCGAGCCACTCCCAGTGGAACAGATCATTTTCCGGGAAGGTATACGTGAAATTCATAAAGTCGCCTTTGCTCACACTGAAAGTTGCATCGATGGCGTTTTTCAGGTCTTCCAAGGTATCTATGCGGTTTATTCCGAAGAGCTGCATGGCCCTTTTGAATTCTATGGCTGCCAGGGATTTGATGGCTGCCTTGTTCAGCCGGTTGGCCTCCTCGATACCGAACGACTTAAGACAGTGATAGAACCACATGCCGTCGTGGGTCATCCAATTCTTGATGAGATGTTCTTTCAAATCAGTAATTCCAATTTGTTCGAGTGTCCTCAAGTGCACCTCCTTGCTTCTCATCCTGAATGTGTTCTTTTCATGCTGGACTTTTTGTGAGATTTACGCCGTTCTGTGGCTTAAAGACATTCCCCGTGACACAGGGCCTTTCATCATCGTCGGTGTGGAGATCAAAACGGAATCCGCCTTTGATGGCGGTATACTTCATGAGCGCACTGGTCCCATAGTATACCGGCCCCTTAAATGCGACATCGAGGCGCATAGGATTATCCCCCTCCACTGGCGGCAAGGCGCGCAGGCATTCAGCCAATGACCGCTGGGCATGCATGAAGTCACGTTTGAACCCGAGCATCCTGGCATAGGGTGCAAGGTAATGGATGCCGTTGTAATCCCCTGTAAGAAGACCGAACCTGAACCCCTTCCCTTCAGGCATCATCCATCGGACTGTGCTGCACTGGTCCGGCATAGGGTCGAACTGCGCAAGGGGAGAGGACTGACCGGGCTCTCCGAACGATCCGGGGAAAAAATTGGTGCTGATGCCCTCCCATACCGGCTCGCCTGAAGAGCTCATGATCGAATGGATGTCGAACTCCGACCCTTTGGGAATGACACGCTGCCCGGTAATCATGCATGATATTTCCATCTTTTCACCGACATCTACAGGGCGGTGCTGGAGGAGGTGGTCTCTCACATGGAGCATCCTGAGGTAAAGCAGGGGAAACTCCCCTCGTGCGATCGTGCTCATGTGCAGGGGAAACAGGACTGTCAGGGGATATATCAGCGGCATTGTCTTGCCCGGATACAGACTGCACAGGGCGCTTACCTTTTTTAGATGGACCGGGTCTATTCGAAAATCCCGCCAATGTGCCTTCATTGCAGGCAGCTTCTCACCGGGCCTCAATCCCTGGTGCCTGGCGAAGATCCCCTTGAGATAAAGGGAAAAGGTATTGGGTTTTCGAGAAAAATTCATCTGAACAAAACCCTTGGATGCTCCATTACCGGGTTCTTTCCGAAAAGCCACCGGCTCTGCTTCATTAAATTCCATATTGACTCCTTCTTACATAATATTGTTTGATATCAAACAATTTGCAGAAAATTTTTTTAGAAGTTGTCATGTATCCTGGTCAGCAGTCGCATGAGGGTCTCCATCTCCTCATCCGTCAATCCCTGGTATGCCTTCTTCCTCAGGGCCTCGGATACATCCCAGAAATTCTTCTGCATGGCCCTGCCCTTTTCCGTCAGAGAGATAATACTGCTTCGGCTGTCTGATTCATGCGTTCTTCTCAGTAAATACCCGGAGTTGATGAGCTTATTCACCAGGGCCGTGATTGTGGATTTATCCCTGTTGATGATCTCTGAAAGCTTTTTCATGGGAAGATCGCCATAGGTGAACAGCGCCCAGAGGATATCCCCATGGGACGGCGCGATGCCCTTCAGCTTGCGCCTGGCAAGCTCCCTGGTCAGAAAGCTGTTCGCCTTGTCCCGGATCCTGCCGATCTGGAGGATGACCAGCTCTTTCTTCACGAGTCAATTATAGTTTGACATCAAACCATTGTCAATAAAAATATTGGGTCATCCCCCATGAAAAGATCCGGGCATAGTGAGATAGCGTTCAAGTACATACACACTGTCAGGCGTGCAGGGCTCCTTACTTATCAATTCTTTTACCTCGTCGATTTCATGGAATGCCCCGCCGGCAAGCTCTTCAGTTTGGAGGATGAACGGCCCGTCAGAAATACATGAGAATACCCTGCCCCAGACCTTCTGCCCTGCATATTCACCATAAAAATCGAAGAGAAACTTCAAGGGCACACCGGTAATCCCAAGTTCCTCTTCGAGCTCACGTCTTGCCGATTCCTCATATTCCTCATTGGCAAGCACCACGCCCCCGGCACAGAGATCGTGATAACCCGGGAAAATGTCCTTGGTCATGGTGCGGTCCTGCACGAAGAGTTGCCCGCCGGAGTTGAAGACCAGGGTGTATGTCGCTCGGTGAATAAGCCCTTCTTTCCGCATGAGAGACCTCGGTGAGCTGCCGATTGCGACGTTATGCTCATCCACAATCATCACCAGCTCTTGGGGGCTTAAGTCCGGGTTGACCATATGGGCAGAGGAGGAATTCGGATTATCATCGCTGAAGATATCTTTTGCCATGAATGGCACCTCCTGGAATCTTGTTCACGTGATTATAGGATACCGGTCGAATAGCAAACAAAAAAGGGATGGATGAAATTTTAAGTATTTCAGCCGGACTGGTATCATATACCCCCGATGGTCTCAGCAAAGCCCGCTACTTGCCCGTGGGCATGGTGGTAAATATATATAAGGTGCTGTTGGGTAAAATATTCCTCAACCCAAGATGAAAATTTGCTTGAAGGAGGAACTATGTCAAATAAAACCTATGTCAAGTCACTCTTACTCATTGCCATTATCACCCTGGCCCTTGGGGGATTATTGCTCCATATACGAATTCACCCGATTGTAAAGATTCCTTCTATTGTTGTCGGGTACATTACGGGCGTCCTGAGCATCATTGTGGTGCCCCTGCTTTTTTCCTTCAAGAAGACTCTTTCTTACGGTTATGTTTTAAACGGCATGTTGGCCATTATCGGCACGATTCTCATGGCTCACTTCTCAATTGCTCATTGGCCTGCCCAGACCACGTTTGCGTCAATCATCCTGGAGACAACACTGCCTGACATACTCATTTTGTGGACGATCTTTTTTATCGGGAAAGCACTCTTTGATCTGGAGACCTTCGGCTATGATCCGAAAAAGCCCAAGGCCGGCGTAACATACCGTTACCCCAACATGGGATGGTGGCTTGTCCATCTGGTGGGCTTAAGCATTGTGTATACCCTCGGCAACCTGCTTTGGAGGTAACCATGAATAAATTCAGACTGTTTACCATGAACTGGTGGCTCCTTCACCTAGTGGCGATCGCATTTTTCTTTTACCTGGGTCATGCCGTGCACTTCATGTAATACTAGCGGCACTATTTTAAAAACACGAATAAAGGATCAAGGAGCGCATGCCCCGAGCCGACCTGAATGCAACGACCCTCAACTACCGGGTTGACGGACCCGAGCAGGGAGTAGTCGTGATGCTCTCCAACTCCCTTGCCGCCGATATCACCATGTGGGACAGCCAGGTTCCCGCACTCATCCAGGGAGGGTTCAGGGTGCTCCGGTATGACGGCCGGGGCCATGGCCTCTCAGCAGTACCCGCAGGTCCGTACTCCATGGAACTGCTCTCAGCCGACGCCGTAGGGTTGATGGATCTGCTCGGTCTGGAGAAGGTCCACTTCTGCGGCCTTTCCATGGGCGGCATGGTCGGCCAGATGCTGGGCGCCAGGCATGGCGACAGGTTGATCTCGCTGACACTCAGTTCCACAGCGGCCCACATTTCTCCGCGCGAAATCTGGGATGAGCGGATCGATCTCGTGAGGAAGAAGGGCATGGCAGCGGTTGTTGATGCCACCATAGACCGTTGGTTCACCAAGGCAGGTCGGAAGCGCCTGCCAAATGAGATCGAAAAGATACGCCGGGTGATCTTGAATACGCCTGTGGAGGGATATTGCGCCTGCTGCGCGGCGATCCGTGATATGGATCTGCGGGACTGCCTTGGTGCTATTAAGCAGCGCGTACTGGTGCTGGTTGGTGAGCAAGATCTCGGTACCCCTGTGTCTGTTGCTGAATCTATCCGGGGCGGAATAACTTCTTCGGAATTGAGAGCCATTCCTCATGCAGCCCATTTTGTCAATATAGAACAATCAGGAGCATTCAACAAAGCTTTTGTGGGATTCATAAAACGCATGGATTAAGTGTTGAAGGGAAAGAAGGATCAGCATGAAGGCTATACCGCTAACTCAACCAAGGATGCCCGTATTCTTCATCGGCCACGGCATCCCGACAAATGCCATCCTAACTAACCCTTTCACCCAAAGCCTTTCAGTCATGGGAACGTCTTTAGCAGAAAAGCCCGGCGCCATCCTTGTTGTATCAGCCCACTGGTTGACAGGGGGCTCTTATGTCAGCACGACCTCAAAACCTGATACACTATACGATTTTTCTGGCTTCCCGGAGGAATTGTATCATGTGAAGTATCCTGCCCCCGGCGCACCGGAATATGCCCAAGAAGTAAAGACACTGATCCCTGATGTTAAGACAGACAATACATGGGGCTTGGACCATGGGGCTTGGGCAATACTGAAACATCTCTTCCCAAAGGCCGACATCCCGGTATTCCAATTAAGCATCGATTACTATAAGCCCATGCACTACCACTTTGCCCTGGCTCAGAATCTCAAGCCCCTTAGAAAACAAGGTGTGCTCATCATTGGAAGCGGTAACATCGTGCACAATCTTCGGTTGGTATTTTCCAGAAGTGACAATGCCCCCTTTGACTGGGCCATTGAATTTGATGAGCGGGTAAAGGAGAGCATAATCAAAAGGGATTTTGACAGCCTAATCCATTACGAAAAAATTGGGAAATCCGCAACACTTTCAGTTCCCACGGTGGATCATTATGTTCCCCTCTTGTACAGCCTTGCCCTGAGTGATCCCGATGAGGAGATTGTCTTTACCTATGAGGAGGTTTTCACCTCCTTGAGCATGCGTTGTTTGAGAATCGGATAACAGGTGACTAAGGCATAAACACTATTGTCTGGAGTTCAGAGGCAGTTCGGTCTCTGTTTGTTTCGCTCATTTTTTATGATATCGTCGAACAGCCTCAGGAGATTTATGGAACACCACTGCGCAGGAGAGATTGGGTACATCACGGGAAAGTGGCCGCTTGATCTGGACAAGCCTACCCTGGTCTTTATTCATGGTGCAGGGACATCCTGCCTCATCTGGGAGGCACAGGTTGAAGCACTTTCACCATATATGAATACCGTTGCCATCGATCTCCCCGGCCATGGCACCAGCCAAGGAAAGGGAAGAGAAAACATCTCGGATTATGCCGAGTCTGTTCTTAGGTTCATTGACTCGGCGCAGATTCCCAGGCCCATACCCTGCGGGCTTAGCATGGGGGGTGCCATCACACAGCATCTTCTTATCAATCATCCCAAAGTGTTCCCTGCATGGGTATTGATAAATACCGGCGCACGGCTCAAGGTCCTGCCCGTGATTTTTGAGACCATTCAAAAGAGTTATGCAGAATATTTGGAACTAACTTGTACATTCTTAGTCTCTCAGAAAAACAATTCAGAAGAGCTGAAGGGAAAGATCTCAGCATGTATGCAGAGCACGGCCGATGTCGCGCTTGGTGATTTCCGCGCGTGCAATGCCTTTGATGTCATGGGCCAGCTGAGCTCAATTAATATCCCTGTCCTCGTACTTACTGCAAGCGACGACATCCTCACCCCGCCAAAATACGGCGCATACCTTGCTGAAAATATCAAAGGCGCATGCAAGATGAATATCGAAGACTCCGGGCATGTTTCACCGATGGAAAAGCCTAGAGAAGTAAATAGAGCGATCCATGATTTTCTTATGGGTTTGCCTTATCAGCACATTTAAAAGGGTGAATAGAACGCAGCTACCCTTCTCAATTCTTAACCAATAATCCTAAAAACGTTTATTGCTGCGTGTATCACTTGCAAGGAGAAGGGTTGCTCATTGTCTGAGGGTCATTTAGTCCCTTTAGTCCCGGCCAGACACAGGACCTCACCATAAAGGCCATACCGAAAAAACGCAGCATCCAGATCATCGAGCAGGGCGATACCATCATTCAGAAACGGGTTAAGTGAAACCCTCCGCACCTAAAAACTTCTCTTACCCGTGCCGTTTCTTCCTCAGAAACAAAGAGCCGTATATAAGGGCGTTTACCATAACCACCATGAGTCCAAACACAATCTGCAACTCCCTGGTGAGGCCTTCGGGATAAATGACGGGCTCAATATAGTGGATGACAAAGTCGCCCGAATAGGGGGTCTGCCTTGCCTGTACTCTCAGATAATTCTCAAGCGGAGTGAGGGGGCAGATGAATCCGGCCAGCTCAATCACCATACCCCAGATGACACACGGGATATGCAGCCAGAGGATCTTGGGCCGGAAAATGACAAAGATGCCGCCAAGGATCACAAAGAGGATGAATGCAAGGTGTAAATACACAACGGCATCGGCAAGCACCCGATAGGTATATATACTCATCATAGAGTAAGGATAGGCGTGTGCAAGGTGTTTTTCAACATACCATCAATAGATCGACCCATGATCTGCAGTTCTGTAATACCATATTATTTAAGACAGCTCATAACTGCTGTCCCTGAGCCATGTTTTTATGGTATCATGGGAATTGTTTTAGAAATAATGATCATGCTGCATGACGACACTGCATGAAAATGGGGGGATATGTGAGCAAAAAGCAGGAAGAATCGTTCGGTAAGAGAATCCGCAGCCTGAGGGAGGAGAAAGGGCTCAGTCTTGAAGCCCTTTCAAAAGACACGGGCTATGCAATCACACTCTTAGAAGAGGTGGAGGAAGGGAAAGTAGCCCCGCCTGTCGCCCTCGTGCTTCAGCTCGGACGCACCTTCAAGGTCGACATCGAGCAGCTCCAGGGCACCCAGGATAAGGAGGCCTCCAAGAGGCGCACAAAGAGCCACAAAAAGAGGGTCGCCTCCTACGCATATGCACCGTTGACCCAGCCGGGTGAGGAAAAACACCTGCGGGCTTACCGCGTCACCATAGACCCGGTAACCGAGCATAAAGGCGTCGAATACCACCACGAGGGAGAAGAATTCGTCTATGTATTGGATGGGGGCCTGACCATACAGGTCGGCCAGAACATTACCTCTCTGAAGAAGGGCGGGAGCATCCACTTCAATTCCTCCCTACACCACAAGCTCAGCAACCCTACAAAAGAAAAGGCCGAGCTCCTGGTCGTCATCTATGTACCCTAAGGAGGGGATATGCCATTTCAACTGAACGCAGAACAGGAAATGGTCAGACTCATGGCCAGAGACTTCGCAAAAAGGGAGTTAGAGCCCTTTTCCGCGAAAAGAGACAAAGAAGAGATCTTCCCTTCGGATGTAGTGAAAAAGATGGGTCAACTCGGACTGCTGGGCATGATGGTGCCGTTGGAGTTCGGCGGGTCGGGAGCGGGGGCGGTCAGCTACTGCCTGGCACTTCAGGAGATTGCCTATGCCTGCGCATCTACGGCGGTTACCATGTCGGTGGCCAACCTCTCCACCGAACCGCTGCTCAAATTCGGCGATGAAGGTCAGAAGATAAAATACCTTATCAAGCTTGCACAGGGAGAGATGCTCGGGTGCTTTGCGCTTACCGAGCCAAATTCCGGCTCAGATCCTGCAAGCTTAGCCATCAGGGCCGAGGACAAGGGAGACTACTATCTCATCAATGGGACCAAGGTATTTATCACCCATGGCGCTTATGCAGATGTTGTGAACCTCATTGCCCGGACCGGGCCGGAAAAGGGGAGCAAGGGCCTTTCGGCATTCATCGTGGAGAAAGGTACCCCCGGCTTTTCCGTGGGCTCAAGGGAAGACAAGATGGGCTTGAGGGCCTCCAACACGGTGGAGCTTATCTTCGAAGACTGCAAGGTCCCGAAAGAAAACCTTCTCGGGAAGCCAGGGATCGGGTTCAAGATCGCCATGACGGCCTTGGACAGCGGCCGAATAGGTATTGCCTCGCAGGCCCTCGGGATCTCCCGGGCATGCCTGGATGAAGCCATAAGGTATGCCAAGGAACGAAAACAGTTCGGCAGGTCCATCAGCTCGTTCCAGGCGATCCAGTGGATGATCGCAGACATGGCGACTTCAATCGAAGCGGCTCACCTCCTCACCCTGTCGGCTGCCGGCAGAAAGGATCAGGATGTCCCGTTCACAAAAGAGGCCTCCATGGCAAAACTGTTTGCCTCTGAGATGGCGAACAGGACGGCCTATATGGCGCTGCAGATCCACGGAGGATACGGCTACATCAAGGATTTCAAAGTAGAGCGGCTCTACCGCGATGCGCGGGCCACTACGATTTATGAGGGTACATCTGAAATCCAGAGGCTGGTCATTGCCCGGGAACTCCTGAGGGATTAATATGTATCATGAAGCTTCAACACCAAAGGAATGAGATATGAAAATATCCGTGATCCTTGCCCACCCGGATACTGGGAGCTTTAACCATGCCATTGCAGAGATAGCCATAGACAAGCTTCGTGAGAATGAACACAAGGTCTTATTCCATGACCTGTATGAAGAAGGGTTCGACCCCATTCTGCTCTCGGAAGAGATCCTCATGGATGCCCCGCTGCCGCCTCACCTCGAACGGTATTGCGATGAGATGGCAAAGGCTGAAGGCATTATCATTGTCCACCCCAACTGGTGGGGCCAGCCCCCTGCCATTCTCAAGGGGTGGATCGACCGTGTTTTCCGCCCCGGGGTGGCATACGAGTTTGAGGAGGGAGACTTGGGAGAAGGGGTGTCGAAAGGCCTGCTCAAGGCCAAGACAGCCCTTGTATTCAACACCTCCAATACCGAGGCCCAGCGCGAGGTTCAGGTCTTCGGAGACCCTCTGGAGACACTATGGAAAAACTGCATCTTCGGCCTATGCGGGGTGCAGATGTTCGAGCGCAGGACATTCAGCATCATGGTCACGAGCACGGTGGAACAGCGCCGACAGTGGCTTAAGGAAGTGAGGGAGCTCGTTTCAACATATTTCCCGAGGGGATGAGAGGGTTGGCAGGTTGCTATGAAGCTCCCCCACCCAGCAATGCCGGGAAATGAGGTGATCGCGGCTAAAGCCCTACTACAGACTGATACCAAACACGGATGTTTCTCCTCTTACATCATCACCCGGATAGGCATGATTACCATTGCCACTCCTTCCCACTGGAGCCGGCGCTGGACGGCGAATGCCGTCTCGTTATGGAGAAACCGCTGGAATATCCCCTCCTTCTGGAATACCAGCTTACCTGCAAAGATCATGGACCGGGGATACTCTTTAACTACGGATTCACAGAGATTTGTCGCTGTCTCGACTACATCGGTTCCGATGTCCATACGATATTCGGCGGGGTAACCGAGATTCCGGGCAAGATCTACATACTTTTTTAAACCGTCTTTCACTGATCTCTTAAGCGCCTCTACTTCATCAATACCCTTAAAGGAGCCTGAGTCGATCTCACCAATAGAGACAAAGATGAAATTTTTATACATATTCGGGAAGTTCCTGAATATTGAAAGGAATGAGTGGAGACCAAAGCCGCCGTAACCGCTTACGAGGAGTATGGCGGTCATCTCGTTCGGATCAGGCGGATTGGTGTTGATCTTTGAGCCTTCCAGGTACATGCCCATGAGAATATCATCCAGCGAGCGTGTTCCTTTCCTAACCCTGCGGTAGTGTGCCCGAATGATATAACAAAGACTGATCAAGCACGATGTGATGAGGAGCGTCATCCACCCGCCTTCCTGGAACTTGATGGAGACCGTCACAATCAGGATAGTCACACAAAGGACAAATCCAATGATATGGACAGGGATATGCCTCATCCAGGCTGTCTCGGTTTCCCTTCTTTTCAAATAAAAGCTGATCATCCCGAATTGCGAAAGGGAGAAGGTAAGAAAGACATTGATGGAATACATGATCACCAGGGCGGAAACGGAGCCTTTCGTATAAATGAGGAGTAGTATGGAGGATATGCCCATGAGGAGCACGCCATCCTGCATGCTGAGGCGTTCCGAAAGCGATGCGAAGCGGCGCGGGAACCACATGTCGATGGCCATATTGGCCATAACCCTGGGTCCATCAATGAACCCCGCTTGCGCACCGACCATGAGCAATGCTCCCTCGGAAAAGATAGTGATCAGGGCGATGCTATTTCCCAAGGGCCATTTGCTGAAGACCGCATCGGCAAGGATGGCATTCAATGTACGTCCCTCTGTGGGCTTAATGTCGAAAACCAGATAACAAACAAGAAGGCCGCCCGCCATTATTCCTAATGAGAGGGCCATGTAGAGCATGGTACGCTTGCCGGTGGCGACTTTGGGCTCCCGCATGATCTGCATGCCGTTGGAGACCGCCTCCAGACCGGTATAGGTTCCACCGCCCAGTGAGAATCCTCGGAGGAATAATGCCATGATGCCAATAATCCCAATAATACCCATGTCGCTGGTGATATCACCGTGGAGCTCCCGGGCCAGGATGCCTGCCTTGAAGAAATGTGTCCCGATACCATAACCGAGCAAAAGGATATGAGTGACGATAAAGGTGATGAAGATCGGTGCCAAGAAGGTGATGGATTCCTTTACTCCCCTGAGGTTCATAATCACAAGAAAGAGAATAAGGACCACGACAAGGGGTAGCTTGAGTATATGATAATTCATGGGGAGAAAGCTGAAGATGGCATCTCCGCAGGCAGCGAGCGATACGGTGATGGTGAGCACATAGTCAACCAGGAGTGCGCATCCCGAGATCAAACCCGCAGTCTGTCCGATGGTGTGGGTTGCAACGATATACCCGCCGCCGCCGTGCGGGAAGTGCTCGATAATGCGTGAATAGGCATATGAGATCACAAACACGGTAAACGCAGTTGCCAGGGCAAGAAGCAGCGCCAGGTAGGTGTGATTCCCCAGTGCCCGAAATGCCTCTTCCGGTCCGTAAGAGGATGATGAAAGACCGTCAGCACCCAGGCCGATCCAGGCGAGCAATGGTATGAGACTCAATTTGTGAAAGAGAGAAGGTTCGTTCAGGTCCCTAGGCTTGCCGATGATCTTATGGAGAATCCGGTGTGGCAGGCTGAGTCCATTTTTGTCATAGTATGGCATGCGGGCTCATCCTTTTAGAGATTGTCTATCAAGAATTGTCAGGATTATAGACAAGACGAGAATACACCAACCATCTTCAACCATAAGACAAACCTCCCAAAAGCCTACGAGGTTAGCTGACGGGCTCGGGCTTGGAAGTGCCCTATCCTTATGCAAGAATACGCCCCATGGAACGGGTCCCCCGTATCCACCTTTTTAAGGTGGAATTCGGCTACACATGCGCGCATATAGCCTTAAGGAATAATGTTTGTCAATGATCAATGATATGATTAAATTTCTCACTATTTGGTCGATTTTAAGAATATTTTTCTCGGATCCAAGGATTTCAACTGGTTACACCTGAGTCTCTGATCCTAAATATCTTTTAACTCTCTATAATCTATACCAGTTACGTCTCTACCTTGACTTAAAGTAAATGTGATGGTAAGCCGATAATTACTATACATACTTCAGTGGCCTACTTTTCAGGGCCGAGATAATGAACTTAATTAACTGAGAACGAGGTGGTTATTATGCAGGGTAGATTCTTGCTCGCTCCAGTTATATTTATGATGGTTATGGGGCTCATCTGGGCGGATTATGGGCAGGCAGCCCAGGTCCCGGTTACGCGGGGAATGGATATAAATGCTGCAGCCGTAAGCAAAGACGCGGCCCAGGAGCAATCCGTACAGAAGAAGCATACCAAGCATTTATCTAAAAAGGCCAAGACAACCCACAAAACACATATTGTCAAGAAGACTGCAAACAAGAAATACACCAATGAATCAGCTGGCCTCGGCAAGAAGCACTACAAAAAGATCAGGCTCGCCAAACATAAGGGAAAGACCGTAAAACACCGGCATGCAATGATATCGGAAGAAGATAGTAACATCGAGGCTAATTCGAGCGATGACATCGCACCCAAAGAACCCACCGATCTATGGCTCGCCAAAGATGCCTCTGAAAGATTCAGGCAGGGCTCAAATGATGGAGAACTCGACGAGCTGACCTCGAAAATCCTGGAATCGGCCTACAGTTATCTGGGTGCCCCATACCGTTATGGAGGAACAACTCCGGATGGGTTTGATTGTTCGGGATTCGTCCGCCATGTATTCAGCGAAAACGGCATCCCATTGGGCCGTTCATCACGGGATCAGGCCCTTGAGGGAAAGGCCGTCCCCCTGTCCGCTCTGAAGCCGGGTGACCTTCTCTTCTTTAATATGCATCACAGGAAACACTCTTGGATCGACCATGTGGGGCTCTATGTCGGAAACGGCCAATTTATCCATGCAGCATCGAGACACTCACGTGAGATCAAGATAGAAGATCTCGATAGTGACCGTTACCTGCCTAGAATCGTTGAAGCAAGACGGGTCCTGGATTATACGAGATAAATCCCCTCGCATTGGGTATGTCATCCTGTCGGGATAACAGCCCTTTTAAGAAAATCCTTAAAGGTTCACCCATCGGTTACCAGTTCTTTTGAAAAATAGGGGTTAAACAAATGGCGTATTCCTTCAAGCGAGTCCTTGATGCCGAAGGGCACTACCTTAGCATACATATCTAAGATTATTATTGCATTCACCGTCGAATCGGTATCCGATGCAGCCTTCAAACGTTTTGCCATGGTCTGATTCACAATCTCGATCTTCTTATAGAACTCTTTGAGTCCGTTAAACTCGATATCCGGATCCAAGCCCTCTTTTTTCTTGAAATATTGTGCAAGGAGATACATTGATGTGGCCCGGTATATGGTCTCATCTTCACTTGCAAGGGGCAGATGATACCTTGCCATGGGCCTGAAAAAGACGGTATGCGGACATCCGGATGTAGCGCTGATAAGGCCCAGCAGAGAGCTTATGGCTCTCTGGGCAGTCGTGAACTGGGATATGGTCCTCTCCTGAGTAATCACGGTTAACTCGATATTGTCATAAGATACGAGGTCTTCAAAACGACTCACCACATCGACAAGATGTGCGGCAAGAGGGCAGCTGAGATGTGGAGGATTTCTCAGAGGGCAATGCGGACATTGATGAAAGTTGAGTTCTGTCCATACGGGGAGGGTTTTAGGTATGTCAGCAAGCAGACTGAGGTCTTGAGCATCAATTTTAAGATCAAAGATCTCCTGGCAACCCTTCTCCGGGGCAAAACAGTATTGGATAGAAAACGTCTGCATGGGGTATTTATCGGAATTTTTTATCTAAAAGCTGATGGTTGATGTATTGCCATTATCTTCGCCACGATTAGTATATATGCATGTATCACCTGTCTTCTGTATCATAAGGCGGATATGCACAAATCCTGATCAACATGTGTATGTATCATGTCCTCCTTCAGGAGCTTAGGGATGCGTGATAACAACGTAATAGGAGGTTAAGATGGCGACATTTATTCTGTTCGGCAAGTATTCGGCAGAAGCCCTTAAAGGGGTGAGTACAGCTAGAACAAAGAAGGCATCGGCTCTGGTCAAGAAACAGAAGGGTAAGGTTGTGGGCATGTACGCCATGCTGGGTGAAAAAGACCTTATCTTCATTCTGGAACTGCCCGGTATGGAGGAGGCCATGAAGGCCTCTGTGGGCCTGCACAAACTCACAGGCATAGCATTCACAACCGCACCTGCAGTATCTGTTGAGGTATTCGACAATCTGATGGCAGAGCTCTGATCATCCGCTGCCTGACAGCAGCGGATCAGATCGCTGAATCATTCAAACTGGGCCTGCCCAACATAATCAGTCCAGTCTTGTAAAGGAGAGCATCATTGTATCCAAGGGGGGTTCATGAGATTTCTTTTGTTTGTCCGTCTCGGGCTCTTTATAATTGTTTCTGTTATTCTCTTGGGATGCACCGGCGGCAAACCCGAGATCATCGAACGGAAGTGTTCCACGTGTCATCCATCAGCGTTTGTCTATCAGAACAAGCGCCCCATAGAGGAATGGGACCGTCTTCTGTATGGCATGAAGGCACGCGGGCTCAAGGTTACACCCCGCGAGGAAAATGCCATCCGGGAGATCCTCTACCGGCAATACAGCACACAGTAATAAGTATTCTCCTCAGATCTAGTCTATGCATCAACAAATTCAACGTGCTTGCATAGAGAGGCACGTACAGAGAAATCTTAAGCGAAGATACGCTCACTTAAAAATCCGAGATCTATTGAGCGCACTTAAATCAATAATCCAAGGGAGAAGGCGTACCCTTACCGGCCGCGCCGCCTTCGTTCAACTTCTCTTCATTCATAACGATCTTGTGACGCTTCTTGGCCTGCTCGATATAGGATTCTAGGGCCATTTCGCGTTTCCTGGCAAGGAGCTGCTTTATGATCGCATCATACTGCTTCTTATCCAGGGCCTTGATGTCAGCCGTCTTCCTTGACTTTATCCATACTACATACGAAGTGCCCTTGCTCTCAAAGACCTTGGGAGTTCTTAACGAATCCACGTCATCCATAAGCTTGGGTATCATGGAGAGTTTCGGTATGGCAGATGTTGCGTGAGTGAAATCACCAGTGCTCAAAGGATTCTGGGCGTTCAACTGCTCGGGCGAGGAAGCTGCAAGCTTCTTAGCATACTCCTTTGCCTTTGCGACGGCAGTCTGTGCCTTTAGGTCGGCTGCGACCCTGGCCGAAACTTCCTTCAGGTCAGGTATGCGTGAGGCTTCCTTCTTGGTGACTATGTAGAAAAGGTATCCGACAGGTGTGCTTGCAACCTCCCCAAGTTCTCCGACCTGGAAGGTAAATGCCTTCTTCAGAGTATCAGGGCTCATAGAGATCCCGGCATCCTGACCCTCATAGAACGGACCGATCTGCTTGACTGAAAGTCCTTTTGCCTTGGCATATGCCTCGATGTCGGGCTTGGACTGCTCATAAAGCTGCATGAATGCCTTTTCAGCCTCGTCATGGGCGGCCTGCTTCGCCCGCTCAAGCCGTAAAGTATCCCTCACCGTGGCCTCAACCTTTTCGAGGGGGATGGCCTTTGCCTCTTCCTTACTCTCAAGCTTCAGGATATGAATACCCAAGGGCGACCTAAACGGCCCTTTCACCTCACCAGGCTTCATCGATTCGAGCACATCACCAACACCCTGAGGATACCCTTCACGCGGCAGCGTTCCCATGTCTCCACCTTTCTTGGAGGTTTGATCATCCTCGGAATACTGTGCGGCCAGCGCAGCAAAATCTTTGCCTGCCTTCGCCTCTTCCAAGACCTTCTTTATCAGCTGTTCTTTTTGGGCAAGCACATTGGCATCAGCACCTTCGGGAATCTTAAAGAGGATATGACGTGCATGAATCTTGGCAGGTTCGCTGAAGTCGGACTTGTGGCTTGCATAATAATCCTGTGCTTCATTTTTAGTCACCTGAATGGTTGCCAGATAATTTGCAGACGGGTACTCGATGGCCTCCAGGGTGATTCTGGGTGGGAGTTTGTAGCGGTCCTTGTTGGTATCATAGTACGACCGGATCTGATCTTGGCTTATCTGAACATCCTTGGCAAAGGATGCAGAGTCGACGGGAATGTAGGACAAATCATATGTGTCATTCATATAATGGTATGAGGCAAAAACTTCTTGCCTGGACACGATGACGTTTTCGCTGAGCATACTTATGAAGAGCTGCTTCAAAAAATTCTTTCTCATCTTCTCCTCGAAATCAGCAGGGGAAAGACGTTCGTAATCAAGATACCTCCTATAGAGATTCTCATCGAACCTTCCTTCCTTGTTAAATGCAGGGAATTGGCTGATGGCCTGCTGAAGATCAGAATCGGTAACCTTGATGTCCATATCCTTGGCATCGGCCTCGATGATATCGTCATCGATGATCTGGTCCAGCACGGTATGCTTGAGGTTGAGTTTCTTGAGCATCTCCGGAGTGAGGGCATCGCCGAAACGCTCCTGGTATATTTTCAATTGATCGGAATATGCCTTTGAAAACTGCTCAATTGATATGATATGCCGGTCAATCTTGGCAATCATATGCGCCTCGCGGGTCAGATAGGAGCTGCCTCCCCAAAGAACGAACACAACAATGATGGCTCCGAAGGCAGTGTAGGCAAGCCAGCCCTTTGAATGTTTGCGAAAATAAGTAAGCATTCAGATCTCCTTCATATGCATTGGCATATTGCAGGGCAAAATAGTTGAAGAGGAGAAATATTGCAAGGATTTCATAATAAGTAATTCTTGTTTCATGATGCCCTTGTCGATATAATCTAGATAATTTCTGAGTACCATACGTACAGACTGATAATGATAAAAGGAGGGGGTGTGGAGAAGCTGTTTTTTTTCGGAGGCATAGCCTCTGTTGTGGGTGGATTCGCCATAATTCTCTACCAAGGTATCATGTTCCTCAAGAATGATGTGTGGAACTCCTATCCGCTCTTTACCATAATGGACCGAGGACCAGGATCTATTGGTGAGACTGTGGCCGCATACCCTGCACTCATGAATGCCTTGCAACAATGTCCGTTGTCTGCCGTGCTCATTGCATTGGGCCTGATCCTGCTCTGGGTGGCAGCAAGGCTTAGGAATCGGTACGCATGAGGATAGGGAGACGGGTCAGCGAAACACCGCTTCAACCTTTATTTATCTGACTTCTTTTTTGAATGAGATTGCCACGTCGCCTTCGGCTCCTCGCAATGACCCTGCAATAATAGCCTTTCATGCAACTTGGTACAAGTCACTAGTCACTATTCACTTTGTCCTGATCACTCTTCCTCTCATCCCTCCACATCCCCAGCCCTCTGGACCTTGCCTCCCGTTCATAGGCAATGAACAGATCCCTCCAGGGGTGGTAAAATCTCCGGTAGGCCCTCGCCCATCCTTCCCTGATGATGCGGCCGTTCACCAGAACATCTCCGGAGTACACATAGGCAAGGGTTCTGCCATACTTGTCCTTCGCCGGGTCGCCTATGGTGAGACTCACCTTCTTGTTGCCCAACAGCGAAGTGAGGTATGTCTTGCTATCCTCTCCAAAAGGTTCCAGATCATGATAGGGAGACTGGACCTCCGGGGCATCCACACCAATGAGCCGGATCTTCCTGCTATCATCCAACAAGATCGTATCACCGTCAAAGACATGCACCACAAGATGGACTTTGCCGACTCCAAGGGCGTGGTAGATGCCAAGCATAAGAATAAGAGTAATGGATACGATAGGTACGAGGATTTTTTGGGGTTGTACCACGGGAAGGTTCTTGAGCCTCTTCAGTTCCCCGCCATTTCGTCGAGATCGGCCAGGATAGTTTTGACATAAAGGTCACTGTAGATGACCGGAGCAAGGTGCGTACCGGGAAGCACCCGTAAAGTGAGGCAACCAGGAGAACCCTCCATATCGGAATAGAAAGTTGATTTAAATCGCAGGATATCCTCCGGGGTAATATTGTCCGGATCTTTAATGCCGAGCTGTCGCCGGGGGTCCATACAGGAATCATCGTGACCGAAAATCACTGCGACATGCTCAAGATTACGTGCCGTAAATGAGCTGCTGTCGCAATATCGGCTGCAGTCGCGGATATCCTTAAAAATGCGCAAGAGCTTTTTGGGATCAAGATCAACCATGGCAGCAGGGATGGACCTGAAGAAGTCTCCGGCAAAGCCCTTGGTAAATCCCCAGGCCGACCGGAGGGTTTGCCCTGCATGGCCGTTGCCCATCTTTGTCGCAATCCTCAGACTCTCGCCAGCAAACCTTCCTGTGATACCCCAGGGTCCCCAGTGCTCGTAGCCCGCGGGACAGACCTGTCCCATTGAGCACACAGATGTCTGATAGGCATGGGAGAAGCGGCGGGCCAGGATGCCGCCGTGAGACCACCCGATCGATATAAGCTCTGTGTCCAAGATTTCCTGCCCAGGGGTTTTTGTCATGCCGCAGATGACCACCTGGATGTCGTTACGCGGTGCAAACCCTCTCACGGTGATGCCTTCACGTGCGAGTACGAAGCTTACCATTTCCATGAGGATGACATCCTTGCCTCTATCGCCGTGAAATGAAGGGTCGGCGCCATAAGGGGTGTCGCAGACGGGTATGATCACCATGCCGGATCTGCTCATGAGGGCAAGTCTGCTGGTGAATTCATAGGCATCATCCGGCCGCTGGGCATGACCCTGGAAGAATACGATGACCGGCCCTGCGGGATGGCCCCGCTCTTTATCAGCTGCCTTTTCTTCTTGAGACCGGGCATCAATGAACACAAAGAAGCCCTTAATGGTTTCATCATTAAAGCTGACGTGCAGGGTTTCCACTTCAGGCCGGGAAGGCACGGACCTCGTGGAACCGCTGCATACCAGAGGTACGGTGCATGCAGCAAAAAAAATGGGAAGGATCACCTTCATCATATGCATTATAAACGCAATATAAAGACCATAGCGAATTTTATCAGGAGGTGCAAAGAGATTCGCAAAGCCCTAAGAGCTGCATAAGCTTAAAATGTTGTCCTCATTTGCCGCCGCCCCCCTTTTCAATATCCAGGATGGTATGCCCCCCGGGGAATGATTTAATCACATAATCATGGAGGTTCTCCATCTTCCTGATGATATCTCGGATCTTCCTGGCCTCGGTCAGGATCTGGTTTGCGATTTCTTTGGCCTTTGAGCCTTCGGTGCCTTTGGATATGGCACTTGCCTCGCCCATGAGCACCGTTAACGGCTGGAAGACCTCATGGGCGGTTGTAGTTGCAAGCTGGGTAACCATCTCGAAATATTTGAGCCTGTCCTGTTCATCCCGTATGGTGATGTAGTCAAATGCACGCTTGAGAGTAAACCTGAGCAGTTCTGCGCTGAATGGCTTTATGATGTAATCGTATGCACCGGAACGGAGCGCTTCGATAACACTGTCAATGGTGGCATAACCTGTAATGACTACAATGAGTGTGTTCATACGGCGCTTGCGAATGAAATCAATGATTGCCATTCCATCGATATCGGGCATCCGTAAATCGGTTATCACGATGGGGTACTCCCTCTCGGAAAGGGACCTGATGCCCATCTCGCCCCCTGTGGCTATATCAACCTTTATGCCGTCTTCGCTTAAGATATCTTCAACAAGGTAACAGTCGCCCTCATCGTCGTCGATGACGAGGACCGTCTTGTTTTCTCCGGGGGAAAGATCTCTCATATAGAAAATTAAAATAATTGAGAGCGGTCAATATAGCAAGGACGGTATTACAAAAATTTATAAAAACCGGGTAATATAAGAAGGCCCGGCATTATACCAGGCTGATTTCTTAAGGATTAATTATCCGTCTTGGTAAGGTCCATGTTGCCCAGATAGGAGTGAACCATGGCAACAGTCGGGGAAAGGAGCGGATTGTGATGCTCATCATACTCCACAACGAATCTTTCACCCGCAAAATAGATCACTACGGGTCTCACTTCTTCCCACTTATCCACGAGTCTTTCCTTGTACTCTTCCATTCTCATATGAAGATTCCCTTCTTCATCCTTCCTACAGTTACTTATCGGTAAAAATGATATTCCCTTAAGGGGGTTACATCAGCCCATGCCGAATATCATGGCAAAACGGCCTAACCCGCTCTTGAGCTCCTGGTTGTAGGTTCTTAATTCGGGCGGATCAATGACAACCCTGCCGAGGTATTCCAGGCACTGGGAGGTCCTGCTCTTGGGGTTGACAACCGTGAACGGCTTTCTCTGTGCCTCTGCAGCACGGATAGCTTCCTTGTCATAGAGAACCCCGCCAAGATACTCGGGCTTAACGGAAAAGAGTGTCTCCAGATTGTTGATCCTCTCATCCGCGGTCTGGCATATCCTGTTGAAGATAAAGATACCCTGGTTGAGGTTAGCCACCTGGTTCATGACTACCCATGGGGCGTAGACCTTGCGGGGCTTATAAAATTCCACCTTCTCCATAAGCTTCTCTTCAATGGCCTTGAATTGCTGGAACGAAGCCTTGATGCAAGCATAACCGGCAATAATATCCTGCGGTGTCGTGATGATGATCACCTCATCGGACGCCAGTGCAAAATCGAGTACAGTGGTGGTGATACCGGCACTTAAATCGAAGATGGTGAAATCGTATCCCTCACTTACCCTTCTGAAGTTCTTGATGAACTTGGATCGCTGGATGTAGTTGATGTTGGCCAGTTTGAACTCCCCGGAACTCCCTGCAATAAGATCAAACCCAAGGGGGGTCTTCTCAATCATGCTCTCCAGATCCACATCGCCGAGCAAAAAATCATAGAGGGTATATTCGGGGAATAAGGCCAGCTTGTTGGATATGTCGGCATTGCCGAGGTCTGCATCAATGAGCAGCACCTTCTTTTTGAAGCCGCTTAAAACCTTAGCCATGTTCATTGCAACATGGGTCTTACCAACGCCACCCTTATTCGAGATGATGGATATGGTCCGGCTCGTGCGGGCGGCTTCCTTGCCTTGGGAATCTCCCGTGTCTTTCCCGTTCGGATAGTACGCGTCTATAGCCTTCTTGATGGCTTCCACTTCCGCAAGCGCAGGATAGACCTTTCTGCCCATATGGGTGCTTAAGGTCCCGATGAGGTCTTTCTGATCAGGGTCTGCAATGGCAACCAGGACACCATCTCCCAAAAAACGTATGGGCAGGCTATTGTAATCCTTGGCAAAAACCTGTTTCAGTAGCCTGATACACCTGGGATCGGGCGCCTCACGGGATATATCGATGTACGGCATACCACTTTTGCGTGCTAACGTCCTGATATCGGTATCTTTCATCATACGGGCCTCTTTCCTAATTGTTTTCGGAAAAAAACCCGGAAAGCTTTAATGGTAATCGTCTTTTGTAATTTTTTCCTTCAGGTATTGAAGAAAATTCAGGGCCTGAAGGGGGGTGAGGGTATTGGGGTCGGTCTTCAAAATCTCATTGATGATATCGGTATTCCTGTCTTCAAAGAGGCTTGCCTGAACAGGTGCGGTGTGGTGTTCAGAAGGCAATGCCTTGGACTTGGAGCTTACAGCGGCAAGAATCAGCCGGGCTTTCTCCACTACCTCATCAGGAACCCCGGCGAGTCGGGCCACATAGATGCCGTAGCTCCTGCCGATAGCCCCACGTTTAAGGACCCTGAGGAATACCACCTCATTGCCGCTTTCTTCAATACTTAAGTGATAGTTTTTGATTCCCTTGTGCCTGCGGGACAGGTCGGCGAGCTCGTGGTAATGAGTGGCAAAGAATGTCCTGACCCTGTGCTCATCCAAATATTCCGCAACGGCCCAGGCAAGCGACATACCGTCATAGGTGGAGGTGCCCCTGCCGATCTCATCCAAGATCACCAGGCTCTGTGAGGTGGCATTGTTAAGGATGTCTGCCGTCTCGCTCATCTCCACAAGAAAAGTGCTCTGGCCTGCGGAGAGGTTGTCCAGCGCACCGATGCGGGTGAATATCCTGTCTACAACACCGATTGAGGCCTTCTTTGCCGGTACGAACGAGCCCATCTGGGCCATAAGGCAGATAAGCGCCACCTGGCGCATATACGTGGACTTGCCTGCCATGTTGGGCCCCGTGATGATGTGGATGGTGTCCCGCTCCGGGTCAAATGAACAATCATTGGGCACAAACTCGCCGGACTTGAGAACCTTTTCCACCACCGGGTGCCTGCCCAAGGTAATTTCTATGCGCCGGTCGTAACTGGTCACCGGCCTCACATACCCATTCCGGACAGCTACCCATGCAAGGCAGTTCAAAACATCCAGACAGGCCATTGCCCGCACCGTGGTCTGCAGCGAGGGTATGAAGGGAAGGACAAACTCCCTGAGCTCTTTGAAGATGCGCTGCTCGAGAGCGGCGATGGCATCCTGTGCACCCAACAGCCTTGCCTCATACTCCTTGAGCTCAGGGGTGATGTACCGCTCGGCGTTTACAAGCGTCTGCTTACGGATGTAGTAATCAGGGGCTTTCGCGGCATTGATCTTGGTAAGCTCGATGTAGTAGCCGAACACCCTGTTATAGCCGATCTTGAGCGTGTTGATGCCTGTGGACTCCCGCTCCTTGGCCTCCAATGAGGCGATCCACTGCCTGGAGTCCTTCCGCAGTGCCCTGAGCTCATCCAGCTCGGCATCCACGCCTTGGGCGATCACATTGCCATCAATCAGGCGAAGGGGCGGTGACTCCACGAGGGTCCGTGCAATCCTCTCCTTAAGCTCCTCTGAAGGATTGAGCCCTTCCCTGACCTCCCCAAGTAAAGATACTTCAAACCCATCGAGCAGTCCTTTGATCAGAGGGACCTGCTCAATGCCATCACAGAGCGCCCTCATATCACGCGGGCTTGCAGAACCGGCTGAGATGCGGCCGATGATCCGCTCCATGTCCGGGATGTCCTTAAGCACCTCACGCATTGCACCCAGTGTTCGCTCCTGGGAGACAAGCGCCTCCTCGGCCTCAAGCCTCTTATTGATATCAGATACATCCATCAGGGGAAAAGAGATCCAGTCAGCGAGCATACGCGCACCCATAGAGGTACCGGTGTGATTAAGCAATGCAAAGAGGGTGTGCTCCTTAAGGCCCGAGATGGCCTCAAACAACTCCAGGTTGCGTTTTGTCGTGGGGCCGAGCATCATGAAGCGGCCGGGGTTGTAGAACGTGAGTGATGTAACATTAGGCAACACGGCCTTATGGGTCTGTTTCACATACTCCAGCACCATGCCGGAGGCCATAAGGGCTAAAGAAGCATCTTTCAGGCCGAATCCATCCATGGTTATCGTGCCGAAGTGGCCGGCAAGGAGCTGTCTTGCATGCTCTAATGAGATGGGCTGGTCAGAGGTTGTCACAAGAAATCCTTCAGGGATGCTGCCATCACCCGAAGTGAGGATCTCGCTCGGACCGACTCGAAAGATCTCGGCTTCAAGATCCTTCGAGGAAGAGACCTCCGTGACCCTGAAATCGCCTGTGGATATATCGATGAATGCAACACCAAAGGCATCATTCCCGGCATCCGTACTCACGGCCATGAGGTAGTTGGCCTTATCTCTGTTCAGGTGGTCGTCCTCTACGATGAGCCCCGGTGTTATGATACGCACAACCTCCCGGTGCACCAGTCCTTTGGTGCCGGGCAAAGGTTCAGCCTGCTCGCAGATGGCCACCTTGTGGCCTAAACGGATAAGACGGGTGATGTAGGATGAAGCGCTGTGGTACGGCACACCGCACATAGGCACCGGGTTTTCCTTGCTCTTGTCCCTGGTGGTCAGGGCGAGGCCCAGGAGCTTGGATGCCTTGAGGGCATCATCATAGAACATCTCGTAGAAGTCCCCCATGCGGTAGAATAATATGGTGTCTTTGCAGTCCCTTTTGATCTCCAGGTACTGCTGCATCATGGGGGTGAGGTTGTTATCACTCTTCATGGATGGCGGCCTGCCTGGCCTTTTCTTCCTGTTCCCGGTACGTGGCGAGGCAGGTGTTCTTGAACCGGCCGATGAACTTCGGATGCTCCATGTACGGCCTGTTGGTATTCAGGAAGGATTCCTTTATGCCTTTTCTCACCTCTTGAAGATCCCGCTCATGGACTGCCGATTTCTTGAGAACTCTGGTCATCCTGAGCCTGCCGCTGGGACAATAGTGCCTGAGCTCGATGTCATGATCATCGAGTGTGACAACTGTCATGATCTCCAGGTGGACCATATACAGGTCACCCGAGAGCACGGACGATTTGTCCTGAACCTCCACCACGACCCCATTGCTGAATCGAATCGTTTCCATATGCATCACCGATAATACGTGGAGGCGGTAAAATCAATAAGGAGCTTATGATAATATTACCAGTGCTCAATGCTTCGATGAAAAGAACTGACCGGCAGTCTCTTTTGCCGCATCTCCCAGAAGTGCCTTCAAACCATCAAAGATAATCGGCGTATGGTCTGGCCGAGCGCATGTGGCATTTACGGTCCGGGAGAACCGTCCTTCGCTCCCACCGGTCCTCCACAGAACTCTATTGGTTGCAGCCTCTATCATCTCGGCCTTAACCTCTGCATAAACCTCTACCTCATAATTGTTCAGGTCGATGTAACGACACAAGGTTCCATAGTGCTTGAGCCTGATGATTATCAGAAAATCTGCGCCTAGAGTCTTGGCGAGATCCCGGAAATCTTTTGACTCATAGACAGCATCGCCACCTCCGCCTTTGAAACCCCTAAGCGACTTCGGATCGATGCGGTTATCCACCGGGAATGCTGCAAAACCCTTATCTTTGAGACCTTGTACGAAGAGGCCCTGTACAACTGCGAATTCCTGGGCATTCAGTCCCTTGGAGGCATCACGTATGGGCCTCGTCTCAGCCATTCGCAATTGTTGTTCAGTATATTCAGAATAATCCCACATATCACTATGAGGCATAAAAGGACGTTCACCATAGAATATCGGGGCGGGCGGCGAATTAACCACCATCTCGGCAGGAGGTAAGACAACAAGTGCCACCCCTAGGCGCTTACCCTTTTCCTGCCAGAATTCCTCTGTGAGCCGGATGGGTTTTAATGATGCACAACCTGTCAGGAAGGCCATCAGGAGGGCAATGGCGGCAGTTATGATTTTCACTTTCATGTCCGCACACCTCTTTCCTCATAGTAGTTTTACAAAATGAGATATCAATGGTATTGGATGATCTTTATTCTTTAAAAGAGTGCCATTGCCGACTTCATGAACATCCAGGCCTGCTCCAGCGAGCTTGTCATGAACATGGGCAGCATCTTGATGACCAGCACAGAGAAAACAAGCCCCACGGCAATGGTGAGCGGGAAGGCCATGATGAACACGTTCATCTGGGGCAGTGCCCTGGCGATGATGGCAAAGGATATGTTGATGAGCAGAAGGACGCCGACCACCGGCGCGGATACCTTGACCCCGATAACAAACATCTTGGCTGCATAGGTGACCACTGCCATCAAGAACTCTCGGTGGACCAAAGAATCACCAATAGGCATGGTACTGAAGCTTTCAAAGAGCGCTTTGATAAGAATATGGTGGCCTCCGAAGGTAAAGAACAGAAGGAAGGCGGTCATATAGAACACATTCGATATGACGGGCGCTGAGATCCCGCTCATCGGGTCCACAACATTCGCAATGGAGAAGCCCATTTGAAAACTAATAAGCTCACCAGCAATCTGGATACCTGAATAGATTACATCAATGGCAAGGCCCATGGCCATCCCTATGAGCATCTCATGAATCAGGATGATCATCAACATTACTATGTTCAGTTCACTAGGCTTCACCTGCACATGCGGTACAATAGGCATGAGCACAAGACTTAAAAAAAGCGCTATTGTGGCTGTGATCCTCCTCGGGATGACCGTAGAATTGAAGAAAGGCACTAAGGCCAAAATGGTCCCGACCCTGATAAAAATAAAGAACAGGGAAAGAAAGTCACTCCATGCTAATTTCAAGAGCTCGTTCATCTGATGAGTGTGGGGATGGAGTTAAACAGGTTGATCGTGTATGTTGTGAGCTTCTCTATGATCCAGGGGAGCGCAACAAGAAGGGCAAGTAACACGACAAAGATCTTTGGTACAAAGGTGAGTGTCATCTCCTGGATCTGGGTGACTGCCGAGAAAACGCTTATGGTAAGCCCCACCAGCAGGCCCAGGATGAGCATGGGTGCTGAGACGAGGAGCGTGATCTTGATGGCCTCGGCCATGAGGGTTGTTACGGTTTCCGGCGTCATCCGACAAACCCCCTGATAAGAGACCCCACAAGGAGGTTCCATCCGTCTACAAGCACAAAGAGCATTATCTTGAAAGGCAAAGAGATCATGACCGGCGGCAGCATCATCATACCCATGGACAACAGGATCGATGAGACCACCATGTCGATGATAAGGAAAGGTATGAAGAGGATGAATCCGATCTGAAAGGCGGTCTTGAGTTCGCTGATCATGAATGCGGGGATGAGTGCCCTCGTGGGCACTTCTTCTTTATTCTTGGGTTTATCTTTGGTGATGAGGCTCATGAAGAGTTGGAGGTCGGCCTGCCTTGTCTGCTTGAACATGAATTCCCGTAGCGGCCCTTCTGCATTCGTCAACGCCTGGGCAAAGGTGATATTTCCATTCTTATAAGGGGTAAGGGCCAGCTCGTTCATTTTATCCAGGGTGGGAGACATAACAAAAAACGTCAAAAAAATGGCGAGCGCCGTAAGAACCTGCATTGGCGGCATCTGCTGGGTGCCCAGGGCCTGCCTTAGGAACCCCAGCACTACAACGATCCGGGTGAATGCCGTTACCATAATCATGATGGAAGGTGCCAACGCGAGGATGGTGAGGATAAAAAGGATCTGGAGCGAACCGACCACCTCCTCGGGACTACCTGCCTGCTTCACCCCGAGATTGAGGCTCGGGATGGTCACACCTTCTGCTGCATGGAGAAGGACGGGGATGAATACTAAGGCTAAAAGCGTTAGCAGGACGATGCGGGCAGGTCTCATTGATGCGCCCCCGTTTGTGATGTGACTTGGGATAAGGATTTTTCGAAATCGCCCTCTTCCATGTCCTTGAGAAGGCTTACGGCATTGGCTGTAACACCGATCAACAGGATCGACTTGCCCACCCTGATGAGTGCAAGATTCACCTTTGCGCCGAGGTTCACCTGACCAAGTATGTCCAGACCGAAGGATTTTTTCACCCTGGATATAGGTCCATAGCGCTTAAAAGCCCAGGCAAGGGTAAACATCAATGCTATGATGAGCACAAGCGAGGCAATAGCCCTTAAGCCCGTGGAGGCCATACCGCCTGACTCGGAAGCATAAAGCGGCAGGGAGTATAAAAGAAAGGCAAGCGTAAATAGTGATTTCACAGGGTTCATGCCAGCCTCTTCACCCGCTCTAAGGGGCTCACGATGTCCGTGATCCTGATGCCGAATTTCTCGCTTACCACTACCACTTCCCCCCTGGCGATGAGCTTGTTGTTTATCAGGATGTCCAGAGGCTCTCCCGCCAGCCTGTTCAGCTCGATTACCGAACCCTGACCGATCTGCAGGAGGTCGTTGATAAGCATGCGTGTCCTGCCCATCTCCACGGTAACCTCCAAGGGTATGTCGAGGATAAAGTCGAGTTCTTTTGCAGGCCCGGAATGCCTGCCCTCTTCGAACTCAGTGAACGTGGCCTTCTTGGCTGTTTTATCAAAAGGCTTGCCTTCCTCGATTACCTCTCCTGATTCAAGGGCCGCAGCCCAATCCTCGGCAAGCTTGTCCTGGTTGAGCCCGTCTCCTTTTTTTTCTTCACCGCCTCCGCCCATGAGCTTGTCAATATCGTCCTGGTTGAGCGTATCAGCAGTCTTTTCTTCTGTAGTCATTGACCCCTCCTTAGTAGAGCTTTCTGTCGATCGTTTCTACGACATCTATTGCCAGATTATCCTTGATCCTGCCCGGCTTGGCGTAGAACTTCGGCAGGTTCTGCACTTTTACGACGAGCGGTTCGTTTATGTCTTTTTCCAGTACAAGCACATTGCCCGGCATGAGTGATGAAAGATCTCGTGGCGAGATCATGCTCTTACCGAGTTCCACGTCCACATCCACGTACACCCCTAAGAGTTCGCTCTTGAGCCTGTTGACCCAAGCCCTGTCCACACTCATCTTCTCCTCGGAATGGAATGTCGCATAAAGCCTGTCCCGGATAGGCTCTATGAGCATGTAGGGCAGGCACACCATGACATTGCCCGTCATCTCATCCATCTCCACTTCGAATTGGACCACGACGATCACGTCCTCATTGGGGATGATCCCGGCAAACTGAGGATTCATCTCGGGGCGGATATAGTGAAATTCAAGTTCGTAAACCGGCTGCCATGAGTTAGCCAGTTCCTTGATGGCGGCATGCACCACCTTGTTGAGCATGCGCTGTTCGATGGCCGTAAACTCCCTGCCTTCAATCTTCATGTTCCCGGCCCCTTTCCCACCGAAGAAGCTGTCGATAAGGGCAAATACAAGCTTGGTCTCCACGATCACCAGGGCATTGCCCCGTAGCGGATCCACCCGGATGATGTGGATGCTCGACGGCACCGGCAATGAGCGCATGAAGTTCCCGAACTTAATGGTATCGAGTGATACCGGCGTGATGTCCACCATCTTCCTGAGCATGCTGGAGAGCGTATTCCTGAAAAATCGGGCGAACCGGTCATGGATTGCATCCAGCGAAGGCATCCGTCCCCGGACGACCTTATCCTGCGCAGCAAAGTCGAAGCGCTGTAATTGGCTGTCATCAGTAGGCGGTAAATCCGTTTCTGTGGCAATATCTCCGCCGACAACGCCTTTTAATAGGGCATCAACCTCTTCCTGGGTCAGAATCTGTCCCATTTCATAACCTCACTGGACTACGAATTCCGTAAAATAGACCTGCGTCACCTGACCGGTCGTTAAATACTTGTTCACTGCTGCGGCGATCTCACGCTTGACCATATGTTTGCCCGAAGTTGTAGACACATCGTCAAAAGTCTTGTTGGAAAGGATCATAAGGATCTCATCCCGTATCTGGGGCAGCTTGCCTTGGATCTCGCCCTCCACTGAAGGGTTGTCCACCTCGACCTGCATGACCGCTTTGAGGTATCGCTGTCCCTGGGCGTCGGCAAGGTTGACGATGAAGGGGTCGAGCTGCTTCATGAGCCCCGATGCCCCGCCTTCACCTTCGCCGGAGCCCCTTTCCTTTGTCTGTTCATGTTTCACTTCCTTGACGGCTCCTTCCTTTCCTGATGCCTTCGCCTTGGGTCCGATGAACATGAAGTACCCGGCCGCTGCACCGCCCAAAACAAGGACAACAGCGAGCACGATAACGATGATCATCACAGGGAATTTCTTTTTCCCTGCCGGGCTCTGTTCTTTTTTCTCTTGTTTCTCCTCATCTGCCATGTGGTCCTCCTATATACGGTCTTTCAAAAGGATGATCTCCACCCGTCTATTCTTGGCCCTGCCCCCCTCGGTCTCATTGGTGGCAATGGGCTTCGTGGACCCGTATCCCGCAACGCAGAGCTTCTCAGGGCTCATTCCCTGGTTATAGACAAAGAAGTCGGCAATACTGATGGCCCTTTGCAGCGAGAGTTTCCAGTTCGTACCCTCATTCCCGAGATTATCGGTGTGGCCCTCGATTGCGATGGTGACATCCAAGCCTCTGATGGCATCGGCAATCCCCTTGATTACCGGCTCTGCGTCTTTCCTCACCGTAGTGGCACTGTTATCGAATACGATATCATCGGGCACTTGGATGGCAAAACCCCGGTATGTCTCTTTGACCTCGCCAAAATCCGTGCCCCGGCCGGGAGTTCCCACGACGTTGAGCTTTTTCAAGGAAATCATCAGGCTCCTGTTAAGATTCCCGGCATCAAGCTGCATGATGTTGGGGGCAACTCTTACCACAGGCTGAGCCACCATCACCTCATGTTGCTGGGGAAATTCGAGTGGTCCCACAACAGAGTTGAAAAATCCGAATGTGTTCCTGAGTGCCTTGCTCTCCATGGAAGACATGGAGATGATCAGCACGAAGAAACAGAGCAGTATGGTAAGCATATCGCAGAACGTGGTCATCCAGTTCAAACGACTGGGCATCTTGACATATATGACGTCTTTGTCTTTCTTTGCCATCACTGCTCTTCCAATTCGAAGTTAAACCCTTTATAGAATATGGAGCGCAGCCACTCCCCACGGGTCTGCTTGAGCCCCTTGAGGTCGACCTCTTCCGGGACTTCGCCGACTATGGTTATCTCTACCCGCCTATTGAGCTTCCTGCCTTCTTCCGTGCTGTTGGTGGCAATCGGCCTGCCTGCGCCCATACCGTAGGCGCAGAGGCGGCTGCCTTTGATGCCCTTGCCCTCGAAATAGGAAAGAACTGCCAATGCCCTGGCTGCTGAAAGCCCCCAGTTTGAATAGAAGGGTGGTGCCTCCACAGGGACGGAATCCGTATGCCCTGTTATGATGACCTGGTTATCCACCTGCGAGATGATCTTGGCTATGGCTGCCAGCACAGCTTGGCTGTCCTTGCTGAATACGTCGGTCTGCCCCTCGAAGAGGATGGGTGACTTGATGGTGATGGTCGCCCCGAGCCTTCCCCCTGTCACGCTGATACCGCTGATGATCCCGGTGTCGGCAAGGGAGTTATGGATGCTCTGGAGGTCCATCAGGCCTCTCTCCATAGGAGGGCTCTGGGGAAGGATATTCTTGGGGCCTGTGGATGAAAAAGGGCTCCTGCCGCCGGGCAGTATACCAAAGCCCCCCCTGACCGAGCCGATGGCCATTTTCTGTCGTTTATTGTCCATAACGCTCACAGAGCTCAAGATGACGAAGAACGTGAGCAGGAAGAGAAAGAGGGATGCCAACAGGTACATCGTCACGTTCATGGGCTTCTCGATATAGACAACTTTTTTTCTGGCCATTGCTATTCACCGCGTATACGGCCTATCACCGGCTCTCTGAGCGCCGGGGCAAGGAAAGAATGGAGCTTCCTCTCCACGATCCTGGGGTTGTCGCCTGCCGAGATGGACATGATACCCTCGATGATCATGCCCTTCTCAACAACCTCCTCCCTGGAACGCATGGTGAGCTTGCCCGCCATGGGCAGGGCAATCAGGTTCGCCATGATAGAGCCATAAAAGGTAGTTATGAGCGCCACAGCCATGGATGGTCCGATGGTTGACGGGTCCGACATGGATTGCAGCATCTGGATAAGCCCGATGAGCGTACCAAGCATACCCATGGCCGGGGCGAACGTGCCTAAAGAATTGAGGATGTCTGCGCCCCTTGTGTGGCGACGCTCGATGTGGTCGATCTCGGTCTCCAGGATTTCGCGGATCGACTGGGGTTCAAGTCCGTCGATAACGAGTTCCAGACCCTGCTTAAAAAACGGGTCCCTGAGCTCTTCTGCAAGGCTCTCCAAGGCGAGGATCCCTTCCCGGCGCGCCCGGGAAGCAAAATCGACGAAGATGGGGATCAATCCGTGTACCTCGCGATGCTGGGTGAAAAAGACATTCCTGATAACACCAAAGACCCCGAATACATCCCGCAAGGGGTAATTGATGAAGATGATCCCGAAGGTCCCTCCGATGGTGATCATTACACTCGGGATATCAATAAACAGGGTCAACGGGCTTCCGGATATGATCCCCATGAAGACCATTCCGAAGGCCACGAACACACCAATAATCGTCGCAAGATCCATACAAACCCCTTACTGCGTACAATCTGGGATACTGCACCCAGGAAAGCAAGGGGTGTGCCACGAGGGAGTACTATTAACTATGCCTTTGTTTTCAATAAGATAGAGGTTATATGGTACTGAAGATCCTGACTGGACAAGTCATAAATTTGACGCCTTCGGGCATCCGGGCCGGGAATCCCGGACGCCCGAAGGGATCGGCTCTTTAAGTGTTACCGTATGATGTTGATAAGATCCTGGAGCATGGTATCGACCGTGGTAATGACCTTTGAGTTCGCCTCATACCCCCGCTGGGTAGTGATCATATTGACGAACTCGGTGGCGATGTCCACATTGGACTGTTCCAGCGAGTCGGCTGAGATGCTGCCCAGTCCGTTGTTACCAGGACTACCGGTTATGGCAGCACCGGATGCACTGTTTGCGCTCCAGAGGCTGTTGCCCACATCGGTAAGCGCCTGCTCATCGTTAAACTTGGCAAGGCCTACCTGGAAGAGTTTCAGGATCTGGCCGTTGCTGTAACTGCCGGACATGACGCCATTGGTATCCACCGAAATGCTGTTCAGGAATCCTGGGCCATATCCGTCCTGGGTCTGGTAGTTAGTGGAGGATGCAGCAGCATACTGGGTTGACGTCTGGGCCTCCGGCTGCCAGGTGGATGTCGGCAAGGGAGCAAGGGCTGTAATGGCGCCGACATTGGCCGCACCTCCGGCATTCCATGTCCCGCTCGTACTGCGGAGACCCGTGTCGATTGAAACAGTCTGGTTGACACCCGAGACAAACTGAGTGGTGAACTCGGGGTCTCCTGTTGAGGAGAAACTTGCCTGTGTCCAGTTGGCCGCTTGTGTTGGGTCGGCGCCGCTGTCGTCGGAAAACGCACTTATGGACGAGGCATCACCGGTCGTGGGATTAAAGGAGAGGGTCCCCCTCATGAGAATCCCCTGTTCTGCTGTACCGGCGAATCCCGTCCTGAGGTCGTCAGCAGGGTTGCAGGTCACGATGTACTGCCAGGTATTATCGGGATCGGTTGCACCGGAAGCGTATTCGCTGGCGGCATTCAGCTTGTCATAGTAGATGGTGACATCATGTGAATTACCCTGTGAGTCATAAACCTTCTCTGTGGTCGAATAGCCGTAGGATGTATCCGCGATTGGAGCAGTGGAGTCTTGTCCATTCCATGCTCCAAAGAGACTTGTGGAATTCGAGGTGGCGGTGCTGTTGAGGTTCGTGATGGCAGTGAGCTGGGTAGTAGCTGACGGAGGAGAGGTGAACGAGTTCAGTTTGATGCCCGTCAAGGTCCCCACGTCATTGCCGTTCGTATCGAGTGCCCACCCCTGGACCACATCCCCTGAAGAGTTGACGAAGTTGCCTGCCGAATCGAAATTGAAACCACCGGCCCTGGTATAGAATTCGGTATTTTCATTCTTGGGAGAGACGATGAAGAAACCGTTGCCGCCTATGGCCAGATCCGTGGCGTTTGAGGTGGACTGGAAAGAGCCCTGCACGAACTGCGGAGTAATTGTGCCCAATTGCGTGCCTCGCCCGATCTGTGACGTCCCCGATGCCGTTGCCACGGACTGCGCCAAGACATCCTGAAACGTTGCGGTGCTCGATTTAAAGCCGATGGTGTTCACGTTGGCTATATTACTACCGATGACACCCATGGCCTGACTCATCACGTCAAGACCGCTGATTCCGGAATATAACGAACTTGATATACCCATAAAAGCCTCCTTTTTTATACCCTTTCGTTAGTTGGTGATCTTACTCACATCAGACAAGCTTATTTCCTTGTCCCCGACCTCGAGATAAACCTTCCCGCTGTCGTACCTCACACCCGTGACCGTACCGCTCGTGTTCGTAGTGGTGGTGACGGCGCTTCCACTACTGTCCGTGGCACTGATTGTGAACGTATATGTGCCGGTGCCGAGCGTTGTGCCGTTGTCGGATGTGCCGTCCCAGGTGTAGGTGTTATCCCCTGCCTGGACATTTTTCAGATCTACGGTGCGCACGGTCATTCCGCTCGAGTTATTGATCTTGACAACGACATCCGATGCATTGCTCCCCACATTGTAGTCGATGGTGGAGCTGCCGCTGCCAGTATAGTTGATGGTATTTCCGCTGCCGTTCACTTGTTTTCCGATGAACGAGATGGCCTGCATGCTGTTCATGGAGCTCTGGACCGTGCTCATATTATCCATGCTGCTCTGCATGTTCGTAAGCGCCTCAAGCGAAGAGAACTGGGCGAGCTGTGAGGCAAATTCGGTGTTCTCGACGGGATTCAGCGGGTCCTGGTACTGGAGCTGCTTCACCAGCAGGTTCAGGAACATGTCCTTTTCAGACGAGGCCGTGGTCTGGCTCGTCGATGTCGTTGATGACGCAGCCGTTGCCGCTTGGTTTGAAAGAATGTTGTCTAATCCTACCGTTGACATAATGTAATTACCTCCTTTTTTCAGGCAAAAATATCGAGCCCGCCCTGTTCAGAGTAAGCCTGGACGGGGAAATAGCTGCCTGAATATTCATCCTGGCCTCTGCCAGGGTTTCCTGTTTCTTGCCGGTTACCCTGCTGCCTGGAGGAACCGTTTTGACCCGGTTCGTATCCTGCCCATGCAAGGGGATTACCGCGGTGGTCCCGCGAGTTGAAGGTATCGGTGGTCACGACGAACTGCGTGGCCTTGATCCCCTGATCCGTCAGGGCATCCTTGAGGATATGCATGTTCTGCTGCAGGATGTCGCGGGTGACGCTCTGGTCTACCTTAAATGATGCCGTGATCTGTCCATCCTCCAATTTGATGTTTATGTCCACCCTTCCCAGCATGGGGGGATTGAGCTTCAAGGTCATCGAACCATCAGAGCTCTTCATGCCCCCGGGGATTGCCTGCCTGATCTGGTCCAGGACGGAGTCTGTGTAACTGCTCCGGGCCAGGGCCGACTCTGAACCCAAACTTTTAGCCAGGGTGGAGAGGGTGTTCTTATCAAGGGTAAAAGGCTCGGTAACAAGTGCTGGATCTGAGTTGGAAGTCTTCAGGACATCTTCGACTTTGGCAAATTCATCTTTTGTCAGGGCACCCTTGAGCAGGCCCAGGGCGCCGGTAACCTGCTTGGACAGGTCGCTTCCCGTATTGGCCTTGAGGGACCCCGCAATGTGTGAAGCGGCATCATCAACTGCTGAGAGACGAACCTGAGAGTCCTGTTCGAAGAAAAGATCATGCAATGTCTTCTTGGGAATCTGGAGGGTGTTCTCCAGCGTATCGAGCGCCTCCTGGACCTCAGGCACAACCTGACCTGAAGATACTGATTCGGTCTCGGCCTGGGAAACTCCCTCGGAGATAGGCTTGTCTTCTTTGAGCGTCGATGTTTTAACACCCTGTAGAAATGCTGCTACGGACATCTTGATCTCGTCCGAGGATTGCGGGATATCAATTGAAGACATACTGATCGGGAGTTCGAGGTTGTCGAGTGTTTTCGTAAGGTCTTGGCCTCCCCCTGTGTTCGCTATGAACTGGGCCGCCACAGTATCGTAGGTCGTCTGGTCCGCCGTTACCTGCCCGATCATGGCATTTACGTCCGAAGCATCACCACCTATCTGATTATGAACCTTGGCACAGACCATTTCGGCGAGTTTGGCCTTGAGGCCGGATACCTGGTTCGGATCGGCCATAAGCTGTGTAATGTCTGCATCATTGATCCCGCAGGAAGTCAGGATCGTCTTCAATCCCTCATCAGAAATATCGGAGCCCTTGCCTGACAGGAGGGCCTGGGCGTCCGCACTGGAAAGGCCCAGGGAGTTCAATATGGATACGTACTGCAACAAGGGATATGCCTGAGCATTGGCAAGGAGTGCCACAATGGAGGCATCATCAGAGGAGGAGTCATTCTTCGACTGAACCTTTTCAAGGGGCGCCTTTCCTGAATCCGTGGTTTCTGCAAGGGCGCTTTTAAGCTGATCATCAAACCCTGATTTCGGGCTGCTCTGGTTGAGTGCCTGTTGCAGCATGCCCACGGCCCCACTGGCGATTCCCATAAGCGCATCTAATGCTGACTGCATGAACCCTCCATATACGTCATTGGCAATCCTTTCAGCAACCATGGTGCCAACATGCTGCCAAGCAAGGAATTTCCATGGTTTCACGTTTGCGCTCCCCATGGCGAAGGGGAAAATTTTCACTATGGGGGAGCAAATGTTGCCTGGATGGGAAAGGAAAAAGTGTTCAGAATTGAGCGACGAGTGAATAGGTATTGTAGGAGCTTTCAGCCGCGACTGCAGATTGCGGTGTGCATGAGCAAACCTTGATGAACAAACGTTGGGGCCGGCCTTGTGCCCGGTCGTTCGGAGAGTGGTTGCATGAAGCGCAACCTGATGAAAGAGAACGTGTCACATCTCACCTAATCAAGCACATAGCAGAATTGACCGGTGATCTTTAGCGGCTTGTCACTGATATCCTTGGGCAGTGGTCCGAACGGGCTTGCCTGTTTGACTGCGGCCGTTGAGGCGGTATCGAGGCTGCTGGAGCCGGAGCTCTCCAGGATGCCGATGTCGATGAGCTCTCCGTTGCTGTTCAGCTCGAACGAGATGCTCACCTTGCCTTCCTGCCCCTTCTGGATGGCTTCATCCGGGTACTTCCACACAAGGAATATCCTGGCCTTTAAAAGGTCAAGGTAACTCGTCCCCACTGTGCGGTCGGCCTTGAAGCTTACTCCACTCCCGGATTCCGCTTCTTGCCGCCCGGCCTCTTCCTTGACCTGCGGTGCGGCCTGTGGGCCGGCCGGCTGATCGGCCGAGGCCCGCTGCTGGGCGGATGTGCTATTCTGCGATGGGGCGGCCACCAGGTCTACGGCGAAGGTATCTTCCTGCAGGGAAAGAGGATGAATCGGCAAAGTCATGAGCGTAAAAGGGATCATCAGGGCAAGAATATGCAAAAGCGCAGAGACCGCAAAACACACAATCGGCCGCCTGGTCATGGTGCCATCAAAACAGCAGCCCATATTCATGTCAAGATGTAATTTGGTGATCATCGATCCACTTTATCGTTCCCTTCATTCATTTTCTTGAAAGGGGTCCTTTCTGCAGGTCAGTCGGTTTTTATGTATCGGAAGTGATACCGAGGGATAAAGACACAACCGCTTAAACCACAATACTCAGGGAATGGGTGGCACGGGCTAAGCCCAAAGGGCTTGCCCGTGGGACATATTCATCAAGGCACTCATATCCCCAAAAAAGTGTTACCCATGTCTCTTTACGAAAGTGTCACCTATGTCTATAGACTGTACCGGGCGCCTTTTCTTTGGTGACTTTCTTTTTGACTCAGGCCATCCATGGCCTTCGCCCTTCGGGCGCACGTGAAGTGCGTCCAATTCGGCTGTCCTGCAGAATTGTGACACCAAAAGAAAGTAACAATAAAAAATATTAATTAATAAGGCAGCTGCAACCTCAGTTAAGATGTAGGAGCGCCTTCAGGCGCGACAATGGATTTTATGGATTGTAGAGTCGCGGCTGAAGCCGCTCCTACATCTCTTGGCTTACAGCCCTCTTTCTTCCCCACATCCCTGTCACGATCATACAGAGGAATCCCAGAAACGCTACCATCCGAAACGCCGTCTCATATCCGGCCTTCTCGCAGAGAAACCCGAAGCCCACCGAGGCGATGAGCATGCCTAAATTGAAGCACCAGACGAACAGGGCGTTGGCGAGGCCTTCGGATGCCGGGTTGGCTTCGATCAGGCAGGCATTCAGGCAGGGATAGAGATAGCCATAGCCTATCCCGAAGAGCAGAGAAAGGAAAACAAACACATACATGGCATCCGCCAGGTGAATGCATGCAAGCAGCAGAACAAGAAGAACTGAAGAGGCAATCCGCAAGGTGGTCTCCGGCCATGCCCTGATGAGCGGGTAGATGATTGTCCACATGAAAAGACTGCCCAGAACGAATGGAATAAAGAACAAGCTTGAATTCATCACGCCTCTGGTGAGGAGATACGGCGGCAGGAAGACCGCCACAGAGCCGAAGATGACACCAAGGACAACACTCGAAGCGGATATCCAGGGAATGAATTTCATGGCGTGAATCCTCTGAAATGAGCCGAGAACATGCGGGGGGAGCAGAAACCCGAGACCGGATGCCGCCATCCCTAAGACGGTTGCACTCAAGAAGAACGCATGAAACCCATATCTGCCGATGAGGTATTCTCCCAGCACAGGGCCCAGTGCATGGGTGGAAATGCCCACCAGGGTGAGGATGCCGAGCAGGTATTTCCTCTCTGCAGTATCGGCTCCCTGGGCCACCATGGCCCCGATGATCCCGAAGGCGCATGAAAAGCCGATGCCCTGGAGAACCCGTAAGAGAAAAAGGGCGCTTAATCTATCGGAAAAACACCCATATAATGCACCCGGCAGTGCCATGAGTGCGGCACCTGTTATGAACAGGGCCTTCCGTGAAATCCTCTCAGAGACAATACCCGCCACAGGCAGGGCGGTGAGCACCGAGATGCTGAATGCACCCATGAGCATGCCGATCTTAGAAGGCGAGATCCCGATATGCTGGAAGTACTTGGGCAGCAGGATCAGCTCGGAGAAGTTGAGGAAAAAGAAGAAATGGGCGGTCAGCAGGATGAGGCGTTCACGGGTGAACCTGCGCACAAATGATCCTGTCTACGAACTGGTCAAGGCTCTCAAGCGAGTCGTTAAGCCGCGGGCCCTTGCCCCTCCAGATATGATATGCCTTAAGCCCGGCCATTCGAGGGACCTCACAGTCGAAGCGGATGTGGTCTCCCGCATGGATAACTTCGCCGGGTACTTGTGACTTCAGGCGCAGAAAGGCTTCATCTTGTGACTTCACCATGCCCCAGTCATCAGGCAGGGAGATGATGGTGTCAAAGGAATCTTTGAGTGAGCAGTAATGGACTTCCCTGTTCAGAAATGCCCGCGGCGCATTGGAGAACAGTACAAGCGGATAGCCCTCGGCCTTGAAATGGTCGATGGCCCGGATGGCGTCCTCAAAGACCCTGATACGCTTTGTGAAACCATCGATGAGGTCTTCCTCGTCCACGCCTTGTAATCCGAAGTGATCAAGCCAGTGGGAAAGCCTATACCACAGAATCGACGCCTCTCCCTCGCTGCGGTAGGCATCCATGCAGAGCTTCGCCGCTTCGGTAAGATCGATGCCGCGGCTGTCCGCCACAAGCCTGGGCAGGCCCTCATTCCAGACACCATCCACAAAAGCCGGGTCGGTCAATGTCCCGTCAAGATCAAAGGAGATGCTCAGTCTTCTTCCCAAATCTCTACCCGGTCTTTCCATTTTGCCTTGGCTGCATACATCGCGCTGTCCGCCTTCCTGACGAGTTCCGACTTGTCCGCCTGGGCGCTCATAATAGTTCCGACCCCGATGCTGACCGTGACCTTGACGGTCGTTCCGGAACCAAAAGAAAACGCTGTGGAGCGTACATTCTGGCAGATCCTCTCGGCTGCAATGACCGCCTGTTCCGTATTTGCATTGGGCAGGATGATGGCGAATTCCTCTCCCCCATATCGCGCCAGGATGTCGATGGTACGAATCGAGTTTTTCAAGAGCATGGCAAGCTGTTTGAGCACCGTATCGCCGCACTGATGGCCATAGGTGTCATTGAACCGTTTGAAGTCATCAATGTCCAAGATCAAGAGCGATAGAATACCATCCTTCTGCCGGTTAAGCCGCTCAACCTCTTCACTCAGCCGGTCCTGAAAGTGGCGGTGGTTGTATACCTCGGTAAGCCCATCGGTGATGGAAAGCTGGCCCAGCTTTTCATTGAGAGACTTGAGGTCTTCGGAGGCCTTGTTGAGCTCGCCGGCGCGGGCCTCCAAAGCATCCTTCACCTCGGCCATATCCCACAGCGTACGCTCCATCTCGGCATTTTTTTCCAGCAGCTCGAACTCCAGGGCCTTCTTATCCGTGACATCCGTGAACATCATGAACGCCCTAATGGGATGTCCTTTTCTGAAGATCACCTGGGCATTGTACTCGATGTGGACTGCTTGGCCGCTTGATGTGTTGATGACGCATTCGCGCTTTTTGATCTCGGAGCCTTCTATGAAAAGCTTGTGGAAATCTTCCTTGAGGGCCTCGGCCTGGTCTTGTATGACGAACTTGGTGAATGGGCTTCCATTGATTTGCTCTTTGGTGTAGCCCATTACTGCAGCCACATAATCGTTACACTCTATTATCTTGCCGCGCGGGTTGATAAAGAGCATACCCGTGGATGACCTTCCGAACAGCTCATGGTATTTCTGCTGCTCTTCCTTCAAGGTGCGTTTGATCTTTAGGTATTGTGTGATGTCATTGAGGATTATCCAGAGCAGTTGCCGCGAGCCCCTCCCGACCCATCCTCCCTTAACCATAAAGTGAAGGCGGGTCCCGCTTGCAGAGGTAAGCATGATCTCATAAGCGTCATCCTGGGCAGAGTCAGGGTCATACCACCTCTGACAAGCCCTGACAAACTCCGGCCTGCTCTCCTTGGAAATGAAATCGATTACTTTATTGCCGAGCACCTGCTCACGGTGCAGCCCAAGGAGTGAACTGAGGAATTCATTCGTATAGACCACCACCCCTTGGTCCACGACAAGACATCCCATATACGCAGAGTTAAACATGCGGACAAAGGTATCACGATCGGCATACTCCATAATGGGCTTAAGTTGAGGCGGCTCTTCGCAAAAGGCAATCACGCGGCAGTCATCAAGGGGTATGGCGGTACATATAAATTTGTTCGCCTCGGTATTTGCCGCGGTCAGCAAGACGGTAGAGGGCACGTGCTGTATGGTTGTAAAAAGTTCTGGGAGGCCTTCCAAGTTTTTTTTCAGTTGCTCCGAGATAATGCCAAGCCTCTTTGCCAGACCGTTACTGACATATTCCACCCCCGAGTCCTTGATGAGGACGATATAGGGAGAAAGGATAGCCTCCAGTCTGGTTATATCAACGTCCATAGCTTGCGAGCGTCCTCGACAACCTCCCGGGCAAGATGCATGTCGGATAAGACCTGTTCGATCTCATGCCTGGCTATCTCTACACCCATGGCCTCCTGAAGGATCCTGATGATATCTTCAACACTCGCCCCACCCGTAAGCTGAAGCACCTTCTCGGTGAAAGAGAGCAGATCCTCGTGTTTCGACCATGGGAACATAACCCACATCCACTCGTCCATGGTCTTGGGACAAAAGTCGGACCTGAGCCTCGAATCCGCTTTTCTCACCACCACTGCCGTACGGATGTCCTTCACCCGCGGCGAGAGGTATGAGACCACCTCTTCCATGGTTCCGCCTTCATCGGAAACGTCGTCTACGACGAGTACCCGTTTTGAAGTGAGATCGACATCGGGCAGGGGAAAGATGATCCTGGGTTTTTCGCTTAAGGAGGTATCACCGTCCCAATGCCCCATCTGGAAGGTGCATATGTACTTCTTCTGCAGGTAATCCATAAGGATTCGTGCAGGTGCAAGACCTCCCCGCGCCACGCCGATTAAAACGTCAGGATCGTAGCCTTGAGCCTTCATGTCGAGAAAGATCTTCCAGAGAAGATCCTCAACCTCTTCCCAGGAAAGCCTGATGACCTGTGGAAAATGTTTTGCAAATATGTTCTGATCATTCATGTCATTGCCCCTCTGGTTCTATTGCCTTATCACCTTGCGTATCATCCGGGACTGATCTGTCGGGCGGACGGCGGTCTATGGATACAGGTGCCTGGCCGGGGGCGGCCGCCTCCTGTTTTGCCCGCTCCGGCTGATGGCGCTCCGGGGATTGCTGCACCTGGCTGTTTGCACCGACATCCTGTGCCGGAACGGCCGGCATCTGGCGTCCTGGGGCGCCCATCATACGAAAACGCGGCCTTTCTATGCTGCCCCTGAGGCTGAACCTATTCCCCTGACCGGATGAGTCATACTCGGGACCAAGGGCCTTTTTCATGGATTCCGGAAGGTTCAACTCACCGGTAATGGCAAGCCTGGATCTTTTAATACTGCTTGAAAACCGGATAGTTCCATTCATGGCCCCGGAGAACTCACCTGTAAACTCCGCCTTTTCCAGGCTTAAAAGGCCGTTGTCAATCTTGCCGTCAAGCTCCAGGTTCTCAAATACAAGTGCATCGAAGGGGAGCATTTCCATACCTAGCGGCAATGTACCCTTCTTCCAGGTCAGCGCCAGGTTTCCCGTTGCCTTGTCAAGCGAATCGCGTGGGGTGGTGAGGTTAAGCTCCCCGCTCATGCTCCCCTTGGGGGTCATGCTTGGAGGAAAAACCTTGGAAAACTTCGACAGGTCCACATTCGTCATATCAAGGGTGATATTCATGGGGCGTTTGCTCTTTCCGAAGGGTAATCTGATATGCCCGTCGGTTATTCCTGACACAAAGTCGACATGAAAGCCGAAGCCGAGGCCTCCCCAAAAGATGTCCCACGGCCTTGGTGTGATGGTGACCTTCTTGGCCACCGGTACACCCTTGATCTCAAGGCCGTCTATGGTAAAGCCCCACAGCACATTGGGGTGGATATGACCAAGAATGACCTGGCTTCCGATGACACCCGTCAAGGTATCTTCAACCTTGTATTTGAGTGCATCATAGGAAAAGCGCATCCATATAAAGAGAACAAGGCAGATGAATGCATACAAGCCGAGCCCGATCTTTATGAGGAGGCGATATCTTGCTGCAGCATCAGCCATAGGAAATCACCTGGAACGTCACATCGAGATTCCCGTCCTTTTCCTGCTTCTTCAGGTTCAGCCGTTTGATCTTTATAGGATACGGGGTGTTTTCTATGCCGAAGAGCAGACCGATAAGGTCTTCCAGGTAAAGACCTCTTATCTTCACCTCAACGGATTCACGGTTAGCCTCCGTAGTATCGGTGATGGGTTTCATGTACTCGATCCTGTCATTGATCCTGAGCTGGGCAGCCAATTCCTCGAGATAGCCGAATAAGGTGAACTGTTTGTTCCCCGATACGGCACTGATTGAGGCTACTGCCTGGAGACCCTTTATATTGGCCGACAAGGCATAGATCTTCTTCAATTGGGTATCGTTGGATGCGAGAGATTTCTCCAGTATCGACTTGTAGTGAACGAGCGGCCCGATGATCCCGGCCAGGAGGATAAACACCACCAGAAAGACCGTCCCGCCGATTACGATAAGCCTCTCCCTGGGGGACAACGTGGCCAGGTAGTCGAGAGCCCTGCCAAGGGCCTGCTCAACCGGTAAGGCAAGCTCCTTGAGCTTACGGGTATTAACCTTAATGGGTATTTTGAGTTTTATTTTTTGCATACGAGCTTCAGCTTCACCTTCTGATCATTCTTATCCACATTCGCCGAGACGATCTTCACCTCTTTGACATAGGGTAGTTTTGCGAGGACCGCCTGGATCTGCTCCACGTTGTTATAGGTATTCGCGCTCCCCGAAAGCGTTATGCTCGTTTCATCGATGTTGATGGAGTCAAAGGTTACATCGAGGGTTGCAGGGACGCCGGCGCTTATATCCTTGAGTATCTCAAGGGGCGAATCCGATTCACCTCCTTCCAGGCTACCGGACTGTCCTGAGAGCCTGTTCAGGTACTGTTCCATCTGCTTGACCGGGTCCACCATAGGGGTGTTTTTCGGCATGACGGAGGCAAACTCGGTTTTGATCTTTCTGGCGAGGTCGGCATTTGTGCGCGCCATGAGGAATACATCCAGCGTCAACCCGAAGATCCAGATTACCAGGAGCGCGAGAGCGGCCTTGGCCCACGGCCCCGCATAGACCTTGAGCTTCTTCATGTGCTTGGTCAGGCCGAGCTCGCCCTGGCGGAAATTTACCTCATCATCCGCATTAAAGCCCCTGCAGGCCAAAGAGGCGCTCAGGAACCCGGATAACAGATCCTCCATGGTCCCTTCGAACTTTATATCCTTGAGTGTCGGGTTAAGAATGGTGATTCCCAGCGAATCCTGGGCCTTCTGAGAGAAATCTCTGATGAGCCTTGCATAACCGGCGCTCAGGAGGACCTGTTCGCCTTCAAGCTCACCGGCTCGCTCAAGCATGATCAGTATCTCCCGGAAAAAGCCCTTGAGCCGGTCACCGCCCTCCACTGTGCCCGGTTGCATCTCTTGGGCAAAGGTTGCTGCAGCAGTCGTGCCCTCAGGGGTGGCCGGCAAGAGGATCCTATCAAACCCCAACGGAAGTGCACCGATATATTTTATGGTATTCCCCGCAAGGATGGCCACCGAGGTCTCGGCCCAACCCATATACACAATCAGCACACTCTTGTCATCGGGCAGGTCGAACAAAGACCTTGCACCGGCTGCAACCGCGGCTGAGGGGCAGTCGACGATCTCAGGGTCGAGCCCTGCACCCTTGCAAACCCCGACGAGGTTCTGCACCGATGTAGTGCGCGAACAAAGCGCCTGAATGATATATAAGCCGTCCTTGTCCTTTCCAAGCAGCACGAAATCCACGAACAGCCTTGAATCGATGGACGGGAGCAATGTCTCCACCTCGGAGCCGATGGTATCGGTGATCTTCTTGCGATCGGAAAAAGGCCTTTGCAGTGTACGATACATAATCTCGGACTCACTCAGGCAGGTCACACAGGTCTCGTCATGAAGGCCGATCTGCCCGACAAGCAATTTCAGGTCGTCTGAAACCGTATTGATCGGGCGGAAAGTCTTATCCAGTTCCCGGGGAATACTGATGAGCTTTTCTATGGTGGTTTCCGCTATCCCGGAACGGATGATACAGCCTTGCATCCGCCGGTCATCCCAGGATATGCCGAGAGTCTTTCTTGTTATGACTGTTCTCATATTACCTCAATAAATCCTATAATACACAATTCGCGGATTATTGCTAATGCGTTCCAGCACTGCCTTAACATTTATGAGCGCCCCCGAAGGCATTTTACCCGTTACATCCACTGAAAACCTCGTACTCTTCATGACGACAAGCGTGCTCTTTATCCAGGTGGTCTCCGGGGAAGAGTCCGTGAGGTCGAGGCCCCGGGCACACGAGAAGTCACTGCCTTTGAAGGGCCTGCATGCAACAATATTATTCACCACATCCTCAGTAAAATGATCGGATATGCTCCTGAGCACCGTCTCGGATGCCGTATTGATATTGATCTTGCCGCTGGCAGGGGTTTTCTCGGGGCATACGGTAATGAAGTTTCTGATACCCTCATAGTTTTCCGTGCCGAAGAAGTACTCTTTCTTCATCCCCTTGACCAGCATGATCTCCTCAATGCTGTCCATTGGCCCGTTCTTGCAGTGATACGGCGGCTCAAGGGACTGGTAGTATTCATCCTTGGCGCCGCCTATGGAGACCTCGCCGGTGGCACTTTCCCAATCTATGATTGAATTAGTGAGGTCATCGAGCTCTTCCGAGGTGATATCAATGTTCAACACGGTAAATAGATTTTTGAACTGTTGTTTTCTGAAATCGCTATAGCTGTTCTTGATGGCCAGGCTGTTCAGGTCGAACTTGGAGCATTCATCCGTGATGGTGCCCGTGAGCTGTCCGCCTTCAAGATACGTGGAGGCGGTAGCGGCAAATACAGGGAACTCCGCCCACTGCCCATCTAAGGAGTCATAGCCGGCATCGTCCTGGCTAAGGATGACCTTTGCGGCCTCAACACCTGCCATGGTGATATATTGCGCCTGGATGGAGTCGCGGAAATTATAGGCGAGTTCGATATCCAGGCCTTCATCGGAGCTGAAATTCACGATCATGGCGGAAAAAAGCGCTACCATGCTCAACACCAGGATGAGGACGACACCTCTCTTGTCCTTGAATAGCTTCATGCCATGCTAACCTTGCGGGGGATTCAATTTGATGCCGGAGAGCAGCAATGAGGCTGTCGCAGAAAAATTCAGTTTGTCCTTGCCTGCTTTCATGGTGAGTGTCACCTTGACCTGTTTCGGCAGGGACAACTTCTGGGTAAGATCCCACTCATTCACCTCCTGGTTTGAATTATCGATATAGACGATGTTCATGCCCAGCACGCCCTCCGCGATCTCCATCTCGTTGCCTGCCTTGGTGATGCCGTAGTGGGGGGTTGGATCTTCCCTGCGCATAAGGGAGAAGACCCCTTTTTGGTCCTCCGTTTCCTTGAGATAATAATCCACCTCGCAGACGCCTCCGGGCACCTTTGAGAAACCGATATCCGTGGTAGTGGTGAAATAGATGCTGTCCTTCTCCACCCCGTTACTGTCGTCCGCGGATTTGGTCCCTACAAACCGATACATGGAAAACTCATTTGCCGTCATCTGGCGTTCTTCGGTAGGCACATAGGCACAGGTCAAGTCCTTAATCATCCGGTCCATGACGATACGGACGGTCTCATAAGCCTCCCGCTGCGTTCGAACGGCCTCGATGTTTTTATTGGACTGAAAGAAGGCGAAGTTCACGGTTAAAATGACAATCGCCGAAATGGCGATGGCCAGCATCAGCTCCAGGAGGGTGAATCCGCTATTTTTGCTCAAGGAAAGATATGAACTTCGTCTCAAGGGGACTCCCCTCCCCGCCCCATTTCACGCTCAGGCTATATTTTAGGTATCCGGCTAATGGGGTCGTCTCAATGTTTTCCACATAGGTATAGCCTTTAAAGTCATCGCCAAAATCATCACCAAAATTCCCCTGGCTCTGCCCGGTGGAGACGGTGCGTATTCCGGAGGTAACATCTGCGATATGCCTTTGGGCGAGCAGGCTGGATGTGGTGAGGAAGCGTGACCTTATCGCCATGTTGATTCCCTGGCTCTCCGCATTGAGAAGCCACAAAAAGGTGATGCTTAAGATCACGAGTGCGACGAGGACCTCCACGAGGGTGAATCCCTTATCCAAAGGTCACCTCCACAAAGTGGTCATAGAACTTGAGTGTCCCGGAAAACGGCCTCACCACAAGGGAGTACGTCTTCCCCAAGGGTCCGTCAAGATAGATGACCCCCTGCTCGACCACACCTTCCGTGGTGATATGCAGGTCCATTTCACCCTGATCCTTTTGCGGCTGATAGGCGGACTTTATGCTCTTCAATATGACACCGTCGGGCATTTTCCTTTCCTTGAGCATCTGTGGTTCCTTCCCGGAGGACTCGGGCATGGGATACATTGCAACCTTATTATTATCGATATCAAACCGGATAAAATAGATCTTGTGCTGGGTCACGGCCGATGAACGGGCTACCTGGATCATGGTGGTGATGTCTCTGACGGCCCGGTCCATGTTTGAACTGGACAGACCGTTGAAGATGCGAGGGCCGATATAACCCAGCGTGATGCCGATGATCACCAGTACGATCACCAGCTCGATGAGGGTGAATCCGTGCCTACTTCTTTTCAGACTGCGCCCCTTGACCCTCGTCTTCCCAGTTCCCGATGGCCGCACTATTACCCTGCCCCCCCGACTGGCCGCTCGGACCATATGAGAAGATATCGAAGCCGGTGGTGTTTTTCATACCGGGAAACATGTAGACATAATCGTTACCCCAGGGGTCTTTCGGTACCTTGTTCTTTTCCAGGTATCCGCCTTCCCTCCAGTTCTTGGGTATATTCCCCGTGGTGGGCATCGCTACCAGGGCATTGAGACCCTGGTCGGTTGTGGGGTATTCACCGTTGTCGAGCTTGTACATGTTCAGTGCATTCTCCAGGGCCTGGATCTGAGTCTTAGCCTGGGTGCGCCTGGCTTCTTCGGGCTTGCCCATGATCTTGATGCCTACAAATGTAGCCAGGATACTCAAGATGACGATGACCACGAGAAGCTCGATTAATGTGAATCCTTTTTTATTTCTCTTCATAAGTCTACACCTCTGTTGTTCTATGATTCTATCGTACGATAGTACTCATTTCCAGCATGGGCAGGAGGATGGAAAGCACGACAAAGCCCACCAACGTGCCCATGATCACGATCATGAGGGGCTCGATAACGGATGTGAGCCCCGCAACGGTCGTCTCCACATCGCTTTCATAGGACTCTGCAGCCTTTATAAGCATCTCTTCAAGGCTGCCGCTCTTCTCGCCCACACTGATCATGTGCACAAGAATCGGCGGAAAAACACCCGACTTCTTGAGCGGGGCGGCGAGGCTCGATCCATCCATGACCTCGGCGATGGAATTCTCGATCGAGATCTCTATAATCTTGTTCTGGACTACTGTTTTCACGATCCGCAGCGACTCTATGATGGGAACGCCCGACGAAAGCAGCGTGCCTAATGTCCGTGCGAACCTGGCCACGGACACCTTCTTGTAAATGGAGCCATATACCGGGAAATTCAGCCTGAACTTGTCGAATTTATAGGCCCCGTTATCGGTCTTCCTCCACCTGGTAACCAGTACAATGGCGACAACGATGCCTATGATTATCATCCACCAGGTCCATGAGAGAAACGAGCTTATGGCGATGAGTATCCTTGTGGGCAAGGGCAGCGTCTGTTTCATGCTTTCAAACATCCCCACCACCTTGGGGACCACTGCAGTGAGCAGGTACAAAAGCACCACAACGCAGATCAACAAAAGGACTGCAGGGTAGACCATTGCCGCCCCGATCTTCGCCCTCAGCCGGTGCTGGCCTTCCATAAACTCGGCAAGACGCAGCAGGACCACATCCAAGGCCCCGCTCGCCTCACCGGAGCGCACCATGTTTACGTACAACTCGGGGAAAACCCGCTTGTGCTGTTCAAGGGCATCGGCAAAAGCCAACCCCTCATTCACGGAATCCCGCACCTGGGCGATGGTCTTCTTCATGGCAGGTGAGTCGGTCTGTTCATACAGGGCACTCAAGGCATCCACAAGCGGAATGGAGGCGCCGATCAACGTCGAGAGCTGGCGGGTGGTGACGGTTAGATCCTCCATCCCCACTCTTCCCAGCAGGCCCCGGATGGAGATGTCCTTGAGCGGATGCGCCAGGCCATGGGCCTCTTCCGCGATCGTACTCACGAACACCCCCTGGGAGCGGAGTTTAAGCTTTGCCTCCCGGATGGATACCGCATCGATCATACCGGAAGATGCCTTGCCCTTCTCGGTATATCCGCTCCAGGTATAGAGTGCCAAGAGAGTCTCCTATCCTTTATGCCTATTTACTTGGCAGGTCCGGCGGTAGGGCCGGCGCCAGGGCTGAGTTGGGGTTTTTCCTGAGGCACGGTATCTTTGAACTGGGCGAAATACTGCTCATTGACCTCAACCTTGGCCTTTTTCTTGATCTCATTCTTGAGGTCATCTGTGGCCTTATTCACCTTTTCACGCTTCATGAGGTTCTCAATGGAGGCTTTCACCTGGTCATAGGGCCTTTCCTTTTCAGAGACGACCTTGTCGGCCTTGAGGATATAATAACCATTCGCGGCCTTTATTACGGGGCTGACTTCGCCCTCTTTCAGGTTGAATGCCGCCTTATCCAGAACGGGCTCCAGTTTGCCGGGTGTGATGAGTCCGATATCTCCACCCTTGGGGGCACTCACAGGATCCTTGGAGTACTGCTTAGCCAGCGCTGCAAAATCTCCCCCCTTTTTGATTTTATCGAGCGTGGCCTTTGCATCCGCCTCGGATGTAAGCATGATCTGATGCGCAAAGATACGCGAGCTGGCGCCGTACCGATCCTGGTGCTCATCATAGTATTTCTTCATATCGACATCACTCACCGTGATGCCCTTTCTGAGTTCCTCCTCGATCTCACGTGCAAGGGTCTGGTCGATGAGCATATCTATCCTGAACTTGACATCGTCCCTCTTGTCTATCCCTCGTTTGCGTGCCTCCCAGGCCAGCATCTCCATGTTGACAAATCCATCGGTTATCTCCCTGCGGATGCGGGCTGCGCCGTAGCGGGCAGTCACCTGTGGCGGCAGGTTGCTTAAGAATTTCTCAATCTGTTTGTCATAGATAACCTTGTCACCAACCTTGGCTACCATTTTGCCGTCTTTTCCTAAACCGAGCGCCCCCTTTTCCGAATTGGAGCACCCGATCATCAAAAAGAAAACCACCAGAAACAATGCACCGGACTTCTTCAAGTTATCCTCCTTACGCTTGTTCTTATGAGTATTTATACATCGGCGCTCACGATAACACCAACGTTTCCCTATGTCACTACCTTAGCATGAGAAGTACTTTCAAGTCATGGAAAGGACGGCAAGCAGGACCCCCTTTCCAACCTTGACAAAGGCAGGATCACCCTTAACGACATTACTTATGCCATAGGGTTTCCCGATTTCCATAGCGGCATCTTCAAGCTCATAGACAAAGCCCGTAAGCGTAATACCCTCGACCTTCTCGGTAAGGGGCAGAAAAGACACGGTGCGCCCCCAGCTGCCCTTCATCGTCTCATGGGAATCCACCAGAAAGACCTGCTGCGTATCCGAGATGATCCGTGCAGCAACCCCGTTGTGCAAGGCCATGCACATCAGATGGATGTTGGCAAGGGTATGGTCGATCCGGTCTCCGATGGCACCAAGGATATCGACACGTTTTGTACCCCGGTGAATGGCCTCATCCAGGGCGATTTCCGTGTCGGTCCGGTCCTTGTCCGTGCTGAATCGCTTCATTTCAATGCCCAGCCCGGTAAGCCTTTCATACGTTTCACCATCAAGCGAATCCATATCACCAACCACAAGCTGGGGTATTACCCCTGCATCAAGACAATACCCGGCACCTCTGTCTGCAGCGATGATCATGGCGGCCTCAAGTGCCCGGTGCCTAAGCAACTCTTTACCCGGCGGCTCCCCGCCTGCGACTATCAGAAACATAGCGCGAATAAACATCTATTACTAAGCGATGTCAAGATAGGGAATAGATTGTGAGTGATCAGTGACCAGTTATCAGTGAACAGATTGATACGTTCACGTTGACTGATTCATAAAACACCTGGCATCCGGGGTCTTCTCTTGTAGATTCCAACAAATTTTTCTAAGGCCTTTTTCTGATCACTGAGCACTGATCACTCCTTATGCATCCGGCCCCAGAAGCTTTACAAAGGCCATAAAGAGCTCGGGATCGAATCCATGGGATAAGTCCTGATACATGACCTGCAGGGCGGAAAAGGGCGCAAGAGCTTTGCGGTAGGGGCGTTCTGCGGTCAGGGCCTCAAAGGCATCCGCGATAGTGCAGATCCTGGCATACAGAGGGATGCCGTCTTGTGATCTATTATGTGGATAACCGCTGCCGTCAAGGTGTTCGTGGTGGGCAAGGATAATGTTGACTGCCTCCAGGCTCAATGATCCTGTAGTGATCATCCTCTTTTGACCCCATATGGGATGCATCCGGATCAGCCGCATCTCAAAATCATCGAGGCGGCCCGGCTTTGTGAGGATCTGTATGGGCACCCTTGCCATCCCGATGTCGTGCAAGAAGAACCCCATGCTGATCCTTCTGATCTGGTCACTGGTGAGTCTCTCCCCCATAAGCTTGAGGAGGAGTGTTGTGGCATAGATCCCCACGCGGAGCGAATGCTGGTAGATTGAGCCGCCCGATGTACTCATGAGCCTAAGGTGTCCAAGCACCTCTTCGTCGGAGAGGATGTGTTTCACCTGCTCATCGGCATCCTTTTGAACATCAACGATGGCCCTTGGAATAAGGCCATTGTACGCATCCCTGATGGACTGCATGGCCAAGGTATATATAAGATCGGCCTTTTGCCTTGAATCAAGTCTTGGGTCGGTAAACACATATCTTATGTCATGCTCAAATTCATTCCTTGCAGTAGCCCACTCTTCCTCTCGCACATAAAGTTGTGTTTCACTGTGGCTCGTCATGATGAGGTGCACCCTGGTAAGGGGAACGCCTTTCGCGGCAAAAAGGCGCTTAGTATCCTGCAACTTCAGGTAAATATCAAAGTCATATACATGGCCTACATGAACCATGGATAAAGGGATTTCCCTGAAACTCTCCATATCGTTACTGATCGTCAACTCTATTGATATCTTGAAGAAATACTGAGTCAGTGATCAGTGACTACTGGTCACTGATCACTCCTTACGCCTCCGGCCCCAGAAGCTTTACAAAGGTCATAAAGAGCTCGGGGTCAAATTCCCGAGACATCTCCTGGAACATGATCCTTAAGGCTTCAAAAGGCTCATATGCCTTACGGTAGGGTCGCTGAGCGGTCAGCGATTCAAAGGCATCGGCTATGGCGCACATCCGGGCATAGGTGGGAATTTCCTCTCCTTTGCTCTTGTTGGGATACCCGCTCCCATCATGGCGCTCATGGTGCGTCAGGATGATGTTCGTGGCCTCGATGCTCAGGAATTCGGTCTTTCTAATACTCTCATGGCCCCAGATAGGGTGCATCCGGATGAGCTTCCATTCGAACTCGCTTAACTGTTCAGGTTTTTCGATGATCTGCATGGGGATTCGTGTCATGCCGATATCATGGAGGAAATACCCGGTACTGAGTTTTTTGATCTGATTGCGGGTGAGCTTGTCGCCCATGAGTTTCAAGAGAAGTGCCGTTGCATAGATACCAACCCGTACCGAGTGTTGATAGGTAAAATGGTCGGTTGTTTCGATGAGCTTAAGGCCCTCGATCACTTTATCATCAGAAAGGATGAGCTTTACCAGTTCATCGGCATTCTTCTCTACTTCGGAAATAGTGCGTGGAACAAGCCCGCGGTATGCATCCTTGATGGATTGCATGGCAGAATTATAGATACGATCGGCCTTTTTTCTGGTGTCGGATTCGGGAGCGATGATGACATGAGACCGTCTCTGATACAGCTGCTTTCGAGCAGTATCCCAATCTTGTTCCAACACAAAGATATGCGTATCTCTGGATCTCAGCATGCCTACGTGATCATTGGTGAGCCGTGCCCCTTTGGCTGCGAAGAGGCGCTGCTTATCATGGATCTTCAGAAAGATATCAAAATCATATTCCTTGTCCACACTGACCAGGGAGACGGGGATTTCCCTGTACATTTGCCAACCCTCCTTAAGCCTGCACTATCAATTCATGAATATACAACAAAGACGAGGCGAAAAAGGAAACATCATGCGATATTGTGCCTTCTAAGCCTGCCCTTAACCCTCTGGTGTTGAAATAGTGCATGAACAGCCCTTGGCTTCATAACCATCTAAGATACAAATCGTCAAATTATGACAATTCTTGAGTAAAAGGATAATAATTGAGGCTTTTGGCATCAGGCGCTGGGTAAAGGAAAGGCCTTCCTTCACCTCATGCCTCGCATCTAGAACCTAAAGAACGATTTCTTTGAAGAGCGGCAGCTTCTTGTCTTTATCCGAGATGATAGGTGAGCTCGTAGGCCATGGTATAGCCAGATCGGGATCGTCCCAGCGCAGCCCGCTCTCTGCCTGCGGGGCATAAGGCGCATCCACCTTGTAGAAGACCCGTGTATCCGGCTCAAGAGTGCAGAAGCCATGGGCAAACCCCCTGGGGACAAACAGCAAGAGGGGCTCCTCGGCAGAGAGCTCAAAGGCCTCCCACTTCAGATAAGTAGGAGATCCCTTTTGAAGGTCTACTATCACGTCATACACTTTTCCGGTGAGCGCCCATACGAGTTTTGCCTGGGCATGGGGAGGATTTTGGAAGTGAAGCCCCCGGATGACGCCCTTATCTCTCGAAAGGGAACAATTATCCTGCACAAACTCAACGTTAAGGCCATTCTCGGCAAAGGCCTTGGCGCTGTAGATCTCCAGGAAAGAGCCCCTTGGGTCTTGAAACAGGCCCTGCTCTACAATATATGCCCCTTTGAGGGAGGTCTCAATCAGCCTCATGGTGTTTTAATCCTTTGGAACCTTTTACCTGAAAAACGGCCTTGAGATCAAGACATTCCGTGAAATGTCTCAGTATGAAATCCGTGCGGCAATGAGCTCTCCCATGACCTCATCAATCCGATCATGGTACCGTGGTGAAATATGCATAGGCACAACCTTCCTAGCCCTTACCATCCCGGCGATAAGGCCTGCCTCCCGTGCCGTAAGGTGAGCCTTCTCGTGTGCCTGTTGCTCACGCTCGGCAAGGTAATAGGCTTCGATGAACAGGATATCCATATTGCCTGCGAGCTCTCTGATTCGCTTAAGATTATCGCCTGAAGCCCGGATATCGGTGAAGTAACCGATCTTCTGGCCGGCTGATGTGATCACCAGCTCCATGAAAAGCTCATGAACCTTTATTCTCCTGTTGCCGGTAATGGTAGGTACATCAATATAGTCATCCATGCACTCTGCAAAAATCAGTCCCTTGAGCTCTCCGATCCACGGCCCTCTCGTGTATCCCAGCTCGGCGATCCTGGCGGCATTGATATTGATGTGGAACGGTTCCTTCAATACAAAACCCAGGCAAGGCATATGGTGATCGAGCACGGAAGCATCCACACGGTAAAAAGGGTTCATTGCAATGGTTGCACCTCTCCGTGGGGATGATGCCGGCATGGATGGTCTGAACGCGTCCCCGGCACGGGCCGAGCGGGAGAGGATATCGTGGTCCCTGACCTCATGGATCATCACCTCAAGTGGATAGTCCCCGGTAAGGTTCCAGGTATAGGAATTGAGCTTTGAGATCACCTTGTCCGCGATCCCATCCGGTCCATAGAGGTTAAGCGGCCTTTCTCTATGAAGTATAATCCTCAAGACATGGTCAAAACCCATGAAGTGGTCCATGTGGGGGTGACTGATAAAAATGGAGTCTATGGATAAGATCTCCCTGTTGGACAAGTTTCCGATGCGGCCGCAGTCGAACAGGAGTGATGTGTTCCGGTTGAGCAGCCGGACAAAGACCACCGGATCGAACAGGGGGCCGTTAACGAGCCGTGCGAGGAAAGAGGGCCTCATACAGCCGGCTTCTCGTCAACCTCACAAGCCGAACGACTTTAAAAGGCTGTCCACATCATCCTGTGAGGAGGCCACACCCTTATCCCGACCAGGGATAGCGGGGCCGTGGGTCTTTGTCCCGTCACGCCGATCCTTCTTGCCTCGGGATATATTTGTGCTGCGGGTATATCTCCTGATGAGGTCTACGAGCCTGATCTCCATGTTCTCCACAACCCTGAATACCTTCTTGACGATCTGGTCCACCAGGTCCGCATGGATTTGGAGCTCACTGATCCTCATAAGCTCATTGATGAGTTCCTTGTTGTGATCTTTCATGAGCTTGAGCTTTTTTAAGGCCTCCTTCTTGTCGTCTGCCATGACGTGCCTGGCAATGGCATCATAGACGGCATTGTCGGCCACAGCCTTTTCCTGTCTGGTAAACAACAGATCCAGCGTCTTTTCGGAGGTGTCCTTCACCAGGGTCGCTACGTGGGTGAGTTTGCTGGAGAGGCCCTGGATATCTTCCTCGGTGAGGTTCGTCAGGATAGGCTCAAGAAACCTCTGGATATCGTTGATGGACTCGTGCAGGTCCCTCGTGATCTCGCCGATGCCCCGGAAGAGTTCATCGGAGGTGATAGTCTTGAGACGCCTCATGTGCTCGGCTGCACGGGCCAGGTCTGCATTCGTCAAAGACACAATGGCCTGTTTCAGGGTATCCAGAAAGACCACAAGCTGCTCGAAAGGCTCATCGCCCTTTTCCTCAAAATAGGCCTTCAGGGCATCGGCCTGCTTGAGTATGTTGTCCACAGGTTGGGTATTGTCCATTTTTCCCTTCTTGACCATGGGGCCTCCTGTTGTTCAGGTTTCATCCGGAATGGTTTTCAAGTCCTGCATCCAGGGGATCTCCTCGCTGTCGCTGGGGGCACGGTAGTCGCCCCTCGGGGACAGGGAGCCTCCTGAGCCCACCTTGGGGGCATTCGGGATGCACGAGCGCTTGTACTGGCTATACTTGAAGAAGCGGCGGATAAAGACCTCAAGCCAGTGCTTGATCTGGGATAATGTGTATTGGTGCCTCTTCGCAGGCGCAATGTCCGGCCAGGCACCCCTCGTAATATCGTGCCAGGCACAGTATGCAAGAAAGGCAACCTTGGATGGCAGATAACCATACCGAGTCATGTAGAATGTATTGAAGTCCTGCAGCTCGTAAGGCCCGATGACCGCCTCTGTGCTCTGGGCGGGCTGGCCGTTCACTGTTCCGGGGATGAGTTCGGGGCTGATCTCGGTCTGAAGGATATCTTCAAGGTAGATGGAGACCTTTTCGCCGAAGACCTTCTCCGATGCCACCCAGCGGATGATATATTGAATGAGCGTCTTGGGCACGCTTGCATTCACGCTGTAGTGCGACATGTGGTCGCCTACGCCATAGGTGCACCAGCCTAGGGCAAGCTCGCTCAGGTCGCCGGTGCCCACCACCAGGCCATGGCGCATATTGGCGAGGCGGAAGAGGATGGAGGTCCGCTGGCCGGCCTGGACGTTCTCAAAGGTCACATCATAGAGCGCACGGCCCTTTCCGTATGCATGACCGATATCCTTCATCATCTGCATGCAGCTTGGGCGGATATCAATTTTGGATGCCTCCACCCCCAATGCCTTCATAAGGGCCTTGGCATTGGCATAGGTCTTCTCGGAGGTGGCAAATCCGGGCATGGTGTAGGCCTTGATATTCCTGCGGGGGAGCCTTAATGTATCCATGGTCCGGGCGCATACGATCAACGCATGGGTGGAGTCAAGCCCGCCCGAGACGCCGATGATAAGGTTCTCGATGCCTGATGACTTCATCCTTTTAGCCAGGCCTTGGACCTGGATATTATAGATTTCATAACATCGCTTTCCCCTCACCGAAGGATCGATGGGGACATAGGGAAACCGGGAGATCTCCCGTATAGGCATGATCTTTCCCAATGGCATTGCCATGGGGAACCTGACCTTTCTGAAGGGCTTCCTGCCATCCTGGCCGGTCCTGTCCTCTATGAAGCTCGTCATGATCATACGATCCTTCACCAGACGATCGAGGTCGATATCGGCCATGATGATCTGGGGGTCCCATGAAAACCGTTTAGATTCTGCCAGGAGCGTGCCGTTTTCATAGATGACTGCATGGCCGTCCCAGGCAAGGTCCGTGGTGGATTCTCCGGGGCCGGCGGCGGTGTAGAGATAAGCGGCAATACACCGTGCCGACTGGTTGGAGGCGAGGTCGCGGCGGTATTCATCCTTACCCGTTGTTATGTTGGATGCAGAGAGGTTGATGATGATGGTTGCCCCTGCCAGGGCTGCATGGCTGGAAGGCGGAATGGGTGTCCAGAGATCCTCGCAGATCTCCGCAAACAACCTCAGGCCAGGAATGCCGTCCGCTTCGAAGATCACGTCGGCGCCGATGGGTATGCCTTTTTGCCCGCAGAGATCGATCGTATCAACGCCCAGGTCCTTGGCGGGTCTGAATTGGCGCAGTTCGTAGAACTCACGGTAGTTCGGCAGATAGCTCTTTACCGCGATACCCAGGATATCGCCTGCATGCATGACGATTGCACAGTTGAACAGGGCATCCATCACCTTCAGGGGCGCCCCGGCAACCACGATCATGTCGAGTTCCGTGGTTACCTTCCTGACCTCCTCCAGGGCATCCAGGACCGCCTTCTGTAATGCATCCTGAAAGAACAGGTCATCATTGGTATAACCCGACAGGCCCATCTCAGGAAACACGGCCACCACACAGTTCTGCTCAAAGGCCTTCCGGATGAGATCTATCGTCCTGAGCGCGTTAAAGCCGGGGTCCGCAACTCTCACCTCGGGAATACATGCGGCAATACGGACGAACCCGTGCCGGTACAGGTTCAAAAAATCTTCCCTTTTTTTTACGCCCTTCCTCTTCAAGATTCTTCCGTCTTTTCCCATACTCTGTATTATACATCGGAGAACGCCAACAGACAAAATAAATACAGTTTTGAGTGGGGAATGGATAGTGTCGAGTTAAAGATGTCATACATCATAGAAATCTATATTCTGGAATTTTCCTCCGAAAGGAAAGATCTTCCGAGGAAACCTTCAATATTAGCAAAACGTTTGTTATGGCACAAAATCATCAGTTTCTCAGGACTTGTGGGACCGATGATTAAGTGCAATAATCATCGGTATTAGAAAATCGTTGATTATATTACATAATCTATAGTTGATATTCTGACATTGGTTCTGGCAATTTATTGAAGGAATCTCTGGGTGAGATGAATAAGGCAGTGACATCTACTAAGGTGCTCCGACTTCTGCCCTTCCTCGCTTTCGCTGGGGGAAAGTTCTATTGATTTATGCAATTAGTACCAATGTAATAATTATCTCATTGCAGCCTATTGCAAATGGTAAATTGAGCATTATTATAGATAAACTTACTTGGCTCTATTCCAATGTATGTAGTTCGTTGGAAGACTTTTGGGGCTGGATTCAAAAGCTGGAGCCTGTAGAGAAAGTCTGCCAAGAAGGCACATGAGCTTTCTTCATATTATCTTCGGATCATGAAGAGAGTACTCGTCGTAGATGATGATATCCGCATCCAACAGCTCATCATGGAAGAGCTGAAAGAGGATGGGTATCATGTTTCAATTGCCTCTAATGGTAATGAGGCACTCTCCATTTTAACGACTGACCCCGAAGGGCCCGACCTTGTTATTCTGGATCTTCGAATGCCCAAAATGGATGGGCTTGAAACTATAGGTTTTATGTTAAAGCTCAAGTTAAATATACCTGTGATCATATTTTCAGCATATAGCAGTTATAGAAATGACCCGTTGGCAAAGGCGGCAGATGCCTATGTGGTGAAGTCCTCTGATCTATCAGATCTAAAAGTGAAAATCCATGAACTGGTATAGACTTTTCAGGCCACCCCCATAAGCAGAACAAGAGAGGTCATCCCAATCAATAAAAAAATATGAAAGGAGATATTGTCATGAGTATCAAGAAGCAGCCCAAAAAGAAAATGTCTGTTTGCACAGTGACGTTCCAGATGACAAAGGGAAAAGCAGCCTCAGCTAAAGATATCCATCTTGTTGGAGACTTTAATAGCTGGGATACTAAGGCTACCCCGATGAAGAAGCAGAAAGACGGTTCCTTCAGTGTCACCCTGGATCTCAATCTGGGCCAGGAGTATCAATATCGATATCTCATTGATGGTACTAACTGGGAGAATGACTCAGAGGCAGATAAATATGTCCCTTCACCATTTGGAGATGCCAACAACTCTGTAGTCGTTCTATAATTAGGTAGCATGGGTATTCATGCAGTATCAGGATATCTTATTTACGTTGCCTCCGTCTTTTTCCGGTGATTAATGTAATTATGCGGTCGATATTCGCTTGGGCATGATATCTGCTCACCAACGATAGTTTAAGCGGATTAAAAAATAACCTAAGATGAGGATATACCCCCATATCAATACCACCATGGGAGGAAGATATGATGGTAAACCTAAAACTCGAAACAAAACTCATTATAATAGGTTTTATTCTGTTGTCGGTCCCGATTATCATTGTCGGCTTACTCTCCGTGGATAGGTCTTCCAGGACGCTTGAGGAGAGTGAAAAGGAGCAACTCATAGGTGACACAAAGTTGCTTGCACAGGCAGTCGAAAAGACACTAATCGGGGAGATGAGAATCGTGAAGGATCTCTCCATAAGCCCTGAAACAGTTCGTGCAGCTTCTTCCATTGCGAATTCCGGATATCAGTCAGCCCAGGGCGATATAGATGCACTCAATGTCAGGCTTGGCCGATTTGGACAGACAGAAGGATTGAAAGATAACTCCCAGCTTATTTATGTCACAGATCGCGAGGGTAAGGCATTTGCTGCTTCGGTTGATAAACACATTGGATTTTTTTTATTTTCTAAAAGTAGGTATATTAAAGATGCCCTTGCCGGTAATGCGAACATAGGCAGACCGGATGTAAACAGGGATACCGGTGAGCTTTTCATCCCGGTTGCCGCACCTGTTTATTCACCTGATGGGAAGGTTGTGGGAGCCATTGTGAACGTCCTTTCCATGGGTGTGATTAATGATATGATCTCCAGAACAAAGATAGGTAAGACAGGTTATGCGTGGATGATAGACAAGGAGGGTCGTATCATTGTCCATCCGGATAGAGAATACCTATTAAAAATCAATGTTACAACCCTGGAAGGCATGAAAGCGATTGCAAAAAAGATGGTGTCAGGTCAGTCGGGCGTGGAAAACTATGTGCTGAAGAACGTTTCAAATACATGCGGCTTTGCACCGGTATCGATGACAGGCTGGAGTATCGGGTGCTCACTTCCTGATGGTGAGTTCCGGGCACGAGCCGGAGAGGTACGAGATTTTGTTGTTATGGTGGGTGTGATCTCCTTTGTTGCAATATTCATAGTGTTTTACTCATTTTCGAGGGTCATCAGCACGAGAATCAAAAAAGTGGCCGACCTTGCAGCCCATGTGGGAGAGGGCGATCTTACAGCTGATAACGATATCCACCAGAAGGATGAAATCGGCCAGATTGCAGATGCCTTGAGGAATAGTGCGGCGCGTATGAAGGACGTCATGGCAGATGTCCAAGAAATAGCTGATAATGTCACTGTAAGCAGTATGGATATGATCTCATTTGCTGAGAAGATGTCGGAGTCCGCAAGCAACCAGGCATCAATGGCTAAGGACGCATCTTCGTTCATGGAGCATATGAAATCCACTATTCGCCGGAATACCGATAATACCCAGCAGACCGAGGAGATTGCGGCCAAAATAGCCAAACATGCACAACTAGCTGAAAACGCGGTTGAAGCGACGATTTCTTCCATGAAGACCATCACGGGTAAAGTGGCCATCCTTGAGGATGTGGCACGCCAGACTAATCTTCTCGCGTTAGTAGCCGCCATGGAGGCTGCCAAGTCGGGAGAGCAAGGGAAGGGGTCCGCGGTGGCCATAGCAGAAATAAGACGTCTTATTGAAAAGTCGGCTGATACTGCCGATGAGATAAGCCTACTCTCAACAAATAGCATAGATGTTGCTGTGCAAGCGGGTGAGATCTTCTCCCAGATCATTCCCGATATCCATATGACCGCCCTACTTATTCATGAGATCAATTCTGTGAGCACTGAGCAGAACACAAGAGCGGAGAAGATCGACTCGGCCATCAGTCAGATCAACCAGATGATCCAACAGAACGAATCAAAATCCAGGATACTATCCTCAGCCGCTGAAGGGCTCTCAAACCAGGCGGCCCTGCTCCAGAAGGCCGTTTCTTTCTTCAAGATCGACCGGGAGGGGATAAGGACGGTTACATCTATTTTCAAAATCAGAAAAACTGATGATGTCCTTCCTAAGCCCGATAAAGAGAACTTGATCGAGGACGCACACATGGTCATCAAGAACAAGGATGAGGGCATACCAAGGCTTACCGACGTGTTCACGAGCATGAGCAATCAGCAGACCAAACGAAACACAAAGGGTGAGGAACAGCATTGATCCGTCTTTAAATATGACGCAGAGATTATGAAGTCTGATACCGGGCGAACATGGTATTTTCGATGTCTCGGATATCTTTACCTGATTAGGCCTGAGGATATGATGCTTAGTTTTTCTACGCGTTATGTTTTTCCCAAAGGTGACGTATAGGTAATTGAACTGTTGCTTCTACATTACCCCCGCACAAGGCTAGTACCATGATAGACATGCAAAATATGAATACCCTTATCGTCGATGACATGGAAAACATGTGCAAGGCGATCAGGAGCATGCTCAAAGTCTTGAATATCAGTGGTCAGTTTTTTTACGCATATAACGGGCTTGAAGCATGGAAAATTCTACAGAAAGAGGACGTGAAAGTCGATCTCGCCATCATAGACTGGAACATGCCGGGAATGACCGGGGTAGAACTTCTGGCGCGGATACGGGACGACAGGAGGCTTCGCGATCTGCCTGTGGTGATGGTCACGGCTGAGGCGAACAGGGAGATCGTGGCCGAGGCGGCCGAGTCGGATATCGATGCCTACATCCTCAAGCCAATTACCGTGAAGTCTCTCGATGAGCGTGTGAAAATGGTCATCGAGAAGGCGAACAATCCGCCTCCCATTCTTTATCACCTGAAAAGGGCGCGTGATCTCGAAGAAAAGGGAGATATAGAGAGGGCCATCAACGAGGGCCTCCTTGCAATGGATGCCAACCCGTCATCTTCAAGGCCTGTCAGAGAGCTGGGGCACCTCTACTTTAAAAAAGGCGATATGGCCCAAGCGGAAAATTGGCTTCTCAAGGCCGCCAAAATGAACAAAATGGATGTATTCGCCTTCCACCATCTGGGAGACCTATACCTCCAACAGGATGACGTCGAGAAGGCGACCCATTGGTATGAACGTGCCATGAATATCAGCCCGCGTCATCTGGAGCGGGGGATGAACCTCGGGGCGATCCTTCTGAAAAAAGGCATGCCGGCCAAGGCGATCAAGGTATTCAATAAGATCCTCGACCTCGCAGAAGATCCACTCTCGCTCCGAGAAGATATCGCGGCGATCTGCATAGAAAGGAGGGAATACAATTATGCCATCAAACTCTATACCTTCATCCTCCAGCAGATACCCAATCGATATGACATCATGTCCAAGCTGGTGGATGTCTACGTGTGCACAGGAGAATCAAAAGAAGCCATGCCGTACCTGATGGAAATAGAAAAGAAAGAGACTAAGGACGTGCGTCTCCTGTTGAAAATCGCCAAGATATATATCACCCTCAATCAGAATGCGAGGGCCAACCTTGTTCTCCTGAAGGTGGATAAAATAGAGCCGGGCAACCAAGAAGCTCAAACACTTCTTAAACAATATCTTTAATCTGGAGATCAAAATGATTTCAAATGCCCTCGATACCTTAGTGGCCATAATGGAGATCTCACAGAACAGATCCCTTTCATTCCAGAATAAGCTGCAGCGTATCCTCTTGCAGGTTGTGGCTTGCATGGATGCCGAGTGCGGATCCATCATGATCCTCCGCGGGAAGAAGACCTTAGAGGTCGCTGCATCGACGAGACCCAAACTTATTGGGATCAAGCAGCCGGTTGAAGAGGATACGCCATCCGCATGGGTGGTCAAGAACAAGAGTGTCTTGTATATCGGTCCGGGTACGGAAGGCCAGTTGTTTAAGAAGCGATATGAACACTATAAGAAAGAGGCCTTCCTCATTGCGCCCATATTCAGCAATGATAAGGTGATCGGTGTGCTGACTATCACCGATAAGAAAGATATTGATGAATTTAGCGCTGACGATCGCGATCTCCTTCTGACCATTGCCGGACAGGTTATAAGTGCCATAGAGAATCAGCGCCTTACTGAGTCGTTGAGGAAGAGTAGAAACGACATCAAACGCAAGAATGTAGAGCTGAAGAATCTGGAGCGGATTCGCACCGAGCTCTTCAACATGCTTATTCATGACCTCAAAGGACCTCTTTCCGAGATGGTGGCGAACCTTGATATCCTCTCTTACACGGTTTTGGACGAGAACATCGAATTTGTACAGGCAGCCCAGTCTGCCTGCGACACCCTGTTCCGGATGATCTCCGACCTCCTCGATATCACCAGGCTTGAAGAGGGTTGTCTCAATCTCGTGTATGAAAGGATCAATCCTGCTGATCTCATCCATGAGGCCGTGATCCGCCTGAACGGCATGGCTAAAACCAGAGGGGTCGAACTCATGGAATATGTTCCTTCGAGTACAAATGAGAGCAGCTTTCAGGGGGATCGGGGCATCCTGCTGAGGGTCATGCAGAATCTGCTTGTCAACGCTGTCCAGCACGCTCCGCAGGCTTCGAAAGTGGAGGCCGGCTTCGAGCAGACAGGTGATAGAATATCCTTTTATGTACAGGATAACGGACCCGGCATTGCGCCCGAGTTTCAGGAGGCCATTTTCAACAAGTTCTTCCAGATCACCAAGAAAAGGGATGGGAGAAGATACTCAACAGGGCTCGGACTCACTTTTTGCAAGCTAGCCCTCGATGCCCATCATGGATTCATCCATGTGGAGAGCGATGGTAAAAAGGGGAGCCGGTTTATCCTCATAATCCCCAAAAACCCGGAAAAGACACCACGGGCATCCATCCTGAAAAACACGTAGGGCGTGTGGGGTGGAACGCAACCAACAAAATCCCTATCCGCATGCTTATTGTTTCACCCCTGTCACCCGGAATCGGGCAGTATTTTTGTAAGGTGTTTCATGGTAATGTCAATTACTGACTGCTGAACTTTTGTTGAAGATATGATTCATAGTCTATCTATACCGATGATTCCATGTCATTTGATACGCACTGATAACAGTGCCTTGCTGCATAGGTTTCAACCCATAGATCTTCTATTTCTAGACATCTTAAAACCGATATAAAATCGAATAGAACGGTATTAAAATTGACCCCAAATTCCCATGAATATCAGGCCAGCAGTATGAATTTTGCAGTGGATGGGGTAAGGAAGATAAGGTGAATAATAAAAAAATCAAATGTTTTGTTGTGCCTGATTTAGTATCATTTTGTGATTTGGAATTCGGGGAACTTATCACTGAAGATCATATTTCTAAAATTCCTCAGTACCCAATTTCAGAGAAAATGGGTACTGAAGCAGAAGAGTTATTTGCATTGGTCAGGGCAAATGTTGGTAAAAGGATAGTGTTTGTAGAGGAATCGGAGGCGGGAGTTCCAATGTCCCTGCAAGATGCCATTGAGAAAGCCATTAGGCAAACACAATTCAACCGTAAGTAAACCCTGAGTAGCTGAATAATCGCTTCGGGGATGTCTATTAATCAAGAAACCACTCTGGAGAAAGTGATGTAAAGCCTATTGGCAACACGAATCAAGGAATTCGATAAGTAATTTATCGACCCGAATTACATCATCTATATCTTGACGTAATATCTGGTTGACCCCGACTGAATATTGCGTGCCAAGGCCAAGGGTTATTCCAGCGTATAGATTTATTTTGATAATCATCGCAAAAGGGGGGCAAGGTAAAGTGATGATTACATACCATTTGTTACACACAGATATGAAGCGATAAGTTTCGTATGTTTCAACTCAAGATTTTCGGTTTTCAGGCATCTTAAAACCGAGGCGTTATTGAAGAAACATACACTCTTATTAATACATTTACTTATCTTGGTCCGACCCCATCCCAACATCCCTTACAACACCTGCCCTTTTATTCCAGAATTCTTTCCGACACTGATAAACCCCCTTGTCTGCTTGTTACAGCCTCTTATAATCATATAACATCTATGGGAATGATAGCGTTTGTGGGTGATTCAGAAAACAAATGATCAATCACCCAAGTATTAAGGATGAGCGATGAGTTATGTGGTGTTGGAAAAAGAGCAACTGAACAGTTTCATCGTACAGCTCTCCGCGAAACAGAAAGTGGTCGCTCCTGTTCACAAGGGATACAACGGTTACGCCTTTGAAGAGGTACAGTCTGCGGATCAGATCTCCATGCAGTACATACCCACCATTGTGCCGCCCAAGAAGTACTTCATGCCCCAATATGAGACGCTGATCGAGTACGACCTCAACGAAACCCCGAAGACAAAGGTGGTTGTGGAATATGAGCCTCTGGTCATCTTCGCGGTCCATACTTGCGACCTGGCGGGGATCCAGTGCCTGAACATCGTGCTGTCCGACAGGCCCAAAGATCTCCACTATCTCTTCAGGAAGAACAAACTGATTATCATGGGATTCGAATGCAACGATTACTGCGACGGCTATGCAAGCTGTGCGCTCATGGGCAATCATCTCCCCTTCGGCGGTTACGATCTCTTTTTCACCGATATCGGGGACGACTATCTCATCCATATCCAGACCGAAACCGGTGATGATCTGATAGAAAGAATGAACTTCATCAAGGAAGCAAGGCCCTCTCATCTCAAGGCCCTTGAAGACCTACGAACAAAGAAAAGGAACATTTTCAGAATTGAGGTGGATGTCGGAAGAGATGAAATCCCGGCTTTGTTCGATAAGGGGTTCGATCACAGTGTGTGGAAAGAGATAGGGGACCGATGTGTCTCATGCGGCAATTGCACGAATGTGTGTCCCACATGTTACTGCTTCGATGTCATGGATATCCCGAATCTGGATCTGAAGACGGGCAGGAGGGTGCGTGTGTGGGACTCATGTCAGAATGAACCCTTTGCCAAGATCGCCAGTGGCGAGAGTTTCAGGGCCGAGCGGAGTGACAGGCTACGCCACCGCTTCTACCGGAAATTCAAGTACCATAACGACCGATTCAACCGGTTCTACTGCACCGGGTGCGGGAGATGCAGCAGAACCTGCATGGCCAAGATCAACCTGAAGGAAACGATTACCGCCTTGAAGAAGGTGAGCATATGAGCCTGGAAAAAGTAGTAATCAGGGACTCCGCATACGAGATAAAGCCAGCAAAGATCATCCGGAAAAAGGTCCTGACAGACAAGGAACAGATGTTCGAGATCCGCTTCAATAACGGAGAGTATCTCGACCATGAGCCGGGGCAATTCGTCGAGGTGTCCATCCTGAATGCCGGGGAGGCACCGATTTCTGTATGTTCTTCGCCCACACTCAGGGGGAGCTTTGAACTGTGCATCAGAAAGATAGGCAAGCTGACTTCCGTCATGCACAACATGGAAGTGGGCGACGAGATCGGTATACGCGGCCCCTATGGGAAAGGTTTCCCGGTAAGCATCCTGGAGGGGAATGACCTCCTCATGATCGCGGGCGGTCTCGGGCTAGCCCCTTTGCGGTCCCTGATCAACTACGTCATCGACAACCGGCGCGACTTTGGAAAGGTTTCCATCCTCCTGGGCTGCAACACACCCCAGAGCATCCTATTTGGGGATGAGATTGAGGAGTGGAGCAAGCGGATCGATGTCAGCTTTCAATGCACCGTGGATAGGGCCGACCCGGACTGGAAGGGACATGTGGGTGTTATAACCACGCTGATACCAGAGGTGACGATCAACCCCCACTATACTTTCGGCATAATCATCGGACCGCCGGTGATGTACAAATTCGTGATCAGGGAACTGCTCGCAAAAGGCGTTCCAGAGGATCAGATCCTGGTTTCCCTGGAAAGGCACATGAAGTGCGGCCTGGGAAAGTGCGGCCACTGCCAGATCCATAACATCTACTGCTGCCAGGATGGACCCGTCTTCCGCTACAGCAGAATAAAAAACCTGCGGGGGGCAATCTGAATGATCAAACCGAAAGTGGCCTTTTTTGATTTTGCCTGTTGTGAAGGGTGCCAATTGCAGGTGGCAAACTTCGGAGAGAGGCTGCTTGATATCATCGGATCCATTGATCTGGTGGAATTCCGGGAGGTCATGTCTGAAAAATGGGACAAGAATTACGATATCTCCATTATTGAAGGGAGCATCACCACAGAGCATGCAATGGAGCGCATTAAAAAGATCCGGGATCGCTCAAAAATCATCATGGCATACGGATCCTGTGCAACCATAGGCGGTGTGAACGGGATGAAGAACAACTTTGATCTGGAAGATATCAGGCGATATGTCTACGGCAAGGACTATGCATTCTACCCAACGATAAAGACCAGGGCCGTCCACCAGGTTGTGGACGTGGATTACTTCGTGAACGGATGTCCTGTCTATCAGCCTGAGTTTATCGAGGTGCTGAAATCAGCCCTTTTGGGAATCCCCTACCACATACCGGACAAGGCCGTCTGCGTCGAATGCAAGCTCAACGAGAATGTCTGCATGTACGACCGGGGCATCACCTGCCTGGGGCCGGTTACCAAGGCCGGGTGCAATTCATGGTGTATCAACCACGGTAATATCTGTTACGGATGCCGGGGCATGGTGACCAATCCTGCTGAAAATGCCATGAAAGATGTAATTGAAATGTACCATATATCCCTCGACCTGGTTATGAAGAAAATGGATATGTATAATAAATGCAGAGAGCTGGATGAAGAAGATGAATCATAAGAACATCTCGGTGAATGTCGAATATCTGACCAGAGTGGAAGGACACGGGAACATCGTGGTGGATGTAACAAACGGTGTGCTCAAAAAATGCAACCTGGAAATCGTCGAAGCGCCCCGTTTCTTCGAGGCCATGCTCAGGGGCAGATCCATATTCGAGGCTCAGCACATCACTTCCCGGATATGTGGCATCTGCGCTTGTGCCCATACGCTGGCATCTGTCCAGGCTGCGGAGGATGCCCTGGGCATCGAGCCGACCGATCAGACAACCAGGCTGCGCGAGCTCCTGCTGGACATGGAGATCCTGGACAGCCATATCCTCCACATATACCTGCTTGCCGCGCCCGACCTGCTGGGGGTCAAGAGTTTCGTGCCGCTCATCGACACGCACCCTAAGGTTATAAGAAGGGCCCTACGCATGAAGAAAACCTGTAATGATGTGTGTGACATACTTGTGGGCAGGCATATCCACCCCATTTCGTGCATTGCTGGCGGCTTCACAAAGCTCCCCCATGCGAAAGACCTCGAGTCCATGCACTCTCTCCTTATGGGCATGCAGCCCGACATGGACGCAACGGTGGACCTGGCGCTTCAGCTTAAGTTTCCCGAATTCGAGAGGGAGACCGAATATGTGGGGCTCGTGAATGACGGGCCCGGCTACCCCCTGCTCACAGGCGACATCGGATCGTCGGACGGGAAACGCGTGCACAAGAAGGATTATAAAAAGGTAACGAATGAGTTCATCGTCGAGCACTCTTCAGCGAAGTATGCGAGATTAAGCAGGGAATCTTATGCCGTCGGCGCCCTGGCCAGGACGAACCTGAATTTTAACAAGCTCTGTGCAGGCGCCAAGATGGTTGCAAATGCGGCCACATACAAACCGCCGGTTCACAATCCGTACCTCAATACAGTGGCCCAGCTCATTGAATGCGTCCACTGCCTCGACCATTCCATAGGCATCATTGAATACTTCATGGAGCATGGTATTAGGCAGGAGGAGCTGATGCTCGTGGGCCTGAATGAAAAGCACAACCTGCCGGTAAAGGCAGGAAACGGTGTGGGAGCCGTCGAGGCGCCCCGCGGTACTCTGTATCACAACTACGAGACGGACGATCAGGGAATTATAAAAAATGCCAACTGCATCATCCCGACTGCCCAGAACATCAACAACATTGAACATGACATGAAGAGTCTGGTTCCTGGCATCCTTGACAAGACGGAGCAGGAGATCACCCTTGCCCTGGAAATGCTTGTGAGGGCTTATGATCCCTGTATTTCATGCTCGGCTCATTTCCTGGATGTGAGATTCGAAGGTCAATGAATCTGGGGCTGTCCGAAGAAGTAATGAATGCACTCCTTCCTGCCCAAGCAGGTAGGACGGCATATGTCCTATTGGGTAATTCCCTGCGGGGAGACGACGGAGCGGGGGTTTTCATAGCGGAAAATCTCCCTGCGGATCATGATAATATCATCATCATTAATGCCGGAGATAGTCCAGATAGCATCTTCTACCATGTCCTGGAGGCACATCCTGTTAAAACTGTCATCATCGATGCCGCTGATTTCAATGGCATGCCTGGCGAAGTGCGGACATTTTCCCATTCACGCTTACATGAGGCACCGATGAGTACACACCGGTTTCCCCTCAAGGTAGTCGCTCAGCTCATAGAGGAAGATGCAGGGTGCGAGGTTCACCTGGTAGGCATCCAGATCCGGTGCGCGTGTCTGGGCAGCCCCATGGACGCATGCGTAAAAAAGAGTACCCGCGCTATCATTGATTGTATCCTGATGAGCATGGATGTCACATGACTCCAAACATGGTGAAGGGTTAAGCCTGGTTTTGATCCCGGCTCATTCTTGGAACAGCTTTTGTGGCTTAAAAATAGGCTGTTAGGCCCAAAAAATGACTTCATTTTCAATAAATTAATTTAAACTAATGAACTGTTGATAATATGCCACGGCCAATTGTTATTCTAGACTATAGATTATTTTCCATAATCATCGATAAAGAGGAGCATGGAAAACCATAGATTACATACCATTTGTTACGCACTGATATGAAGCGATAAGTTTCGTATGTTTCAACCTAAGATCATCAGTTTCAAGAGATTTCAAAACCGATATATAAAGCTTTGATCTTGTAATATAAACATAATGCTTTATCATTAAAATTGTAGCTCATCCATCTGTTGAGGTTTTCCTGGCAACCAGAGAGTTCTTTCTTTTTGAATGAGGAGGAGTCTGTGAGCGAGAATAATACCTCCATCGAATCCGAACAATAATGATATCAATTCAAGCATTGCAAGCCTGATAGACCCTATTCCAACTTATTCCCAGACCCCTAACTTCGTATTTATCACCGTCAATAATCAAGATACATCAGCTTGAACTTTTTGAGAACTCGATTGAACAATGTGATACGAAGCAGAATGCCGTGCAGTCCAAAGCGAAAAACCGTCGGCACGTACCTATACAGCGGTACTGCCTTGGAATACAGGTTGGCAAACTCCTTGTAGAATTCCTGCAACGGCAACGTGGTGGGTAGTAGGGCATGCACCAGGTCATACAATTCAGGCTTGAGTGAAAGAAGCTCATTTCCTCGAATGTCATTGAGTTCTGTGCCCGGAAGAGGCGTCATGACAGTAAATATTACGTACTTATGTTTCATCTGTCGGACATAAGCCAGTAAAGAGCTGAAGTCTTCGCGGGTATAGGCTGGATCAACTATGTATGAGGCGTACATCATGATCCCAAGCTTATCAAGTATCTTGACCGCTTCTGCCTGCTGCGCAGTAGTGATCCCCTTCTTCATGGCTATCAGCCGTTTTTCCGAGAAATCCTCCATCCCCACAAAAGCCTGAGCCAGACCGATCCTGGCCCACTTAGCGAACAGTTCGGGATGATTCACTATGTTGTCCGCTCTGGCATAGAGGAAGTACTTCTTGTGGATACCTGCGGCGGCGATCAGGTCGGCCATCTTGTCCATCCGCTTTATATCGCACATGGAATCGTCGTCGCAGAGGAAGACGTTGGGTTCCGCCACGGCAAGCAATTCCTCTACAACCTTTTCGGGATCGCGTCGCAGGTATTTCCCCTGGGTGATCTTCCAGAGGGCGCAGAAGTTGCAACGCGCCGTGCAGCCAAGTGAAGTGCGTACAGAGGCTAGCGGCTTGAACCACTCGCTGAAGTACTGTTTTCGGTAGCTGGCAGTTAGAGAGCGATCAGGAAATGGAAGTTCGTTAAGATCCGAGTAAGGCCTTGGTTTACTGAATATCATACCGTCCACGCAGGGAATGGCGATTCCGTGAATGTCAGAGAAGCCGCTTCCCATTTCCAATGCGCGGAGGATTTCCCGTAGAGTGACGACTCCTTCGCCAATAACTACAATATCAATAAGTGAATCATTAAAATCTATTGGTTGCACCGAGGCATGGTGGCCACCAACAACAAACAGGACTTCGGAAGAGATTGACTTTAGGCGAGTAACAATTGTTTTGATGATATTGACATGGCTGGTAAAACCGGTCAGTCCAACCACGTCAGGTTGAAACCGGCGGTATGCGCTCTCGTAATCAGAGTCAAGTCGGGCATCAAGCAACAGAACATCGTGGGCATCCTGCTTCAAACCCGCCCCGACGTATTCAAGGGCCAAGGGCTCAAAAAGGAAAACCTGATCTAACAATGGGTCAATACTTGGGGGTTGGATGAGAAGCACTTTCATCTGTTTTCCTCCGAAATATTGAGGTATTTATCCCCCGCATGAACAATGATAATTATTGCATGATCTTGAGGATCTTCGGCTTGTCCCTCCCCCAGGGTGCCTAATCATTTCGATGACTGTTTTGGTCTGGTGTTTACAGTGCTTTTCATAGAAAGCGAAATAGATTCGTCGGATGGAGTAATCCCAAATGTTGAAAGACATCATGAGTCGTTTATAATAGTTCTGTTTTAAGGAGTATCAATAGCGATTTAGAAAGAAATATATTTTATGAATAGAGTTAGTACAGCTTTCGTGCCAAGTCCAATGGTTACTCCAGAGCATAGATTTCTTTTGATAATCATCAGAAAAGAGGGGCATGGAAAATCAGAGATTACATACCATTTGATATGCATTGATATGGAGTGCCTTACTTCGTATGTTTCAACACAGATTATTAGGTTTCTGAGGATTTCAAAACCGATATGAAAATCGAAGTTATCTCTGCTTTGTCTTGAGTGAAATGTACTTATGGTAATATGCAGTCTTATGCCTGTTGGCTTGTGATGATTATCAAAAGAGATATTTAATAGTGGCTAATCCCACATCCTGGAACGAAATATTTATTTTTACCAGCAGTTATTGATATCTTTGCTAGAAGAAACATTACCT
>Ga0187857_10000093_pt1 | contig 110279 bp, 100 predicted proteins | sample June2016WEW_8_10_FD_132984 | JGI IMG/M metagenome (GOLD analysis project Ga0187857, IMG submission 132984) | Peatland microbial communities from SPRUCE experiment site at the Marcell Experimental Forest, Minnesota, USA - June2016WEW_8_100 | ecosystem: Environmental > Terrestrial > Soil >... | reverse complement strand
TGGGCGCCAGCGCTTCCCGTTCGTTCGCAGTCAGCTGAATCTCAAATTTCTTGGGACGGCCGTTTGTCATGCCGTGAATGACGCCCCATAGTTATGAAGGTTACTTGCGGGACACAACACTAGCCTGCCCATGGGACCAAGGCAACGCAGGCAAGAACTGCTCCTCAAAATTGGGTCCAACTTTGCCTACACTGGGTATCGTGACTAATTTCCTCAGACGCCAGGCAGCTTGCTTAAAATGACTCCCCGACGTTGCCAGGGACCGTTCTTAGGCGTTTATTCTTTGTCCCGCCCTACCCTAGAGTTACTTCCAAGGAGGCTAATCACCATGAAGCGAACCCAACAGCGGCTTCTTGCCGCGACCATCCTGTCCATCCTCGGCGGAGCCCTCGCTCCTGTTTGCCGCGCCGACGGCCCCTATCACTTTCGCGGGGAAATTCCCGTCGGCGGCGAAGGCGGCTGGGACTACCTCTCGGTGGATCCGGTGGGGCGCCGTCTCTATGTCAGTCACGCCACCAAGGTGGTGGTCATCGATATCGACAAGAATGAGATCGTCGGCGAGATCGCTGACACGCCGGGAATCCACGGCGTGGCGCTTGCCCCCGACCTGAAGCGGGGCTTTACGAGCAATGGCCGGGAGAACAAGGCCGGCATCGTCGATTTGGAAACCCTGCAGACCCTTTCGAAGGTGGACACCGGCCAGAATCCCGACGGGATGCTCTACGAACCGGGACGGCAGGAGGTTTATATGTTCAACGGACACGGCCGGTCGGCGACCGTGTTTGACGCGAAAACCGGTACGATTGTCGCGACGATTCCCCTATCCGGGAAACCAGAATTCGCCGCGGCCGACCCCAAGGCTGGACGCGTCTATGACAACATCGAAGACAAGAGCGAAGTCGCTGTCATCGATACGACGACGCATCAAGTCGTGGCCACCTGGCCAATCGCGCCCGGTGAGGAAGCTTCGGGCATGGCCATCGACGTGGAGCATCACCGCCTCTTCCTAGGCTGCGGCAACAAGCTGATGGCAATGATGGATAGCACCAACGGCAAAGTCGTCGCCACCGCACCCATTGGCCAAGGCGTCGATGCCAATGCCTTCGACCCCGGCACTCAGCTCGCCTTTGCCTCCTGTAGCGACGGCACGGTCACCATTACGAAGGAAGAAACGCCGGACAAACTTACCGTGGTGCAGACGCTCACGACCGAACTCGGCGCGCGCACGATGACGCTCGATCCCAAGACGCATAATATTTACCTGGCCACGGCCAAGTTTCAGGCCCCGCCCGTGCACAAGGTAGTTCCTGGCAGCTTCAAAATTCTGGTCTACGGGATGAACCCGTAGTGCCTTGGGCCGGCACGGGTGAATGCGGCCCCGGCATTCATCCGGGTGTACGACAGGGGCTGAACGGCCATCTGCTGATCTGCAAGCACTTCCCTCTCCTCCCCCCCGCAAGAAACTTGCCCACGCCCTCTTCCAGACCAACGAGGTCCGGTTCATCAACTGAGCGCGCCCGCCGACCGGTCGTGTCCTAGTCTGCCTTGTCATCGCGAGTCCGGCGCAGCCGGACGTGGCGATCCAGCTAGATGGATTGCTTCGTCACCCGCATTCGCGGGCTCCTCGCAATGACAAATTAGGACACTGCCCGCCGCCGACACGGAGGCCGGGCTACCGCGCCAAGCCCCAGCGCCGCGTGAACGGATAATAGATGAACAGCGGCCGGCCCACGACCTCCTTTTCCGGCACGAAGCCCCAATAACGCCCGTCTCTGCTGTTGGCCGAGTTGTCGCCGAGCGCAAAGAACACGTGGGGTGGCACGGTCAGTTTCTCATCCTTGAGCAAGTAACTGCCGTCCGGCGGTGCGTTGAAATAGCCGCGATACAGTCCTTCGCGCCTCGCGTTTTGATCGAACGCCGCCGCTCCCGTGATCGGGTGGCCGTTGCGATAGAGCACCGGCGGGCGGATCTCCAAGATGTCGCCTGGCCGGCCCGCGAGGCGTTTGACGTAGTACTGGTCCTCGCCGATGCCCGGAATGTTGCGGGTGCGAAAGACAAAGCCGTCCCCGACCTGCGGTCGCCTGAAGTGATAGCTCAACCGGTCGACAAACAGCAGGTCACCGGTCAGAATATCGAAGCGCATGATCAGCTCGCCCGCGCGGACGGTTTTCCCGAGCTGGACCCGGTAGGCGACGGCGGTGTCGCCGGCGTCGTCCCGGAGCTGGATGTCGTCGCGCGTCACGCCGCCATTCTTGCCGGCATTGTCAACCTGGCGCATGAAGTTGTCGTGGCTGCCAAAGAACGTCTCCTGGACCAGCTGGTCGAAATCGCTGAAATCCGCGGGCACGCGCACCGTCGCCGCGGCGCCGTCCACCCAGAAGGTGTATTCATGCACCAGAGTCGGCACGATCAGCCACTTGTATCCGTGCCGCACCGTGTAAGCCATCCGGCCGTCTCTGAAGAACTGCGCAGAGACCTCGCCCTCGCGCGGTGCCACCGCCTCGCGCCGTTGCGCGCCGAACGCGACAAACCGGAAGATCCGCTCCGGTATGCCGGGCGCCGCCGTGCCGGGCGGGAAATTGTCGCCCTTCATCCCGTGGTAGCTCGGCCACATCGAGTTGGTCGGGATCTTGAACGGCTGCAGGAAATAGGTGCGGATGCCCAGGACGATGATGATCGCCATGAGGAAAAACTCGACGTTCTCCACCATCGCCGACTTGGGGTAAAACGTGCCCCCGACTTGTCGCAATACGCCTTCAAGCACCTCGATGCCCTGCTTGAGCTTGCTGGCGTCGGCCCGCTGTTTGAGCCTGAGCTGCAGATCCGTGCTTTTCAGCAACAGCTCCTGCGTTTGCGCCGCCGTCAAACGGTCGCGCTGGTAGTGCAAAATTTTGTCCGCGAGCTGCAGCCAGTTGGCGGCGTTCTCGCGCAGCTTGCGTTCGGGGGAATCAAAAAATCCGAACATGTCAAAGGGGGTTAACGGTTCTTGAGGACCTGAATGAAGGCGTCGGGCGGAATGGAGACCCGCCCGATCTGCTTCATCTTCTTTTTGCCTTCCTTCTGTTTCTCAAGGAGTTTTTTCTTCCGGGTGATGTCGCCGCCGTAGCATTTGGCGGTCACGTCCTTGCGCATGGCGCGGACGTTCTCGCGGGCGATGATCTTGCCGCCGAGGGCGGCCTGCACGGCGACCTTGAACATCTGCGGCGGTATGATGTCGGCGAGTTTCTCGCAAAGCGCGCGGCCCTGGCCCTCGGCCTTGGAACGGTGCACGATGCTGGCGAAGGCGTCGACCGGTTCGCCGTTCACAAGGATGTCCATCCGCACCAGATCCGCGACGCGGTACTCGCCCAGTTCGTAATCCATCGAGCCATAGCCGTGGGTCATGCTCTTCAGGCGGTCATTGAAATCGACCAGAATTTCGTTGAGCGGCAGCGTGCAGGTCAGCATGACCCGCGTGGCGTCGAGCGTGTCGGTATGGTCGCACACGCCGCGCTTCTCCATGATGAGATTGAGGATGTCGCCGAGGCAGGTGTTGGGCAGGTGGATCGACGCGGTGATGGTCGGCTCGTAGATCGCCTCGAGCGAGGCCGGATCGGGCAGGTTGATCGGATTGTCCACCGCGAACATTTCGCGACCATGGACTTTCACCTTGTAGACGACGCTCGGGTACGTGGAGATGATGTCCACGTCGTACTCGCGGCGGATGCGTTCCTGGATGACCTCCATGTGCAGGAGGCCGAGAAAGCCGCAGCGGAAGCCGAAGCCGAGCGCGACCGAGGTTTCCGGCTGGTAAACGAACGCCGAATCGTTGAGCCGCAGCCGTGCGATCGCCGCCTTGAGTTTTTCGTAGTCCTGCGTCTCCAGCGGGTAGAGGCCGCAATACACCATGGGATGCACCTCCTTGTAGCCGGGCAGCATCGCGGTGGCGGGCCGGTTCGCGTGGGTGATGGTGTCGCCGATCTTGATGTCCCCCGTCGCCTTGATGTTGCTGACGATATAGCCGACGTCGCCGGCGCCGAGTTCGACGTCGGGCTCCATCTTCGGGCGGAAGACGCCGACTTCCTTTACCTCGGCCTTCTGGCCGGTGCTCATGAGCATCATCATTTCGCCGGCCTTGATCGTGCCGGAAAACACGCGCACGTGGGCGATGACGCCGCGGTAGGAATCGTACTTGGAATCGAAGACGAGAATGCGCGTGCCCTTGTAGTCGGCCCAGCGCGGCGGCGGCACGCGCGCCACGATGGCTTCAAGAATCTCGGTGATGCCGATCCCGGCCTTGCCGCTCGCCAGGATCACCTCCTCCGCGGGAATCGTCAGGATGTCCTCAAGCTGGCGGGTGCAGAGCTCGAGGTTGGCGCTCGGCAGGTCGATCTTGTTGATGACCGGGATGACCTTGAGTTTCTGCGCGAAGGCCAGGTGGGCGTTGGCCACGGTCTGCGCCTCGACGCCCTGGGCCGCGTCGACCAGCAGCACCGCCCCTTCGCACGCGGCCAGACTGCGGGAGACCTCGTAGGAGAAATCCACGTGGCCCGGCGTGTCCATGAGGTTGAGCTGATACAGCCGGCCGTCCTGCGCCGTATAATGCATGGTCACCGGATGACTCTTGATCGTAATGCCGCGCTCCTTTTCGAGGTCCATGGAGTCGAGCATCTGGTCCTTCATCTCCCGCTGGCTGACCGTGTGGGTGCGTTCGAGCAGACGGTCGGAGAGCGTCGTTTTCCCGTGGTCGACGTGGGCGATGATGCAGAAGTTGCGTTTGAGCGATACGTCCATGCGCATGGGCCGGAGGACCCGGCCGCCGGGCGTCGGGTGCGTGAAAACCGCCAATGTGAGGCCGCCCCCAGTCGCTTTCAAGCGGCTAAATCGGCAAACTCCGCAAAACTCTGCACCGGCCAGTCCTTGCTGGTGCGGCGCGCCAGACCGGCGAGGACGCCACCCGGCCCGAGTTCCCAGAACTGCGCGGCGCCGGCCGCCGCCACGTTGCGCATGCAATCCTCCCACAGGACGGGAGAGACGACCTGCCGGGCCAGCGCCGCGCGAATGTCGGCCGGCTCAGCGACCGGCCGGCCGGTGGTGTTCGTAAAAACTGTCAGGTTCGGCCGCGCCAAGGGCATTCCCGCCAGAAAGGAGGCAAACGCGGCACGCGCCGGCTCCATGAGACGGCTGTGGTAGGCACCGGCGACGTTGAGCGTGATCACCTTCCGCATGCCGCGCTCCTTCGCGGCCGCCACCGTGGCGTTGATTTTGCTTTTCTCACCGGAAATGACGATCTGGCCCGGGCAGTTGAGGTTGGCCATTTCGACATCGAATTCCTGGCAGAGCCCGGCGACCTTCTCCCGCTCCTCGCCCATGATGCTTGCCATCGTGCCGTTGGTTTGTTCGCACGCCGCCTGCATCAACCGTCCGCGCTCCGCAACGATGCGCAGGCCGGTGGCGAAGGCGAAGACGCCGGCGGCGGTCAGGGCGGTGATCTCTCCAAGGCTGAGGCCCAGGGCGAACTTCACCTCGCCGAGCTTTTCCTGCTCCCGGAGGATCGCATGGAGTGCCATGCCGTGCACAAACAGCGCCGGTTGGCATACCCGGGTCTGCGTGAGTTCGGCGTCGGGGCCCTCGAAACTGATCCGGGCAAGATCCCAGCCGAGAACGCGGTTCGCCTCGTCGTAAAGCGAGCGGGCCGTGACGGAGTTTTCGTACAGCGATTTGCCCATGCCCACTTTTTGGGCGCCTTGGCCGGCGAAAAGAAGTGCACGCGACATGGCGAAAAGCGGGGGTTAAACCGGTCCGCCGGGGGAAAACCAAGCCTTGATCCGATCGAACCGCGGGAAGTCTTTCCGGTCGGCCGCGGGCCGCCCCCGCGGCGGTGAAGGTCGCATCACTTGATGAAGATTCCCTTGAGATTCATGTCGAGGGCTTGCGGATTCGGCGAGAAACGCAGGCCTTCGGCCTTGCTGATCTTGGCGGCCTTGATCAGGCGGTAGAGGTCCTTGTTGAAGGACTGCGACCCGACTTCATCGCCCACCTCCAGCAATTGTTGGATTTTGTCAAACTGGCCCTCCAGCAGCAGATTCCGCACGGTGCTGTCCGCCACAAGGATTTCAAACGCGGGATACCGGCCTCCGCCCTCCAGCGCGGGAATCAATTTCTGGCAGATGAAACCTCGCACCGCGCCGGACACCTGACGGCGAGCCTGCAAAATCTGGTCGGGGGGAAAGAATTCAAAAAGGCGCGTCATCGCCTGTTGCACGGTGGCGGCATGCATCGTCGAGAATACGAGGTGGCCGGTCTCGGCGGCGGAAATGGCGGTCTCAATCGTCTCCCGGTCGCGCATTTCGCCGATGAGGATGATATCCGGATTCTGGCGCAGCACGGCGCGGATGGCCACGGGAAAGTCGAGCACATCGATGCCGATTTCGCGCTGCTCAAAGACCGATTTGTCGTCGGTGAACGTGTATTCGATCGGATCCTCCAGGGTGATGACATGCCGGTCGAGGTTCTGGTTAACCCAGTTCAGCATGGCCGCCATCGTCGAGCTTTTGCCCGCACCGGTGGCGCCGCAGAGAAGCAGGATGCCGTCCTTGGAATTAGCCAGCCGGATGAGCGGATCCGCCATAAGATTCAACTCCTCGAAGTTGGGCGGACGGCTTTTGATATAGCGGAATACCACGGTGACCGAGCCGCGCTGGCGGAAGCCGTTGACGCGAAAACGGCCGACCTCCTCCTTCGCGTAGGCATAGTCCACCTGGCCGTCGCGCTCCCAGATGGCGTGAAGATTCCGCGGCATGGTGGCCTCCACGAAGCCGCGGACGATTTCCCCGGGAATGGGATCCATGTCGACCGGCTTGAGTCGGCCGCTGAGGCGAAGATAGGCGGGCTTGTTTGATTTGGCGACGACGTCGCTCGCGTTGTTCTCCACGGCGAGCTTGAGGACTTCATGAAATAGATCGACAGGTTCCATAGACGGTGCGGTTGGGAGCGTGGGATGAAAAAAGAATGTGCTTTTCTAGCCGGGTCTGCTTTGGTCATCAAGGCTACATTCCACCATCTTATCCAATAAAATATGAAGTGGCGCCCGCTCACCGGTACTCTCACTGCGCTTGTGACTCCGTTTCAACGGCAGAAGGTCGCCTATGACGATCTTCGCTCGCTGGTGAATTTCCAGATAAAATCCGGAATCAACGGCCTGGTACCGGCCGGCTCGACGGGCGAGTCGGCTACGCTTTCGCACGCGGAGCACATGGACGTTGTTCGATGCGTGATCGAAGCGGCGCGGGGACGGGTGCCGGTGGTCGCGGGTACGGGTTCAAACTCCACGCAGGAAGCGCTCGCCCTCACCCGGGCGGCGCATGACGCCGGCGCTGACGCCATGCTGGTCGTGGCGCCCTACTATAACCGGCCGACGCAGGAAGGTCTTTTCCGTCATTTCTCCCAGGTGGCGGAGGCGACCGACCGACCGATTGTCCTGTATTCCATTCCCAGCCGCTGCGGCGTGGAGATCAGCGTGCCGGTGGTGGCACGCCTGCGGGCAAAGTTTCCGCACGTGCGCTACATCAAGGAATCCGGCGGCTCGGTCGATCGTGTCGACCAGCTCAAGCAGGCGCTCGGTGATGACCTCACGGTCATCAGCGGCGACGATTCCCTCACGCTGCCCTTCATGGCGGTGGGCGCGGAAGGCGTCATCAGCGTCGCTTCCAACCTGCTGCCCCGCGAACTGGTGAAGCTGACCCATCTCGCCTTGGCCGGTGATTACCGCAAGGCGGCCAGACTACACCGCCGGCTCTATCCGTTGTTCAAGGCGTTGTTTCTGGAAACCAATCCCGTGCCCATCAAGACGGCGCTCGCTACGGCGGGTCGCATCCGTTCGCCGGAGGTGCGCCTGCCGCTGTGTGAAATGACCGCGGCCAATTTCGCCACGCTCAACCAGACCCTCGCTTCATTCATCAACTAGCTGCTCCGCACCATGCCCCTCTCCATCCTTCTCAATGGTGCCCGCGGCCGCATGGGCCGGGCCGTAATCGCCGCCGCCGGCGACATGGGCCTGCGCATCGCCGCCACCGCCGACGTCGGCGACGACCCGGCGGCCGGAATCGGCGCCTGCGATGTGATCGTCGATTTCAGCGCGCCGACGGCCACCTCCGCCCTGCTGCAACTCGCCGGCAAGCATCACAAGCCCATCGTCATCGGCACGACCGGCCACGCCGCAGCGGAAAAAAAGCGCCTGCTCGCCCTCGCGGCCCGGATTCCTTGTGTCTGGACGGGTAATTTTTCGGTCGGTGTCAACCTGCTGTTCCATCTTACGCAGAAGGCGGCGCACATTCTCGATGCCGACTACGACGCCGAGGTGGTCGAGATGCATCACCGTTTCAAAAAAGATGCGCCGAGCGGCACCGCCGCGCGTCTCCTCGAAATCATCCTCCAGGAGCGCAAGCTGACGCCGGCCGCGCTGCGCCACGGCCGGCAGGGCATCACCGGCGAGCGCTCACCGCGGGAGGTGGGCATCCATGCCTTGCGCGGGGGTGACGTCGTGGGGGATCACACGGTGATCTTCGCCGCCCTTGGCGAGAGGCTCGAACTCGCGCACAAGGCGTCCGATCGCGCGATCTTTGCCCGCGGCGCGCTGCGCGCCGCGCAATGGGTTGTTTCCCAACCGCCCGGTGTCTACGACATGCATGACGTCCTCGGCCTGAGGGATTGAGCGCGATGATCACCAGCATTCAAGGCACGCTGGTCGCGGCGACTCCGCTGATGGCGGTCGTGGAAGTCAACGGCCTTGGTTACGAGGTGAATGTTCCGGTGACGACAGCGGAAAAACTTCCGGCGCGGGGCGGCACCGTGAAGCTGCATACCCTGGTGGTCTATCGCGAGGATGCACAGACGCTCTACGGTTTCGCGAGCGCTGAGGAGCGGGATTTTTTCCGCCTGCTTATCGAAAAGGTGACGGGAGTCGGCCCCAAGGTCGCCCTCAGCATCATGAGCCGCCTTTCGTTGCCCCTGCTGCAGAGCGCCATTGCGGGCGGCGATGTGGCCATCCTCGCAAAATGTCCGGGTATCGGCAAAAAGACGGCTGAGCGGCTGGTCATCGAGCTTAAGGGACGGTTCCCTCCCCTGTCGGGATCACCCGCCGCGGCGGGAAGCCTGTCCGGCTCCACCCCGGGCCAGGCGATCACCAACAATCAGCGCGACGCCGTGATGGCCCTTATCGCCCTCGGCTACAAGGCCGCGGAGGCCGACAAGATGGTCCGCCAAGCCTGGCTTGCGCTTGGTGCCTCCGCGGCCACCGAACAGCTCGTCAAGAAAGCGCTTGGCTGACAAAAAAGCGCGCCGGGCGGCGCGCTTACCGGCGGGGAGGCCGTGAAGTGAAGCCCGACTCAGCGTTGGAATTGGAAAGCGGTCATTTCCGTCTGTCCATCCATCTGCTGGCGGTTGCGGTAAATCATCGGGCTGCTGGAGATTGCCGGAGACTGCTCAAAGACAAACTGCTCGATGCTCGGACGCAGGGTCGTGGGGGTGGCATAGACCGGCAGCACCGACGGCGGCAAGGCATGGTCGGCCGGTGATTTGACGATGATTGACGGCGTCTTGCCCGGAACGTTTCCCGGCGAAAACACCAGCAGTTGCCGGGCGTTGAGCGATCCGGCCGGCCGGATCGCGGGGGAAGCCGTTGCATCCATATGCACCGGCACCGAAGTCTTGGCCGGACCCGTCTGGGCCGACACCAGGCTGGCTGCCGGGGACGTCGCGAGACTGCCACGGGCGGAATTGCGATCCGAGCGCAGGAAAACCTGCACCGCCACCAGGGCCACGCAGGCCGCGGCCGCCAGACCGGCGGCATAGTATCCCCACGCCGAGCGCCGCGGGCGCAGCCCGAAGTCGACGACCCGGCTGGCCGCTTCCTCCACGCCGGTCGTCGCCTGATCCGCGCGGGCGCTGATGTTTTCCATGATCAGCGTGCAGGCACGGTGCATCTTGCAGTATTGATGGTAGATCCGTCGATGACGCGGATTGTTCAAAATCTCTTCCTCCAGCAACACGGCATCCTCAGGCGAAATCTGCTGGTCGATATAGAGATTAAGCAGCTCAATGAACTTGGATTCTTTCACTTGAATTCATCCCCCATTTTGTCGCGCAGGCTTTCCCGGGCGCGCGCGATCCGGCTTTTGACTGTTCCCACGCTGATGGCGAGGATCTCGGCGATCTCCTCGTAGGACAGGTTCTTGACGTTGCGAAGAACGAGAATCTCACGGTGTTTCGGACTCAGCTTGTCCATGCACTCCGCCACGCGATTCACAAATTCCTGGGTGACTGTCGCGTCCTCCGGGGTTTCCAGCTCCGCGGGAAACACCTCCGCCAGGGTCGTTTCATTTTCCGACCCCATCGGCTGGTCAAAGGAAATGGTCTGGTCCCGGCGGCGCCGCCACCAATACCAGTAACGATTGCGCGCGAGATTGGTGGCAATCTGGTAAAGCCAGGTGGAAAAGGCCGACTCGCCTCGGAAATTAACCAGCCCGCGATGGGCGCGGATGAAGGCATCCTGGGTCACTTCCTCCGCATCCTGGGGATTGCGCAGCAGTTGGTTCACCATCGTATAAATGCGATCCCAGTAGCGGGAAACCATCTGCTCGAAGGCGGATTGGTCACCCTCCCTGAACCGGGCAATCAGCATCCGATCCAGCGCTACTTCCTGGGCTTTCATCGACATACGTTCAACCTCTCTCTGATGGGCGTATTTCTGCATTGTTCCCACTTTTTTGGCCTCCGGCGGCACGGTGATGGCGATATGGCAGAATTCGCGAGAGGGTCAAGGAGACCACAACATTTCCCTTGACGCCAGGTAACGCACCATCGTTGCACGGGGTTCCAACTTGTTAGCCTTTCGGGTGTTGTCGTCGGCGCGTTGGGAAAACATCGCTTGCACGCCGCACTGCAAACCGGCAGTTTATCCTTGCCTGTACCGGGCGGAGAACTAGTCCGTCCGTCTTCGTCTGGGGGTCGATAGCTCAATGGTAGAGCAGCGTCCTTTTAAGTCGTTGGTTCAGGGTTCGAGTCCCTGTCGACCCACCAGCCTTCGCCCGCTGGGCTACGGCTGGCAGGCCATCCGTTGGCCGATCACGGCCGTCGCGGGGACGCGCACGCTCGGCCGGCCTTGCGGCGAAGGCTGCCGCGCCGAAGGTTTGGCGAAGGCGGGCATACCACCCATCGGTTGCCGCTGGGCTGAAGGAGGGACGCATCCGGACTGGGGATAGGCCACGCGAGCCCCGCCTCATTTTGGAGGCGATTCACCGCCGTCATAATTAAACGACGCGTAAACCACGCCGAGCAGATTCTTCCGCGTCACGAAGTCGTCATCCACCCGATCATTATTGAGTCCCATCACCCGCCAGCCTTTCGCCACCTGCTCCACGAGACGGTGCACCACCCGCACCCCCCGCCGATTCACGTAAGCCACCGTCATGCCGGCGCGAAGCTGATCGTAGTCGATGGGGCTGATGACCAGCATGGTGTTATCGCCGTAGACCGGCTGCATCGACGAACCCGCCCCCACGGCCGGCATGCGTCCCGGCTCACGCCCCGCCACCATTTTCGCGTCGCGCCAGGCCTCATTGACATTCACGTCGGCGGAGGGCGAAACCGCCGGCTCTGGCGGGGTCGGAGATGACGCGCATCCGCCCCAGGAGAGGAGGAGCGGCATGGTCACGGCCGCCCTGATGCGCCATGGCCGGCCGGCGCCCTGCGTGCCCATGCCCGCGTTGATTTGTCTGCAAAGCTTCACTTGTAAAATATACGGAAAGTATGACATGCTGTCCGCACGTGACCTCCAGTTTTGAAGCATCGTTCAAATCAGCGAACCCCTTTGCTGATATCGGACTGGGCGAGCGCGCACAACATGAAACGACTTGTCATCATCGAGGATCAAACCGCGATCCGTGAGATGCTGGCGGAAATTCTCCGCACGGATCCCTCCTTCAAGCTCGTCGGCGAAAGCGGCGAAGGTCAGAGCGCCTACCACCTCTGCGTTGAGGTCAAACCCGATGTCATTGTCCTGGATGCGAAGCTGCCGGGCCTCAATGGCGTGGATCTGCTCCGGCGCTTGAGCAAGGTCCTGACCAATCTGCGCGTGCTCGTTTTTTCCGGGCACGAAAATCCAATCCTGGTGCGGGAAATGCTTGAGGCGGGCGCGCATGGTTTTGTCGAAAAGACGGCGGGCCTTTTCGAGTTCAAGAAGGGGCTCGAAACGGTTGCCAATGGCGGCACCTACTTCGGACCGGCCGTCGCCGCGTTGCTTCGCAATGTCGTCGCCAACCCGGGCGCGAGTGCCAGTGCCGATTTCCTGACCGATCGCGAGCGTGAGATTCTTCAGCTGGTGGCGGAAAGCTACAGCACCAAGGAAATCGCGGCCAAGCTTGGCATCAGTGTGAAAACGGTGGACAACCACCGGACGAATCTGATGCGCAAACTCAATCTTCACGATGTCGCGAGCCTCACGCGCTATGCGCTTGAAATCGGTCTCATCGAGCAGAAGCGCTCTCCCTGACCACCCGCGACGCCGATCACCGCCTGCCAACGGAGGGCGATCACCCGAAGATTGAGCGTCGCCTCCGGGCGCAGCGATCCGTTGTCGAACAAAACACACAGCGGAACGGACGTGCGCGCATCCATGCAGCCAGGTGTCCACAAATTCCTTGCGAAGGGCAAACCCTTGGGACAATAACGTCACTCTACTCGCTTCTCGCGTCATACATGAACTCTATCTCACGGAAACTGTGCTTTGCGCTCCTCAGCATCGCGGTGATCTTTGCCGGATGCACCAAGAAACCCCGCCCCACCCCGGCGGATACGACGGTCACCGGCCCGGCAGCCGGCACTAGCGCCGTCAATCCCGAAAACCTCGGCAATCTGACCGAGCCTTCGGCCGCCGGCTTGCAGCCACGGCCCGCGAACGCCGCCGGCATCATCGAAGACGAGAACACAATCCGTGGATTGCTTCAGCCGGTCTATTTCGACTTCGACAAGTCGGCCATCAAACAGGAAGAGCGGAAGAAGATTTCCGACGCCGCCGACTACCTGAAGAAGAACACCCAGTATCGCCTGCTGCTGGAAGGCCATTGCGACTGGCGCGGCACCGCCGAATACAATCTCGGCTTGGGCGACCGCCGGGCACAAGCGGTGAAGCAATTCCTCCAAGAACTCGGTGTTCCCAAGGAAAAGCTCGAAACCCTCTCCAAGGGCTCCTTGGGCGCCACCGAGAAAGGAACCGAGGAACAGATGGCCAAGGATCGCCGGGACGAGTTAGTGATTCTAAAGAAATAACCGGCCAGCCAGCCAAACTCTAAAAAGCCCCGGGATATCCCGGGGCTTTTCGTTACTGCATTCCCGTTAAAGGCTCAGGGGAAAGGCTGGTCTTTCTCAGCTTCCCGCCAGTGCGGAAAGCACCCTTTCCGAGACGGCCATGCCCTTCTGCATGATCTGCAGGTTGAAGCTTTCGTTGGGAGCGTGGAGATTGTCCTCCGGCAGGAACAAGCCGAGGAGCACTGAGTCGAGTCCCAGCTCGCGCTTGATGTCAGCGACAATCGGCACGCTGCCGCCTTCCCGTAGATAAAGCGGGGGACGGCCGAAAACATCGGTGACCGCCTGATCAACGGCCCGAAACGCCTGGGCGAGCCGCGGCGGCTGGTTGCTGGGCGTGTTGGATCGGTCCGGCGGGACGACGATGTACGGCGTCCCCTCATGCTGGTCGATGATGCGATACGTGACATCCTTGGGCATGCGTTCGCGAATTGCCGTGTAGAGCAAGGGACGGATCTTTTCCGGCTGCTGATTGGGCACGAGCCGACAGCTGATTTTTACGAACGCCTTGCTGGGGATGACCGTCTTGCTCCCCTTGCCCTGGTAGCCGCCGCCAATGCCGTTGAATTCGAGCGTGGGCAGGAAACGAACTGCTTCAAATGGGGTGTACCCTGGGGGGACATAAAACGCCGGGATGCCTAGAAACTCGCGGTAGGCTTCCTCTTGAGTCCCGAGCTTGCGCAATTCCTCCCGTTCCCACGGTTCAACCTCAAGCACGTCATCGTAGTAACCCGCCACGTTCACATGTCCATCGGGCGTGTGCAGTGACGCGCACAGCTCGGCCAGAGCCTGAATCGGATTTCGCAGAACGCCGCCGTGCAGACCGGAATGCAGATCGGTCTTGGCGCCGGTCACCTCGACGTCGCAGAGCACGAGCCCGCGCAAACCGCAGGTGATCACGACTTGGTCCTCCCGCGGAATGCCCGTGTCGGAAAGAAACACAAGATCGGCCTTCAGCCGGTGCTTATATTTTTCGAGAAAGGGCAGGAAGCTCGGGCTGCCCGTCTCCTCCTCGCCCTCAATGAGAAAGGTGATGCGCAAAGGCAGGCGCGGATTACTTTCCAGAAGCCGGGCGACCGCCGCGATATGCGTCATGAGCGGCCCCTTGTTATCCGCCGCGCCACGCCCCCAGAGGCGGCCGCCACGCACCGTTGGCTCAAACGGAGGGGTTTCCCAAAGATTCAGCGGGTCGGGCGGCTGCACGTCGTAGTGGCCGTAGATGATCACGTGTGGCCATCTGGGATCGCCGCCGCGTTGCGCGAGGATGATCGGGTGCAGGTTGGTTTTCACGACCTCCACGGCAAATCCGAGGGAGCGCAGCAATTCGCTGACGAACTCCTGGGCGCCCCGCATGCCTTCCTGGTACTTCGGGTCGGTGGAAACGCTTGGGTGACGGACGAATTCCTTCAGTTTTTCGACCGGATCAAACATCCCCTACGTTGAGCGAGGCGGAAGCTTGGGCAAAGCCTTTTCGGAAGTATATCTGTCTGGGCCCAAGATAAACGATCACCGGTCGAGCCTGCGGAACGACTTGGGGGAGATCAGCTTAGTAATTATTTCTGCTTCGCTTGTAGGCTGGCATGACCTTGGCGATGAGCGATTGGATGTGTTGGATGCGATTCTCGTCCGTCGGGTGAGTCGAGAGGAACGGCGGCAGCTTGGTCTTCCCTTTGCTTTCTTCCAACATTCGCTGCCAGAAGGTGATGCCCGCCCGTGGATCATAGCCCGCCTTCGCGGAATAGAGCAGACCGATTTCGTCCGCCTCGTTTTCGTTGAGCCGCGAATATGGCAGGACGACTCCGATCGTTGCGCCACCGCCGTAGGCGGCGAGCCAGGCCCCCGGTGGAATGTTCGGAGGGCGCCACCCTTGTCCGGCTCAATGTTTGAAGTGGCGGATGCCGGTGAAGACCATGGCCATGCCACATTCGTCGGCCGCTTGGATGACTTCATCGTCGCGTACCGAACCTCCGGGTTGAATGGCTGCCGAGGCACCCGCCTCTGCGGCGGCCAGCAGGCCGTCGGCAAACGGGAAAAGCGCCTCGGATGCCACCACCGAACCCTTCAAGTCCAGACCTGCTTCGCGCGCCTTTTGCACGGCAATGCGTGAACTGTCGACCCTCGACATCTGGCCGGCGCCAATGCCCAGCGTTTCCTCACCGTGCACATAGACAATGGCATTCGACTTGACGTGCTTGCAGACCTTCCAGCCGAAAAGCATGCTCGCCCACTCCGCAGGCGTCGGCTGGCGTCGGGTCACCACCTTGAAGCCGGGCACGTCGCCGAGGGTGGTGTCGCGATCCTGCAGGAGTACACCGCCGATGACCGAGCGCACTTCACGCAGCGAGTCCGCCCCCAGGCCGCCTTTGGCGATCATGAGGCGCAGATTCTTCTTCCTGCGGGAAACTTCCCGCGCCTCGTCGCTGAACCGCGGAGCGATGATCACCTCGGTGAAGATCTCGGCGATGGCCTTCGTCAGGTCGCCGCCGAGCGTCTGGTTGACCACGATGACGCCGCCGAACGGCGCCTGCCGGTCAGTGGCGTAAGCCTTGTCCCATGCCGCAATCAGCGTGTCGGCGCTGGCAACCCCGCAGGGGTTGGTATGCTTGAGAATGGCGACCGTGGGCCGCTCGAATTCACCGATCAGGTAAGTGGCCGCCGTGATGTCGAGAATGTTGTTATAGCTGAGTTCCTTTCCCTGCAGTTGCTCGAAGTGCTCGAAGAACGTGCCGTACAGTGCCGCCTTCTGGTGCGGATTTTCGCCGTAGCGCAGGCCGGAGGCTTTCCGGTAGGTGAGCGTGAGCGCGGCCGGGAAACCGGAGACCGCATCGAGGTCGGGCTCGGCAAGCTGCCCCTCAAGATAGTGGCCGATGGCGGCGTCGTACCCGGCGGTGCGCTGGAAAACCTTGACCGCGAGCTTGCGCCGGAGTTCGGCCAGGGCGACGGGCGACTCCAGCGCCCTGAGCACGGCGTCATAGTCGGCGGGATCGCACACGACCGTCACACTCTCGTGGTTCTTGGCCGCGCTGCGCAGCATTGCCGGACCGCCAATGTCGATGTTCTCGATGGCCTCCCCGAAAGCCACGTTGGGCTGCGCCACGGTTTGCTCGAAGGGATAAAGGTTCACCACCACCAGGTCGATGAGCGCGATGCCGTTGGCTTCGGCTTGACGCAGGTGTTCGGGCTTGTCGCGCCGGCAGAGCAGTCCGCCATGAATTTTCGGATGCAGCGTCTTCACCCGGCCGTCCATGATTTCGGGAAAGCCGGTGTGCCGGCTCACCTCGGTGACGGGGAGGCCCCTTCCGGCGAGAAGCTTGGCTGTGCCCCCCGTGGAAAGAATCCGGTAGCCAAACCGTTCGACCAGGGCGGTCGCAAATTCGACCAGCCCGCGTTTATCGTTCACCGAAAGGAGGGCCAGCTTTTCCATGGCTGGCGTGTTTGTGCGGCGCCGTCATACCTTCGGCAAGCCGAAAGGCTCACGGTGCAGTTTTCTTCTCGCGTGAGAGCCGAATTTCCCGGGCTTGACCGCCGGGCGTCCGGTCAACCGGGCGTGGGGGCGCCATTGGCCAACCGTCGGCCTTCTCCGGGCGATGATATGTGCTTCCGCGGCGCGCGCTCCGGAGCTGCAAATATTATCATCCGTTTTGCTGGCGTTCCTCGCGCGTGCGGCTGCAAGCTTACTCCTTCCATGCCTGCCCAGATCAACATCACGGCCGAAGGCCGGACTTGCACGGTGCCCGCCGGTTTTCCCCTGGCTGATTTTTTGAAGTCGTGCGGTCTGGTGCCGAGGCAGGTGAGGGTTGTGCGCAACGGCCTGACCCTGACACCGGGCGAAATCGCGACGGTCACGCTTGAAAATGGCGACGTGCTGGAGATTGTTAAAATCGGCGCCGGCGGCTGAACTCGCCCCGGCACCACTCCGGCAGCGAACACACGATCTTCAGGCATGGCTCACTCTTCCAGCGAAATTCCGGGCCTCACGGCTCACCTTGACCGGCTCGTCCACCATCATGGCGGCAACTGCCTGCCGGAAGGAAAGCCGCACGCGTTCATCTATTTCATCACGATCAAGAACGAGTCCGACCGAATCGTCACCCTGCTCGGCCGCAAATGGGTGATTCAAAATGCCGACGGCACCCAACTCGTCGTCGAGGGCGAAAAGGTTGTCGGCGAGACGCCCCGGCTGGCGCCGGGCGAGCATTTTTCCTACAACAGCTACCACGTTACCGCCGGCAACGCCTGCGCCCGCGGCTGCTTCCATGGCGTTGATGAATTCGGCCAGCCGGTTCATGTGAAGCTGGCGCCGTTCGACATGGTGATCCCGGCGGAATAAGCGCCGGGTCCCCGTACGGATCCACGACGGCTAGCGCGCCGATGGAAGCTTGCGTGGACGCTCGCGCTCTCTCTAGCTAGGCGCCCCAAAATGAAGTTGATCGACCTTAACCGAGACGGCGGCATCGGCGCCAATTCCTTCTACATCCAGCTCGGCGATCTCAAGATTCTCGTTGATTGCGGTCTTCACCCGAAAAAGGTCGGCCGTACGGCCACGCCGGATTTCCGCCCGCTGCGGGGCGTGACCCTGGACCTCGTCATCATCACGCACTGCCATCTCGACCATATCGGCAGCCTGCCGGTCCTCCTCCGCGAGCAGCTGCACGCCCCGGTGATCATGACCCAGCCAAGCCACATGCTGATCGAGCGCATGCTGCACAATTCAGCCAGTGTCATGGAGCGCCAGCGCGCGGAGGACAACATTCCCGACTATCCCCTCTTCACGCACACGGAAATCGACCGCCACGCCGGCCGCTTCACCCCCCTGCCCTACGGCCACGCCAAAAAGTTCCGCGGTGCGCACGACGAGATCGAGATCATCTTCCACCAGGCGGGCCACGTGGCGGGCGCCGCCGGCGTCGAGATCCATCACAAGCAGCGCAAGCTGTTCTTCACGGGCGATGTCCAGTTCGAAGCCCAGCGGACCTGTCCGGCGGCCAAGTTTCCCATCGACCATTTCGACACGCTGGTCATGGAGACAACCCGCGGCGCCACCGAGCGTCCTGCCGGCAAGGAGCGCGGGAACGAGGTCGCCCGCCTGGTCACCACCATCAACGAGACCATCCAACGCGGCGGCTCGATGCTCATCCCGACTTTTGCACTCGGCCGGATGCAGGAGATTCTCTCCATCATTCATGATGCGCGCAAGTTCGGCCGCGTGGTTGACTGCCCCATCTACGCCTCGGGCCTGGGGGTCGACCTGTGCGACTATTACGATGACATCGCCCGCAAGACCAAGCAGGTGAACTTCACCCGGCAGATCCTCAAGGACCTGAAAATTCGCCCCCTTCCCCGCAAGCTTGAGCCCGGCCGCCTGCCCGAGGAAAGCGCCCTCTACGTCGTCAGCAGTGGCATGGTGGTGGAGCGCACCCCCTCCTACATCATCGCCGCGGGCCTCGCCGGCCATGCGCGCCACACCCTCGGCTTTGTCGGCTACTGCGACCCCGACACACCCGGCGGTCATCTGCTCTCCACCAAGCCGGGCGATACATTCCTCTTCGACAAGATCAACGTGAAGACCAGATTGAAAGCGCACGTCGAGCGCTTCGAGCTGAGCGGCCACGCCGATCGGGACGAGCTGCTTGACTTCGCCCGGCACTGCCAGCCCCGGGCCATCGTGCTCACCCATGGCGATCCGCCGGCCCGGGCGTGGATGGCGCAGGCGCTGGACAGAAAACTGCCCAAGACCAAGGTCATTGATCCCATGCCGCTGCAGCCGTACCAAGTGTGAGACTTGGCGATTTTCCGCCTGCACCCTACGCCCCCAATAATTCCTCGATGCGCGCGCAGATTTCCTTGTTGCCGGCGACGTAGTGAATCCGCGGGGCGGTGACGGCGAACTGGCGCAGGGGAAAGGGATTGTTGCAGAGGAAATGCACCTCGGCGCCGCCCGCGAGCGTGATGGGGTACGCGGCGGCGATGTCCCACACCCGCACGTTGTAATCCAGCACGCCGTCGAGCAAGCCGATGCCCACGTAGGCCAAGTGCAGCGTGCTGCTGCCGAGCCCGCGAATCTTGAACTGCTGGATGACCGGCCCGGCTTGCGGCACCAGCGTTGAGTCGTATGGGCTGTGAAATCCGATCAGGCTGTTTGCATGCGGCGCCTCCGGTCGCACCCGCGCCGGCTTCCTGCCGTCGAAGGCGCCGAGGCCCGGTCCGCCATGAATGAGCGTTTTGCGCGCCATGTCGTAAACCACGCCATAAACCGGCTGACCGTGCTCGAGCAGCGCGAGTGAAATGGCGCAATAAGGGATGCCGGCCGCGTAGTTGTTGGTGCCGTCAATGGGATCGAGCACCCAGCAAAAACGCGCCGTCGCGGCGATCGGCTGCTCCGCATTCAGCAGTTCCTCGCTGAAGGCCTGGTCTCCGGGAAACTGCCGCTTCAATGCACGCAGGATCGCCTCGGAAATTGCCAGATCCGCCGCCGTCACCCGGGTCCCGTCGGTTTTCCACGCGCTTTTGGCGCGCCTGAACCCGCGATGCAGCCGCCCGGTCTGCGCCTGCACCGCCCGCTTGGCCGCCGCGATGCGCTGCTTGATCTCCGGATTCATTGCTTCACGAACAACAGGAAGTGCGCGAGGAACCAAGCCCGGAATGACCACCGGCCGATTCGCAGGCTTGCCACTTAGGCGAAGGCGGGTCTCCCTTTGGCTCTTAATTCCCCACCCACCATGCGGTATCTTCGTTTGCTGCTAACGGCCGCGCTGGCCGCTCTTCCGCTCCCGGCCCAGGAGAAGGCGGGCTGCAACTGCGGCGATCCGGTCATCCTGGTGACCGGCGAACTGGATTTTCATCGCCTGCCCGCCGGGCTCGAGATCGAAGGCGCGGACCACCCCGATGTTTTCGCCGTGCAGGCCTCCGGTCCGTCCCTGTCCGCCGTCGTGCCCGGACTGATGCCCGGCCGGTACACCATTGAGATTGACGTCGCCGAAACCGTCTGCCGCGGACGCGGCGAGCGCCGGATGGACATCATCTTCGGCCAGGTCGAGATCGCCCGAGACATGGACCTGCTCAGGCGGGCCGGCGGCTTCGGGCAGGCGTGTGTCATCCAAGGGACGGTCGACTATCCCGCGGATTTCCCGGAGCGTGCTTTCACCATCCGGTTCGAGGGCCGCAAGAACGACGCCGTTTTCAACGCCATCCGCGTCAAGGATGCTTCCGGCCAGATTGTGGCGGCCATCACGGCGGCGGAGTTGCTCGCTCAGGAGCCGGACGGCGCCTGGCGGATGCCGGAGGTCAAGGATCCTCCCGTGTACCCTGATCCGGCGCAGCCCATGGAAAGGCGGATCAACGACCTGATCCGGCGCATGTCGCTGCGCGAAAAGGCCGCCCAGATGCTCAATGATGCGCCGGCCATCGAACGGCTCGGCGTGCCGGCTTACAACTACTGGAACGAATGCCTCCACGGCGTGGCGCGCGCCGGCACCGCCACCTCGTTTCCGCAGGCCATCGGCCTGGCCGCCATGTGGGACGCCCCGTTGCTGCACGAGATCGCCGATGCCATCGCCACCGAGGCGCGTGCCAAATATCACGACACCATCCGCCGCGGCCTACACACTCAGTACTACGGCCTCACCTTCTGGACACCCAACATCAACCTCGTCCGCGATCCACGCTGGGGACGCGGCCAGGAGACGTATGGCGAAGATCCGTTTCTGACCGGACGCCTGGCTGTCGCCTTCATTACGGGACTCCAAGGCGACGATCCGCGCTACGCCAAGGCCCTGGCCTGCGCCAAGCACTTTGCGGTGCACAGCGGACCAGAGCCGCTCCGACACGGCTTCGATGCCCAGCCTTCCGAGCAGGACCTTTACGACAGCTATCTGCCCCACTTTGAAGCGGCCGTCCGCGAAGGCCGGGTGGGCGCTGTCATGAGCGCCTACAATCGCGTGGACGGGAAGTCCGCCACGGCGAGCCCGTTCCTGTTGACAGAGACGTTGCGAAAGCGCTGGGGATTCGCCGGCCACGTGGTGTCCGATTGTGACGCGGTCAGCGACATCTGGATGACGCACAAGCTGGTGGCCACGCCCGAGGAAGCCGCCGCGCTCGCAGTGAAGGCAGGCTGCGACCTCAACTGCGGCAGCCAGTACTACGCCCTGACCCGTGCCATCAAGAAGGGCCTCCTGGCGGAGCAGGACATCGACCAGGCGCTGCGCCACATCTTCACCGCGCGCTTCCAGCTCGGCATGTTCGATCCGGACGAAATGGTACCCTATGCAAAGATTCCAATGTCCACGGTCGATTCGCCCGCGCACGCCGCGCTCGCCCTCAAGGCAGCCGAGGAGTCCATCGTCCTGCTGAAGAACACCGGCGTGCTCCCGCTGGACCGCGCCCGAGTGAAACGACTGGCAGTAATCGGGGCCAACGCGGATTCCGTCCGGATGCTGTTGGGAAACTACAACGGCACTCCGTCCCACCCCGTCACGATCCTGCAAGGCATCCAGGCCGCCGCCGGTCCCGGCATCGAAGTGGTGTACGCGAAGGGCTGCCCGTTGGCCTTGCACCCGGGCGAGACCATCGACGACCATGCGCCTGAATTTCTCCGAGCCGTGGAAACCGCGCGTTCCGCCGACGCAATCATCTATGTCGGCGGCATCAGTTCGCAACTCGAGGGCGAGGAAATGCGGGTGGACTACGATGGCTTCAAAGGCGGTGATCGCACCCGCGTCGAATTGCCCGCCGTCCAAAGCGCCCTGCTCAAGGCTCTGTACGCCACCGGCCGGTCGGTCGTCTTCGTCAATTGCAGCGGCAGCGCGATCGCCATGCCGTGGGAGGCGGAACACCTGCCGGCGATCATCCAAGCCTGGTATCCCGGCCAAGCCGGCGGAACCGCCGTGGCCGAAGTACTCTTCGGCGACTGCAATCCGTCAGGACGCCTGCCGATCACCGTCTACCGTTCAACGGAGGATTTGCCACCCTTCGAAAATTACGCCATGGCCGGCCGCACGTATCGCTTTTTCCCGGGTCAGCCGCTGTTTCCATTCGGACACGGCCGGAGTTACACGGAATTTCGCTATGGTCCCGTACGGCTGGCCGGCGGCGAAGTCCGCGCCGACGGCACCATCCGGCTGAGCGTGGACATCACCAACAGCGGCGGGCGCGACGGCGACGAGGTGATGCAGGTCTACGCCCGCCGGGTCGGAGTCGATAATCCGGCGCTGCCGCGCCAGCGCCTCTGCGCGTTTCAACGCGTGCCGGTGCTGAAAGGTCAAAGTGTCCGAGTCGACTTGGCCATTCCTGCCGTTACCCTCCGTCATTGGGACACGCAGATCAAAAATTACGTGGTTGACCCGGGCGAATATGAGCTGCGGGTCGGCGCTTCGTCGGAGGACATCCGCGCCACCAGCATGGTTCATATTACACCTGCCGGATGAACGCCGGCAGCTGATCCCGCGCTCCAACCCGGCTGGCCGCAACGAACGCGCAGCGCACGAAGCTCCATGTTCGAGGCGTTCCGCCACGCCCCGGGCCTCCCGCGCACCGAGGGTCATTCGTAATCGTAAAGCTTCGGGTCCCGGATCGGCGGTCCGCGGCGCAAGCGGAAGCGGCGCCTCGGCTCCTTGGGCTCCACCGGCGGCCTGGCCTCGCCCTCGCCGGGCCCGGCGCCGGAGGGATCATCCGGATCGCCGCCTTCCTTGTCGCCGAAAACATCGCCCATCTCCTCCTCCAGCCGGTCGGGGTCGGCACCCTCTTCGAGCTTGCGCACGACTTCCTCCATCCCGCCATCGAGTTTCTCGCCGGTCAGTTCGGACATTCGGCGCATCATGCGGCCCATGGCGCGCGGATCGTTCTCATCCACGCCAGCGAACTCGCCTTCCATGGCCGACAATGCCGCTTCCATGCGCGCTTCCTCCGTCGGATCACCGCCGGAACCCTCTGTCCCCATTCCTCCCTTTCCGGTATCCGGTGTCCGCTCTCCGGTTTTTCGGGTGCGCCCCGTCACCGCAAAGGACGACAGCATCTTCACCATGTGATACACCGGATTGTCGGGACATTTGGGAACGATCTGACCTTGCGCGAGCGTCTTCGCGTAGAACGAGTAGATCTTGTGATTGTCCGGACAGTAATACTCGTAAATGGGCATGGTGGCTTGGACAGTATTAACCGAAGGAGACAAAAATGAGAGAATTGGTTCTGTAGATTCCATTCATTCTGTCAAAGTTCCGCCGTTCCGTCCAGCTGGTGTCCATGCTGCACCACGACATTGCGACCGCGCTGGTTGAGCTGGTCCAGCACGCCGGCCAGCCGGCGGCGCTTCTCGTCCCCTTCCGCGAACATCTCCAACTGCGCCGGGCCGTCCTCCACGCCTGAAAACCTTACGCTCACCAGCCGCAGCGGCCGCCGACGCCTCCAAGCTTTTTGCAGGAGCAGCCGCACCAGCGGATAAAACGGCGCTTCGAGGTCCGTGGCGGCCTCCAGGCTCTGCCCCGCGGTCTCGTTCTCCATGCCGGGATAACGCACCTTGATGGTCAGCGTGCGTACGCGCTTTCCGTCGACGCGGATCTTGGGCATGAGTTCGTCGATCATGCGCTTCGCGATGCGCTCGATTTCGGCCAGGTCGCCGATGTCCTTGGAAAACGTTTCCTGCTGCGAATAGGACTTCGCGTCCTCGTCCACGGTCTCCACCGCCGTCGCATCCTCGCCGCGCGCGGCCGCGATCACCTCGCGCCAGTAATCGCCAAACAACGCACGCAGTTCTTCCTCCGTCCGCGCCAGGAGATCGCGGACGAGCCGGATGCCCTTCGCCTTGAGCGCGGCCTCGGTCTTCACGCCCACGCCCGGCAGGCGTCCGATCTCCAAGGGCGCGAGAAACGCCGCCTCCGTGCCCGGCGGCACGACCACGAACCCGTGCGGCTTGCGCAGCTTGCTGGCGATGGCGGCGATCAGCTTGTTGGCGGCCACGCCGAACGAAACCGTGATCAGCAACTTTTGCCGGATGTGGTCCTGCAGCGCATGCACGGCGGCCTCGAGTTCCGCCTGCGACTTGAATCCGCAGGGGCTGACGTCAAGGTAACCCTCGTCGATCGAGCGCCGCTCCACCACCGGCGTGAGTTCCTCGCACAGGTCGAACAGTCGCCGCGAGTACTCGCCATAGCGCCCGGAGGTGTGATCCACGAGGATGAGGTCGGGGCAGACCTTGAGGGCGCGGGCGGTCGGCATCGGGGTGTAGACGCCGCAGGCGCGCGCTTCGTAGCTGGCTGACGAGATGATCCCTCGTTGCCGTCCGCCCACGGCCACCTTTTTCCCGCGCAGCGCCGGATCCAACGCCTGCTCGACCGACACGAAGAACGCATCGGCATCGAGATGAACGATGGTTGGCAGAACGGGTTTCAAAGGAGATCGCAGCCGCGGCAACGGGCCGGTCGTTGTTCTCTCCGTTTCCTTCGCGGCAAACAATCTTTTGTTGCAGGCAGTCCTGTCGTCCCGCTGTGGTTAATCCTTGGGCAGTTCTCCTCCACCGGGTGACGGACCCGAGCCCAGGTCCTTGATCTCCTCGATCGCAAACATTACCATTTCGCCCACTTTCTGCGTCGAGAAGTGGAATTGCACCATCTTGGGAGAGTTGCCGGCCACGATTTGCAGCTGGGCGTACCTGCCATAACGCGGCTGTCCGTCGGCATACGTGTCGGTGATATTCTGGCGCAGGGCGCAGCCGCGACATTGCGGGGTTTTGCCGCACCCATCCGGCAGACCCGCGTAATAACATTCGATCGCCACGCCGGCCGAGGTATGTTTCATCCGGCTGGCGGGTTTGCCCAGGATTTTCCCGGCGGCATGGTTTGCTTCGACGACCCCCATGTCCTGGTCCGTTACCAGTACGGGAAATTCGAGGCCGTTGAGAAAGTCGCTCAGGCTGATGGCGGTGTCCCCCAGCGCCTTTCTCAGGCAGTCTTCACAGATGCCGTGCGAAATTCTTGTGTCACCAAAGGTGTCATCTACCAGCTGCTTCTGGCACCACGCACAGACAAGTTTCATAGGGTTACCTCCCGTCACGCTAACGGGAAGCTGGCGGAAATCGAACGCTGGGGCTTCATTTTGGTGAGTTCGGACGTCGGGTGAGCGGGCCGGTCTGATGCATCTGCCTGTCGCACCGACCGATCGCGGGATATTTTCAGAAGCATTGCGTCCGACCACGCGCCGGGGAGTGCGGTCAAGATTCGCCATTGAAATCCAATCCGCCGGATGCCTAGTGTAGCCGTTTCGCCCGGCAGGATCGGTCCTCCCAGGACCAACCGCCGGCCTGGAACCAAAACCAGATTATGAAGAAACCAACATTCACCGTCTGTGGGAAGAACGACCTGATTCTCGTCGCCGGAGCCGGCGGCTTCATCGGGGGCTCCCTGGTGCGCTATTTCACGGAAAAAGGCTTCACCCGGATCCGTGCGGTCGACCGGAAGCCGCTTCCTGAGTGGTACCAACGGACTGATGGAGTGGAATGCCTCAGCATGGATTTGTCCAACGAGGACAACTGCAAGCGCGCCGTCGAGGGCGCCGTTGAGGTCTATAATCTGGCGGCGGACATGGGCGGCATGGGGTTTATCGAACGGTTCCGCGTCCTGTGCCTGCGCAGCATCCTGATCAACACGCATCTCCTCGAGGCTGCCTACCGCGCCGGCGTGGCGCGCTATTTCTATTCGTCCTCGGCCTGCGCCTACAACACGAAGCTGCAAACGGATCCGCATTGCCGGGCATTGAAGGAAACGGATGCTTATCCCGCCTACGCGGAGCGCGGTTATGGCTGGGAAAAATTGATGTCGGAAATGTTCTGCCAGGAGTACACCGCCGAGCGCGGCCTGCGGACCGCCATCGCCCGCTTTCACAATGTCTACGGACCGTGGGGCACGTGGGACGGCGGCCGAGAGAAGGCGCCGGCAGCGCTGTGCCGCAAGGTGATCATCGCCAAGGACCGGGGCGCGGATACCATCGAAATCTGGGGCGACGGCTCGCAGTGCCGCAGCTACATGTACATCGACGACTGCCTCCTTGGCATCGACAAGATCATGCATTGCCACGAACTCATCGCGACGCCGATCAATCTTGGCACCAGCGAACTGATCTCGGTCGACGAACTCGTTAGCCTCGCCGAGCAGATTGGGGGGGTGAAGCTGAAGCGGAAATACATCCTCGGTGCGCCGAAGGGCGTCGCCGGCCGCAACAGCGACAACACCATGATCAAGCGAATCCTCAACTGGGAGCCCAGCATTCCCATCAGCCAGGGACTCCAGACAACCTACCGGTGGATTGAACAGCAGTACAATGATCGCAAGGCCGGACGGAAGACGGTAAAGGACGCCCCTTGAACCGGCCGGCTCGAGCCGGCTCGTCGGTGCAATCACGCAGCGAATAGCAAGATCATGCCTGCCAACGCCAGCCGCAGGATCACGGATGCCATCGGTGACTTTCCCTATCGCCTCCAGCTGGCCGGCGGTTGGATCGACCAGCCGTTTATTTCCAAGCTCAATCCAGCCCCCCCGGGATCAATGGTGGTGGTCAGCCTGCAGCCTGCCTTTCATCTGATGGATCGTGCCGGCATGGCCACCGGATCCCGCAAGATTGCCATGCAATTATGGAATGGCCGGCTGCCCGACCAAGACCCGGGGAAACTGGTCGAGGAACTTTACACCGAGGAAAATCGCGGGAAGGCGGAGCCATCGGGAACGCAAGACATGATCGGACTGATCCACCCCGGCGTCAGCCGCCTGGATTACGATGCCGGTTATCGCGGCGGAGTTTTCCCGAAGCTGATCGAATCGAACAACGATCCGGTGATCGCCCGCTGGTTCGAGCGGGTCATTCACCTGCTTCCGGTCATGCCGAGGCCGGACGGCTACAATCCGCTGGGAGTCAAAAACCTTGAGCCCGAATGGGTGCGCCGGCTGGGCCGATCGGGCCGGGCCTGCTATGACGCCATCGTCGGAAAGCACATTGATGCCCTGGGCGCTTCGCTAAATGAAACCATGGCGTGCTGGGAGAAACTCCTTCCTCACACTGTCAGGCATCCTTCCATCAAAATGGATCTCGTGGCCTTGCTTCGTTACTACCAAGCCAAGTATCCCGGCGCCATGTATTCCGGCTGCGGCGGCGGCTACCTGATTGTGGTTTCCAGCAAACCGGTGCCCGGTTCCTTCCGGGTGCATGTCCGGATCACCTGATTGAAATGATGACGAAGGTTATCGTTTCCTCCGCCTTCGATCAGCTGAACTCCGGCGCTTTTCGCTTTCTCCAGGAAGCCTCCAAGCTGGGTGAACTGCATGTCCTGCTGTGGTCGGATCAAGCCATCCGGACGCTCACCGGCCGGGAGCCCAAGTTTTCCCAAGCGGAGCGGGCGTATGTCATTCAGTCAGTCCGTTACGTGACGAAGCTCCAGTCCTTGGGCGCCAACGTTGATCCTTACACCCCGCCTGACCTGGCCGCCATCAAGCCGGATGTCTGGGTCGTTGACGAACAGAACGCCACGCCAGCCAGAAGGGCTTTTTGCGCCGCCCACGGGCTGGATTATCGCATCCTGACCTCCCGGGACATGGCCGGATTTCCCGAACCGCCTCCCGAGCCTCCATCTGGCAGAAAGAAAGTCGTCGTCACCGGTTGTTATGACCTGTTCCATTCAGGGCACGTCCGGTTTTTCGAAGAAGTCTCCGAACTGGGCGACCTGTTCGTGGTGGTGGGGCACGATGACAACGTTCGTTTGCTCAAAGGTGCGGGGCATCCCTTCTTCACGGCGGCGGAGCGGCGTTATGTCGCCGGTTCCATCCGCTACGTCAAACAGGCGCTGGTCTCCTCGGGACTGGGCTGGATGGATGCCGAGCCGGAAATCGCCAAAATCAAGCCCGACATGTACGTAGTCAATGAAGACGGCGACAAACCGGAGAAGCGGGAGTTCTGCCGGGAACGCGGGATTCAATACATCGTGCTCAAACGCCTGCCCAAGGAGGGGCTGCCCGCCCGCACCAGCACCGACCTGCGTGGTTTCTGACCACCACCCGCGAAATATGCGTTGTTTGGGCAACCCACCTGTCTGACCGACCGACGCCTGCGCAAGACCGCGACACTCTCATGCAACCCTGGAAGACCCTCACCAAACGCATCATCTGCCAGCCCAACCGGTTTCTCACGGTCGAGATCCATGAACTCGAACTACCCGACGGGCGGCGCATTCCCGACTGGCCGTGGCTGATCACCCCCGATTATGCCAACGTGCTGGCGCGCACTGCCGACGGCCGTTTTCTGTGCTTGCGGCAGTTCAAGTACGCAGTGAACGGCGTCTCCCTCGCGCCGGTCGGCGGATTTCTCGAACCGGGAGAGGATCCGCTGCACGCCGCGCAGCGGGAGCTGCTCGAGGAGACCGGCTATGCCGCAAATGAATGGCATGCTCTCGGCCGCTGCGTGGTGGACGCCAATCGCGGAGCCGGCACCGCCCATTTTTTCCTGGCCTTGAATGCGGAACCTAAATGCTCACGCCACGCCGATGACTTGGAGCAGCAGGAACTTCTCTTGCTCAGCCACCATGAGATCGAACAGGCGCTCGATCGCGGGGAGTTCAAGGTGCTCGCCTGGGCGGCCGTAGTGGCCTTGGGTCTGCGTTATCTGGAGAAGAAGACGAAGCCGCTGAAGTGACCCCGCCTTGTTTGGAACCTGCTTGGGGGGTTTGGCGTCTTAAACAGGCATGCAGCACTCAGCCTCCTCTGAACGCCAGATTCTCGACGAGGATCTGCAAATCATACGCGTCACCCTTGCGACCATTACGGAGGATGTGCGCCAGTTCTCCGATTGTGCCGCGAACGCCATCCAAGAAGCCCTGGAGAAACTCGATCGGGCGCAATGGGAGTTTTACCGCCTCCGCGAACGCGATTGATCAAGAAACACGCCGGCACGGCTGAGCGCGTCGCCCCTGCCTTGCAACGAATCAATGGGCGCCGTCGGTTTCGCCCGACGGACGCCCGCGTCCATCTCGTCAGCGACGGCCCGGCAATGGCGCGTAACTGCCGTAGCCGGTTCGCCTCGGCCTGCGGTTGGACCGCCAGAAGCGGAAACCGGAACCGGATGACCGCGCCGGCTGAGACGAAAGGACGGGCGCTTTCTCCGTCTGCACCGCCATGGGCACGTTCGAGGCGAAAGGATGATCCGCATGGACCTGGATGGTCTGGCGAATTAATCGCTGGATGTCACGGAGCGAAGCCCGTTCCGACGGATCGCAAAAGGAAAGGGCAAAGCCGGAGGCGCCCATCCGCGCGGTGCGGCCGATGCGGTGCACGTAGGCTTCCGGTTCCTCCGGGATGTCGAAGTTGACCACCAGTGCGATGCCCTTCACGTCGATGCCGCGCGCGGCGATGTCGGTGGCGACGAGCACGCGGGTCCGGCCGGTGCGGAAGTCCTCCAGCGCGCGCTGGCGCGCCCCCTGCGACTTGTTGCCGTGGATGGCGGCGGCGTGGATGCCGTCACGTTCGAGATTGCCGGCGAGGCGGTTGGCTCCGTGCTTGGTGCGGGAGAAAACCAGCACCAGCCCCTCGGCGTGCCGGGCCAGGGTGTGCACGAGAAGCCGGTGCTTGTCGCTGCGCTGCACGTGGCAGACGCGCTGTTCGACGCTATCGACGGTCGAGGCGACCGGCGCCACCTCGATGCGCACAGGGTCGTGGAGGAACCGGTGCGCGAGCTGGCGGATCTCTTCCGGCATGGTGGCGGAAAAGAGGAGCGACTGGCGCTGCGACGGCAGTTTCGCGAGGATGCGTTTCACATCCGGCGCGAAGCCCATGTCGAGCATCCGGTCACCCTCGTCGAGGACGAAGATTTCAACGCGATCGAGCAGGGCGTGGCCCTGCTCCATGAGGTCGAGCAGCCGGCCGGGCGTGGCGACGATGATCTCGACGCCCGCAGCGAGGGCGCGGATTTGGGGCTGTTCGCCCACCCCCCCGAAAATGACGGCGTGACGAAGCGGCAGGTGGCGGCCGTAAAGGGCGATATTATCGCCGATTTGTACCGCCAGTTCCCGGGTCGGCGTAAGGATCAGTGCGCGCGGGCGGCGCGGAGTGCGGGGCTGCGGCCGGGCGCTCAATCGCTGCAGGATCGGCAGAGCGAAGGCGGCGGTCTTGCCGGTGCCGGTCTGGGCGCAGCCGATCAGGTCGCGGCCTTCCAGCAGGGGCGGAATCGCCTGCGCCTGGATGGGCGACGGGTGGAGGTAGGCCTTGTCGACGAGCGCACGCAGGAGCGGTGCGGCCAGTTTCAGCGAGGCAAAGGTGGTGATGTCTTGATTCATGGATGAGTGCGTCCGGACACGAAGTGTGTCCGGCGCGGTCCGTCCGGGTGGCGGACGGAGGATGGTGTTTCTTCTTGATAAGACCTGCGAGGAGGCGGTGATGGCACGGCGGGTCGCGCCAGAAGGCGCGTGCCGGGCTGGATCAGGCAACCGGTGACAGGTCGTTGTTTTGTCGATGAGTATTGGAGACCTCTGAACGGTCTCTCATCGAAGAAACGCCCGAAGGGAAGCGAACGAACTGTCTGCCGCGAAACTCACGGCCTCCCGTCCGCCTTGGGGCGTAACCGTGCAGTACGGTGCCGGCATAGCAAGAGATTAATTTCCGGAGGAGCCCGGTCCGGCTCTATTTACCCCTGAAAAACAAAGCCAGCAATTTCGGCTGTCAGGCCCGTCGCCGGGGGATGAAGCGGGGTACCCGGCGGCAGTAATCGTCATAGGCCGGACCGAACCGCTCGCGGAGTTCCTTCTCCTCCAGAATCACAATCAGCCAGATTCCCAGTCCACCCACCGCCAGTACCAAATATAAGGCCAGATAGTTGGCGAGCAGCGCGAAACCAGCCAACACCAAAAGGAATTGTAGATACCGGGGATGGCGCACGTGCGCATACAGCCCTTCTGTCACCAGCTGTTGCGTGTACCGGTCCGGCGCGAGTTCCGGGAGCCCCATCAGCTGTTGATTGCTGAAATGCCGGTGCAAACTCACCCGCAATCGGACCGCCACCGCCACGCACAGGAGGCCGAGGGCCAGCAACGGCCAGCTGTCGCCAAAATCAAGCGCCAGCAGCGTGCGCCGCATCAAAAACAATCCGGCGATACTCGGGCACACCACGGCCGCGACCATCACATAGGTCCAGAGTAGCCCGACTCGGCGACAGAACTTGATGAAGGGATGGATGAGGACCCACGTCAGCAGACCCGGTGGAATCATGATGGTCAGCATCAAGGCCAGATAATAACGAAGCATGTTCATGACAATGTGCCCGATGCGCAAAGTGCGGCTCAACCTCGGCCGGCCCAGCGGTTCAGGGCTTGGCCGGTGAGCGAACGCGGTTCCTTCTCAACGCCGGAGCGCGGGCCGGTGTAGACGAGTTCACCGCCGGCGTCGCCGCCGCCAGGCCCCAAGTCAACGATCCAATCCGCCAGGTGGATCACATCAAGATTATGCTCGATGACCACGATAGTGTTGCCCGCGTCGCGCAGCTTGAAGAGCAGGTCCATCAGCCGCTGGATGTCGGCCCAGTGCAGACCGGTCGTGGGCTCATCGAGGATGTAGAGCGTCTGGCCTTGCTGGCGCTTGCTGAGTTCGAGCGAGAGTTTAAGCCGCTGCGCCTCGCCGCCGGAGAGCGTCACCGCCGACTGGCCGAGCTGGAGATAGCCGAGCCCGACGGCGTCGAGCGTCTCCAGCTTTTCCGTGATTCGCGGGATGTTCCGGAACAGCTCCATGGCTTCGCGCACGGTCAGGGCGAGCACATCGGCGATGTTCCGGCCGTGGAAGCGCACCTCAAGCGTCTCCCGGTTGAAACGCCGCCCGCCACAGCTCGGACACTCGGTGTAGGCGTCGGCGAGGAACTGCATGTCGAGCCGGATCTGGCCGTCGCCCTGGCAGCGCTCGCAGCGGCCGCCGCGCACATTGAAGCTGAACCGGCTCGCCTTGTAGCCGCGCACCTTGGCGAGCGGGCATTTCGCAAACAGGTCGCGCAGCAGGTCGAGCAGCTTGGTGTAGGTGGCGGGATTGGAGCGCGGGCTGCGGCCAATGGGCTCCTGGTCGACCAGCACGGTCTTCTCAAAGTGTTCCAGTCCCTCGAGGCCGCGGTGGCGTCCCGGCAGGATTTTCGCGCCGTTGAGTTTCCGCGCGGCCGCGGCGGCCAGGATGTCGTTCACCAGCGTACTCTTGCCCGAACCCGAGACGCCCGCGACGCAGGTGAGCAGGCCCACCGGAAACGCAACATCGAGATTCTTGAGGTTGTGCTCCCGTGCGCCGCGCACCGTCAGCCAGCGGCCGTCGGGCGCGCGGGTGCGGGCGTCTTTGACCACCCGTACCTTCCGGGCCAGATAGGGTCCGGTGCGCGACGCCGTGGCGGGCAGCTGCGCGCACGCTGCGGGGGTGCCCTGGAACAGCAGCTCGCCGCCCTCCGTGCCGGCGCCGGGCCCGAGTTCGACCAGTTCGTCGGCCGCGCGCATCGTCTCCTCGTCGTGCTCGACGACGATCACGGTGTTGCCGCGATCCCGCAGCTCCCAGAGCGTCTCGATCAGTTTCCGGTTATCGTGCGCATGCAGTCCGATGCTGGGTTCGTCGAGCACATAAATGACCCCGATCAGGCCCATGCCCAGCTGGGTGGCAAGCCGGACGCGCTGCGCCTCGCCGCTGCTCAGCGTGGAATACTCGCGATCCAGCGTCAGATAGCCGAGCCCGGTCTCGAGCAGGAAGTGCAACCGCTTCTCGATGCCGGCCAGTACTTCGCGCGCGGCCTCGATGCCGGCCAGCCGCTGGCTGAGTTCCCGCGCGAACGCATGCGCGGCGGCGACATCCATCGCAAAAAATTCGGGCAGACCCCGGGCCGCCAGTTGCACCGCCGCGGCGCGCGGATTGAGGCGGCGGCCGTGACAGGCCGGGCACTCCGCGCTCACCTGGAAGGCCGTCAACCGGGCGCGAAAACCGTCGCTGCGCGTCTCGCGCCAGCTTCGGTCAAGCATGGCGAGCACGCCCGCAAACGGCATGAGCTTGGGCTGCTTCATGCGCCGCAGCCGGAAACTGAAGAGCCGCTCTCCCGCCCCGTGCAGCAGCGTCTGCCGCACGTCCCCGGGCAGTTCGCGCCAGGGTTTTTCCGGGTCGAAGGGCAGCTGCTCGGCGAGCTGCTTGAGGATGGCATTGTGCCTGATGATGAGATTCTTGCCGCCGATGCGCCAGGGCTTGAGCGCGCCGCCGCGCACGGATTTTCCCGGATCGGGCACGACCAGCTCCGCGCTGAAGGTCATTTGGCGCCCGAGACCGCCGCACGCGGGGCAGGCGCCCTCCTGGTGGTTGAAGGAGAAATGCCGCGGGGTGAGCCGGTCATACACCTCACCGCATATCGCGCAGCTCAAGCTCTGGCTGAGCGCAATCTCCTGCCACGGCGCCTCGGCCGATTTCTGCACCAGGGCCACCGCGCGATCCTGCCCCTCCCGGAACGCCAGTTCCAGCGAGTCGGCCAGCCGGCTGCGCTGGTCGGGAGCGGCCACGAGACGGTCGATGACGAGATCCACCGCCAATTCCTTTGCTCCCGCCGGCAACAGGCGGGGATCGTCAAGCGGCTTGATTTCGCCCTCGATGCGCACGCGCTGGAAACCGCGCTGGCGCAGCCGCGGAAGTTCTTCCCGCAACACGGAGGGCCGGGCGCGCATCCACGGTGCGAGCAGCATGATGCGCCCGCCTGGCGCCTCCCGCAGCACGCGCTCCACGCAGTCGTCCAGCGAGCGCGGTTCGATGCGGCCGCCGTCCTTCGGGCAAAACTGCTCGCCCTGCAGCGTCCAGAGCAGGCGTGCATAATCGGCAATCTCGGTGACGGTCGCCACCGTGGTGCGCGGCGAACCGCCGCCCGTGCGCTGCTCGATGGCCAGCACGGGCGAAAGGCCATGGATGAAATCGACGTCGGGCCGTCTGAGCTGCTCGAGCACCTGCCGCGCTTCCGTGGACAGACTCTCCATGTACTTGCGGTGCCCCTCGGCGTAGAGGGTGTCGAAAACCAGTGACGACTTGCCCGAACCGCTCGGCCCGGTGATGACCACGAGCTTCCCCCGTGGCAGGCGCAGCTCCAGATTCTTCAAGTTGTGCTCGCGCGCGCCCTTGATGTGAATGTGCGTCGCCGCGTCCATGGCGCCATCACGTCACGATTTTGCCCCAAGCGTCAAAGCGGGAATCACGCACCCGGTTGGGAAGGCCAGTCCGGCGCAGTCGCCGTCCGATCAGACCGTCGCGGCAAGAAATTCAAACTATGACACCTCATTAAATCAACTAACATACGGCCGTTGCCTGTTTTAATACTTGCGATTGATGGTGAAAGTTCGCTTCATCTCGCGTCGCTCGACCGTGACCTCTGGTTAACCCAGACCCCAAAACCTCAAACCTCCCTGCGCGGAGGTTTTAGTCGTCTATACACCCAGCTATGAAATCCCCATATGCTCTATCCGTTTCCGCCTGCCGGCGAAGCGGAACCACCCTCGCTGTGACCGCGTTGCTCTTCCTGTCGGGCGCGATCTCCGCGTACGGCATCGTCTTCACGCTTGGCGAGGTGAACGGCAGTTTCGATTCCACTTACTCGGTGGGCTCCATCTATCGGCTACAGGATCCCGATCCCGCCCTTTATGGCCTTACCAACACCTTTAACGGCGTGCCGGGACAGGCATTCTCCGTCAACGGCGACGACGGCGACCTCAATTATCACCGGGGCATTGAGTCGATTGTCTTCAAGGGCGAACACGAACTCGTGCTCAAGTGGCAAAACTGGGACGCCTTCGTGCGCGGCTATTACTTCTTCGATCCGAAAAACGAGAACAAGGTCCTCCCGCATACGCCGCTCTCCCATTCCGCCAAGGAGAAGGTGGGAGCCGACGCCGTCCTGCTCGACAACTATATAACCGGCAAATTCGATTTCAACTCGATGCCCGTGACCGTTCGGCTCGGCCGACAGGTCATCAGCTGGGGTGAGAGCACGTTTATTCCCAACGGCATCAACGTGATCAACCCCATCGACGTGGCGCGCCTGCGCACGCCCGGTTCGGAACTGCGCGAAGCGCTGCTGCCAGTCTATGCGTGGGACACCTCGGTCGCCCTGACCGACAAGCTCTCGCTGGAGGCCGTGTGGCTGCTGGAGTTCCGCCGCACGGATATCGACCCCGACGGCACCTACTTCAGCACGAACGACTTTGCCGGCCGGGGAGGCAGCAAGGTCATGCTCGGTTTCGGCGCGCTGTCCGACCAGCAGACGCTGGGCGCCATCACGCGCGCCAGTGACCGCACGGGCGACAAGTACGGTCAATGGGGACTGGCCATGCATTATCTCGCGCCCAGCCTGAACCACACCGAGTTCGGCTTCTACTATCTCAAGTACAGCAGCCGTCTGCCGGTCATCAGCGCCTACACGCCGACGGGTCCGATCAGCGCCGCCCTGGTGCAATCGACCGCCTCGAGCCTCGCCGCACCGCTCGGGGCCGCCATGGTAGCCGCCGGATATCCGGCCGCAGGCGTGCCAGCTGCCTTGCAGACCCTGCTTGGCGCCGCGCTCACCAATGTGCCCATCGGCGCCCTGCCGGCCAGCTTGCAGCCGTTTTATCCCACTGCCCAAACCATCGCTGCTGGCGCGAAAAAAATCGGGTTTTTGACCGCCGCCGGCACCGGCCAGTACTTTATCGAATACCCCACGGGCATCGACATGTTTGGTGCCAGTTTCAACACGGATGTCGGTACGACCGGCATCTCGCTGCAGGGCGAGGTTTCCTACAAATCCCATGTGCCCCTGCAGGTCGACGACGTTGAACTGCTCTTTGCCGCGCTCTCAACCCTCGATTCACCCGGAGGCACGGTCTATGGCAGCAACAACCAGATCGGCAATTACAGCGGGCAATATGGCACCTATATTCGCGGCTACCGCCCCCTTGACGTCTGGCAGGCGCAGGCCACGGCCACCAAGGTGTTCGGGCCGATGCTCGGCGCCAATCAATTGACCGTGGTGGGCGAGGTGGGTGTCACGATGGTGCCGGATCTCCCCCCCAAGAGCGTGTTGCGCTTCGACGGCTCGGGCACCGCCACCGCCGGCGACGCGAATGAAATGATCAACACCGGCAACGGCACGGTTCCAGCCACGCCCCTCAGCGCCTTCCCGGACAAGACCTCGTGGGGCTATCAGATCGTCGGCAAGCTCGACTACAACAATCTCTTCGCCGGCATCAATGTCTCGCCGTCGCTCGCCTTTGCGCATGACGTCAGCGGCAACACGCCCCTGCCCCTTGGCAACTTTCTCCACAACCGCAAGACCCTGACGCTCGGCATCGATTTCACCTTCCAGAACCAGTGGGCGTTCGAGGTGCGTTACGTCAATTACTCCGGCGCCGGAGCCTACAACCTCCTCTCCGATCGCGATTACGTCTCCTCTACCCTGAAATACTCGTTCTAGCCTTGTGGAAGCGGGCCTGGCGCGAAGTCGTTTTCCCGCCGGACCGGCTCCCCCCACCGGACGATCCCCAGCCATGAAACTTCACTCCATTTTCTCCATGCCTATTCCAAAACTTGCCCTCGTGGTGGTGTTTGCTTCTTCCGCCTCCGTCTTCGCCGCGGTCAGCGCCGATCAGGCTGCGCGACTCGACAAGGATCTCACTCCCCTCGGCGCCGAGCGCGCCGGCAACGCCGACGGCACCATTCCCGCCTGGACCGGCGGCATCACGCAGCCTCCCGCCGGTTATACCCCCGGCATGCACCACCCGGATCCGTATGCGGACGACCAGCCGCTTTATGTCATCACGGGCGCCAACCTCGCCCAGTATCGCGACAAGCTCACCGCCGGCTCCATCGCCCTGCTGCAGGCCTACCCGGACTACAAGCTTCCGGTCTATCCCACTCATCGCAGCGCGTCCGTGCCGGCCCGCGTCTACGAAGCCACCAAGGTCAATGCCACCCGCGCCAACCTCGTGCGGGACGGCGCCGGCGTGGAGGGCGCCATCGGCGGCATCCCCTTCCCCATCCCGCAGAACGGCCTGGAGGTCATGTGGAATCACCTCCTCCGCTTTCGCGGCGTGATCGCTGAACGGCATATCGCGCAGGCGGCCCCTACGCGCGGCGGCACTTACACGCTCGTCGATTTCGATGAGGAATACATCTTCAACTACTACCTCGAGGGCATGACGCCGGAAAAGCTCGGCAATACCGCCTTCTACTTCCAGCAGGAGGTGACGGCACCGCCGCGGCTCGCCGGTTCCATACTCCTCGTGCGGGAGACGATCGATCAGGTGAAGGAGCCGCGCAACGCCTGGGTCTACAACCCCGGCCAGCGCCGGGTGCGCCGCGCCCCCAACATCGCCTATGACAACCCCGGCACCGCTGCCGACGGCATGCGCACCAGCGACCAGCTAGACATGTTCAACGGCGCCCTCGACCGCTACACATGGGAACTCGTCGGCAAGCGCGAGATGATCGTGCCCTACAACTCCTTCAAGCTGCACTCCGACAAGGTGAAGTATGCCGACATCCTCAAGCCGCTGCACATCAATCAGGATCTCACCCGGTATGAGCTGCACCGCGTTTGGGTCGTGGAGGCCAAGCTCAAGCCGGGCACGAGCCACATTTACCCACACCGGACGTTCTACATCGATGAGGACTCCTGGCAGGCGCTCGCCGTCGACCAGTACGACTCGCGCGGCCAGCTCTGGCGCGTCTCGGAGGCGCACTGCATCAATTATTACGAAGTGCCGACCTTCTGGAGCACCCTCGAGGTGCATACCGATCTGCTCGCCGGGCGTTACCTGGCCTTCGGCATGGCCAACGAGGGGCCCACGTACGATTTCACGATCAAGCGCACGCTGGCTGATTACGACAACCCCGATAATCTTCGCCGCAAGGGCATTCGATAGGTGTTTCTCGACGGCGCAGGTTTGTCGTGGACCTGTGCCGTCGCTCGTTTTTCCTGAACCACCGGCACATGATTCTTTTTCCCGATCGAGGCGCGCCCGCCAGCGGTGCAATCCCCGCTGGAATTTCATGGAAAAGGATGCGCCATCGTCCTATCCCCAGCTGTCATCAGCACGACGGCGAAGGGATCGCCGGTGATCATCACGCGGAGCCCTTTGGCCGCCTCATCCTTGGCATTCTGGGGGCCTGGCTCGCGGTGTGTCCGTGCCTGGCCGCCGACCCCGCGACCGAGCTCGCCGCCCGTTCGCTGCTACTCGACGCCCAGACCATCGGCAGTACGGTGATCGCGGTTGGCGCCAACGGCCACATCCTGCGCTCAACCGACGGAGGCTCCACCTGGGAGCTGGCCAAGGCCCCGGCGCTGGCCACGCTCACCGGGGTCCACTTCCCTGACGCGCAGCACGGCTGGGTCGTCGGCCACGATGCCGTCATCCTTCACTCCGACGACGGCGGACGTACCTGGACCAAGCAGAACGGGGGTGAGGACCTGCAGGTCTCGTTCCTTGACGTCGGCTTTTTGGATGCACAAACCGGGTTTGCCGTCGGGGCCTATGGACAGTTTCTCGCCTCCACCGATGGCGGCCGTAGTTGGACGCAGCGCCGTGTCATCGAGGAGGATTATTTTTTCAACCGCCTCAGCATCGGCCCCGCCGGCACGCTCTACATCGCCGGCGAGCACGGCACGCTGCTGCGGTCCACCGACCGCGGCCTCTCTTGGGTGCCGATCCATGCGCCTTACGACGGCTCGTTCTACGGCATCCTGCCCCTCGGCCCAAAGCTGTTGCTGGCCTACGGCTTGCGCGGGCGCATCTACCGTTCCGAGGACGACGGCGACAACTGGCAGCTCGTGCCCAACGAGCAGCGCGTTTTGCTTGCGACCGCCGTGTGTCTGCGCAGCGGCATCATTGTCGTTGCCGGTCAGGCGCGTTCGTTTCTCGTGAGCCGCGATGGCGGCGCTAGTTTCGCCGCATGGTCGCCCGGCCTGACCACCGGCGTGGCCGAATTGATCGAGGCGCCCGATGGACGTTTGCTGGCGGTTGGCGAAGCGGGTGTGACTCCCCTGCCGGCTCCCTAAATGAAAGCCACCATCGAACGTTTCACCGCCTGGGTTTTCGGCCATCGGCTCTCGCTGGTGATCGTCTTCAGCCTGCTCACCGTGGTGATGGGCTGGTTCGCGGCTCACCTGCATGTCGACGCCAGCTTCAACAAGGGATTACCGCTCGAACATCCCTACATCCGAACGTTCACAAAGTATCAGAGCGAGTTCGGTGGCGCCAACCGCGTGATCATCGCCCTGATGGCCCGGCAGGGCGACATCTTCACGCCGGAGTTTTTCAAGCTGCTCAAGGAGGTCACCGACGATGTCTTTTTTCTACCCGGCGTCGACCGGGCCCAGGTGCAGTCGCTTTTCACGCCCAATGTCCGCTATACCGAGGTGGTCGAGGACGGTTTCTCCGGCGGCAACGTCATCCCGCCGGACTTTCAGCCCACGCCCGAGGGGCTCGCCCGCGTCCGGCAAAACGTGATCAAGTCCGGCAAAATCGGCCAGCTCGTGGCCAATGATTTCACCGGCGCCATTGTCAGCGCGCAGCTGCTGGAGGTCGATCCCTCCACCGGGAAGAAGCTCGATTACCTCCGCGTCGCCAGGGAGCTCGAGGCCATCCGCACCCGGGTGGAGCGGGCGAGCGGCGGCGGCGTGCGCGTCCACATCATTGGTTTCGCGAAAGTGATGGGCGCCGTCGGCGACGGTGCCCGGGGCGTGCTCATGCTCTTTGGCGTGTCCATCATCATCACCGCGCTGCTGGTCTGGTACTACGCGGGCCGCTGGAAAATTTCCGGCGCGCCCGTCCTCTGCTCGTTCATCGCGGTGGTCTGGCAGCTCGGTCTGCTCACCGCGCTCGGCTATGGCATCGATCCGCTCTCGATTCTGGTGCCGTTCCTGGTCTTCGCCATTGGAGTGAGTCACGGCGTGCAGATGATGCGCGCCTTCCGCATGGCGGTGTTCTCCGGATGTGACAACAGCCTGGACGCGGCCAAAAGCGCCTTCGCCCAACTGCTGGTGCCCGGCGGGGTGGCGCTGATTGCCGATACGATCGGCTTTCTCACCATCTTGGAAATCAAGATTCAATCCATCCGCGAACTCGCGATCTCCGCCAGCCTCGGTGTCTGCGTCATCATCATCACCAACCTCTTCCTGCTGCCGATCATCCTGTCGTCCCTGCGGCTGCCGCCGGCCTATGGCGAGTGGGTCGCGGCGCGGCAGGCCGGCACCGACCGGGTCTGGGCGCGCATCTCCGCTGAAATGCGGCCCGGACCCTCGATGGCCGTCATCGCCGTCTGGGTCGCCCTCGGCGTCTGGGGCTGGCACAAATCGCAACAGGTCAAAATCGGCGACCTTTTCGCGGGTGTGCCGGAGCTGCGCCAGGATTCCCGCTATAACCAGGACACCCGAATCATCACCAACAAGTTCAGCATCGGCGTGGACATCATCTCCGTCATTGTGGAAACGGTGTCCAACGGCTGCGTGGACCACGACGTGGTGGCGCTCATGGACCAGTTCGAGTGGCACATGCGGGCCGTGCCCGGAGTGCAGTCCGTGATCTCGCTCGCCTCAGTGGCCAAGATCGTCAACGCCGGTTGGAACGAAGGCTCGCTCAAATGGCGCATCCTGCCGCGCAACCGGCAGTCGCTGGCCCAGGCGATCACGCCCATCGACACGGCCACCGGCCTGCTCAACGCCGACGGCAGCGTCCTGCCGATCATGATCTTTCTCACCGACCACAAGGCCGAGACCCTGCGCGGCGTCACTGACGCAGTGAAAGCCTTCAGTGTTGCGCATCCTTCGCCCAAGGTGAAATTCCTGCTGGCCAGCGGCTCGGCCGGGGTGATGGCCGCGACCAACGAAGTGGTGCAGGCGGCGCAGTTTCCCATCGTGCTGTGGGTCTTCGGTGCGGTGATCGCTTTGTGTTTGCTCACCTTCCGCTCCCTGCGCGCCACGCTCTGCATCGTACTGCCGCTCGCCATCGTCAGCTACCTCGGCTACGCGCTGATGGTCTATCTGCAGATCGGTTTGAAAACCTCGACCCTGCCGGTGGTGGCGCTGGGCGTGGGCATCGGCGTGGACTACGGCATCTACCTGTTCGCCCGGCTGCAAAAGGCGCTCCGCGCGGGCGGATATTTTGAAGACGCCATGTTCCTGGCCTTCAAGGAAACCGGCAGTTCCATCCTGTTCACCGGCTTTACGCTTGCGGTTGGCGTGAGCATGTGGGTCTTTTCCGACCTCAAGTTCCAGGCCGACATGGGCCTGTTGCTCACGTTCATGTTTCTCGTCAACATGCTGGGCGCCCTCCTCCTTCTGCCGGCCATGGCCCGCTGGTTGTACCGGCATCATCGGAAAAAGGGGGTGACGACCCATCCCTTCGGGTCGGTGCCGGCGAAGTAATCTCCGGCCGCTTTTTCCACCTCCGCCCTTGCCTGCCGCGGCCCGGTGCTTAGGCTGCGTTCATGAACGCAGGCCCGATCTTGTACATCAGGCGCGGATGTCCCTATTGCCGGCAGGCCGCGGCATTTTTCTCCACGCATGGCGTCGAGGTCGATATCCGGGACGTGTCGAAGAGTTATTCCCACCTAAAGCGACTCATTGAAGCGAGCGACCAGAGCAATGTCCCCACCTTTGTCTACGGCGATTTCGTGGTGTCCGACTTCAGCGTCGACGAGTTGCTCGACGAACTCGCCGAGCGCCCCGACATCCGCCTGCGTCTCGGCCTGGGCGATAACGACGACGAATAGAGAGCGCCCCGGCGCGCTGGAGCTTTGGCCGGGAGCTCAGCCAAAGGTATGACGCGCCCTACCTGCACTTATTAATCCATGGCTTGGGACGTGCAGTACCGCAACGGCGTATGGCTGCCACAGGTCGGCTGGTGGCTTGATGCGCATTTCCCCGTGGCGCGCGCATTCGTCTCCCATGCGCATTCCGACCATATCGCGGCGCATCAGGAAATCCTCTGCTCCGCCGGCACCGCCCGCCTGCTGCGGACGCGCCTGCCCGCCGGGCGGATCGAGCACGTGCTGCCGTTCGGGCAGGCGGAACCGCTCACGGTTGATACCGCGGTGACGCTTCATGCCGCGGGCCACATTTTCGGTTCGGCGCAGTGCCTCCTGGCCCACGAACGCCACGGCACGCTGCTCTACACCGGCGACTTCAAACTGCGCCCGGGACTTTCCGCCGAGCCCTGCGCTACGCCGCACGCGGACGTTTTGATCATGGAAACCACTTACGGCCTGCCGCGCTACGTCTTTCCTCCCACCGGACAGGTGCTGGCGCAGATCGCGGCGTTCTGCCGCCAGGCGCTCGCGGAGGGGACAACGCCTGTTCTCTACGGTTACAGCCTCGGCAAGAGCCAGGAATTGCTGCAGGGCCTCGCCTCGGCGAAGCTGCCCATCATGCTGCATCCCCAGACGTTCAAGCTCACCCAGATCTACGAAGAGCTGGGCCTGGTTTTTCCCGACTACCGTTTGTTCGAAGAAAAAAGCCTCGCCGGTCACGTCGTCATCTGTCCTCCGCAAGCGAGCCGGTCCGGATTCATCCCCGGCCTTCCCAAATGCCGCACGGCCGCCATCACCGGCTGGGCGCTGGATGCCGGGGCGATCTACCGCTACCAGTGCGATGCCGCGTTTCCGCTCTCCGACCACGCCGACTTTCCGGACCTGCTGGCTTTCGTCGACCGTGTGCAACCGCGGCTCGTCTTCACACTTCACGGTTTCGCCCAGGAGTTCGCCCGGACGCTCCGCACTCGCGGCCTCGAGGCATGGGCGCTGGGGGTGGACAACCAGCTGGAACTCGGTTGCCTCCCTGACCCGCGGCCAAGCGGCGCCGCCACCTCCCTAACTGCACCCGTTGATTAAAGTAAAAGTCCTTGCCTTAACTTCCGCCAAAAAACACATATCAGCCGCCGCACTTCGGCACGATCCTGCGGTCTGAAGCGACACATTCCATGCGTCATCTTTCATTGTTCAACCTCATCTGCCGCCTGTTGCTGCTGACCATGTCATTCCTGCCGGCACTGCCCGCCGGGGCTGCCCCCTTCACCGCTTTCACGGATGGTGAGACCTTCACTTACCGGGTGTCCTGGGGCATCTTTTTCCACGCTGGCGAGATTGTCATCTCGGCGCATGAGAACAAGGACGCGAACAGCACTGACGTCTTTCGCGTCACGACCAATACCTCAACCCGTGGCATCGCGCGCGGTTTTTATTCCTATGACAACCGGGCCGAGGGGGTCATCAACCGGCAGACCGGCCGACTGATCTTCATGCGCGAAAAAGGCGCCGACGGAAAGCACTTCACGGATACGGAGACCTCCTTCGACTATGCCAAAAAAGTCGCATCGTATGTTGACCACTATCGTCCCAACCGTTCCCAGGAGGTGCCCATCCCGGACGGCGATCCCATCGATCTCATCAGCGCCTTGGTGGAAACGCGGGATTGGAATCTCCAGCCCGGCGAAAAGAAAGACGTGCTGGTCAATTTCGGCAACGAGTTCTATCCGCTGGCCATCTACGCCGACCACTACGAAGACGTGCGCACGCCACTCGGCACCTACCGGGCGCTCGTATTGATTCCGCGCATGGAGCGGAACCCCAAGGGACTCTTCAAACGCGGCGGCGAAATCAAGGTGTGGATTTCCCAGCAGGGGCAGAAACTGCCCGTGAAGATGCAGCTCAAGCTGAAGTTCGGCTCTGCCACGCTCCTGCTGACGGACTACAAGAAAACCGGGCCGGCGCCCGCGAAGCCCGGCAGTTGATTTTGCCTCGCTGATCGCCCCATGCGGATCCTTGTCTTACGTGGCGGCGCGCTCGGCGACTTCCTCGTCACCCTCCCGGCACTCGGCCTGTTGCGGACAAAGTGGCCCGGCGCCCGCATCGAACTGGTCGGCCATGCGCGCGCCGCCGGGCTCGGCGTGTCCGGCGGGTACCTCGACGCCGTCCATTCGCAGCACGAGGCCCGCTGGAGCTCGCTGTTTGGCGATAAACTCCTGCCGCCCGCGCTAAGCGCCTGGCTGGCGGAATTCGATCTTGTCGTCAACTACTGGCCCGATCCGGACGGAACGCTGGCCCGGCGCTTTCCCTTGCGCGCTGGACAACAATTCTTATCCGCGCCGGCGGTGCCCATCCTGGCCCCCGCCGCGCGCCACTTCTGCGAGCCGTTGAAAACGCTCGGTCTCTCCACAACCGACTTTCGCTCCCGTTTGCAGCTTCCGATCAAGGACGACTTTCGACCTTCGACTTTCGACCCTCGACTTCAGGTTGCGATCCACCCGGGCAGCGGCTCGCCGCGCAAAAACTGGCCGCGCGAGCACTGGACGGAATTGATTGCGCGCCTCGAGAAACCGATTCTTTTGGTGCTTGGTGAAGCCGAAAGGGAGAGGTGGAGCGCGTCGCACGTGGCGCGCTTTCTCTCAACCGAGAGCAAGCAGGTCGAAGTTACCAGCGACCTTCCCCTGCCCGATCTCGCCGCCGCACTGGCGCGCTGCCGTCTTTTTCTCGGGCACGACAGCGGCATAAGCCATCTGGCCGCCGCGGTGGGCACGCCGTGCGTGCTGCTGTTCGGCCCGACCGATCCCGCGATGTGGGCTCCGCCGGGCAAGCATATCTTTGTGTTACGAGGAAGCGATTCGTTGACGGAAATCAGCGTCGAGTCCGTGCTGGAAATCGTGGCGAAGGCTGGAGACTCAAAAAGCCTGGATCGATGACAAATCGCCACGGCTTCTTCGCCCAGACGGGGCCGGCGTAACTCACGCCGATGCGCGGCGTGGCCTGGATGGCGCCGCGCGGCACGCGCACCCCGCGATCCTCGATCCATAATCCGCCCTCCGGCGTTGCCGGGGCACCGTTCAAACCACGGTCGATCTTGAGCGCCTTGGTCAGCCGGCCTGGGCCGCTCGCCCCTGCCACTCCGCGGATGAGCATGGCCGCCGGATAGCCGCGTGGTCCGGTCACAAGATTGAGCAGCTCATGCACGCCATAGCAGAGATAGACGTACCAGACCCCGCCCGGCCGATACATCACGGCGTTGCGCGCCGTGCGGCCGTTGCGCGCATGGCAGGCCCGGTCGTGCTCGCCGTCGTAGGCCTCAACCTCGGTGATCATCGCCGCCACGGGGCCGTGCGGCGTGCCCCGCACCAGGAACTTCCCCAGCAGGCCGCGGGCGAGGGCCACCGTCTTTTTCGAGCGCAGCGCTTTGGCTTTAACTATGCGGGACATGGGCTATGTATAGGCGCTTTTCGTACCGGTTCATGGCTTGAACGCAACCTCCACCCAGCCGCGCCGCTCCCTTCTCCGCCAGGCCCTGGCGCTGTGCATCATCGACGGCGTCACCTCCAGCCCGCTGGTGTATCTCTGGCTGCCGGGCAACTTCATCGTCGCGGCGCTGCTCACCGAGTATTATCACCTGTCCGAGGCGTCCTACGGGTTGATCGTGTCGCTGCCATTCTGGTGCAATTTCCTCCAGATTTTCCTGACGCCGCTGCTGGCCCGTCATTGGTCGGCCAAGACGATCACGCTGGCCGGAGCCTGGACCAACGCCGCCGGCTGGCTGGCCATGACGCTGGCGCTGTCGTACCTGCCGCGCGATAATCCGGCCGCAAGCCTGCCGGTCTTTTTCGGCTTCTTCCTGGGTTTCAGCCTGCTCGCCTCCATCAACGGCGTCGCCTGGAACTCCTGGACGCAGGAATGGTCGCCCGAGCGGCTGCGCGGAAAGTATTTCGGCTTTCGCAATGGTCTGATCCAGGCGGCGACCGTGCTTTTCCTGGTGCTCGTCTGGCTGGTGCTGGCGCTGTTCAAGGGATCCCTCGTCGCACTGCAGGGAGTCTTTGTCGCGGCCGTGGCCCTGCGCGCCTGGTCCATCGTCGCCCAGCACCGGCTCAAGCTGGGCGCCGCCATGACCGGAGCCCCCCGCTCCCTGCCCTGGCGCGAACAATGGGACATCATCCGGCGGTCGCGCTCGCTGATCGCCTTCATCATCTTTGGCGCGGTCTGGGGTTTCGCCTACAACTGCCTCGGGCCGTTTTATCCGGTTTTCATGTACCGGCAGCTCGGGCTCTCCGTGGCCAACGTGAGCGTGTTCATCATCCTCAACAGCCTGAGCGCGGCTGTGACGATGCCCACTTGGGGCCGGCTGCTCGACCGTCACGGCAACAAGTCGGTGATGGCGGCCGCGATCCTGCTCTGGCCGGCGCAGTTCTTCCTCTGGCTTTTCCTCGACCGCGGCAACGTGTGGCTCCTCTACGGACTTTGGGTGTGGAACGGCTTCACCTGGGCCGGCTTCACGCTCGGACAGTTCAACCTGATGCTGAAACTCATCCCGCCCGAGGCCAAGATCACCGCCATCGGGCTCAACACCGCGGTGACGTCGATCATCACGGCGATCGCGCCCATCCTCAGCGGCGGCGCGATCACCTGGGCGCTGCACCGCGGCGTTGATCCACTGAAGGTTTATCACTGGGCCTTCGTCCTCCAGACCCTGCCGGCCCTGCTGTCCGCCTTTCTCCTGCTGCGCGTGCAGGAGCCCAAGGCCAGCCCGCTTTCCACCGTCTTTGGCGCCATGCGCAACATCCGCACGCTCGGCGCCATGCTGGGCCTGACTTTCCTCGCCAACTATGTATTCGTGAAGCCGGTGAAGAAGGACGGACCGTGACTCCGCACATCCATACGCTAACCGGCAACCTCCTGTGGGAAACGACGTTCTCGTTCGCCTCCTGGGAGCCCGGCCATACGCAGCGGGCGCAAACGGAGTTTTTCCAGGTCGGCGGCAAAGGCATCAATGTCTCGAAAATGCTCACCCGCCTCGGCGCGCCAACCACCGCGCTTTTCTTCTCCGGCGGCGCGACCGGCGCCGAATGCGAAGCCTGGGTGCGCGCCCGGGGCATCGCCTGCCGGACCTTTCCCCTGACGACGCCGACCCGCGCCGGCCTGGCCGTGCGCTCGCCGGGCCGGCCGGAAACAACCTTCCTCGGTCCTGACGTGCCGCTGGAAGAGCCGGCGGTGCGCGCCTGCGCCGGTTACCTCGACACCTGCCCGGACGGCGATGTGCTGGCGATCTGCGGAAGCGTGCCGGGTTGGAGCTCGCAGGCATGCGAACCGCTGCGCGAGGCGATCAGCCGCTGGCTGATGCACGGACCGGTGGTGGCCGACACCTACGGCCCGCCTCTGGCCTGGCTGATCGAGCGACCTCTGGCATGGGTGAAGGTCAATCGGACCGAGTTCGATGCGCTGTGCACGGAGGAGGAACGAAGGCAATCAATGACGGAACGGCTCAGTGCCGTCCTCGCCCGCTGGCCGGTCCGGGCATGGATCGTAACGGACGGGCCGCGGCCGGTCTGGTTTGCCGAGCACGGTGGAACTCCCGCCAGCGTCACGCCTCCGGTCGTGACTGAAATTTCATCCACCGGCTCGGGCGATGTATTGCACGCCTGCCTGCTTCACGCGGTTTTTCACCACCGGCAGTCGCCACCCGCCGCGCTCCGCCTGGCCCTTCCCTATGCCGCCGCCAATGCCGCGCATCCCACGGTGGCCGATTTCCCCCTGAACAATCTTCCCCCCCTCGGCTCAATCGCCTAGTCTCGATTCGTTAGACGCAAGATTCACGGTCGACCTCCCGCTTCCCACCGCCATGAAGAAAGGCATTGTCATCGCCCTGGCCGGCATGCTGTTGGTGCTCGCCATGGTTTTCGGTTACCGGGAGTACCAAGCCGACTTGGAGCGCAAGGAAGCGGAACTCCGGGCCGTCGATGAGCAGGCTTACGACGAAGCCCGCCGCGAGGACGCCTCACGCAAGGCGGCGGTGGCGGCCGAGGCCCGCCGGCTGGCCGAGCTCAAGGCGCGGCAGGAGCTCGTTGAGACGGAGCAGAATCTTGCCCTGTTGCGCGCCTGGCAGGCCGACGCGGAGGCGGCGCGTCAGGCCGCCGAGGAGGATGCCCGGCGCATCGCCGCAGCGCACGAACGTCTGGTGCGTGAAAAGGAAGCCGCCGAGAGCGAAGCCCGCCGGTCCGGCGGCTTGCGCGAGAAGGAGGCGGCTGAAGCCGATGCCCGCCGGGAGGCCGCGCTCAAACAGCTTGAGAAGCTGGAGGGCGAAAAGCGCGACCTCGCCGACCGCGAAGCCAAGCGCGTCGCCGCCTTGAAGCGCCAGCAGGAACTCGAAACCGAGAAGATCCGCCGGCAATCGATTGAACCGATCGATTACCGGCGTCGCGAACAGTACTCCCTCGGTATCGGCCCCTACGGCTTCCCGCTGCGAGAAACCAAGCAATTTACGAATCCAGTGCCACTGAAATAGGCTGCGCACCCCGGATCCGGAAACCGCCTGGCGCCCGAGTTCAGGCGACGCCGGCGGCAGGAAAACCCCGCGCTAGTCAGCGGATGGCGGAAAACCAACTTAAGCCTTGCCTTGCCTGATGCGAAACCTCTTATTTCGCGGCTTCCATTCATGAAAGCCACCATCAAGACCCAGGGCCGGCAGTTCTCCGTGTCCGAGGGCGACATCCTGATCGTCAACCGCTATCCGAAGACGGAAGCCGGCGCGACCATTGAGATCAAGGAGGTCCTCGCCGCGGGCGAAGGCGACTCGTTCAGGGTCGGAACTCCGCTGCTGGCCGGTGCGAGCGTCACTGTCAAGGTGCTGGAGAACAAACGCGGGAAAAAAGTGATCGTCTTCAGAAAAAAGAAGCGCAAGGGTTACGAGCGCAAGCGGGGCCACCGTCAAGAGCTGTCGGTGATCAAGATCGAATCCATCAAGGTTTAAGGAAAGTTTACGTCATGGCGCATAAAAAAGGCCAATCCACCACCTTCAACGGACGCGAAAGCCATTCAAAGCGACTTGGCTTGAAAAAGTTCGGCAACCAGACCGTCATCGCGGGCAACATCATCGTCCGCCAGCGCGGCACGAAGCTTCATCCCGGCCGGAACGTCGGCATGGGCCGCGATTTCACACTCTTTGCCCTCACGGATGGCGTGGTGAAGTTCGACAAGGCGCACCGCCTCGTCAGCGTCGAGATCGCCAGCGCCTGAAACCGGCCGCCTGTTGTCTTTGCCGGCGTGGGCCAAGCGCCTGCGGCGCGTATTGCTGGCTCGGTTTCGGCGTGATTTCACTCCGCGGCACGCTAGCCTTGCTCCGGCATGTCCGACCGTCTTCAAGAGTTGCTCCGCCAGAAGGCCCTGCGCGCCGAGCAGGCCGCGATGCTGGAGCGCGAGATTGCCGCTGAACAGGCCCGGGCCGGTGTGACTCCCCCCGCTGCCGCACCGGCTTCGCCGCCACCTGCCTCCGTCGATTCCTCTGCCGCGGCCCTGCTCGACCAGTACCGTCCCAATCCGCGATCGGTCCAGCAGGACGTAAAGCGCGGCTGTTACCTCTATTTCCTGGGTGCCCTGGTCTTGCTGGGGCTCGGGGTGCTGGCGATCTATCTCGCCTATCGTCACCGGTAAGCGCGCCGGCCGGCGCGAGACGGAGGCCCGGGACGTCACCCGCCGCATCGCGGTTCGAACCCGTGCGCCTATTTCGCCGTCGGATAGCTGCCCAGCCACTTCACCATCGGGCAGAACTTGCGCAACCGCTTGACCGCCTCGCGCATGGCCGGGTCGTCATAGTGGCCGGACACGTCGATGAAAAAGTAGTAGTCCCAGGGACGCTTTTTGCTCGGGCGCGATTCGATCTTTGAGAGGTTGATGCCGCGCTCCGCCAGCGGCAGCAGCATCTTGAGCAGGGCGCCGGGATGCGAGGCCGCGTCATCGCCCAGCGAGATGAGGAAGCTCGTCATGTCCCGACCGCCGCCGACGGGACCGGACGGCTGTTTGCCGATGACGAAGAAGCGCGTCGTGTTGTCCGACATGTCCTGGATGTTCGTCACCACGACCGGCACGCCGTAATACTCCGCTGCAAGCGGGCTCGCCACGGCTGCCGCCCCCCGTGTTTTTTTGGCGATCTGCACGGCGCTGGCGGTGCTGTCCGAGGAAAGGATTTGCGCATGCGGCAGATGGCGCTGCAGCCACATGCGGCACTGCGCCAGGGCCTGATCCTTCGAATAGACCTTCTCGATCTGTTCCAAGGGTGAGCTGGAGATGAGGGAGTGCGTGATATCGAGGTAGATCTGGGCGACGACCTTCAAGTCGGAATCGACGAATTGATCCAACGCGTCGCGCACCGAGCCCTCGGTGGAGTTTTCGATGGGAATGACTCCGTTATCCGCCTCGCCCTTTTCCACGGCGGTGAAGATATCGGCGATGGTGGCCATGCCCTGGTAGTCCACGCTGGCGCCGAACTTCTTGATGGCGGCCTGGTGGGTATTGGTCGCCTCGGGGCCGAGGTAGGCGATGAGCAGCGGCTTCTCCAGCGCGATGGCCGCCGACATCACTTCGCGGTAGATCGCGCGCAGGGCCGCGTCCTTGATGGGGCCCTGGTTCTGGCCGCACACCTTGCGCAGCACCTCGTCCTCGCGCTCGGCCACAAAAATCCGGCCATCCTTGCTGCGCTTGAGTCGGCCGATTTTGGCCGCCAGGGCGAGACGCTGGTTGAGCAGCTTGACGATTCTGCTGTCGTGACGGTCAATCTTCCGGCGAAGGGGATCGAGATCCATGGCGCTTTAGGTTGGTCCGGCCTGACTGGTTCCGGGCGGAGCAGCCGGTACGGTGCCGCCGGATGGCACCGTTTCCTCCTGGACGGAATGAATGCCGGGGGCTGGCGGTGGCGATTTCTTCATCGCCGCCCTTTGCGCGGCATCTTCGAGCGGGAGCTGCTCCTCGCCCTCTTCGGAAAGGCCCATGTCGCGATCGGAAGGATGAGCCGCGTTCATTGCGCTTTGCAGCCAGTCGTCGATCTGGCGGCGCGAAAGCACGTCGGAGGCGGGCAGCTCGTCGAGTGACCGAATACCGACGAACTCGAGAAAGGCGTCCGTCGTGCCGTACTGGATGGGGCGTCCGGGCAGGTCCGCCCGGCCAACGATGTAGATGAGTTCCCGCTCCAGCAGCCGGCTGAGGCCGGCCTCGGCCGAAACGCCGCGGATGTGCTCAATCTCGGCCCGCGTCACCGGCTGACGGTAGGCGATGACGGCGAGGGTTTCCATGGCCGGCTGGCTCAGTTTGATCGGTGGCGGTTCGGCGCGCAGAATGCGCACCCAACGGGCGAAGCGCGGATGCGTCACGAGGCGGAAACCCTGGGCGGTTTCGGTGAGCAGAAAGACATCGTCGGCGGCGCGCAGCTCGCGCGCGATGTCGTCCATGGTCTCGCGAATCTGCGCGTTGGTCACGAGGGACGGCACCTCCCGGTAAAGCTCGTCGTCCGCCGGCGTCTCGGACGCAGCTTCCGCGGCCTGCCCGGCACCGGCCGCTGGAACGGCTTCCGTTCCGGGCGCGGACCCATCGCCGTTCTCCGCTTTCGGCTCGCCCGGCTTCACGCCGGCGAGTAGCGTGCCCTGCTCGTGAAAACGCGTGAAGGTTTCCTGGATTTCCCTGATGGAAAGCGGCTGGCTTGAGGAAAACAGCAGCGCCTTCAGGACTTTCTTGAGGTTGAACGCCATGCCGGGGGTGAAAGTCCAGTTTGTTTGCGGCCAAGCCGCCGCTGAAGCAATCACGAAAACGGCCGGTGCACCGTCGCCAACGCTTCCAAACGGGTGCTTCGGCTTATTCCCTGAGCTCGACCACGACCTGCACCTCGGTAGTGGAGTTGCGGGGTAGCCCAGCCACGGCCACCGCCGCGCGGGCATGCCGGCCCGCTTCGCCAAAGACCTCGACGAAAAGATCGGAGGCGCCGTTGATTACCGCCGGGCTGTCGGCGAATCCATCGACGGCATTGACAAAGCCGCTCACAAACACGATGCGCTTCACGGCATCGAGGCTGCCGGTGGCGGCCTTGATGTTGGTCAAGATGTTGAGCGCGCAGACGCGCGCCGCCTCATAACCCGCCTGCACCGTCTGGTCGCGCCCCACCGGTCCCGTGTGGGTCATCTTCCCGTTGAGGGAGCCTTTTTCAGAGCGGAGCAGTGGACCGGTAGCGGAAAGGTAACAAACGCGGATTTTAGCCTTTCCCGGCCCGCTCTTGGCGGTGCCTCAACAGAACCGCCACACCCAAACCGCCCGCCATTCCTCTACCCCACCGCCCCAAGATCGGCCATCCTGGGGCAAAGGACAAGGCGTGCGGGCACCGCAGGCGGACTAGGTCAGCTTGGGCGGGGTTTCCTTTTGGGCTTTCAGCCACAAGAACCATTGCCAGAGCAAGAGCACCACAATGGCCGCGAACAAAAGGTCGCCGGAATGCTCGCTCCCAAAGCCCTTCATCGTTCGCCAAATGCCGCCATTAATCAGGCCACTCTTGGTTGCGTGATCGACTATGCCGAGCGGCAATAACAACAGAAACGGCCAAACACGGGGCCGGAATCCTCGCAGCCGCCAAGGCCACATGCGCACCAGTTTCACGCACAGCACGAAGCCGATAATGTAGCAAAAGAGAATCCCGACGCGAGCATCCCAGCCCGATTCCGTGGTCTCGTGGCCGGTAAGTTCGAACGTCTTAATATTGGTGATATTCAAAAGCCAGATTAAGACGGCAAACAGAACAAACAGAATTGAATCTTTGGATTTCATGGCTCCCCTATTTTTGCCGCAGCGCGGGTGGAATGCTACCGGACACCCATTACTCGGGCTGAGTCCACTGATTGCTGTTATTCAGGTCAAGGCGGGGTCTGGTGTACGTGCTGGCGGGCGGGTTGGGAAGTTTGACGTTCAGTTCCGCCAGCCTGGCTTCAATGCTCATGGAGAATGTTTACTCACGGCGGCGGGATGAATTCAAGCGTGGCCGCGTCCATTCACCGCATTCGGTCGCTTGCCCGCGCTACAGCCCGAGCACGCGCGCGGCGTTGCCGGCAAGCAACAGCCCCTTCTTCTCCGGGGTCAGGCGCGCGCCGTCGATTTCGGCCAGGAAACGGTGCCAGCCCGGTTCACGCTCGGTTTTTGGATAAAGGATCAGAGGGTAATCGGAGCCGAAGATCACCTTCTCCGGCGGCACCAGGTCGAGCATCGTCCGCCAGATGCGGTCGTCGTAGCTCAGCGGCGAGGCGGCGGTGTCATAAAAGACATTGGCCAGATCCCGCCGCATGATCGGATTGGTTTCCCAAGCGGGCAGCCCGCCACCCCAGTGGGCGAGGATGAACGTCACCTGCGGATGCGTCTTGGCCAGCCGCACGAAGCCCTCCAGCGGCGTCTCCACCCGACCGGGATAACGGCCCGTGTTGGGATCGGTGACATGCAGGTTGACCGGCATCCGGAGTTCGCCGGCCAGCGCCAGCGCCGTGGCAAGGACGGGATCATCCATCGCGCCGTCCTGCGAGTGTGGCGACAGCTCGCCGAGTCCGCGCAGGCCCGCGTCGTGCGCCCAGTGAATCTCGTCCCGGACCGCCGCCTCGCCCGCCGATGGATGAATCGTGGCAAACGCCGCCAGCCGGTCGGGGTGCGCGCGGATGCATGCGGCATGAAACCGGTTGTGCCAGGAGCAGGTTTCCGGTTTTTCCCAGTACCAGCCCAGCAGAACGGCCTGCTCCACGCCGGCGGCATCCATGTCGCGCAGCAAGCGCTCGACTGAGGGAAACGCCTGCACCGGCTGACCGTCGCGGCGGCGGCGAGTGCACAACGCCGCCCAGTGGGTCTCGCCCCGCGATGCGGCCCAGGCCGCCGGATCGCGGCCGGTTTCGGGCGGATAAAGATGCACATGGACGTCAATGATGCGCACGGCGGGAAAGGAAGTTCTTGTGCCGGAAACTAAGCCGGGAACGGAAGCAAGGGCAACCGCCAATCCCTCCTTATAAATTCCCCGTGCAACCGGCGGGTAACGCGCTACATTCATCTTCATGCCGAAGACCCAGTCCAGATCCGCGCCCCCGTCGCCCCCGGAGGGCGGCGACTCGATGGCCGCCACCAGCGCGGCGGCGCCCGATCTCGATGCACTCGTGCGGGAACTGCAGCACGCCGCCGGCGCCGTCACCCAGCTGCAGACCGTCGAGGAGCGTCCGCTTTATGGCACCACGCTCTATCTCGCCACCTGCAGCCTCGACACGCGCTTCGGCACGTTCCGCGCCTATATTTTCCAGGACATTACCAACAAGAGCTACATCATCGCGCTCGCCTACGGCGATATCACCGGCACCGCCACGCTTTACACCCGGTTGCATTCGTCCTGCGTGACCAGCGAGACGCTGCGTGGCTGCGACTGCGTACAGCAACTCGAGGGTGCATTCAAGGTCATCGCCGCGAAGGGCCACGGCATCCTTTTCTACCTCATGCAGGAGGGCCGCGGGGTGGGCTATGTGGCCAAGGCGCGCGACCGCATGCTCGTGCAGGCGTCGCTCGACCGCCTCTCGACCTTTCAGGCCTACCGGGTCATGGGTCTCAAAAAAGACCACCGCCAGTACGAGAACATCTCCCACATCTGCCACCTGCTCGGCATCCGGGCGCCGTTCATCGTCCTCACCAACAACCCCGACAAGGTGGCCGCGCTCAAGGCGCAGGGTCTGCCGATCGCCGGCACCGAGACCCTGGAGTTCGCACCCTCCCCCTTCAACCTCGCCTACCTCACCTCCAAGGCCGACGCCGGCCACATCCTCGTCCACCCCGAGCAGTCCCTGCTGCGCCACGCGCTTCCGCCGGAGCCGGTCGTTCCCTTCAAGCCGCACGCCCTGCCTGACGCCCAGCGTTTCATCTACTCCGCGGCCTATTTCCTGCCGGTGAAGCCGGTCGATGACGACATCCTGCTCACCGACGCCCAGTTCAAGGAGCTCTTCAAACGCAAAGCCATCGAGCGTTTCATGGCCGGGCCAAAGCCGCTCGTGCTCGGTTACGAGCTCATCCGCGACAACCGCTACTTCGTCAAAATCGACGCCGACAACCTTGCCGCCTACCGGAAGGACCATCCTGAGGACGCGAACGCCGACCTGCTCACCACTCCCTACTGGTTCAAGGTCCACGTTTATTACGACGTCGTCACGTCGCAGGAATTCGTGGTGCTCACGCACGGCCGGCCGCGGGCCCACGATATCCCGGTCGTCCGGCTGCAGAGCGAGTCGCTTTTCAACCGCTTTCCGCTGCGCAGCGTGGACAACCGCGACAAGTTCAAGAGCGCGGTGAAACACATCGTCACCTATGGCACCGGCTGCATCCTCCTGCTTTATTACGACGGACGCGGCGCGGGCTTCGGCGCCTACGCGACCGATCTTATGCTGGTCGAGAACGGCCTTTCCGCCTCCTCCGACGAGGCCTACCGCCGCATCGGCGTCGGTTACGACAGCCGCGACTACGACGCGTCGATGCTGCTCCTCAAGCACCACATCCCGAGCGGAAAGATCCAGATGGTGATGAACTCGCCGGAAAGCCTGGTGAAAAAGAAGGAGTACGCCGACGCGCTCAACGAGCACCAGATCGATGTCGAGAAGTGGATCTTCCTCGACGAGACGTCGCTGGCCGGATGACGCCTTTCTATGTAGGAGCCTGCTTGCAGGCGATTCATCCCTAGGCATGCGGCAAACTTAATGATCGCCTGTAAACAGGCTCCTACATGACCTCCGCCTCTGACAAACACGGCCACCAACTCCTCGCGAGCCGCCTCGCGCAGATTCCCGCCGTACTGACGCAAATGCTGGCGCGGCCGCCCGCACCGCTGCAGCCGGCCACGCTCGCCGCCACGCATTTTATCGTCACCGGCACGGGCAGCTCCGAGGCCCATGCGCGCTACCTCGCGATGCTGCTCAACCTGCACACCAGGCGTACCGCCTCCTATCTGCCGCTGTCGGGCTTCACCGCCGCGCACCGCGAGGCCTTCGCGGGCCGAACGCTGGTCGTCTTCAGCCAAGGCGTGTCGCCCAACGCGCAGATCGCGTTGAACCGCCACCGCGAGTTCGCCCACACGGTTCTTTTCAGCGCCACGACACCCGAGGTCGCCGCGGCGGCGGGCAAGCCGGATCGCGCCGCCCTCCTTCGCCAGTTGCTGGACGCCGGTCGTGAACTCGTCATTTTCCCGCTGGCCGAGGAGTACACCACCCTGATTCGCTTTGTCGGACCCATGGCCGGCTATCTCGCCTGCCTCCAGTTCACGGCGCAGCTGGCCGGCTGCCGCTTCCGCGTGCCGCTGGCGGAGGCCATCCTGCCCCTGCTCGCCGCGGAGCCGCCTGCGGAATTATTGCAGGCCATGCTGGACGTGCCGGAGAAGTTCGCGCGCGGCTTCAACCTCGTCTGCGCCGCGCCCATTTCGGAGTTCGCGCAGAACCTCGCGTGCAAATTCATGGAGGGCGTGTTCTGGCCATGCCCGCCGATCTCGGATTTTCTCCAGTTCGCCCACGGACCCTTCCAGCAGATGTCGGCGCATCCGCGTCCGGTGGTGATTCTCCAAGGCGATTCGCCGCTCGAGGCCGAGCTGGTGCGGCGCAGCGTGCGCATGCTGGCGGCGACCGGCCTGCCGTCCTATGTCGTGCAGGTCAACGCACCACCGCTCTACTCGATCTTCGGCTTCGAGGCCGCCTTCAACCGGCTCATTTTCGCCCTCATGCAGCGCCTCGGCACCGACCAGGTCAACTGGCCGGGCAAAGGCCGCGACGACCTGCTCTACGGCTTCTGCCCCGACGCGTGATTTCCACGGCGCGGGCGGTCAGCGCCTGGCACTGCCCAGCAGTTTCCGCAACCGTTTGGTGGTCTGCGTGCGGTCCAGCCGCGAGGCCGCGACCTCGAGCACGAGCGATTCCCATGCCGAGCTGTCGGGCGTGGGCTCAACTCCATTCAAACGAAGAAAGACGATGGCCGCGGTCATAGCCGTGCGCTTGTTGCCATCCCGGAACGGATGGTTGCGGCAAAGATAGAAGAGATAGGCGGCGGCCACCTCGATCAAATCGGCATAGGGTGACTGGCCGAACACACTTGCCTGGGGCGCCGCCACGGCGGACTCGAGCAAGCCCCGATCGGCAATGCCATCCATTCCGCCGAATGCCTTGAGAACGGCGGCATGAATCTCGGACACCTGCGCCACGGTCAGGTGCACGCAGTCTTCGGGTCCGGGATTCATCAGGCCAGGCGGGACAAGGTCTTCCGGTAGTCCTTGACCGTTTTACGGATAGTCGCGGTCACTTTCTCCGGCGCAACCACGGGATGAACCGGCGTCAGGTAGATCGCCCCGCCCTCGTGCACGGTGAGGTTGACCTGGTCGCCGACTTTGAGGCAGGCGAGGTCCATCAGCGCCGCATCGAACATGATGCCCTGCGAGTTGCCGATCTTGGTGATGGTCTTGATCATGAGGTCAAACATAGTTTTACGCTTGCGGCTGTCAAGGCTGTGCTGTCCGCACCCCTCACCGTGCCGACGCCCTCCATGGCTTCTATCCAAAGGTGTGCGTCGAGCTCGTCAGCACATCTGGCATCGGGTGCGTTTGTAACGTATTACGTTACAAACACCGGGGGTTGTCACGGCGGGAAAAACCTGGAAACCGGGCGCCGCTGGTTGCGGCATCATCCGTGTTGATCTGAGGTCATCCGTGGTTCCTATTGATCTATTCCATGTTTGAATCGCTCACGGAACGTCTCGGCCAGGCCCTGCGCAACCTGCGCGGCGTCGGCAAGCTCACCGAGGAGAACATGGCGACCGCCCTCAAGGAGGTGCGCACCGCCCTGCTCTCGGCCGACGTGCATTTCAAGGTCGCCCGCGAGTTCGTCGAACGCGTGCAAGCGCAGGCCGCCGGCCTGGAGGTGCTCAAGTCCGTCACGCCCGCCCAGCAGATCGTCAAGATCATCCACGACGAGCTGGTGAAGCTCCTCGGCGAGGGCGCCACCGAGTTGAGCGCGAAGCGTCCGCTCAAGGTGCTGCTGGTCGGCCTGCACGGCTCGGGCAAGACGACCTCGGCCGTCAAACTCGGCCGCCTGCTCAAGAAGCGCGGCTACCGGCCTTTCGTCGTAGGTTGCGACGTCCAGCGGCCCGCGGCTATCGACCAGCTCGAGATCCTGGCGAAGCAGGAGGAGCTCGGCTTTTTTTCCGATCGCGCCTCAAAGGACGTGCCCGCCATCGGCGGTGCCGCGTTAAAGGCGGCGGTCGAGGCCGGGGCCGACGCCATTCTGTTCGATACCGCCGGTCGCCTGCAGATCGACCATGAATTGATCGAGGAGGTGAGGAATCTCAGCGCCCGAGTGACACCCGACGAAGTGCTGCTCGTCGCCGACGGCGCGCTGGGCCAGGAGGCCGTCAACGTAGCCAAGACCTTCCACGACGCGCTTGCCCTCACCGGCTTGGTGCTCACGAAGCTCGACGGCGATGCCCGCGGCGGCGCGGCGCTCTCCATCAAGGCCGTCACCGGCGTGCCGATCAAATTCATCGGCACCGGGGAAAAGGCGGGCGATTTCGACACGTTTTATCCCGACCGCCTCGCTTCGCGCATCCTCGGCATGGGCGACGTCGTCTCGCTCGTCGAGAAGGCGCAGGAGACCATCGATCAGCAGCAGGCCGAGAAGATGGCGGAGAAGTTCCGCAAGGCGGAGTTCAACTTCGAGGACTTCCTCGAGCAGCTTCATCAAGTCAAGAAGCTCGGCTCAATGGAGTCGATCCTCGGCATGATGCCCGGCATGAGCGGCGTGAAGCTCGACGACCGCGCCGACCGGCAGATGGCCCGCACCGAGGCGATCATCAAATCGATGACGCTCCAGGAGCGCCGCAATCCCTCGCTCCTCAACGGCGCCCGCCGCATGCGCATTGCTCGGGGCGCCGGCGTGAAGGTCGTCGACGTCAACCAGTTGCTGAAACAATTCCAGCAGATGCACAAGGTGATGAAGATGATGAAGGGCGGCGGCGGGAAGAAACTCATGCGCCAGATGGAGGCCATGCGCGGCAAGGGCGGGATGCCGCCGGGGCTCTAGGCGTCGGTAAGGGCACATTCTTTCCTGACGTGCCGTAGCCTCGCTGGAGAACTGGTCGCGCCCTCGGCAATGGGCGCAGCTCTGCTGGCCTGCAGGGCGCCCCTCCGCACACCGCGATTCCGTGGTTCAAAACGAGCTGTCCGGCCATTCCAGTCTGCCGCGAAACCTGCTGACCCGCTGCAGATCAATGACCACGTCGGGCCTCCCGCCTTTGGGCAGTACGCTGCCGCTGGCATAGACATAGCGGTCATTCACATCCGGCATTTCCGGAAAGCGCGCCCGCATGATGTGCTTGAGCGCCTCCTTGGGCGTCCAGTCGGAGTCCATCGACAGCGAGCCAAATTCGTCGCCCCAGCGCAGCGAGGCCGGCGCGTGCCGCAGCGCGGGCGTGAGGATGAACACCCGCGGATGTCTGGCCGGATCGATGGCCCGGGCGCCCTCCTCGAGCAGCCGGAGTTCGAGCGCCTGCGGCAGGGCGATCAGGGTGTACGCCTGCCAGCGCGCGGCGATCACCGCCAGAAACGTCACCGCGGCCAGCGCCCCAAGACACAGCCGGCGCCGGTTTATTCCGGCAATCCACCAACCGAGTGTGGTCATGGCGAAGATTTGCACCACCGCGGCGCAGGCATACAGCGTCCGGTAGCTGGCCCAGTGTTCCATGACGAGAATGCTGACATTGTAGGCCGCCAGCGGCAGACCGGCGAGGCACGCCAGCCACCACAGCGCCCGGACCGCTCCCTGCCGGCGCATAACCCAGATCACGCCGCCCAGCAGCAGGGTCAGGACCGTCAGCATCGAACCGGCATGGAGCATCATGTTGCGCCCATACGCATCGTTGATGGCGAACAGCGCCAGCGCGTTGGGCAGCGATTCGCGCAGGCCCCACAGGAGCTTGTCCGGGAGGTCCGGCTCGATGGCGATGCGTGGTGAGCGCGGGAAGACGCCGGCCTCGAAGAGCTGGTGGGTCAGATTGAAGGCGAGCAGCAGACCCGCGCCCACCGCCGCCGCATGCCACGCCACCCAGCCGAGCTGCCGCTGCAGCGGTTCTCCCAGCCGCCGTCCCAGCCCGGCCGCGACGCCCACCAGATAGAACATGGCGTTTGACTGATAAGTGAGCGCCCCGGCCAGCACGCTGATGGCCGCCACGGCCAGCAATGCGCCGCGCCGCCAGGCCTGCGTCGAGCCAAAACCCTGCTCCGCCGCGATAAAACCCGCCAAGCCCAGCCACGCCGCCACCACGTGCGGCCAACATATGCCCCAGCCCGCGATCAGCACTGCCGAGGGTAGCAGCACGAGCATCGCCGCGGCGAGCGCCGCCACGCAGACCGGCCACTGCTGCCGGCGCAGCATCGCAAAGCATCCGGCCGCGAGCAGTCCAAGACAGAGCGCGCCGACGGCCCGCAGCCACCGCAAATCATCGATCGTCGGCGTGAACCGCGCGCTGGCCTCCAGCAGCCAGCCATAAAGCGGGCGCGCCTGTGATCCGCAAAAGCGAAAGATCACACCCGGTTCCTCGCGCGCCTCGCGGATGACCGAGTAATCGTCGCGAAAACCATAGCGATGGAAAATGGTGTTTCCGTAGACGAGAAACGGCAGCAGCACGAGGGCAAGCGGGATCGCCACGCGGTTGCGGAGGGACTGGTTCATGCGTCTGAACCGGCGGTGTTCGAGGATGCCTCGGCAAGGCCTCTGGTCGTTCCACGGATAGTGGAGAAACGCTTTTCCAGCATTTGGGGTAAAAGGAGGTTCCCGGTTCGGCCGGTAAAGACAATCCAACAAACATCGCCGTAATGGCACAGCTTGAGCGTGTCATCGCGCCTGCCCATCGTAGCTCGCGGAGCGAAGTTGGGAACCCAGTTCTGCCGGCCAGCCGGAAGATCGCGGCTACCGAGGCCAAAGGCCGACACCCCGCCATGACGAACTGTTTCCCTGCCAGCTCGGCTGCCTGGCTCACGCGCCCGCAAACAGCTCGCCCTGCGGCTTGGACGGCTGAATGCCAAGAAACGTTCCGTAGCGCTCGATCCAGTCGTCGAGTTTCTTGGTGTAGTAGGCGGGATCGTAAGGCGCTTTGTCGGGATCATAGCGCGACACGGCTCGCGCTCGTTGCCAGTCGGAGGTCTGGCCCTTCGCTTTGACGGTGATGTAGTAGCTTACCCGTTCGCCCATGCGGGGCCGCGGATTCAGCTGCAGGGCCACCTCGGCCGAGGCCCGGCGCGGCTTGCCGCCCGTGGCCACGAACTGTTCGTAGACCTCGGGGTTCTGGCCCAGCACTTCCGATTTCGCGATCTCGGTGATGTCCACTTCGCGCGCCTCGATGCGCCGGCGATAATCCTCCAGCAGGGCGAGCGGCGAGGTGGGGTCGAAGCCCAGCAGATGGCGGATGAGCCGGTCGGTGAGTTTCTTGAGGTACGGCTCGATCCCGCGCGATCGCAACGCCGAGCCGCGCAGGATGATTTTCCGGCCATCGTAGAGGGCGTAGTTCTTGGCCTTGTAGCAGAACATCGCCTCGTAGCTGCCGTCGAACTCCAGCTCGATGCCCGGCGGCAGGATGATCGAGACTTCTGCCAGGAGCTTCTCCGGTTCGGCGAAGTGCTGCGCGGACGAGAGATAGATGCCGTCGGTGTCGGCCTCGAGAATCGTGCCGCCGTTCTTGGCGAACTCGTCGATGAGCGCCTGCAGCAGTTCGCGGCCGCGGCGCGTGACCTCGGCGGCCAGTTCGCCGTCGCCGAAACGCGCGCCGGAAAATCCGAGGTAGCCGTAGAACGAGTTGATGAGGATTTTGAAGCTGGCCTGGCGCGCCTGGTACTCGGCGCGCAGCTCCTCGGTCGGGGCGGTGCGGGCGAGCTGCTTGCAGTTCAGCCGGTAGTCGCGCAGCTGCGTAAGCAGTCGGATGAAGACGCCCAACGTGTCGTTCCGCGGGTTGCGGCCGATGGCGAGGAGCAGGCTCGGGTACAGCGATGCCACGTCGAAGTGCAGCACGTTCCGGAACACGCCCTCCTGGAAACTCCGGGTGTAACCGCCCTCGAAGGGCGCCACCTCCGTCGACAGTTGGGGACAGCTCTGGCGCGCGTGGTAGTATTCCTCGAGAAAGAGCAGGTCGATCTTGTTGGTGGTGCCGCGCAGCGTCGCCTCCTGCAGCAGGATGGGAAACGTCTTGATCTGCTCGAAGTAGGTCGGCAGGAGCAGATCGGCCACGCCCCGGGTTTCGCGCAGGTCGTCGGCGAGATAGGCGAGAAACCGCGCGCGGTCGGTGCGGAACATCTCGTGGATGCGGCTGCCCTCGATGTAGGTGCGCTCGCCCTCGGTCTCGTCGGTGATGCCAAAGTAAATGGCGACGTCCTTCAGCCCGTAGGCCAGCATCTCCCGCGTGGCGATGTCATAGAGCTGGACGAGCAGGTAGGTATCCACCACGGAGCGGCCCGGCAGGTCGCAACGCGGAAAATCGATCCAGCGCTCGGCGACTTTCAGGCGGCTGTTCCGGAAGATGGCCTTCTGGCCGAAGCGCCCCCACGCGCACTGCACGCCGTGGTGTTTGCAGCGCAGGCGCAGGTAATCGAGGTCGAACTTGAAGATGTTGTGCCCCTCGATGACATCCGGGTCCTCCGCCTCAAGCACGTCGTTGAACTCGAACAGCAGGCGCTTCTCGGCGGCGTCGGTTTCCTCCTCGAGCACGAGCAGGCGCTGGCGCGAACCGAACTGCAGGCCGATGGCCAGCACGCGGTCAGCCGCGTTGCGGGCGTCGCTGAAGTCTTCCCCGGCCGCATGCCCTGTCTCAATGTCGAGCTGGCAGCGCCGGAGCTGCGGGAAGATCAGCTCGCCAAACAGCCGCCGGCGGTGCTGCAGGAGAAACTGGTTTTCCAGGGGGCGGATCCAGTCGACCATGGCGCCTTCAGGCACCGCGTTGACGAAGTCCTCGAAGGCGGCGCACCCCGACGCATGCGCGAGCCAGCGGAACGTCCCCTCGCCTTTCAAGGCTTCCACCTCCACGCCCGCCACTCCGCCCACCACCGCCGCGTCACCCAGCCAGGCAAACGGCCGGAAAGTCTCCGTCTTCTCCTCCCGCCCGCCGTTTGCGGTGGCGACCGCGAGGTGCGCCCGGCCGTCGGCATCAACCCAGACACCGCAAAGTTCACCAGCTAGGGAAGTGCTCGGTTGGTCAGTCATACGGAGCGATGCGGGCCAAGACTTGAACTTCGGGGAGACCTGCTCATGAAACCCAATCATGTCATTCCGGGCGCAAAACCAAAGCTCGGATTTGGGTGGACGCTTGATTAGAGGCTAGCCGAAAATCCCGTTGAGACATGATCCCGTCTGTTATGGGTAGGGGCGCGATCTTGTCGCGCCCTCCGACATGGGCGCAGCAAGTCTGCGCCCCTACGATCCTTTCGAAGGTTTTCGGATAGCCTCTAACCCTTTTGGCGTCTCCTTCCTCGCGAAGCGGGGAAACCAGGCAGGAAGGTCGCTGGCGAGCGATTATCGCCCGCAAGCGGGCTTCCTACTTGCCGCTGCCTCAGCCTGCCATGGCGCGCAGCCTCCGCGCCAGAGCCCGGCCAACGCTCAAAATGGTTTCAGGTAGACCATGGCCACGGCCGTCACGGCCAGCACCATGGCCACCCAGGCGAACAGACCCGCCTGCTCGCGTCGGCGGTAAGCCATCCCCGCCAGTGCGGAAAGTCCGAGCCAGCAGACCATCTTCACGACCAGCCAGCCAGCCGGCGCAAAGCCATAGATTGTCTGCCACATGCGCAGTCCCGTGAGCAGCATGACCAGACTGGCCCCACCCGACCACAGCAGCACCTTCCGCCGCGTCGCGGGCGGCGCCGCCAGGGCGTAGAAAGTATGGCCCATGAGCACCAGCGCGGCCGCGACATGGAGCAGGTGGAGGATGTTGAATTCGTGCGGGTTCATGGCGGGCCGCGGTGGACCTTGATCGCACCCCTCCGCCATCCCTCCCTCCGGGCCACGTCAGCTCCCGCGCGAAAGGCCCCGGATAACTTGTCAACTAATAGTTGACAAGTGCCCGGAACGCTTCCGTCCGAACGGGCAGGCGGCGTGGTGGAGTCAAGGGAGGGGGCCGGGGCACACGGGTTTCAGGAATGGTTCAGGGCTGAACAGAGCCCGAACCGTTGAAAAAGCGACACCCCGCCTGTGCCGTAGGTTCAAAGCTCAAGTCCTTTTGTGCTAAGGTGGGCGCCTCCTGATGGTTTTTGCTTTCCGGTTTACGGCCTAGCAGCCGCCACCAAGGTTCTGGCTCCCGTATGTTCTCAAAGGCAAAGAGCGGTTTTCGAACTCACCACGAACACTGCAGGGTGTCGGTGCCACCCTAAGGGGGCCGGGCGCGTGGTCAAACTGTAAGCGATTTTTTCCTGATAAATTTTTGCTTGCACCAGCCGCGCGCAAGCCAAAGTCCCTGCGCCGAGTTGGCCGCCACCACGCAGCCCGCCGAGAGCTTCGGCTGAATCGCGGCGGCGATGACACCCAGCGTGGCCAGCGCCACCACCGCATCGGTCCAGCGGCGGACCGGCGCGCGCCACATGCCCACGGCCGCCGCCACCCAGACCAGCACGCCCAGGCCGGCCGAGACGCGGGCAAACAGCAGCGCCATGTCCGCGCGGTCCTCGCGGGCCAGTTCGAGCGCCAGCGTCCAGAAAAGCACCTCGTTGAAGAACCCGAAACCCACGCCCAGCGCCGCGACGAGGGCCGGCGTCACCGGGAACTGCCCGCCTTCGCCCGCCGGCGGCAGTCGGCTGGCCAGCGCGCAGCCCGAGCAGCAGTAGTAGGCGCGGCCCGCTTCAACCTGCCGCACCTTGAAGGGAAGCCCGCAATAGCTGCACTGGATCCGAGGCATGGAAGCAAACGTACTCGCGTTAACAGATGCTCTCAACCATGGAGGAGCCTGCTGGCAGGCGTAGCGCAGTGCTTCAGCCTGCGCTGGGCGGATGAGCGCGGGTTTCCGACTTCGCCCTTCGGGCTACGACGGACAGGAAAACACCGCGCTACGTACCGCTGACGATAGAGGTTCATTTGGCGGCTGTTTGCGGTGTTGAAAACACACCCTGCATCGGCTTGCGGCAGGATGATCTCATCCTTCCAGGATCGCCGAGTCGAGATGCTCGATGATCAGTTCCTGCAGTGTGGCGAGGAAGACATAGCACATGAACGCCTTGGTGAGCGCCTCGCCGAGGTGGGTGACGTCCACGCCGCCGCTTTCGATCGCTGCGTCGGGAAGACTTTTCAACTCGCGCTCGCGCAACCGCAGGCGGATGGCGGCGCAGGCGCGGAGGACCGACTCCGCATTGTCCTCGTCGAAACTCACCGTGCCGCTCGAAAAAAACTCTCGGTCGAACAGGGCCAGAAACCGCCGGCAGTCGTCATTCTGGCCGCCCAACAGATCGTTCCTCCACGCGGAGCGCAGTTCTTCATCGAGGTCCTGCAAGTGCTGCGGGACGGCGAGCCGGCCGCCGAGGTCGTCGACGGTTCCCTTGATGAGATCGAGCAGCGGGGCGACGACCGGCAGGCTGAGTTTGACCTCAATTCTTTTCATCCGGTTCGAGTCTCGCGGTGAGCTGCCACTGTTGCAGCGTGAACACGTAGGCCTCGGCTTTTTCGCGCACGCCGATCCACACGACCGAGCGGCCCTGCTCGTGCACTTCCAGCATGTGCCGGCGCGCCGTGGGCTCGTCGAAACCGAACACCCGGCGGAAGACAAGGACGACGTAGGACATGAGGTTCACCGGATCGTTGAGCACGACCACGCGCCACAATCCCTCGAGGGCGAGCTCGGTTTCCGTGCGGCTGGCGGGCGCCACACCGGTTCTGGCCGACGCCATGGTCATGTTTTCACCGCGCCGGCGCCCCGGCGACCGCAGCGCGCACGCGGGCCTCGGCCTCGGCCAGCGGCACCTTTGCCACGTCCTTTTCCGTGCGCCATTTCATTTCCACCATGCCTTCCTTCAAGCTCCGGCCGCCCACGGTGATCCGCAGCGGCACGCCGATCAGATCGGCGTCCTTGAACTTGACACCCGGCCGTTCGATCCGGTCGTCCAGCAGCACGTCGGCGCCGGCCGTCTCGGCCGTGCGGGCCAGTTTCCGGGCGAGTTCAGCGGCCGCCGGTACTTGCGGGTCGAGGAGCACGACGAGCACTTGGAACGGCGCCACGTTCCACGGCCAGGCGATGCCGTCGTCGTCATGACACTGCTCGATGACCGCTTGCAGCGTGCGGCTGATGCCGATGCCGTAGCAGCCCATGACCATGAAGCGGCTCTGCCTCTCATCGTCCGTGTAGACCGCGCCGAATTTCTCGCTGTACTTCGTACCCAGCTTGAAGACGTGGCCCACCTCGATTGCGCGGCAGATCCGGAGCGGCCGGCCCGACATCGGGCACGGCTCGCCCTCGCCCACGCGGCGGAAGTCACCGAACTTCGTGATCGCGAGGTCGCGCGCCACGTTGACGTGGCGCAGGTGAAAACCGTCGCGGTTGGCGCCGGTGACGCCGTTGCCGATGAGGCGGATGGCATGGTCGGCGAAGATGCCGGTGAGCGCGCCGGGGTTCTTGATCGTGCCGCGCACCGCGCCGAGGCTGCCGGGCCTGGCGCCCATCACGGGTACGATCTCCTCCGGCGTCGCGGGGCGGAAAAGAGCGAAGCCGAGCGCGCCGAGCTTGGTTTCTTCGAGTTCGTCCTCGCCGCGCAGCACGACGGCGAAAAGCCTGCCGTCGCCGACGTAGAGCAGCGTCTTGAACTGCTTCGCGGCCGGCACGCCGTAGGGCGACTGGGCGAGCGCGTCGATGGTGACGACACCCGGGGTGGAAAACTCCGCGATGGCGCCCGCGGGCGCCGCCTCCTTGAGCTCGGCGGGCACCAGGGCGCTGGTGGCCTTCTGGCGGTTGGCCGTGTAGCCGCATTCCTCGCAGTACACGACATCATCGTCACCCACCTCGGCAGGAACCATAAACTCGTGGGAGAAGCTGCCTCCCATCACGCCCGTGTCGGCTTCCACGGAAATCGTCTTCAGTCCGCACCGCGCAAAAAACTTCGTGTAGGCGGCTTCCATGGCGTGGTAGCTGCGGGTGGCGCCCTCGTCGTCGGCGTCGAACGAGTAGGCGTCTTTCATGACGAATTCGCGGGCGCGCATCAGGCCGAAGCGCGGCCGAATTTCGTTCCGGAACTTGGTGGCGATCTGGTAGAAGTTCTTCGGCAGGTCGCGCCAGCTGGTGAGCTCGGACTTCACCAGCGGCGTGATGATCTCCTCGTGGGTCGGCCCGAGGACGAACTCCGGCTCCGGCGGCGGACGGCGGCCGGCGCTCTGCTGGCCAGCAGAGTCGGCGCGGTACATGATTTCGCGCGCCGCGGTCCAGCGCGGCCCCTCCTGCCAGAATTCCGCCGGATGCAGGTGCGGCATCCACAGCTCGATGGCGCCCGCGGCGTCCATTTCCTCGCGACAGATCTGCGTGATCTTTTGCAGCGAGCGCAGCCCGAGCGGCAGGTAGGTGTAGAGGCCGCCGCCCAGCTTGCGCACGAGGCCGGCGCGCAGGAGCAGCTTGTGCGAGGTGATCTCGGCGTCGGCGGGGCTTTCCTTGAGGGTGGGAATGAAAAACTGGGACCAGAGCTTCATGAAGCCCCGGTAGGAGAACAGCCGCCGCGGGCGGAAGCAAATTGATTTGCGGCGGACGCCCGTACGCCGGATAAAACGCGCCATGTCCGCCGCCCGCCCGCCCCCGAGGACTCTGCCCCTGCCCTGGATCGTGGCGGCGATCGTGCTCTTCATCCTGGGGTACACGTTCCTGCGGCTGCACTATGGCAAGCGCGGGAAGCCGTTTGAACCCTACCACGACCTGGGCGAACTGGCCACGACGCAGCGCCTGCTCGGGCTCGGCTACCAGCGCATCCCGGTGGAAATCGAGCGGCCCGCGGACCCGCTGCCGCCGGCCCGGCTCGCCCCGGTCGCGGCCGAGGTGATCAACGCGCTCGGCGGCCTGCCCGAGGAACTCGGCGGCGCGCTCGCCCTCAAGCCGGCGCTTCCGGCCTCCATCAACAGCGTGACGGCACCGCGGGAAGCCGCGCCCGCGGGCGCCTACACCCTGCAGTTCACCTGCGCGCAGCCCGACTACAAGACGCAGATCCGCGGCGCGTTTCTCTACCGCAAGGGCCGGCAGCTTTTTCTCCTGCCCGACTTCGAGAAGATGTCCGGCCAGCTCCTGGCGCGCTCCAGGGAAAGCGTCGTGCTGGCGAGCTTTCCCACGCAGAGTCTCAAACCCGGCCGCTACACGGTCATTCTCTGTGGCGGCCGCACCTCGAAGAGCTGGGGCTTCACCGTGAAATGATGCCGGGGCACAGAGGACAGAGGTCAGAGGACAGTGGCAGAAAGGCTGAAGGCAAAAAAGTGGAAGCCAAGAGGCAAACGAAAGATCTCACGCCCTGGTTCGGCCCACCGCCTGTCCTCTGTTCTCTGTCCTCTGACCTCTGGCATTGACGCGGCCGCGTGATTCGGCGAAAAAATCCACGCCAACTTCGATGAGCAACGGCCCCGCCACCACCATCATCAAACCCACGGATCTCCGCGGCATCCTCAAATACGTGCCGCGCTTTCAGGGGCAGATCTTTGTCATCGCCCTCGACGGCGCCGTTGTCGCCGACGAGAATTTCAGCAACCTGCTCATCGACATCGCGGTCCTGCGCAGCCTCGGCATCAAGCTCGTGCTGATCCATGGCATCAGCCGGCAGATCGAGGATCTGTCCGCGACGCGCAACATTCCCATCACCGACTCCCGGGGCACCGGCGTGACCGATGCCGCCACGCTCGACCTGGCCATCCGGGCCTCGGCGCGCGTGTCGCACCTCATCCTGGAGGGCCTCACCCAAAACGGCCTGAAGTGCGCCATCACCAACGCCGTCCGCGCCATCCCCGTCGGCATCATCAAGGGCGTGGACCAGCAGTTCACCGGCAAGGTCGATCGCGTCGACAAGGAGTTCATCCTCCACCTCATCAACGCCGACATCGTCCCCATCCTCTCCCCCATCGGCTGCGGACCCGACGGACATACGCTGCGCATCAATTCCGACCTGCTGGCCGCGGAAATGGCCCAGGTGCTCAACGCGAGCAAAATCATCTACCTCGCTCCGCAGCCCGGGATGATCATCAACGGTGAGCTGCGCCGGGAGATCTCCGTCGAGGCGCTGCGCGATCTTCTCAAGGACCACCCCGAAACCATCAGCGAGGAAACGCACAGCAAGGCGGTGTACGCGGTGAAAGCCATTGAGACCGGCATTTCGCGCATTCACCTGCTCGACGGCCGCGTCTTCGACGGCCTGCTCAACGAGATCTTCTCCAACGAAGGCGTCGGCACGCTGATTTACGGCAACGACTACCAGCAGATCCGCAAGGCCACGCGCCGCGACGTGCGCCTCATCTACAACCTCACGCGCAACGCCGTGAAGCGCGAGGAGCTGATCTATCGCACCCAGCAGGCCATCGAAAAGAACATCGACCAGTTCTATGTGTTCGAGATCGACGAGAACCTCATTGCGTGTGTGTCCCTCACCACCTACTTCGAAAAGCCCGAGCTGGCCGAGATCGGCTCGCTCTATGTGCTTCCCTTCTACCAGAACCGCGGCATCGGCCGGAAGATGGTCAACTACACCTGCATGGTCGCCAAGGAGCGTGGCGCCACGATGGCGCTCGCCCTATCCACGCAGAGCTTCTCCTTCTTCATCTCGTCCTGCGGCTTTGCGGAGGCCGACAAGTCGGTCCTGCCCGAGTCGCGCCTCAAGCATTACGAGGAAAGTGGCCGGAATTCGAAGATCCTGGTGAAACCTTTGGCCTGAGCGGTCGTCTATCCGGGTATGTGGCGCGTGGCCTGCATCCTTTGCCTGCTCCTCCCGCTCGCGGCGGGCGCCGCCCCGTTGCCCGGGGGCCTCCAGGCAAGGCGACACTGCTGACCATTCCCGTCACGTCTGGCCGGCGAGCGCCATGTCCGCTACGGACGCGTCGGTGACCAGCCGGCTTTCCTCCTTCCCAACCGACGCGTCAACCGAACTGGCGGTGCGGGCCCTACAGGAAACCAAGGCGCAACCGGCCTCCACGGAGCCGGGGAGCCTCCTGCACTTCGATCTCTCCCGCCATGCGCGCCTCGCCTTGCTCACGGCACCGCGATTTAGGGCGGACGGGCTGGGCTATCCGATGATCGCTGTGTCGTTTTTCAGCCTGAAGTGGTGAAAGTCCGGCCTACTGGTCGGCGATCACTACCGCGATCGCGAAGCCGTCATACCCTTTGCTGCTGACAGTCTGGATTGCCGTGGCACTCACGCGCGGCTCCGCGGCCAGCATAGCGTTGAAGCGGCGGACCCCCTGGACCATGGCGTCGGCGCTGACAGCGTCGACCACGGCCCCGCGGCGGACGACGTTGTCGGCGATGATCAGACTGCCGACCCGGGAGAGCTTGAGCGCCCACGCCAAATAGTCGGCATAGCCAGGCTTGTCAGCGTCAATGAAGATCAGGTCGAAGGGGCCGCGACCTTCCTTGACCAGCTGCGGCAGGGTGTCCAAGGCGTGTCCGAGGCGGAGTTCGACGACGCCGGCCAGACCGGCGCGGGCGAGGTTGGCGCGCGCGACCTCCGCGTGCTTGGGGTCGGCCTCCAAGGTCACCAAGCGACCGCCGGGCGGCAGCGCCCGTGCCAGCCAGATCGTGCTGTAGCCGCCCAGCGTGCCGATTTCCAAAATGGTGCGCACATTCTGGATCCGCGCCAACAGCTGCAGCAGCTTGCCTTGGTTCGGCGAGACGTTGATCGGCGGCAGGCCGGCCGCAACGCTGGCCTGCAGGGCGGCTTCCAGCGCGGCATCGGGCGGCACCAGCAGATCAGCGAAGTAGCGGTCCACCGCCGTCCATTGCTCCTGACTCATGGCTGGACGGTCTTCAGCGGCCGCAGGGACGATTGAGGCCCGGTCGCGGAGGTGCGCACTCGCATCCCGGCACCCTGACAAACGGCCTGGGTGTTTCAAGGTGAAATCCGGCGGACTCCGGAGCGCGACTGGCGCGCTTGACGGCTACCGGGATATCCGGCACCGATTGCGGCAACACCCATGAACCACCTGCCCCTCCTGGCGGTTGCGGAGCCGGCGGAAAAGAGTCTGCTCACGCTGGCGCCGGTCGACTTGGTCATCATCGTTCTTTATTTCGCCTTCTGCCTCGGCATCGGCTTTTACCTCAAGAGGTACGCCACCACCGGCGAGGACTTCTTCATGGCGGGCCGCAAGATGACCGCCTGGATCGCGGGGCTCAGCTTCATCTCGGCCAATCTCAGCTCGCTCGAGACCATGGGCTGGTCGGCGATGGCCTACCAGTACGGCATGCTTGGCGCGCACGCCTACCTGATCGGCGCCATTCCGGCGATCCTGTTTCTGGCCGTGGTGATGATGCCCTTCTACTACATCTGCAAAACCCATTCGGTCCCCGGCTATCTCAAGCTGCGCTACGGCGAGGGGCCGCGCGCGCTGGCCGGCATCTCGTTCACCTTCATGACGGTCATGGTCAGCGGTGCGAGCATGTTCGCGATGGCGAAGATCCTCCACCTGCTGCTCGGCTGGGACATGAACATCAGCATCTGGGTTTCGTCGATCACCGTGGCCATCTACGTGGCCGCGGGCGGCCTGCTCTCGGCGGTGTTCAACGAGGTGCTGCAGTTCTTCCTGATCTGGCTGGGCTCGCTGCTGATCCCGATCCTCGGCATCATCCACGCCGGCGGCTGGCACAAGATGATGGCGAGCGTGCAAAAAAACGCGGCCATCATCCACCCGACTGTTCAGAACGCCGACTTCACCAGCTTGTGGCGCAATCTGGGCTCATTCGACACCAACCCGATGGGGATCGACTGGTTCGGCATGGTCTTCGGCCTCGGCCTCGCGGTCAGCTTCGGCTACTGGTGCACCGACTTCCTGCAGGTGCAGCGCGTGATGGTGGCCAAAAGCCTGCGCAGCGCCCAGAACGGCACGGTGATCGGCGCGGTCCTCAAGATGCTCGTGCCGCTGATCGTGACCATTCCCGGCCTGCTCGGCCTCGCGGTGCTGCTCAACGGCGACGGCTCGGTGATGGTGCTCGTGCCGGAGAGCGACCCGCGGGCGAACATCACCCACCATACCTTCAACGATGTCCTGCCGCTGCTGATGGGACAGTACTTGGGACCCGGCCTGTTGGGCCTGGGTGTCACGGCGATGATCGCCGGCTTCATGTCCGGCATGGCCGGCAACGTCACCGCGTTTTCGACGGTGTGGACCTATGACGTCTACCGCCCGCTGCTCAACAAGAACGCCGACGACCACCACTACCTCACGATGGGCCGGTGGTGTTCGGTGCTGGGCGTGATCATCTCGATCGGGACGGCCTACGCCTTGTTCTATTTCTCCAACATCCTCGAGTTCCTGCAGGTGCTGGTCTTCTTCTTCATCGTGCCGCTCTTCGGCACGGTGATCCTCGGCATGCTCTGGAAGCGGGCCACGCCGGCCGCGGGCTTCTGGGGTTTCTTCTGCGCCAGCTCCTTCTCGATCGCAATGTGGATCTTCGTCCACACTTTTCCGGCCGGCTACATGCCGCCCCCGAAGATCACCCTGGGCGAAAACGCGGTCGTGACGCTCGAGAGGCTCGGCACCGCCGAGAACATTACGCGCGTCGTGGTTGAGAGCGGCACGGTCAGCCTCCTCAACGCCCGGGCGGCCGGCGCGGGCAGCGATTTGATAGCGGAGTCGCAGACGGTGAAGAGCGCGCCGCTGGATTTGGCGGCCACCTATGCGAATCAGAAGGTTCCGGTCCTCGCCCCCAGCGTCGTGCTCGCCGACAACAAGACTCCGTTCAAGTTTGGCGTCGAGGGCGTGCCGGTCGTGCTGAAACCCGGCGTCCAGATTGCCGCCACCGTCGTCTCGAGGAAATTCGTCCCGGCGGTATTCAATCCCGATCACGTGAAACTCGTGGCGCGGTCGGCCAAGGCCAAGCCGATGGCGGTGAACATGTACTCCGCCTGGTGGTCGTTCGTCGTCTGCATCAGCGTCACTGTTCTGGTGAGCCTCTTCACCCGGCCGAAGCCGGAGGCGGAGCTCAAGAACCTCGTCATGGGCCTGACCGAGATTCCCGACGAGGGTCCGTCTCCCTGGTATGACAGTCCGAAGCTGTGGGCTGTCGTGGTCGCGGTCGCGTTGGTGGCAGTCAACATTATGTTCTGGTGAGGTGGCATCATGGAACCCAAAAAACAAATCCCCATCTGGTTTTTCATCGGCATTCTGCTGGCGGTTTACGGCGTTTTGATCTTCGCCTCCGGGATCTACTACGGCTGGATCAGCCCGCCGATCCACAAGGTCGTGTTCGCCGACAAACACGTCGACGTTTGGTGGGGCCTGCTTCTCGTCCTCATCGGCGGCTTCTACGTCCTCCGCTTCCGCCCGGGAAAAACGGTCGGACAGTAGTTCCCAGGTAGACGGGTAGCTCTGCCCGCCAGATTCCGCCCTTTGCTGGGAATGGCCGCCTCCCCGGACTCCGTCGAGGAGCCGCGCCCGCCAATTCCGGCCTGATCAGCCCGATTCCCTGTCCTTCTCGATCGTTTTCACGCCTTCCGTCCAATCGGAATAAACCTGCCACAGCTTGACCTTGCCGTTTTCCACACCTGCCCTCCACGCGGCGGGCATTACGATTCGGTTTTCCGGAACAAGGCCGCGCTTCCCCTTATACGTCCCGGAGGCCGACCCAAAAACCGCCACGATTCCATTTTCGGTCAGCATTCGTTCGACCCGTATCTCATAGTCAGGAAACATGCCGAAGTAGGCCTTCCACGCGGAGATCATTGCTTCGCGGCCTGACACGTTCTGGCCCAGAGAGTCCACGAACGTATGATTCTCCGTCATCAGGTCGGAAATAGCGCCCAGGGCGTGCCGGTTGATGGCCGCGATAAACGCCGCTACCACATTGATGTCGTTCGAACTCATTCTGTTTTTCCGGCTGGCCGGGTTGTGGGCGCGCCGGAATTGAGCCTGGCCCGGTGGATCCCGGAGGACCACGCCAAGGCATTACGACACGCGAGGCGTTGTTCCTCAATCGCACAATTCGTAGAGATTCTGACGGCTCGGACGGCGCCGAGCCCTCCCGATGCAAAACCGGCCGGCTCGCGCTGCCGGGATCCGTTCTTGCCCAACGCGCCTTCCTCTGGTTGAGAAGACGGGCTCGTTTTCACTTTCTGGCCGCCGCCCGTTCAATCGCCGATGACTGACTTCTGATCACTGTCCTCTGATTTCTGACCACCATGCCCACGTCCAACCTCATCCGTAAATACTCCTCCATCATCCACGACGGCGCCGATCGCGCACCCAATCGTTCCATGCTGCGCGCCGTCGGTTTCCAGGATGCCGATTTTCAGAAGACTGTCGTCGGCATCGCCTCCACCTGGAGCATGCTCACGCCCTGCAACATGCACATCGACGGCCTGGCGCGCGAGGCGGGCGCCGGCGCCGACGCCGCGGGCGGCAAATCCATCATCTTCGGCACCATCACCGTCTCCGATGGCATCAGCATGGGCACGCTCGGCATGCGGTACTCGCTCGTCTCGCGCGAGGTCATCGCGGATTCGATCGAGACGGTCTGCGGCGCCGAAGGCTTTGACGCGTTGGTCGGCATTGGCGGCTGCGACAAGAACATGCCGGGCTGCATCATGGCCATGGCGCGGCTGAACCGCCCTTCCGTGTTTGTATACGGCGGAACGATCCTGCCGGGCATCCACCCCGAGTCGCACAAGGACTGCGACATCGTCTCGGTCTTCGAAGCCGTCGGCCAGTACGCCGCCGGCAAGCTGGACGAGCAGGGGTTGAAGACGATCGAGGCCTGCTCCATTCCCGGCGCCGGAGCCTGCGGCGGCATGTATACCGCCAACACCATGGCTTCGGCGATCGAGGCGCTCGGCATGAGCCTGCCCAACAGCTCCGCGCAGATCGCGATCAGCGAGGACAAGAAGCTCGACTGCCGCCGGGCGGGCGAGGCCGCGGTCGCCCTGGCCCGGGCGGGCATCCGGCCGCGCGACATCATGACCAAAAAAGCGTTTGAGAACGCCATCACGGTCGTGATCGCCCTCGGCGGCTCCACCAACGCCGTGCTTCATCTTCTCGCCATCGCACACACGGTGGGTGTCCGGCTTTCCCTCGACGACTTCACGCGCCTCGGCAAGCGCGTGCCCGTCCTTGCCGACCTCAAACCCTCCGGCCGCTACGGCATGGCCCACCTGTCGCGCATCGGCGGCCTGACGCCGCTGATGAAGATGCTGCTCGACGCCGGACTGCTCCACGGCGACTGCCTGACCGTGACCGGCAGGACCGTCGCCGAAAACCTGCGCGACGTGAAGCCTTACCCCACCGACCAGGATGTCGTTCACCCGTTTTCCAAACCGATCAAGGCCGACAGCCATATCCGCATTCTCTATGGCAACCTCGCGCCTGAAGGCGCCGTGGCGAAGATTTCCGGTCAGGAAGGAGTGCGCTTCTCCGGAAAGGCCATCGTCTTCGAGTCCGAGGAAGCCGCGCTCAAGGCCATCCTCGATGGCCGCGTTAAGCCGGGCCATGTCATCGTCATTCGCAACGAGGGTCCGGTCGGCGGCCCCGGCATGCGCGAGATGCTCGCGCCCACCAGTGCGGTCATGGGCAAGGGCCTCGGCAAGGAGGTGGCGCTGATCACCGACGGTCGCTTCTCCGGCGGCAGCCATGGCTTCGTGGTCGGTCACATCACGCCCGAGGCGGCCACCGGCGGACCCATCGCGGTCATCAGGAACGGCGACCCGATCATCATCGACGCCGAGACCAGCCGGATCTCCCTCGACCTCCCGCCCAAGGAACTAAAGGCGCGCCTCAAGGCTTGGAAGCCGAGGAAGCCGCGCGAAACCCGCGGCGTGCTCGCCAAGTACGCGAAGCTCGTCACCAGCGCCTCCTTGGGAGCGGTGACCGACGCCAACCTATAACAACCGTGGATTACACAAATGAACACGGAGGTGTTGATTTCTTACCTGTACCCATCCGTGTAATCGGTGGTTAAATATCCCCATGTCTTGGTCCCGTTTCAAACAGTACTGCTACCACAATCCGGGGCTCGGCGTGTCGCTCGACCTCAGCCGGATGCCGTTCCCCGACGGCTACCTCGAGTTGATGGAGCCGAAGTTCGCGCCGGCGTTCGCCGCCATGGCGGCGCTCGAAAAAGGCGCCATCGCCAATCCCGACGAGCAGCGCATGGTCGGCCACTACTGGCTGCGCGCGCCGCAACTGGCGCCGACCAGGGAAATCACCGAGACCATCACCTCGACCCTGGCCGCCATCAGGTATTTCGCCGCCCGGGTGCACAAAGGCGAGATCAGCAGCCCCGACGGCAAGTTCCGCGAGCTGCTGGTCATCGGCATCGGCGGTTCGGCGCTCGGTCCCCAACTGGTGAGCCACGCGCTCGGACGCCTGAAGGCCGGCCGCGACAAGATGCGCGTGCATTTTTTCGACAACACTGATCCGGACGGCATGGACTATGTGCTCAAGGAAATCGGCCGCCATCTCCGCCGGACGCTGGTGCTGGTGATTTCCAAGTCCGGCGGGACGATCGAGACGCGCAACGGCATGCTGGAGGCCGCCGCCGCGTTCCGAGCCGCGGGGCTCGACTATCCGAAGCACTTTGTGGCCGTGACCGGCGCCGGCTCGAAGCTTGAGCAGATCGCGCAGCAGGAAGGCTGGCTGGCGCATTTCCCCATGTGGGACTGGGTGGGCGGCCGCACGTCCGTGCTTTGCGTCGTGGGACTTCTGCCCGCCGCACTGCAGGGCATCAAGATCGACCAGTTGCTGGCCGGCGCCGCCGCGATGGACAAGGCCACGCGCGAACCTTTGCTCAAGGAGAACCCCGCCGCGCTCCTCGCCGCGATGTGGTACTGGGCTACTGACGGCCGCGGCGCGCGCGACATGGTCGTGCTGCCCTACAAGGACCGACTGCTGCTCTTCTCCCGCTACCTCCAGCAACTCGTCATGGAGTCGCTCGGCAAGGAACTCGACCTGCAGGGCCGCGTCGTCAACCAAGGCATCGCGGTCTACGGCAACAAGGGCTCCACCGACCAGCACGCCTACGTGCAGCAGCTCCGCGAAGGCGTGAATAATTTCTTCGTCACCTTTATCGAGGTGCTGCGCGACCGGAACGGCGAAAGCCTCGAGGTCGAGGGCGGCAGCCTCACCAGCGGCGACTACCTGCAGGGGTTCCTTCTCGGCACGCGCGATGCGCTCAGCGAGAAAAACCGGCCATCCATCACCCTGACGGTTCCCGACGTGTCGCCGCGCACCCTCGGCATGCTCATCGCCCTCTATGAGCGCGTGGTCGGCCTTTATGCGTCGCTCATCGGCATCAATGCCTACCACCAGCCCGGCGTGGAGGCGGGTAAGAAGGCCGCGGGCGATGTCATCACGCTCAAGCGCAAAATCATCGAGACCTTGCGGGCCGCGCCCGGCACGCCCTTCACTGCGGAGGCCCTCGCCACCCGCCTCGGCCAGCCGGAAAAGACCGAACCCGTCTTCAAGGTGCTCGAGCATCTTGCCGCCAATCCCGGCGCCGGCGTGAAGAAGATCACGAAAACGCCGTGGTGGGAGTCGATTTACACGTATTCCAGCTGAATGCAACCACCGGCCCTCCCGCGACGTCTTACTGCTGCGGGCTCGACCTCCGGGCAGAACCTGTTGCAGACTCCCTTCTCCTCGTTATCTTCACCTCCCATGAACGTCGCCAAGAAACCACTCCTCGCCGCGCTCCTCGCCGTCGCCCTTGCCGCGCTCTTCGCCGGCTGCGTCGCCCCGAAAACCGATTCCTCCATTCCCTGGAATCGCCCGGCCGACTGGGAAGGCCGCATCCCGGGCATGGGGCAGTGATGTGCTCCACGTTTTTCAGTCTGTCTTTCAAAATCCGGCCGATGGGCCGGATTTTTTTGTAGCTATGGACGCCGTCGGGTGGCTTCCTTTCCCCAGCGATGGATAATGCTTCGCTCGTCCCCCAGTCCGGTCACCTCTATGTCGTGGCCACGCCGATCGGCAACCTCGCCGACCTGACCGGACGGGCCCGATCCATTCTCGGCGCCGTTGATCTCATTGCCTGTGAAGACACGCGAACCAGCGGCGCCCTGCTCGCCCGGCTCGGTATCCGCCGCGAACTCGTCGCCTACCACGAACACAACGAAATCGAGGCCGCCGAGCGTCTCGCCGGACTGATTGGCGGGGGCAAATCCATCGCCGTGGTGACCGATGCCGGCACTCCGGGCTTGAGCGATCCGGGCTTCCGCCTGGTGCGGGCCTGCCGCAAACGGGGCCTGCCCGTCGTCCCGGTGCCCGGGCCGAGCGCCCTCATCGCCGTCCTCAGCGCCTCCGGCCTGCCCACCAACGGATTTCTTTTCGTCGGGTTCCTGCCGGCCAAGTCGTCCGCCCGGCTGGCGTTCCTTGATCAATACCGCGATTTCCCCTACACCCTCGCGCTCTACGAAAGCTGCCACCGCATCGGAAAATTTGTGGACGAAATCGTGGAAAAACTGGGTCCGGAACGCGCCATCTGCACGGCCAAGGAGGTCACCAAGGTGCACGAAACCTTTCTGGTCGGACCGGCGGCTGAAGTGCGCGCCCGCCTCGCGAAAATCAGCCTGAAGGGCGAGTTTGTCGTCCTCATCGCCCCCGCGGATTTTCAATTATGAACCACTGAGGCACAGAGTTCACAGAGGAAGGCTTGAAATGGTGTTTCCTCTGTGCCCTCTGTGTCTCTGTGGTTGGAACAAACATCGTCGCCGTCATCGACATCGGCAGCAATTCGATCAAGTCCCTTGTCGCCACCCGCGATCCCAAGGGCGGAATCGTCGCCGTGCAGACCCGGGCGCTCGATGCCCGCATCAGCACGGGGATCGGCCAGGCGCAGCCGCAACTTTCGCAGGAAGCCATGCAGCGCGGCCTCGCGGCCATCCGCCAGCTGCTCGACGAAATTGCACCCCTCGCCCCCCGGCACACCGTCCTGGTCGCCACCAGCGCGGTGCGCGACGCCGCCAATGGCGGGGAATTCCGCGAGCGCGTCCGCACCGCGACCGGCCACGAGATCCGGATTCTGACCGGCGCCGAGGAGGCGAATCTCATCGGCCGGGGGCTGACCTCCGATCCGGCCCTGGCCGAACTGCAGGACTTCTATGTTTTCGATCTTGGCGGCGGCAGCCTTGAGTGCCTCACCTTTCGCGCCCGGCGGGTCGAGCAGACCGTTAGTTTGCCGCTCGGTTGCGTCCGCCTGACGGAGCACTGCGTCAAGGATCCGCAGGCGCCTTTCAGCGACACCAGCCGGGTCCGCGTAATGGAAATCTGCCGTGAGGTTTTCGCGAAAAGCGGCTTCCGCTTTGCGCTGCCCGCGGGCACAACGGCGGTCTTTGCCGGCGGTACCATCACCACGACGCGAGCCATTTTCGCGGAACGCCTCGGCCGGCCGATTGCGGAAACCAGTCCGCTCATTGACGTCCCCGCGCTGCGCGTCCTGCTCGCCGACGCCGCCCGCCTGCCGCTGGAAGAGCGGAAAAAAATCCCTGGTCTGCCGGCCGCGCGCGCCGACGTGTTTCCCACCGCGCTCGCCACGGTGATTGCCGTGGTCGAGATCGGCGGAATCGGCGCCTTCCGCCACTCCTTCCACAACCTGCGCTACGGGGTGGCGACGGAGCTGTTGGGGCGCCTCGCCTGAAGCTGCCGCTTACCCAAGGGGCCCGAGAGGCGCCAGTAAGCGCCGGCGGATCTGCTGCAGTTTCGCCTCCTGCTCGGGGGTGAGCACCCCGTGGATCTCCGTGCGGCTGGCTTCAACCAGTTCGCGCACCTTGGCCCGCTTCGCTTCCGGTGTGAGGCTGGCATCCGCCCGGATGGGATTCACCACGGCGACGGTCTTGGTGTGAATGTCGCGAATCTTGGCCCGCTGGTCGGAGGTCAGCCCGAGCCGGTTGGCCAGCAGGCCCATTCTGACCCGGCTGACAGCCAGCGCGTTCAACCGCCAGGGATGACTCTTGATCTGCGCCAATTTAGCCTGCTGGTCGGGCGTCAACAGCGCGCGCATCTGCTCCCGCGATGTTTTCCACGCGGTCACGGCTTGCGCCCGCTTTTGGTCCTCTGTCAGCGCGGCATTGGCGCGGATGGCTTGGACGGCCTCAGCGGTCTGGGCGCGAATAGTCTTGAGCTGCGCCTTCTGCTCCGCCGTAAGCCCGAGCCGCTCGGCGACGATCGACATTCTCGCCCGCTGGAGCGCCTTGGGCCACTGGGCGCGGGCGGACGGGACAACTCCGGCGCTCTCCGCCCCGAAGCAGGCGGCGATCGCAATGACCGCCGCGGATAAGCTGATTCCTAGGAACGTTTTCACGGGAAATCGGTGATGATAAGTGTTGCCGGCAGTGACGCCTGTCGTTCGTCGCGGTTACGCGATCCGCGGCGCCGGTGACGATGGAATGCCAGTGCGTTATCGAGGGAGATTCGGTGCAGCCGGCGGCTGTGCGCCGGAAAACGTCAAGCGAGTTAACGGCCGGCGCCAGTCTTTTTCTACTTTCCGCTTGGGACGGTTTTCTCGCCCGCGCAAGCTAAAGCGGCCCGCAGGGCGCGAAAATCGTCCGGCAGCGGGGCGCGCACCTCCAGCGGTCGCGCCGTGATTGGGTGCAGAAACGCGATACGTTCCGCGTGCAGCATGACGCGCGGCGGCTCCGGCAGCTCCGGGTCCTGCTTCCAGCCGTAGGTCCTGTCGCCAAGGAGCGGGTGACCGATGGATTTGAGGTGCACGCGGATCTGGTGGGTGCGGCCGCTGTAAATCCGGCAGCGCACCAGCGCCGCCTTGTCGCCGTACGCCTCGACGATCTCCCAATCGGTGCGCGCCGGGCGGCCGCCCTCGCCCACGGTCATGCGTTCGCGGTGCACCGGATGACGGCTGATGGCGCGCTCGATCGTGCCGCTCAGCAATCGCGGCACGCCGGACACCAGCGCGAGGTATTCCTTGCGCAGATGGCGTCCGGCAAACTGCTCCGAAAGCCCGCGGTGGGCCGCGTCGCTTTTGGCCGCCAGCAGCACCCCGGAAGTCTCCTTGTCGAGCCGGTGGACGATGCCGGGCCGCTCGACGCCGCCGACCCCGCTGAGTCCGCCGGCGCAATGCGCCAGCAAGGCATGCACCAGCGTGTCCTCGCCCGTGCCCACTCCGGGATGCACCACCATGCCGGCGGCCTTGTTGATCGCCAGCAGGTGCTCGTCCTCGTAGAGGACGTCGAGCGGAATCGCGACTGGTTTCAATTCGGCGGGCGTGATTTCCGGCAGCGCGAACTCCAGCGTGTCGCCCGTCTTTACCGCATCGCTCTTGGCGATGATTTTGCCGCCGCATCGCACCAAGCCCGCCTCAAAAGCGCGCTGCAGGGCGGCTCGGCTGTGCTCGGGAAACGCCCCGGCCAGCACTTTGTCGGCGCGGGCGCGGCGGATGTGAGGCGGAACGATGTAGGAGCGGGCTGGCACGCGATTCCACCCTGACCGCGGAGCACTTCGCCTGCAATCCCGCTTCGCCAAGGCTACGCAGGACAAGGCCGGCTCCTGCCACGTGGCTACGAGTCGATCGATCTCCGCCCGCCACTTCCGCTTCGCTTCCGGAGGCAGCAGCGCCACCGCGAAGCCATTGCGAAACTGCGGCGCGCAGCCGAGGCGGTCATGTTTTAACTACGGATGACACGGATGGGCGCGGAAAGAAGAAACCCCTCGGCGTTAATCCGTGCAATCCGCAGTCAACTCTTTCCCAGCAGATAGGCCGGATTAAGCTTCTGCAGCGCTTTCGGGACGAAGAGGCCGTCTTTGCGGATAAGCCTGCCGTCAAACCAGATTTCGCCGCCGCCATATTCCGGCCGCTGGATGCAGACCATGTCCCAGTGCACCTGCGATTTGTTGCCGTTGCCGCATTCCTCGTAGGCCTGGCCGGGCGTGAAGTGGAACGAGCCGGCGATCTTCTCGTCGAAGAGAATGTCGCGCATCGGCTGGAGAATGTGGGGATTGAAGCCGAGGGCGAACTCGCCGACGTAACGCGCCCCCGCGTCACTATCGAGAATCGCGTTCAGCCGCTTTGTGTTGTTGGCCGTGGCCTCCACGATGCGTCCGTTTTTGAACACCAAACGGATGTTGTCGAAGGAGGTGCCCAGATAGACCGTGGGGGCGTTGTACTGGAGGACACCTTCGACGCTTTCCTTGACCGGGCAGGAGAAGACCTCGCCGTCGGGAATGTTCTTCCTGCCTCCGCATTCCTCGGCGCCGATGCCCTTGATGGAGAAACGCAGGTCCGTGCCGGGGCCTTTGATCCGCACCCGGTCCGTGCGGCGCATGAGGTCGCCCAGCGCTTTCATGCCGGGTACCATGCGGCGGTAGTCCAGCGTGCAGACGCGGAAATAGAAATCCTCGAACGCCTCGGTGCTCAGGCCGGCCTGCTGGGCCATGGCGGAGGTCGGCCAGCGCAGCACGACCCACTTGGTCTTGTTCACGCGGCGATCCTGCACCGGTTTCATCAGGCGCGTGACCAGCTTCATGCTGGCGGGAGGCACGTCGGAGGTCTCGAAGATGTTGGCCGAGCCGCGCAGCGCGATGTAGGCGTTCATTTTCTTCATGCGGGCCAGCTCCACCGCCGTGTGCGGCGCGTACTGGGACTTGACAGCGCCATGCATCAACTCACGGGTGATGCGCGCGTGATGGATCAGGACGAACGGCAGGGCGCCGCGCCGGCGGGCCGCGCGGATCAGGGCGACGACCATCGCGTCGGGCACGTCAAAGGCTTCGATCAGCACGCGTTCGCCCTTCTTCAGGGCGGTCGAAAAGCCCGTGAGCAGTTCGGCCAGTTGATTGAGACGGGGATCAATGATCATGCGGCCAAACTGAGCGCGGAGGCACCCCGGTCGCAAGTGGAAAGGACCGGCCTGTCCCCGGCTCACTCCGCCTTTCCCTCCCTCCGTCCGCGACCGTCCCGCGAGGCCGTCATGGCCGTTTTGTCATCTAATAGATGACAAACCCGCCGCGGGAGGCGGCGACAAGCAATACTCGCCCGCGGCCCGCGGGCGATGAACCCGGGTTACTTCGCGATCTCCACTGGCGCGCGGCGGCCCTCCCCGGGGAAGCAGATGCGCGAGACCGCCTCCTGGAAGTCCGCCGCGCCGCGGATGATCTCGATCTCCAGGCGCAGGTAGTAAAGCGGCAGCGGGAAATGCAGCTTTTCGTCGATTCGCACAGCGTCCTTTTCGGTCGTCACGAGGAATTCCAGGCCGGCCGAACGCGCCTGACTGAAGACCAGATCCAAGTCCTCCTGCGTGAACCGGTAGTGGTCGAGAAAGCGTTTCGTGTAGAGCAGATTGGCGCCGAGGTCGCGCAGGAAATGCTCGAAGCTTTCCGGCGTGGCGATGCCACTGAACGCGCCGACGCGCTTGTCCCTGAGAAAGTCAAGCGACTGTCGTTCGTCCACGCCCACCCGCTGCAGATACTGCGGGCGGTGGGCGCACTCGATGACGTCCACGCCGGGATTGTGCCGCTGGATGAGCTCCTCGATCTCGGGATCGCGCCGGCCGTTGGACTTGGTGAGGAAGACGTAAGAGGCGCGGCGCAGATGTTTGACGGGTTCGCGCAGGATGCCGCGGGGCAGCAGTTGGCCGTTGCCGAAGGGGTTGGTTTTGTCGACGAGCAGCAGGTTCAGCCGGCCCTTGAGCGGCAGGTATTGGAAACCGTCGTCGAGCACGAGCGTGTCGCAGCCGAAGCGGCGGATCGCATAGGTGCCGGCCTTCACGCGATTCTTGTCGACGAGCACGACCACGCCCGGCAGGTTGCGCGCCAGCATGTAGGGCTCGTCGCCAGCCTGCTCGGAATCGAGCAGCACGTGTTCGCCATCGCTCACGACGCGCGGCGGTGGCTCGTCCGCATGCGTGAGGCTGTTCCACGCCCGGCGCCAGAAGGGCGGGGTCTTGCTTTTGTAGCCGCGGCTCAGGATGGCGACCCGGCGGCCGCGCTCGGCCAGCGCCCGGGCGAACTTTTCCACCACCGGCGTCTTGCCGGTGCCGCCCACCGTGAGGTTGCCGACCACGACCACCAGGCAGCCCAGCGGCTGGTCGTGCAGGAGGCGCTGCCGGTAGAGCCAGAGCCGCAGTTGCACCACCCCGCTGAACAGGAAGGACACCCCCTGCAAAAACGCCCCGTAGACGGCCGCGCCCGCGTCCTCCCTCCGCCCGAGGATCACGTCGATGGTGTATTGCTCGAAGACGTAGAACTTTTTTCTCAGCCAGGACGGCGACATGCGAGGGCGGGATGGTTTGAGGGTTGACCTAGCGGACGGCGTTTCGCTTGGTAAAGGTTTCCTACCGTCCGGGCCGTGCCATGCAACTCAATCTGCTCAAGTCAAAAATCCATCGCGCCGAAGTGACCGACACCAGCCTCAACTATGAGGGCAGTCTGGCCATCGATGCGGAATTCATGGCCCTCGTCGGACTCCGGCCCTACGAACGGATTCTCGTCGGCAATCTGAACAACGGCGAACGGTTTGAAACCTACGCCATTGCCGCGCCCGCGGGCTCGAAGACGATCAGCCTGAACGGTGCCACCGCCTATCTCGGCAAGCGCGGGGATCTGCTCACCATCATGGCCTTTGCCGTCGTCGGCGAGAGCGAGGCCGCCGACTGGCGGCCGAAGGTGCTGGTGCTCGGCGACGCGAACCGGCGGATCGTCAAGCAAAGCGGCGGCTGATTTCCAAGTCAGAACCCATGAAACCGGGAGAATACACGTGCGTTTCATCTTGGCTTCCCGGCTTCTGAATTGAATCCTCCTTCATTGCCATGAGCTACAAACTCTTCATCCCCGGCCCCGTGGCCGTTTCCGAAAAGACGCTGCGCGCAATGGCCCAGCCCATGATCGGACATCGCAGTTCCGACTTCGTGGCGCTTTACCAGTCCCTGCAGCCGGACCTGCAGGCGCTCTTCTACACGAAGGACCCGGTCTATCTCAGCACGACCAGCGCCTGGGGCATGATGGAGGCGGCGGTCCGCAACGTCGTCAAAAAGAAGGTGCTCACCTGCATGAACGGCGCCTTCTCGGACAAGTGGAACGACGTTGCGAACCGCTGCAGCAAGCCGGCCGGGGCGCTGAAGTTCGACTGGGGCCAGCCGGTCGATCCGGCGGCGGTGCGCCGCGAGCTGGCGACCGGTCAGTACGACGCCGTCACCGTCATCCACAACGAGACCTCGTGCGGCTGCATGACCGACATCGCCGCGGTCATGGCCGTGGTGCGCCAGTACCCGGAGGTGATTTCGATCGTCGACACCGTGAGCTCGTTCAGCGCGCTCGCCATCAAGAAGGACGAGCTGGGCATCGACATCATGATCACCGGCACGCAGAAGGCGCTCGCGCTGCCGCCCGGTCTCTCCCTCTGCTCGGTCTCGAAGCGGGCGCTGGACCGCGCCGCCACGGTGACGGAACGCGGCTATTACCTCGACCTGCTCGAGTTCCAGACCAACCACGAGAAAGGCATGACGCCGAGCACGCCGAGCATCCCGCATATTTACGGACTCAAGTCGAAGCTGGAGGACATCAAAGCCGAGGGCGTCGAACCGCGCTACGCGCGCCACACCCGCCTCAACCAGGCTGTCCGCACCTGGGCGTTCGCCAAGGGCTTCAAGCTTTTCCCGAAGGAAGGCTACGGATCGGTCACGCTCAACTGCTTCGTCAACTCGCTCAACCTCGACCTGCCGGCCCTGCTCAAGGTGCTCAAGTCGAAGCACGGCTTCGTGATCGACGGCGGCTACGGCAAGCTCAAGGGCAAGACGTTCCGGATTTCCAACATGGGCGACGAGACCGACGAGACGATCGCCGCGCTGCTCAAGGCCCTCGACAGCGCGCTGGCGGAGACGCCGAAGCTGGCCCCTGGCTGAACTGAACCGGCCGGTTTGCGGGCGAATAGCCGACGGCCCGGAATCCACTCGGAAGGATCCCCTCGCGCGCGCGGGCGTGGGCGCGGGCGCACGCGCGCGGGCGCGCGTCTCGACGAAAACAGATTTTTGAAACTAGGGCTTGAAATCCCCGGTACAGTGGGTATCGCCTTCCCGCCCGCATCATGAAGTCCTTGATCATCGCCGAGAAGCCCAGCGTGGCCGCCGACCTCGCCCGCGCGCTCGGCCGCATTCCCAAAAGAGGCGATCACTTCGAAAACGACGAGTACGTCATCTCGTCGGCGGTGGGCCATCTGGTGGAACTCGAGATGCCCGAGGACATCGACAAGAAGCTCTACGGCTTCTGGCGGCTGGAGACCCTGCCGATCATCCCGAAGAAATTCGGCCTCAAACCCATCGAGGATGCCAAGGCGCGGTTCAACCAGCTCAAAAAGCTTCTGGCCCGCAAGGACGTCTCCGACGTCATCAATGCCTGCGACGCCGGCCGCGAGGGTGAACTGATCTTCACCTACCTGTACCAGCTCACCAAGTGCAAGCTGCCGGTGAAGCGCGCGTGGATGCAGACCATGACCACCGAGGGCATCCGCGAAGCGTTCAAAAACCTGCGCGACGGCGCGCAAATGGTGCCGCTGGCCGACGCCGCGCGGTGCCGCAGCGAGAGCGACTGGCTCATCGGCATCAACGGCACGCGCGCGCTCACCAAGCGCATGTTCGGTTCGCGCGCCGGCAACGTCGCCGCCGTCGGCCGCGTGCAGACCCCCACCCTTGCCATCGTCTTCACTCGCGAACTCGAGATCCGCAATTTCCGGCCGCGCCCCTACTGGCGCGTCACGGCCACCTTCCAGATCGCCCAGGGCGCCTACGAGGGCGTGTACCAGCGGTCCGACTTCAAGAAGGCGGAGGGCGACGACCAGGACCGGATCGACCGCATTTGGGAAAAGGCCGCCGCCGAGGCCGTGCACGCCGCCTGCCAGGGCCGGCCGGCCGCAACCGTCACCGAGGAGAAGAAGGCCTCCTTGCAGACTGCGCCGCGCCTTTACGACCTGACCACGCTGCAGCGCGAGGCCAACAACCGTTTCGGCCTCTCCGCCCGGCGCACGCTCCAGATCGCGCAGGCGCTCTATGAGCGGCACAAGATGATCACCTACCCGCGCACCGATTCGCGCGCCCTGCCGGAGGACTACATCCCGACGGTGAAGCAGACTCTCGCCAACCTGCATGGCAGCCTGGCCCCGCACGCCCAAAAGGTCTTGCACGAGGACTGGGTACGGTCCAACCGGCGCATCTTCAACAACGCCCAGGTCTCCGACCACTTCGCCATCATCCCGACCACGCACGAGGCGAAGCACCTCGACGACATGGAGGCGAAGGTGTTCGACATGATCGCGCGCCGCTTCGTCGCGGCCTTTCACCCGGCGGCGGAATTCGACATCACCATACGCACCAGCACGGTGGCCGGCCACGATTTCAGAACCGAGGGCAAAGTGCTCACCTTCCCCGGCTGGCTCGCCGTTTACGGCAAGACGACCCTGGACAACGGGTCGCCCGATTCGAAGGCCCTGCCCGCCCTCGATCCGGCCGACGGCCAGCCGCCGCAGGCCCGGACCATCGCGACCGAGTTGCACGACGAAACGACCAAGCCGCCGCCCCGCTACACGGAAGCCACCCTGCTTTCCGCCATGGAAGGCGCCGGCAAGCTCGTGGACGACGAGGATCTGGCCGAAGCCATGAAGGAACGCGGGCTGGGCACGCCCGCCACCCGCGCCGACACGATCGACGGCCTCATCAACCAAAGGTATCTCGAGCGCCAGCAGCGCGAGCTCGTGCCGACGGCCAAGGCCGAGTCGCTGCTGCAGTTCCTCGCCGCCATGCGGGCCGAGGGACTCACCAAGCCGGACATGACGGGCGAATGGGAGTACAAGCTGCGTCAGATCGAGCACGGCAAATTCTCCCGCGAGAAGTTCATGCAGGAGATCATCGAGGACACCAAAAGTTTCGTGCAGCGGGTGAAGACCTTCGAGGAATCGCCCGAGGATGCCCGTCAACTCTCCTGGCCGAGCCCGACCGATGGCAAGCCGATGCTGGAGACGCTCCGGGCCTTCAAATCGCAGGATGGCGTGCTCACCATCTACAAGATCATTGGGAACCGGAAAATCGAGGAGGCCGAGGCGCGCGAGCTGGTCGAAAAAGGCCAGATCGGGCCGCTGGATAATTTCCGTTCCAAGGCCGGCCGGCCGTTCAGTGCGATCCTCAAGCTCGATCCGGTCGCAAAGAAGGTGGTGTTTCAGTTCGACGGCCAGCGCGATGGCAACGGCGGCGTGAAAATTGATTTCACGGGATTGCAGCCGATCGCTCCGGCGCCGGCCCGATTCGGCCCGGGCGCGCAGGTATATGAGACGCCGCAAAGCTACGTGGTCCGCCAAGTCGGGCACGGCGAGGACAAAATCCTGGTTCGCTGTTCACGCCGCATCCTCGCCCGCGACATCCCGCGGGAGCAGTTCCTGAAGATGATCGAGACCGGCCGCACCGACCTGCTCGACAAGTTCTGGTCGCAGCGCACGCACAGGCCGTTCTCGGCTTATCTGGTATTGAAGCCGGACCTTTCGACCGGTTTCGAATTTGCCCCCCGTGCCCCCAAGGGGCCGAAGGCCGGCAAAGCCACCCCCCCCGCCCCCGCCACCTAAAAGTCGGACGGACCGAGGGGGTCACCAGACTGAAACGGATCCATCACACTTGATCGAAGGACGCTGTTTTGCGCCGGTCGACTTGTCAGCTAACAGTTCACGAGTTGCTGCGCGCAGAGCGCCGACGCGCCGCTCGGGTGGGTGACAAATGCGGGCCAACGGTACCTTGCCTAGTGCTTTCGTTTGATCCAAGGTAACTTGCGGCGGCCCGGCCGCGTCTTGTCTTCCTGATGGTGAACCCCAAAATCAAAAACTACCTTATCGCATTGCTCGCTTTGACGACAATTGCGGGCGGGGCGCTTGCTTGGAACCAATACCAGGAGCTTATCAAGCTGCGCGCTGACAGTCTCTCCGACAGCGCTCGCGCCGATCTGCAGAAGCGTTTGTGGGACTTGGAGAAACGCAAAAACGAGCTCGAGGCCGAAATCGCCAGCCTGCGTGCCCGCGGAAATCTTGCCGATGCGGCGGACGAAGGCGATGCCGCTTCAACCGGCGCCGCGAATCGCCCGGGGCCCGCGCGCGGTCCGGGTCGTTTCAACGGCCGCAATGGCCCCGCCAATCTTTCCACCCTGCTGGAGAATCCGGAATTCAACAAGCTGTGGACTGACCAGCAGAAGGCCCGTATCAACAGCACCTATGGCGCCCTCTTTAAGAGCCTGAATCTTACGCCGGAGCAAACGGCACAGTTCCAGAATCTACTCGCCGAGAAACAAATGTCCATGCTGGACGTTCTCTCAGCCGCCGGCGCCGAGGGAATCACCGGCCGCGCCCAGATCGGCAGCTTGATCCAGCAGGCCGGCAGCGCGATCGACAGCCAGATCCAGGCACTGCTGGGTCCCGATGGTTACAGCCAATATACCAACTATCAGCAGACAATGCCGCAGCGTAATCAGGTAAACCAACTGCAGACCCTCCTGGTCACTTCGGGCGCCACTCCATTGCAGGACTATCAAACCCAACAGCTGACTCAGATTCTCGCCGAAAACAGCGCGGCAACCAGCAGTGGTCAGCGAACGGGCGGTGGTGGTTTCTTTGGCGCGATAGGTGCTCTTGGTGGCCTGTTTCCCACACCCGTCACCGGCCCCACCATCACCACGAATGCGGTGGCCCAGGCGGCCAGCGTCCTGACCCCCGCCCAATTGCAGGTCCTCCAACAGATGCAACAGCAGCAGGCCGCCCAGCAGCAGATCACCAGTATACTGCGCCAGAGTTTTAATGGGGCGCAGGGCGGCAGCACGCCAGGGACGGCGACAACGACGACCGGCGGCTCCAGCCAGCCTCCAACTCCACCCAAGGGCTGACAGCATCCATGCGCGATTCCTTGTCGGTGGCGTGGGAACGTGCTCATCAGCGTGGCGACGGACTGCCATCAGTCTCCCGCCTCCCTGCCGGCCGATAGAAAAAACACTTGTGCGTGCTTCCGGCCGCAGAGTAGCCTGCCGGCTTCCGCCAACCTGCCACGCCTATGATCGTCACCACGGCCCAGCTCTTCAAACATGCCTACGGCCAATACGCCGTCGGCGCCTACAACATCAACAACGCCGAGCAGGCGATGGGGCTCTTTCGCGGCTGTCTTCAGTCGCAGGCGCCCTTCATCATCCAAATCTCCAAGGGGGCGCGCAAATACACCGACAAGCGCATGCTCGAAGCCATCATCCGCGCCGCCGAGACGATCTTCCCCGAGGCGATCTACGCGGTGCACCTCGACCATGGCGACGAGGAGACCTGCTACGACTGCATCAACTCCGGCTTCTACAGCTCGGTGATGATCGATGCCTCGCATGAACCGTTCGACAAAAACGTCGCGATCACCAAACGTGTCGTGGACGCCGCGCACAAGAAGGGCATTTCCGTCGAGGCCGAATTGGGCATGCTCGGCGGCGTCGAGGAGGACATCAAGGTCGAGGAAGGCAACGCCTGCCTGACCAAGCCCGAGGAGGCGCAGAAATTCATCAAGCTCACCGGTTGCGACTCGCTCGCCGCCGCCATCGGCACCAGCCACGGCGCCTACAAATTCAAGGGCAAGCAGTCCCTCCACTTCGAGGTCCTCGCCGGCATCAAGAAGCTCGTCCCCGGTTTCCCGATCGTCATGCACGGCAGCTCCAGCGTGCCGCAAGACGAGGTCCAGCGCATCAACGCCGCGGGGGGCAAGCTCGGCACCGCCGTCGGCGTGGACGTCAACGAATACCTGCCCGCCGCCAAGCTCGGCGTCACCAAGATCAACATCGACACCGACGGCCGCCTCGTCTGGACCCGCGTACACCGTGAGTTCTTCCGCGACAAGCCGGCTGAGTTCGACTTCCGGCCGCCGGGGAAGATCTTCATGGACGAGTACGCCAAGTTCATCGCGAGCCGCAACGACAAGCTCGGCTCCTCCGGCCAGCTTGCCAGCCTGCGCCAGAGCCTCGGCAAATAGCGCCGGCGAATTTCCTTCCAAGAAGCCCGGTCTTCAACCGGGCTTTTTTTGCCGTTGTCTTCCGCGGCGAATTGACTCGCCCAAGACAGCGACCCTCAGCGAAAGTGGCGCCCATGAAACTTCGAGGCCCTTACCTCAGCGCGTCTTGCGCTATTGCCTGTTATTTCGCTGTTCTAATCTCGCTGGCCCATGCCGAGTTGCCACCGTTGATCCCGCGCGACGTCCTGTTTGGGAACCCTGAGAAATCCAGCCCGCAGCTCTCGCCCGATGCCAAGCAGCTCGCCTGGATCGCGCCCGACCCCAAGAACGTCCTTCAGGTCTGGGTGAAGACTGTCGGCAAGGACGATGATAAGATCGTCACCGCCGACAAGAAGCGCGGCATCCGCCTGTTTTTCTGGGCGCACGACGGCCGGACTCTCCTCTATTTGCAGGACACCGACGGCGATGAAAACTGGCACCTATATGGAGTTGATCTCCCCACGAGCAACGTCCGCGACTATACGTCGTTCCAAGGGGTGCGGGCGGACGTCGTGGCTGTGGAAAGGGATTTCCCTGACGAGATACTTGTTCAACTCAACCTCCGGAACCGCGCGTTGTTCGATGTTTACCGGCTGACTCTCAAGACCGGCGCCCTGGTGCTCGATACCGAGAATCCGGGCGACATCGCCGCGTGGATGGCCGACTCGCACATGCAGATCCGCGCCGCACAGGTGCAGACGCCCGACGGTGGCACCGAGATCCGCATCCGCAGCGACACCCGCGTGCCGTGGCAGAGCTGGATCAAGGTCGGCCCTGACGAAATCCTGGATTTCCTAGACTTCACGATCGATGGCAAAGCAGCCTTTTTGAATTCTTCGATCGGTTTCGACACCGCCCGCGTCATCCGGAAGGATGTCACGACCGGCACCGAGACCACGGTCGCCGCCTCCGACGAAGTTGACGCCGGTGACGTGGTGATCAATCCGCGCCAGCACGTGGTCGAAGCCGTCTCCTTCGCTCCGGGCCGCGCGCGATGGACCGTGGTCGATCCCGACGTCAAAGCCGATTTCGCCGGCGTCGCCGCCCTCAACGACGGCGATTTCGACCTCATCAGCCGCGACGACCAAGACAACACCTGGCTCGTCGCCTTCACCTCCGACCGCGGCCCCGTGCGCTACTATGCATGGGATCGCACCGCGAAGAAGGGCACCTTCCTCTTCACGGCCCGGCCCAAACTGGAGGGTCTGCCACTGGCCGCGATGCAGCCCGTCGCCGTCACGGCGCGCGACGGCCTCGTGCTGCACGCCTATCTGACGCTGCCGGCGGGGGTGCCGCCGAAGCAACTGCCCATGGTCCTGTTCGTGCACGGCGGCCCGTGGGGACGCGACAACTGGGGCTACAACGCCTATGCCCAGTGGTTCGCGAATCGCGGCTACGCCTGCCTGCAGGTGAACTACCGGGGATCCGCCGGCTATGGAAAGAAATTGCTCAATGCCGGCAACCGGCAATGGGGCCTCAAAATGCACGACGACCTCCTCGACGCCGTTGGTTGGGCGATCCAGCAAGGTTACGCCGATCCCGGCAAGGTGGCGATCATGGGTGGCTCCTACGGCGGCTACGCCACGCTGGCCGGCCTCGCGTTCACGCCGGAGAAATTTGCCTGCGGCGTGGACATCGTCGGCCCCTCGAACCTGACAACTCTCATTCACTCGATCCCGCCCTATTGGAAGCCGATGCGTGCGATGTTCGACGTACGCGTCGGCAATGTGGACGACCCCAAGGACGCCGAGTTGATTCACCGCGCGTCGCCGCTCTTCGCCGCTGACAAGATCGTCCGGCCCCTGCTCATTGGCCAGGGCGCGAATGATCCGCGCGTCAACCACGCCGAGTCCGAGCAGATTGTCGACGCGATCCAGAGGCACGGCGGCAAAGTCACCTACGTGCTCTACACCGACGAGGGGCACGGCTTCGCCCGGCCGGAAAACCGCATCGACTTCAACGCCCGCGCCGAGGCTTTCCTCGCGCAGAATCTCGGCGGCCGGGCCGAACCGCTGGACGGTGACAAGTATCCCGGTTCGACGGCTGTCGTTAAGGTCGTGGGCAACTGATGCCGGCCGGCGCCCCGCAAGAACCCGGCACCGCGGCGGCGATGGGTTTTTCGTCGCCTGCCGGTGGCGACGGTGTTCAACCGCCGCCTGATTCACGTGGATTTGGCCATCGACCCGATTGGCGAGGTCATGTTTGCCTGATGCCGGCTCGTCACATGCCATGGCAACGCACCTGACTATTTCTGGAGCGGCTTCGGGATTGTGGACGGCGTTGCTCGGCCTCACCCTGGCTTGCCCTATGAAATCTGCGGCGGCCTCGTCGATGGAGCCCGGGGCGGCGCACCCGGGAAATGTCATCCGGATCGATTATCATGGGTGGACCGATGCGCTGCTGCTTCGCAACAGCGTGGTGGAGGCAGTCATCGTGCCGTCGATCGGGCGCGTAATGCAGTTTCGCTTCGCGGGAAGTCAGGAAGGACCGTTCTGGGAAAACGATAAGCTCCTTGGCACGAAGCCTGATGCAGAGTCCACGGATTGGGCCAACTTCGGCGGTGACAAGGCGTGGCCGGCGCCGCAGGCAAACTGGCCGCAGATCGCCTCGCGCGGCTGGCCCCCGCCCGGCGGGTTCGATGGACTGCCGCAGGAAGCGGTGGTGGAAGGCCCGGCCGTCATCCTGGTTTCACCGGTGGACCCGAGCTTCGGCATCCGCGTGCGCCGCCGGATCGAACTCCAGCCGGACCGGCCGGTGATGACGATCACCACCCGCTATGAAAAAGCCAGCGGACCGCCGGTCGAGGTCGGCGTTTGGATCATCACCCAGCTTAAAAATCCGGTCACGACACAGGCGATCTTCGCCGATTCCCAGCTCCCCCGGGAAACCGAGGTCCGCCAGCTGAATGAATCGCCGGCCGCCTTTCAGCTGGAACGCGGACGCCTGACCCTTGCGCGTGATCCCGACCGGAACCACAAAATCGGCGTTCGGTCCGCCACCCTGGTCTGGATCGGCGAGAAGGAGATACTGCGCATCGATTCCCCGCTGGTGGCGGATGGGAAATATCCCGATGGCGACAGCAGCGCGGAGATCTACACCAACGCCGGCCCGCTGGCTTACGTGGAGCTCGAAATGCTCGGCCCGCTGGAGAAGATGGCGATCGGTGACAAAATCGAACGGGTTTCCACCTACACCTTGAAGCAGCGTGCCGAGAATGATCCTGCGACGGAAACGAAGAGATCCTTGGAACGCTGAGTGGGCCCGCCCTACGGCAGCCACGGAAACTTCCTGGCGTCGGGCCGGCGCTTCTCGCGCTGGGCGCGATGGAATTCCTTCGCCTCCTCGGTCATGTAATAGAGCAGCGTGGCGTTGCCGGCGAGTTCCTGCAGGCCGGCCTGGCCATCGACATCGGCGTTGAAGGCGCTCTTCAGACAGCGGATGGCCAGTGGACTGTGCTGGAGAATCTCGCGCGCCCACTTCACGCCCTCCGCCTCCAGCTTCTTCACGGGCACGACGGCGTTGACGAGACCCATCCCGAGCGCCTGCCAGGCATCGTATTGGCGGCAGAGGTACCAGATTTCGCGCGCCTTTTTCTGACCGACAATGCGGGCGAGATAACTCGAGCCGAAGCCGCCGTCGAAACTTCCCATCTTGGGCCCCGCCTGTCCGAACACGGCGTTGTCGGCCGCGATGGTGAGGTCGCAGACGACATGCAGCACGTGGCCGCCGCCGATCGCGTAGCCGGCGACGAGCGCGATGACGACCTTGGGCATTGAACGGATGAGCTTCTGCAGGTCGAGCACGTTGAGGCGCGGCACGCCGCTCTCGTCCACGTAGCCGGTGTGGCCGCGCACGCTCTGGTCCCCGCCGGAGCAAAAGGCGTATTTGCCGTCGGTATGGGGACCGGCGCCGGTGAGCAGCACCACGCCGATTCCCTGGTCCTCGCGCGCATCGGCAAAGGCATCGTACATCTCGGCCACCGTCCGCGGGCGGAAGGCGTTGCGCTTCGCGGGACGGTTGATGGTGATCTTCGCGATCCCGTCGGCCTTGTGGTAAAGGATGTCCCGATAGGTTTTCGCCGTCTGCCACTGGATGCTCATGCCTGGCAGCGTGGGATTTTTCGGCGCGGTTGTCGACTGGTTCGCAACCCGGGAAAAGAACTCGTCCCGGCACTGAGCCCGACGGCGCGATCTAGTTATTCCGCGCGCCTGGAGAAATATTTCTTGGACCGTGTCCAGATGTTGCCGAATATCACCGGCTCATGAGTTCACCGGAACGAGTTAGCCCTGGACGGACCACCCAGCTGGTGCTGGGTGCCGGAGCCTTGGGGTTTTGCTCGACTCACGCCGGGGCCGTTGCTGGCATAAGGCCGGCCTGGCGAATGTCATGGAATTGATCGAGCACCGCTTCTTCCGGTACTTTCCGCCTGAACACGCGGAACGGCTGGCCCGAACCGCGCACCGGGTGACCTTCCCCGCCCGCACCATCATCTTCGAGGAAAACGACCCCTCGGACTCCATCTATCTCGTGCTGTCCGGCCGGGTGGAAATTCTCAAGCACTCGAGCGGCGAACACTATCACACGCTCGCCTACGCCAGCGAAAACGACTATTTCGGCGAACTCGGCGTACTCGACGGCAGCGGACGCAGCGCCCGCGTGGTGACGCAGACCGTGGTCAAGGCGGCCAAGCTGCCCCGCCGGACCTTCCTCGACGTGCTGAGCCGGTGCCCATGGGAGACGACCATGGGCCTGTTCATGCATGTGATCGCGAACCTGCGCGAGACCAACGCGCGTTTCGTGCAGGAGGTGATTCGCAAGGAAAAGATCACGCTCATCGGCGAAATGGCCAACAGCATCCTGCACGACTTCCGCAGCCCGGTGACCTCCATCCAGCTGGCGCTCGGCTCGATCGGCAAGCACGACGCCCACGAATCCACCCGGCAGGCTTGCGAGGTCATCAACCGGCAGCTCCGGCGCATGGGGTCCATGGTGGAGGAGGTGCTCGAATATGCCCGCGGTGAAGCCCGCCTCGACCGGCGCCCGGTGTCCCTGCGGGAGCTTTTTGCGGACCTGATCTCCCTCAATGCGGAAACGATCCGCAATGCCGGCATCACCGTGCGGATCCGCGCCGCCAATCTGAACGTCGTCCTGGACCATGACCGGATGATCCGGGTGCTGCAAAATCTCCTGAGCAACGCCATTGAGGCCATCGGTCCCGGCCATGACGGCGCCATCACTCTCACGGCACGGCGTCGCAAGGGCGCGTGCGAGATTACCCTGCGCGACAATGGCCCCGGCATCCCCAAGGTCATCTGGGGCACGCTCTTTCAGCCCTTCACCACCCATGGCAAGCAAGGCGGCACCGGCCTCGGGCTGGCGATTGCCAAGGGCATCGTCGACGCCCACGGCGGCGAGATCACCTTCGATTCGAAAAAGGGCGTAGGGACCACCTTCCGCATCCGCCTGCCGCTGTCGGCATGAACGCCCGTTCCGACTGGCAGCTGCGTCGGATGACCCTCGCCGACTATGACGAGGTCATCGCCCTCTGGCGCGCCACGGAGGGCATCGGACTGAACGAGTCCGACGAGCGTACGGCCATCGGCACCTACCTGGATCGCAACCCGGGCCTGAGTTTTGTGGCGGTTGCCGACATGCGCATCGTCGGCGCCGTGCTGGGTGGACATGATGGGCGCCGCGGTTATCTGCACCATCTGGCGGTCACACCGACCTCGCGCCACCACGGCATCGGCCGCGCATTGGTGGAAGCCGTACTCGCTCGGCTCAAAGCCGCCGGCATGCTCAAGTGCAATATCTTCCTCTACGCGGATAACGAGGCGGGCCGGGCCTTCTGGCTGAAGCACGGCTGGGCCGTGCGCGAGGACTTGGTGCTCGTGCAGAAGCCGCTGGCGTGAGTTTGTAGCAAGGTTCTTTGGGCCGCACCATGATCGGTCGATAGTTCGCGACCCATGAGAAGTTGCGCCTCACGCAAAGGACGCGAAGAGCGTTAAGATACAGCAGGCTTTCTTATCGAAGCACCCCGCCCGCCCGGATTCCCTTCATCCGCTTCGGCGACAACTGGATTCCATGAATGATCATTTCCGTTGCTCCATAATTTCTTTTGGATTTAGTCGAAAAAAGCCCGAACCTTCTAATTCAACCTGTTGGTTCATCAACACTGTTCGGCAGAAGATGAGTAAGGCAGCCGCAATTTCTGTGAAGCCTTGGAGACTGGCTCTCCTCATTGTGCTGGGGCTGTTTTTCCTGTGGCTGGCCTACAGCCACCTCTTGGAAATCCTGAAAAGTAGTAGTTTTCGTGCAGGAGGAGGTCTGCGCTCGGTTTTCTGGATTGTCGGATTCGTCTTCCTAGCTCTTTGCAGCCTTATTGGTCCAATAGCGTTCCTGTCGAAGGCCCTTAGAAGGAAAGAGCCGAACCAACACCTGAGGGCAACCGAGCAAGCAAAATCAGACGGAGGCGAGGTGGGTGGCGAGCGGTGATTTTCTCCGGTTGAGCCACGGCGAGGCAGGCCAGCCTCTGCCCTGGCGGAGCTGTGTGCGATGAGACAGACTCCTACGGAGCAAACGCCTGCTCCGCCGTCTGAGACGCGGTTAGAAACAATTCTTTCCGGAAGGCCGCATCGAGCTTCCGATCCGTGCGCAGTTCCAGCACGCGCAGGCCGGCCGCCGGCAGCGTCGAAATGAGTTCCGTGAAATGGAACCAATCCCGCACGAGCACGTACTCCGCCCCGTAAGCGGAACAAAGCTTCGCGAAATCGACCTCCTGCGGCGTGGCGAAGAACTCCTCGAAGGGCGGATCGAACTTTGCCACCGGCAGCATTTCAAAAATGCCGCCACCGCGGTTGTTGATGATCACGACGGTCAGGCTGCCGCGCAGCTTGGGTCGTAGCAGGAAACCATTCGTGTCATGCAGCAGCGCGAGGTCGCCGGTGAGCAGCACCGCCGGCCGGTTGCCGTGCGCCACGCCGAGCGCCGTGGACAGCGTGCCATCGATGCCGTTCGCGCCGCGATTGAAAAACGGCTGGTGGCGCCGGTCGTTCGTCTCCCAAAAGAACTCGATGTCGCGGACAGGCATGCTGCTGGCGATCATGAGCGGCGTCCCCGGCGGGAGCTGCTGCGAGAGCAGCCGGCTGGCCTTGCCCTCAAAGAGAGAGTCCAAGGTCGAGAGTCGAAGGTCGAAGGCCTGACGAGCCGCTTGGTCGGCGCGTAGCCAGTCGTGCGCGTAAGCCGTCGGTTCGGCATGGCCGGAAGGAAACACCGCGGCCAATGCCTCGACGGAGCACCGCAGGTGACGCGTGCGCCCATGCAGTGCATCGTGATTCTTCGAATCGTCGGCGACGAGCCACGTGTCCCATCCACCCGCCTGCAGCCACTGCCGGAGTTGCTTGCTCGTGGGCCATTCGCCCAGGCAGAGGACCGCTTCCGGCTTGAGGCGCTCCGCCAAGCTAGGCGAACGGAGCACGGCGTTGTAGTTGACGATGAGCAGAGGATTGAGCGCGGCGTGATTGCGCAGGGGCGAAAGTCCTTCCGCCAGCACCGGCCAGCCGAGTGCCGCGGACAGCCGGGCCACCGCCGCACAATACGCCGCCGGGTCGGCCGGCTGGGCCGGGCCGGCGATGATCAGCCCCCGCAGCGAACAATGTAGGAGCCTGCTTGCAGGCGATTCTTCTGCTGCATCCTCCTTCGCCGAGGCTTCGGAGGACGGGTCGCGAGCACCTGTCTGCCGTAGTCCCGCGCCTGCGGGACGAAGGCAGAAGCTCGCTCCTACAATTCCTTCGGCAGCCAAACACTCCACTTGCGCGAAAAACGATTCCGGATCGATCCGCGGCCGGAGTTCTTCCGCCAGACCGTCCTCCACCGGCGGCAGCGGATCGCGGAACGGGGCGTTGAGGTGCACCGGCCCGGCAAAGGGAAACAGCGTGCGTTCGAAGGCATGCACGATGGTCTGGCGCGCGTAACGCAGCAGCTCTAACTTCGCCTCGGGCACCGCCAGCTCGTGGTAGAAATTCACATGGCCGCCGTAAAGCTTCTGCTGGTCGATGGTCTGCCCAGAGGCGCACTCGCGCAGCTCGGGCGGACGGTCGGCGGTGATCACCAGCAGCGGCACGCCGCTCTCCTGCGCCTCGATGATCGCCGGCAGATAATTGGCCGCGGCCGTGCCCGATGTGCACACGAGCGTGGTCGGGCGCCGGTGCTGCCGCGCGAGGCCCAGGGCGAAAAAGCCGGCCGACCGTTCGTCGAGCACCGGGATGGCTTCGATCTGCGGATGTTGCGCGAACGCAAAGGTCAATGGCGTGCAACGCGAACCAGGCGAGACGACGGCATGGCGCAACCCGAGCCGGGCGAGCGTTTCGACGATGATACTGCACCACAGGCTGTTCGTGTTGCGGAAATCGAAGGTCGCAGCGCTCATGATTGTCTGCACGCACGATTAATATGAATCAGCCCGAATCCAATGCGATTCGGCGCCGGTTCTTGTTTTCCCTTGTCAATAAGGGTGTGGTCCAAGAACGCCCCGGACCGTACGAGCGATGCCATCGCGAAATTGCCGGAAGGGATCTTTCCCGGTATGCTCGGGGTATGGCGAACCAGCCGGACTCCTCCTATCCCGCCTATCTGGCGCTGGCCCGCTCCGGTGAACTGCACCGCCGCGCAGTTGCGGCGGTGGCCGGTCTGGCTGACTGCCGGTTCTGCCCTCGCGGCTGCGCGGTCGACCGCCTGCATGACAAGACGGGGACCTGTCGCATCGAGCGTTATGCCCGGGTGGCCAGCTACGGGCCGCATCACGGTGAGGAGGATTGTTTGCGCGGGTGGCGTGGTTCCGGCACGATTTTCTTTTCGGGTTGCAGTCTGCTCTGCGTGTTCTGCCAAAACTGGGAGACCAGTCATGAGTGCGCCGGCGAGATGGTCACTCCCGAGCGCCTCGCCGGAATGATGCTCGAATTGCAGTCCCGCGGCTGTCACAACATCAACTGGGTCACCCCGACGCACGTCGTACCTCAGTTGCTGGAGGCCCTGGCTATCGCCGCCGAACAAGGCCTGCGACTACCCATTGTTTACAACACGGGCGGCTACGATGCGCTCGACACGTTGCACCTGCTCGACGGCGTGGTGGACATCTATATGCCCGACTTCAAATTCTGGGATCCGGAGACCGCCTCCCGGCTGGTAACGGCCCGAGATTATCCTGAAAGGGTCCGGCTGGCGATCAAGGAGATGCATCGCCAGGTCGGCACGCTGCAACTCGACGCCGACGGCCTGGCCCGCCGGGGTGTGCTCGTGCGGCATCTGGTGATGCCCCATGGACTCGCCGGCACGCGGGAGATCGCCCGGTGGCTCGCCACAGAACTTTCCCCGGACACTTATGTGAACGTGATGGACCAGTACCACCCCGAGGGTGCCGTGGTGCAGGCCGGATCAGCGGGACTTTACGCCGACGTCCGCCGGCGCATCACCGTCGAGGAATTCCGCGTCGCGTCAGAAGATGCGCGCGCCGCCGGCTTGCTTCGGCTCGACGAACGCGGGACGGGGTTCCGCCGGCAGAATGTGCTCTGAAGGAAAGGAGGAAGGAATATGATCGCGAAAAGACGATTGTCGCTGCTGGCCTTCGCCGTTGTAGTGGCAGTCCGGAGCAACGCCGTGCCGCCACCGACCCTCACGCTGCCTGCGCCAGTCCGTGATGGACGCCTGCCAGTGGAAACCGCTCTAAGCGAACGCCGGTCCGTTCGGGAGTTTCGCAACGAGCCGCTGCCACTCGCGGACGTCGCGCAGCTGCTGTGGGCGGCGCAGGGCGTCAACCGTCCCGATGGCGGGCGGACCGCCCCCTCGGCCGGCGCGCTTTATCCGCTGGAGGTGTATGCCGTGGTCGGAAAAGTGGAAAATCTCGCGCCGGGCGTTTATCGATATCGACCGCAGAATCACACCTTGGCGCTCGTGGCCGACGGCGACAAGCGTGCCGGAGTGGCCGCAGTGGCGCTGGGGCAGAGCTGGATCCAGGAAGCCCCGCTGGTCGTGGTCATTGCGGCGGTCTACGAACGCACCACCCGAAAGTACGGCCCGCGCGGGCAGCGCTACGTGCACATGGAGGCGGGCCACGCGGGCGAGAATTTGTGCCTCCAGGCTGTCGCATTGAAGCTGGGCACCACGATCGTGGGCGCGTTTGACGACGCGGCGCTCCAGAAACTCCTCAATCTGCCGCTGGAAGAGCAGCCCTTGGCGATGATTCCCGTCGGCCGGCCGCTGTGAATGGAAGGTCCGATCCGGCCTGCAGGTCCAGTGACATTTGTAACGTATTACGTTACAAATTTCTTCAGCCAATCAACCGGAAGCACGGTCATTTTTGTAACGTATTATGTTACATCCCAGGCTGAGGATGGAGCGAGATCGATCGCTCTGGGAGAACTCCATACAACTTTGCAGCACGCCTCGGACGGCAGGCTGCGAGGCGCGAAGCCGCTAGCCGAGCAGTGCGTCGAGCAGCGCTTGGAACTTCAGCTCGGTCTCGGCGAACTCTTTTTCCGGTTCCGAGCCGGCCACGATGCCGCCGCCGGCATAAACCCGGGCCCGCGCCCCGTCGATAAGCGCCGAGCGGATCCCAACGAAAAACTCGCCTCCGCCCTGATGATCAATCCATCCGACCGGTCCGGCGTAGAGGCCGCGAGGGAAGGCCTCCAGCCGCCGGATGTGCGCGCAGGCGGCCTCGCGCGGCGATCCCCCCACCGCCGGCGTCGGATGCAACCGCGCCAGGACGTCGAGCAGCCGCACGCCGGCCGGCATCGCCGCGTGCACCGGCGTTTGCAGATGCTGCACGTTGGCCAGGCGCAGCAAGGCCGGCTTGTCCGGATGCTCCGGCTTGAGACCGAGCGGCGCCAGCCGCCGGATGATCGATTCCAGCACCATCCGTTGCTCGCGCCGGTCCTTGTCGCCGCGCAGCAACGCCTCGCCCAAGGCGGCGTCCTCGCGGGCGGTGCGACCGCGCGGCGCCGAACCGGCCAGCGCCTCGGTGAGCAGCCTGCCCGCCTCCACCCGCAGCAACCGCTCCGGACTCGCCCCGATGAAGCTCTGGCCGCACCCGTTCGCAAACGAGAAGGCGTAACAGTCGGGAAAACGCTGCCGCAGGCCGTTGAGGACCTTCAAGGGATGCAGGCGGCCCGCCGCCGTCAGCTCCTTGCAGCGGGCGAGGACAATCTTGTTGAACCTGCCTTCCGCGATCATTTTCACCGCGCGGGCGACCGACCGGCGGAAGAAATTCTCGCCGCCGGCTTCCTGCACCGCCACGGCGCCGGATTCAACCTCTGCCGCCCGCCCGGAGAAGTCCGGCGCCGAATAGTCAAACGCGCGGAATTTGCCGTGGGCGCGCCAGACCTTGGTCGTGAGGGCGTCGAGATCGGCGGCCGGTTCGACGACGAGATTGGCCACGGCGACGGTGCGCTCCGGCGTGCGCGCCACCTGCCAGCGCGGCACAAAAAGCCGCACCGGGAAAAACGGCTCGCCCGCCTCCACCTCGTCGAAAAACGTGAAGGCACCCAGAAAATGCGGCCCGCCGAACGGCCGAGCCACCTCGCCCACCGCGATGGTGCGCCCGAGCACATCGTCGATGAACTGCTGACAGGCCGCAAACCGCTCCGGGCCGTGCGCCTCAAACGTCACCACCGCCTCCGCGCCGGCCACCGCCCAGCCCTGCCCCGGACGCTCGGCATAGAAATGCAGTTCCGCCGGCTCGAAGATCGACTCGAGCACGGCGAGCGGATCGAGCGGCTCGACCTCGAGCGAAATGCTCACGAGCCGCGGACGTCCGTCGGCGGCCGCGGCGGCGCGGCAGCCCTCCAGAAACGCCATCAAGGCGTCGGGGGTTGCGTTGGCGGCCGGGTCGAGCGGGAGCGTGATCACAGGCGGACAGGACGATCCTATTCGTCCGCCGGATTGCATCCGTTGGCAACTTCGGAACGCGGGAGCGCCCGGCCGTCCCGGCCGCGCTCCGCCGGCCCGGAAAGGTGTTGTCGCCCGCACCGGCCCGCCGGCAGAGTGCGTGCTGCATGCAGCGCACCCCCTACCGGCACGTGATCTGGGACTGGAACGGCACCCTGCTCGATGACGTCGAGCTGTGCATCGACATCATGAACGGCCTCCTCCGCCGCCGCGGGCTGCCGTTGATGGACCGCCCCCGCTACCACGCGGTGTTCGATTTCCCGGTGAGCGCGTACTACGCCCGCCTCGGCTTCGATTTCTCACGGGACAGTTTCGAGCAGCTGAGCATCGAATTCATCGCCGGCTACGATTCGCGCCGCTGGGAGAGCCACCTCTATCCCCTCGCCCGGGAGGTGCTCGCCGGCATCGAGCGGACGGGCGTGACCCAGTCGGTCCTGTCTGCCTACCGCGGAGAAACGTTGCGCGAGATCGTCGCCCATTTCGGCCTGACGCCGTACTTCGTCCGTCTGACGGGCCTCGACAACATCTACGCACACAGCAAGACGGAACTCGGACGCGCCTGGGTCGCAGAACTCGGCATTCCCGCCGGCGACATCCTGCTGATCGGCGACACGCTGCACGATCTGGAGGTCGCCCGCGAACTAGGCGTTGATTGCGTGCTGGTGGCGGCGGGCCACCACCCCGCCGATCGCCTGCGACGCGCCACCGACCGGGTGCTGGACAACCTGCGCGATCTGCGCGCCGTGCCGGGGTTGACGTTTGGGGATTAAGGTGTGCCTTCAAATCCCGCTGTCATCGCGAGGCCTGTTCTGCAGGCCAGCAGAACAGGCCGTGGCGATCCAGCCCGCCGCGACGGCGGCGTCCAGATAAGTTGTCGCCCTTCGAAGGGTGGACTCCTCGCAAGGACTGGTTTGAAGACACACCTCTGCGAGCCTGCGCCCTGCATTCCCCCAAACAGAATACACGCCGGCCACAGACAGCCGATCGCCGCCTGTCAGCCGGAATCTATGCGGGTTTCTCTGCCGGCGGTCGCGGAAAAAGCACAAGTCCGGCCTGCACCTTGGCGCCGGTGAGGCTTGCGCCCCATTGAAGCTCGTCGCTCCACTTCGCACCCGGCTGGCCCCCAAGGGCGGCATAAACCTTCTCCCTCGTGCCGGGCATCACCGGCGCGAGCAGCGCCACCCCGAGCCGCAGCGCCTCGGCCATCGTGGCCAGCGCGGTGCGCAGCAACACCTGGTCCGCCGCTGCGGCGGACTTGCCCAGCTTCCACGGTGCGCGTTTTTCAATGTAGGCGTTGATCGCCTTGATAAAGGTGAACGTGCGATCGAGCGCCAGATGGAACTGGAAACCCTCGCAGAGCTGCACGGCCTCGTCGCGCGTGTGGTTCCAAAGCGCCTGCAGCTCGCGCTCCGGTTCCTCCACCACCCCGGCCGCGGGCACGACGCCGCCGGCGTAGCGCCCCGTCATGTTGAGCGTGCGGTTGACAAGATTGCCGAGGTCGTTGGCCAGGTCGCTGTTGTAGCGGCTGAGGAACAGCTCGAACGAAAACTCGCTGTCCTGGCCGACGTTCATCTCGCGAATGAGGAAGTAGCGGAAGGCGTCCACGCCGAAGCGGTCGATGAGATCGAGCGGATTCACGACCTCGCCCGTGCTCTTCGACATCTTCTGGCCGCCCTTGAGGAGCCACCAGCCGTGCACCAGAAGCGCTTTGGGCAGCTCAATGCCGGCGGCGTGCAGCATGATCGGCCAGTAGACGGCGTGGGGGGGGACGAGAATGTCCTTGCCGATCACGTGGAAATCCGCCGGCCAGAATTCGGTCCGCGGCGCGCCCTCGCCCCAGACCCCCGAGACATAGTTCACGAGCGCATCGAACCACACGTAGGTGACAAAAGCCTCGTCGAACGGCAGGGGGATGCCCCACTCCAGCCGCTCCCGCGGGCGCGAGATGCAGAGGTCGTTGAGCGGCTCCTTCAAAAACTCCAACACCTGTTTCTGGCGGAAACGCGGAAAGATGAAATCCTCATGCGTCTGCAGGTGGCCGACCAGCCAGTCCTGATAGGCGCGGAGCTTGAAGAAATAGTTCGGCTCCACGATCTCCGCCACCTCGCCGTAGATCTCCGGCCATGTGCCGTCGGGCAGGCGGTCCTTCTCCAGCAGAAACTGCTCCTGCCGCGTGCTGTAAAATCCGCGATACTCCGCCCGGTAGATTTCGCCCTTGTCGTAGAGGCGCTGCAGGATCTCCCGGACCACGCGCTGGTGCCGTTCCTCCGTGGTACGGATGTAATCATCATACGAGACGTTCAGCCGGTCGTAGAGCGCGCGAAACTCGGCCGCCATGTCGTCAACAAACTGCTGCGCGGGGATGCCGCGCTTGTGGGCGCTGATCTGCACCTTCTGGCCGTGTTCGTCGGCGCCGGTGAGAAAAAACACCCGGTCGCCCATCAGCCGCCGGAATCGGGCAATCACGTCCGTCAGCACCTTTTCGTAGGCATGACCCAGGTGCGGCGACCCGTTGACGTAGTCGATGGCGGTGGTGAGGTAGAACGACTTCATAAAAAGGTAAAAAAAGTTAGTGGGCGGTGGGCAAATGTCGAAGGTTTTGACGCCGGGCAATTGCCGCCCAGTATGGGGGCCCGCATCCCCCCATGCAGCCCCTTACCCGTCATCTCGGCTTCACGCTCATTCTGCTGCTGGTGTTTCTCACGGCGGCGCTGGCGGCGCAGGCCTGGCTGCAGCGCGAGGCGAGACGCCTGCAAGCTGATGTCGTCACTGCCAAACGCGCGCAGTTCGCCAAGGCGTTGGAACGCATCCACCAGCCACCGGAGACGTGGGACGCAGACTTCCAGCGCCTCCTTGGCGATCTGATGGGCGGAACGATGACGCTCCATGGCGACGCCGTGCCGCCGCCCTTGGAATCCCTCGGGGCGGGCCTGCTGGGGTTCGATTACCGGCTGCCGGGCGAACACGCGTTCACGGTCCGGGTGATTTTTGCCGCGCCAGCGGCCAGCCGGCTGGCCGTCCTGCATGAACGGATGCTGGTCGCCATCATCCTGCTGGCCCTGCTGCTCCTGCTGGTATCGGCCTTGCTGACCCTGCCCCGCCGGTCCCTGGGCGAAAGTGGCACCCGCCAACCCTGGATCACGGCCCGCGCCGATATGGCCGGCCTGGAGCATTTCGCCAAAATTTCCGTGGCTCGCGGCGAGGCGCTCGAACAGGAATCCGGGGCGCGCCACCGGGCCGAGGAGGATTTGCAACTCAGCCGTGCGCTGCTGGGTAAGTCGCTCGAGGAACGCATCCAGCTCGGGCGCGACCTTCACGACAGCATCTGCCAGACTCTCTACGCCGTCAGCCTGAAGCTCGAGGGCCTGCGCGCCAAGCTGGCCGGCAGCCCCGACGAAACGGCGCCGCGCCTCGACCAATGCATCACGGAACTGCGCCGCCTCAACCACGAGGTCCGCTCCTACATCAAGGAGCTGGAACCCGAGACGGTGCACCGCCAGCCGTTGCTTGAGGCGCTTGACTCCATGCTCGCCGCCCAGCCGTTCGCCGAGGGGGTGCGCCTGGTGCGAAATCTGGACGCGGAGGCGACCGCGCTCATCGCGCCGGAACGAGCCACGGAAGTCGTGAACATTCTCCGTGAGGCCATCACCAACAGCCTGCGGCATGGCCGGGCCCGCACGATCACCGTCCACGCCCGGCGCGGGGAAGGCACCGTGCTGTTCGCCGTCCAGGACGATGGCACCGGCTTCGACCCCGCCGCCTTCGGCGGTCACGGTCATGGCCTGGGCAACATGCAGGCGCGGGCCGCGGCGCTGGGCGGCGCCGTGAACGTGGTTTCCTCGCCGGGAAAAGGAACTCGCGTTTTGCTGACGCTGCCGGTTACTTCCGCGTCATGAGCGCTCCTGCTGCTGCGCATCCGGTCCGGTTGTTGATTGTCGACGACAGTCCGCTCATCCGCGCCGGGCTGCGCGCCGTGCTGGAGGAGCATGACGAAGTCACCATCGTCGGCGAAGCCGGCACGGCGGCGGCAGGTCTGGCGGCGGTCCTGCAGCACAAACCCGACGTGGTCCTGCTCGACCTGCGCCTGCCCGACCAGCCGGGACTTTCCGCCTGCCGCGACATCCTGGCCCGGCGGCCGGGGACGCGGGTGCTCATCCTCACGTCGGCCACCGATGAACGAAACGTCCACGAGGCGATTGCCGTCGGGGCGCACGGTTATCTGCTCAAGGAAAACGACGGCGCCTCGCTCGTCGCCGCCATCACGCGCGTCGCGGCCGGCCACTCGGTGCTCGATCCCTCGCTGGCCGACCAGGTGCTCAACCTGATGAAACGCGGCCAGGAGCCGGCGCCGGCCGACCGGCTCGCCATCCTCTCGCCGCAGGAGTGCCGGGTGCTCGCGCAGATCGCCGCGGGCCTCACCAACAAGGAAGCGGGCGTTCAGCTCGGCCTGAGTGAAAAAACGGTGAAAAACTACCTCGCCAACATCTTTGCCAAGCTGAACGTGACCCGCCGCTCCCAAGCCGCCGCGGTGTTCGTCCAGGAGTCCCGCCATCTCCGCTCCTAAACATGATTGACGGTTTGCCCCAATAGGGCCGAATGGACGTAGCCGACAGGGCCAATTTTCAAATCGCCTGCCTCTATCGACGCCGTTATTTTTCACCTATGATTTCATTGCGAGGAACGCCCCTGCCGTTCCAACCTCCAACCATGGGGACACAGTCCCGACGCGACCATGCGTGGTTCAGCCTTGTTCGGGGCTTTACCCTGCTGGAGGTTCTCGTGGCGATGTCCGTGTTCACCGTGGTGACCATCGGGATTTACACGACGCTGATTCAGTCCTACCAGTTGGTGGGGTCGGCCCGGCTCCGCGACAACGCCCGGGCGGTTCTGGAATCTTTCGGCGACCAGTTCCTCCGGCTGGAAACGACCGACCTAGTTCAACCCGGTAACGTGGTCACCATCCGGCCTTTTTTCCAAATTTACACTGTTCCCACCGGCGTCGGCCTGTCCTGGACCGATCAAGCCGGCAACACCACCACCGGTACCGCTCAAGGTTTGCCGGTGACGCTGGTCGGTGCCGGCGGCAACACGGTCATCGCCATGGTCACGGAAACCGTGCGCGATCTCGACGATACGTTTCCACCGACATCATCGACCGGATCGCTGCGGTCCGGCACCGTCTACACGGCGGCCGGACGCATGCTCACGGCCCAATTCACCATCACCTATACTCTCGGTAATCGCGTTCGCACCCAGACGTTGACCGTGGCCCGATCCGCCCAATGAAAAGTCCGAAACGCCCTCCACCTCAGGCGGCGCGCCGCAAGGCCTTCAGCTTGCTGGAGGTGATCACGTCGCTCACCATCGGGCTGATCGTGCTGGCCGCCATCGCGGCAATCTTCGTGATGACGGAAAGGATCATCCGCAAGAATATGCTGGCGGATGAGGCGGTAACCAACACGCGGAAGTTTCAGGAGCACTTGAACCGGGAGATTTCGACCGCGGTGGTATCCAGCAACTATCCCACAACCAATCCCTCGTTTGTTGGGGCGAATTCCGATAATCCTCCGCATTACTCGCGGCTGGAATATCGTGTTGTCATCGGTCCATTCGCCAACGTCGTGGACCAGACGTCGAAGACGAGCAATACGATCACCCTCCATTGTCCGGCCGCGCTTCAGCCGCACCCCGGCGATTACCTGATGCTGGATTCCCCGAACCTGAGTGTGGGTGGTGGGGGACCGATTGCAGCGGTTAGCGATCCGCGCACACCCAATACCGCTGGCGATGTGACTTTGACCCTGACCGACAACATCGCGAACCTGACCACAGGGACTCAGTTGGATGTGATGGCGGGCTTTATCGTCACCATTCAGCGCAAGCGTGCCTACGAAACCACGGATCCGGGCTCCAACCCCGTCACCGAACTACACTGGATTGAAAACACTGCCAACTCCGACAATTACACCGTGCTATCCCGGAATGTCGATGCCTCAGCCCGCTATCTTTTCTCCCAAATCACCTACCCCCCCAACGGTAATCCAGCTGTTCAAGAACCCGCCGTGGGATGGCAGTTCAGTTATCTGGCGTCCACCGGGTCACCCTCCCTGCTCGGTGGCAAAGGGGGATATTACCTGGCCAATCAAACCTACGGGCTGCTCATGTCCCGGTCTGGCGACCCGCTGAACGTCGTTTCTTTCGCCACCACCTCCACGACGATCCCCACCACCTCGATTCTGACGACTTCGACCTCCTCGACCAGCACGACGAGCTCCACGAGCTCCTCGTCCACCACGTCCAGCACTTCGACCTCGACGACCTCCACGTCCACCTTGTCCACCACTTCGATCTCGACGACCTCCACGTCCTCTACGACCAGCTCGACGAGCACGACCTCCACGAGCACGTCGACCACGAGCATGTCGACCACGAGCACGTCCACCACGTCGAGCACGTCGACCACGAGCACGTCCTCCACGACGAGCACGAGCTCCACGTCCACCACGTCCACCTCTTCGACCTCGAGCACGACTTCCACGTCGAGCACTTCGACCACGAGCACGACCTCCACGACGAGCACGAGCTCCACCACCTCCACGTCCAGCACGTCGACCTCGAGCACGACCTCCACGTCGAGCACTTCGACCTCGAGCACGACCTCCAAGTCGAGCACGACCTCCACCTCCTCCACGTCCACCACTTCGACCACGAGCACGTCCACCACGTCGACCTCGAGCACGACCTCCAAGTCGAGCACGTCGACCTCGAGCACGACCTCCAAGTCGAGCACGACCTCCACCACGTCGACGTCCACCACGTCGACCACGTCCACCACGTCGACCACGAGCAAGACCACTACGACGAGCTCGACCTCCACCTCTACCACGTCCACCACTTCGACCACGAGCACGTCCTCCACGTCCACCAGCACGACCGCGAGCACGACCTCCAAGACGAGCACGACCTCCACCACCTCCACGTCCACCACGTCGACCTCGAGCACGACCTCCAAGTCGAGCACGTCGACCTCGAGCACGACCTCCAAG